>ERZ773083.447-NODE-447-length-34077-cov-18.558785_pt1 | contig 34077 bp, 31 predicted proteins | sample MGYA00511465_ERZ773083 | MGnify/ENA primary metagenome ERZ773083 (study PRJEB29015, sample SAMEA2738001) | human oral metagenome | biome: human oral; feature: human-associated habitat; material: dental | place: China | collected 2060 ... | reverse complement strand
TGATATTCGATAAATTTGCAAATTTAAAATACAGATATGGAAATAGGCATTTCTGGTGCCGAGGATACTATGTTGACACAGTAGGGAAAAATGAAAAAAAGATAGCTGAATACATACGTACACAACTTCAAGATGACATAGTAGATGATCAAATGACGCTAAAGGAGTATATTTATCCATTCACAGGAGAAAAGATGAAATAGTCCTTTAGGACTTGTAGGAAAGTACGTGCGGTTGGCGAATCTTTTCAATACATCTTAAGATGCAGCAGGTAAAAGGCCTTTATAGGGCCAAAACAAACCACTAGCTAAGCTGGTGGTTATGATTTCAATAATCAAATTGAGAAAGTGGAAATGTATCAAGATAACAGATGTATTGCTATGATGGGGAATAGTGTTGATGAAACGCCAAATAACATCATAGACAAGCAAAAGGAGATTGATAAATACTATGATTCTTTGCACCTAAAAAGAGCATTAGAGAGCAAATAAAAGCATATCAATCAGATAATGATTCACTGCTTGATACACCTAAAATCATAGAAACGATGTGCAAGCATAATACAAAAGCCAAAGGTTTGTTTGAGGAAACTATCTCAAGTGGTGATGCCAGTAAAGATGATTTCTTATTACTACTATTATTAAATAGCTACACACATGATAATAAAGCGTTAATGAAAGATATATTTCTAAAATCTGCCTTAAATCGCATTGATGATAAGAGTAAAAGAAAAAATGAAGCGGCTTACGTCAAATATTTGGAGGATAGTATTAGAAAAGCAATCCAGTATGGGAATCAAAGATATTGGGATTATAACTATCATTATCACAGAAAAAGTGTAGGTGATAGTCGTTACTGATTGGTTGAAATTTAATGTCGATGAACTGTCGGATTATCTTAATAGAGATTTAGAATACACAGATAAGGGACAAATAAAGAGTAACACAACCAATATCATCACGGTGTTAGTAAATCCACTATTTTGCAAAGAAGAGCAGATAATAGACGGTACAATTTTCTTTGATACTTGCAGCATGACGGTCAGATTTTTTGGAACTTTAAAAGGTGAAAAGCAGAAAGAAAACGAGATAAGAAAATGGAACGATCACTTAACCAACCTTTTAGGTGTAGAGATAGAAAGGGAATTTTACATTAAGTATTCAAAAAATAGAATGGATGATGCCATAATCTTTATTGCTCATAAAAGGTCTATAAATTTTTCTGCTATGTATATGAAGTCGCTTGCGTATGATGGTGAAAGTTATATATCTAAATTGCTTCCCAAATATCTTGGAGCAGTAGATACAAAATTAAATATCTGGATTATGAAATATATATTAGTTGGGATGGTAAAAAGAGTTTTTAATCCTGGATGCAAGTTTGATGAGCTGATGGTTCTTACAGGAGTTCAAGGTGTAGGTAAAACCAGCTTTATAGAGAAGCTGGCGTTATTTCCTAAATGGTACCGCTCCTTAAATAATATAAAAGGCAAGGATGCTGTCAGCAATCTTGTAGGAAAAGTTGTAGTTGAATTGGAAGAATTTGTTGCTCTCAGAAATGCGAAAAGTGCAGACGAAGCAAAGCTGTTTATCTCTACGAGAACAAGTCCTTTAAGACTTCCATACGAAAAAATTTCTGCTGATGTAAAGAGAACTTGCATATTGATTGCAACTACTAATGATGTAACCTTTTTAGGAGACTTTTCTTGAGAAAGAAGATATCTACCTGCGAAAGTGAACAGTGAAAATATTGAATTACCAATCATGTATGATGCAGAGAAATTTCCTGTACTGGAAACTATCACAAAAGAAGAACATCACAATATTGTTAAACATGATTTTGAAGATACTATCGCAGAAGCTGTATATCTTTATGAAAACAAACTCCACGATTTCTATTTGCCTAATGAGTTGCATTCAGATTTGGAATTTGTTATTCAAACCCGTAAGAGTGAGAACAGACACGTTCAAAATTTCTTGGACTTTATGGAATGGAAATCCGCAAAATCAGACACTCCAGATTTACTATTCTCTGCCGAATTTACGAGCAGGTATTCTGAAACAAATAAAAAAGTATTTTCGGAATTGATGGTAAATGAAATGGTATGTAAATGGAAACTTGAACCGTCTTTAAAAAGCAAGAAGGTAAGAATTGACAGAGTGATTCGGATTAGTAAGAAGTTTTATAAACGAAATGTAAAGACAGGATTTGTTGAAGTAGAGGATATGGAAATTCCATTTTAAGAGTTTTGAAAAAGTTTGCTACCGCTACTTTGCTACCGACTGAAAAGGTAGTGAGGTAGTGGTAGCAAACTTCTAACTTTCATAGAATTTACCGAAACGCAGAATAGAGTATTCCTGTGGTGGTTAAAAGCGTGCAGAAGCTTTATAAATGGTATGTAACGTTAACTTTAGTAGCAAGCACAGTAAGTGTGTGTACACTTACGGAAAAATGACCTTAGAAATCAAATCGGAGATTTAATTTCGAGCAACATTTTTAGCTTGTTAGGGAGAACCCTAAGACCCCAAAACTTAATAGAAGGAGGATATTTAAGATGGAAAATAGAAAAAGAAATGTAAGGTTGAGATTTGATTTAACAGATAAAGAAAAAGAATTATTTGAAAGGAAAAAAGAAGAAAGCGGAGCAAAAAGTATGAGTCATTTTATACGAAAAACAGTTTTAGAAAAGGAAATTTATGAAGTTGATTTGGAGCCTTTGAGAGATTTATACGGAACATTATCCGTTGCCAAAAATAAAATAAATCAGATTGCCAAGAGAGTAAATCAAACAGGAGTTATTTATAAAAGTGATATTGATGATATGAAGAAATCTATTGAAGAGTTCTCAAAAGAGCAAGGGGATCTACATTCGTTGTTGCTGAAGCGGAAGAAGTAATTTGTTGGATACAAAAATAAAGTACTTTCAAAATTTAGTTCTTTAAAAATCATAGCGAAAATGTTACAATACATAAAATAACTTCATAAATTTATAATTAAGGAGTGAAAATATGAAAGTCAATTATAATGGGTTGTGGAAAGTTTTAATAGATAAAAATATGAATAAAAAAGATTTGGCGAATGCCTGTGAATTATCTCCTGCAACTATATCTAAAATGGGCAGAGGCGAGTTTGTAAGCATGGATGTTTTATATCGTATCGGAACCAAATTAGGTGTTGATTTTGGTGATATGGTTTCGATTATAGAGCAAAAGAAATAAAAAACTTGAGGTGACAAAATGTTACCTCAAGATAGGTTAGAATTGACTGGTAATAGGTTATGACCGGTTTAAGGAAAAGGTGGAGAAAGACAAGGGTAAAGTAAGAATATTGATGTTCAGGTTGAAAATAAATTTGAAGTATTTAAGCAATTTGCTAAAAAACATAATTATAAGTTTGGATTTGTAAGAGATAAAAATGATGAGTTATATTTGAGTAACACAGAATATGTGGACGATATGAATGATGATAGCTGGATATTGATTGAGGAGGTATTTTAGTCATGTCTGACCAAAGGGAAGTTGTATTTATTAGTAAAAGTAGTAAGTACAAAAAAGTACAAAGTGAAGACGGATTCATGTTCTTTAAGGATGGCAATGAATTAAAAAATCAAGAAGGGGAGTGTATAGAGCTTTCTGAATTTAACAGGCTTCTTAGAGATGAAATTAATAATTACATTCATCCATTTGATAATGTTGTTGTGCTTGCTGGCGCTGGTGCTTCTATAGTTTCAAAAGAGGATGGTAGTCCAGATTTATTATATGGTCATACAATCAAAATGATATCCATAGAAGTTTTAAAAGAACTGAAAAATGAAGACTTTTATTCAATTGAACAACTTTCGAAATTTTGTAGATACTCGGTTCCTATAGAAGTTGCTGATAAGGAAGGCGAAATGAAGTACAATGAAAAATTCAATTTAGAAGATTTTTTATCGAAAGTAGTGACATTTGAAGAATTCATTGATGAAGATACTGGAATAGATTTGGAAAAGTATGTGAGCTCTAAAAATAAGATTCTCCAAATTATAAGAAATAAGACTTCTTATGATTACAATAAAAATAAGCACAAACATGGTGCTTTGATAAAAACCTTATCAAACCTACATAAATCTCCGAATCGTTTGACTATAGTTACAACAAACTATGATACTCTCTTCGAAGAGGCAGCGAACTATTTGAATTTTACAGTTTTTGATGGCTTTTCGTTTGATTCTAACCCGAAATTTGACGCTGATTTATTTGATTGGTCACTTGTTAAGCCAATTGCTAGTGTGAGGTCAGAAAAAATGGAATTCAAAAAATCTACTGTCAATCTTTTGAAAATACATGGTTCATTAACATGGAAAAAAAGTGATGATAATATTGCAAGAGTAAGCAAGGAAGATAACGATGTACCTATAATGATTTTTCCAAGTTCTAATAAATACACTCATAGCTATGAAAAACCATATTTTGAGCTATTTTCAAAATTTCAGGAGTACATTAAGAGAACTAATACATTGCTTATTACTACAGGCTTTAGTTTTTCTGATAACCATATTGCTAAGATGATTACACAGGCAATAAAAACAACATCTAGTCTTACGGTCTTAATTACTGATCATACAATTGACGCTGAGGACAAATGCTCTAATTGGAAAGAATTAGAGAGATTGATGAACAATGGATATAGGATTGCCTTTTTAAAAGGGACTGTTGATAACGACTTAGTTGAATATTTTGGAGATAGAAAGTATGATAATTGATGATTTATACACAAAAACTAATAAAAACAATTTTTACTTAGGTATCGTTACTCAAGTATATAAAAATAATTGTGTATGCCAAATAGAAAATTTATCTTGGCTAAAAAGTAGAAGAATAAATATGGAGTATCTAATTCCTAATACTATTAATTTTCACGTTATCATTGATTCATCTGAAGGTATCTTTATTGGGGAAGTATATCAATCTAAAATTCAAAATACAGATAGTACCCACTATGCATTGACTCATTCTGAACATGAAAAAATATTTCCTGAAGTAAGTATTGATATTATAGGAATAATGAAAAATGGTGAAATTAAGTTTCAACCAGTTGGATTTTATAATGTTGGTTTAACTGACAAAGTATATTTTGCTAATTCTGAGGTTAATAAAAAGTATTTAGAATCTATGGAGTTAGATAGAAAGAGCAAAGAATATTGTGGAAGTCGAATGAAATTAAATCCTTTTGCCAAAGTCGTAAATATGTCTAACCAAGAGTTGAATTTATATCCAGAAACGCTGTTTGACAGACATTTATTAGCTATTGGAGCGACGAACAGTGGAAAATCAACTTCAAGTTTATCGATTATTGATAAGTTGATTAAGGCTGACAAAAAAGTTTTAGTTATCGATCCTACAGGAGAATATTCTGATTCTTTCAGTGATGATGAAGTGAAAAAAATGGTGCTTGGAATAGATACTATATTAGATCCGGGAAAAGTGTCGTTTAGCCAGTGGGCAACTCTATTTGAAACAAATGATTCAAGTCAACCTGCTGTTCTTGCTGATGCAATAAGAAGTTTACGATTTCAAAAGAAGCATAGAAAAGATGAAGTTTACAAAAAAAGTGGCAAGACTATCGTACAAGTTCTAGAAGATATGGAGTCACTTTTGTCATCAGATTTATCATTTAATTTAGCATTACTTCCTTTACAAATAACAGAAGAAGCTGTAGAAGTAGATAGAAACATGACTAAATACCAAGTGGGCTCGTTTCAGTTTAATAATAAACAATGGCTAGTACAAAAGGTGAAATATAAACTAGAAAGTGCTTCTTTAATAGATTTTTTTAGTGCCTCCGATAATAAAGATGATCTGTTAGGAATCTTGAATCAGTTTATGAATGACGACATCAAAAGCGTATATATCAATGCTTCAAAAATTGGTATCGGTGAAGGAATTGGTTCTATGATTGTTGATTTGGTGAGTAACTATATTGTCAACAACAAGAAGAAAGATGACGTTGCCTTTGTTATATTTGTTGATGAAGTGCACAGGTATTCAAAAGATGTTCAAGCAGGTGGGTATCAAACTGGATTAACAGCAATTGCAAGAGAGGGTAGAAAAAAAGGAATATTTCTCTTCTTGACAACACAGAATCCTAAAGATATACCCGATGAGCTTTTAGGACAAATTGGTTCATTACTGGTACACAGACTAACACATAAAAGTGAACTTGATTCAATTAGAAATTATATGTCGGAGTCATCGTTCAAGCAAGTTTCGAGGCTAAATCAAGGAGAAAGTATACTGACTAGCATCAATTTGTTAGAAGATTTGCATTTAGCAATGGATGAATGTATTCGTATTCATCATAAGAGCACAATTCAATTATAGCTGGAACTTGGATGGGTAAAATAATCCCCCAAAAATCAAAATGGAACGCTTTTGGATATAGTGAACAGTATAAAAAGAAAAGTGGGAGTAGAACAGTAAAGATAGGAAAGTTAGTAAAATATTATCACTAGTATTTTTATTCAATTGATGTAAATGAAGAGAATAGGAGAATAAAGTTTGAAAGTGAATGAACCTTGTGAATGTATGATTTGTAAAAATAATAAAAAATTTGATATGCCTGAAGAGATTGTTGAGTCTGTTTTGAAAAATAATTTAGTTCTTTTTTGTGGTGCAGGAATAAGCACAGAGTCAAAATCCGTTTTTCCTGAATCATTTTACGCCAATGTTTTACGCGAGATAGAAGATAAGACAAATAAGAAAGTTGATTTAGATACCAGTTTTTCTAGGCTAATGAGTTTATATGTTGATACATTTCCCAATGGTCGTAGGAAACTGCTAAATAAAATCAAAGAAAAATTTGATTTCATAAATTCATTTCCTCAATTATTAAATATAGCTACTAGTTTTCATAAAGAAGTTGCTGCAAATCCTTTTATTGAAACGATAATTACAACCAATTGGGATACCTATTTTGAAGATTATTGTGATTGTACGCCCGTAATTAATGATACTGATGTTACTTTATGGAATGTGTTTAAAAAAAGAGTGTTTAAAATACACGGATCAATTAATAGTGTTGGATCAATAGTAGCTACTGAAAAGGATTATCAAGAATCATATAATAGACTTTCTAAGGATTTAATAGGAGATAGACTAAAAACTATTCTGGCGAGTAATACGGTTGTCTTTATTGGTTTTTCCTTTGGAGATGAGGATCTTAATAGGTTGTTAGATATATTATCTGAAAAGATGGGGGATTTTAGAAATCAATTTTATTTAGTCACAATTGATGAAAAATGGAAAGAAAATACAGACTCAAGATTAATACCCATTATTACGGATGGAACTTATTTTATTCACCAATTAAACAATATATTAATAGCAGAAGGAAGGCTTGCTTCAAGTGATATTTATGATTATGCAGAAGAACTTTTGTATTTAATAAAAGAAGAGCATAAGAAGCTTTTTGAATCAAATACTTATAGAGATGAAATTAAAGATTTTCCTGAGTTACTATTAACAATAGCTTATCAGGATGCATTTATTCATGCTTTGGAAAGATGTGTTGCACATAGAAGCCATGGAGAATATTTGATTCCTGGTTACTTTGAGCCTAGGATTCAATCATACAAGAGTTATTATGATAAGCGTATATTAGAAGAAAATTATGCTCAAGCGTTCTATAATTTGGGATATTGTGATGGTTTACTCTCGCTATTATTATATGCAAATAATCCTGGAGAAGCAGGGATACCTGGCTTATTTATATATGAAGAAAACTACTTTGAAACAAAAGATGATTTGTTTAAATATATATCAGAGAATAGAAATAAAAAACAATTTGAATATTGTTCAGACAAAGTACAAAACATGAATGATGTAGTTCCTCATTTTATGCCTTGGTTTATTTAGCTGAAAGTTATTTTATTCAGACCTAATCTAAAGGGTGTGACCGCTATATTAGTGGGGATAGGAATTTTCCCTGGAACTGGAACTGGGACGGGTAAAAAAATCTAAAAACAATCTTAAAATAAGCAAATTTCCCAGCACTCAACAAACGAAAAGCCTTTATTTTGAAAGGTTTTGGGTGAAGTGAACAGTAGAAAAAGAAGAGTGGGAGTAGCAATCGGGCTTGAGACCGATTGCTACGTCTACCCAGTTAAGTCGAGTGCTTGCGCGATGGCTTAACTGTTGGTAGCCCCTCTACAAGGGTCAGTAGACGAGAACAAGTGCAGTAGCACGAAGTTCGAGTCACTGAGCTACTGCGAGTGGGAATAGCCCGAGCGGTTTTACACTCGATATGCAAGACACTAAACTATTGCTGAAGCCCGTCCCTCTACAGCTTTCCTGCATGGGATTTTGCAGTATAGGAATCTATATTTATTTCAATCACCGTAACCGCATCTGCCATTTTTTCATTGATTTCATGTTCCTCGCCGGATTGTAATTTCATAAGAATACGAAGCGCCTCACATTTATCTTCAGTATTCTGAAGAATCGTCGCTCTGCCACGGCACATAACACTCGCATATTCCGCACTATATTTGCAAGGAGTGTCTGCTATGATGAGTTTTTCCCCACAATCAATTTCAACAAAAACGCTGTTGTTTTTCTGAAGACAATCCAGCTTATGCCCTTCTTTTGCACAATGAACATAAAAAGTCAATTTCTTTCCGTCTAGTTTGTATCCGTAATGAAGCGAAACAATATAAGGGTATTCATCATCAAACATTCCGAGATGCAAATATCTTGCTCTTGCCAGTATTTGTTCAATTTTATGAAGATCTACGATTTCTCTATCTTTTCTTCTCATACTTTTATATTCCTTTCAATCGGCATTAAGTGTATATACGGATTATAGGCATTTCTTTTCAAGGTAAATTGTAAAATCAACTTGAACACCTGAATAAAAAAGTAATCCATGATAGATTATTTGATAGAATTAAGTTAGCAAAAAAATTCACGAAAGGAATCAACATCATGGATTAACTCAATTCTACTACACTTACACCTGATATGGAAAGAAGTCAGAACTTTAAATTTCAATTTTAGCATCAATCTTTTCTTGACATTATACATACTAATTGATAATATAACGGTGTTATATAACAGTGTTACATGATGACGTAGTTTAACTACAGGAGCAATATGAATACTAAGCCTTTCACCACAGATGAATTGCAAACCAAGCACAAGATTATAGAAGCTGCGCTTTATGAATTCGAGCAGAACGGGTATCAGGGAGCATCTTTGCGTCAGATTGTTAGAAATGCAGGGGTGACCACAGGAGCATTTTATGGATATTATTCCAGTAAGGTGGAATTATTTGAGGATATAGTTGGAGAGCATTATAACGCCATGATGCAGCACTATATAGACGTTCAAGAATCGTTTGCCGGCAAAGAATTTGATGAACAGAAAGCTGATATGACCGAAGTGTCCCGTGATTGTATGCATTGGATGTTAAATTATGCATATGATCATCTAAGAGAAGTAAGACTTATGCTCCTGAAATCAGAAGGAACAAGGTTTTCGGATTTTGTAGACCGATTAGTTGAGATTGAAATTGAATCTACTGAGAGATTCAAAGTGGATCTCCGAAGTGATGTTAATGAACAGACTCAAGAACTTCTGGATATCGATTACAGATTCGAGCATATTATGGCGACAAGTATGTTTAATGCTTTTCGTGAGCTTATAGTTCACGATATGACTTATTCAGAGGCTAAGGTACAGCTTGAGCTCATCCGCAGATTTTATACTGCGGGATGGCAGGAGTTATTTGGTGGTATTTTTTAAGCGGATATTTCTATGCGAAGATACCGCTTTTTTTGAAAACTCAAGTTAGTCTAAACTAACTAACGAGCGGCTATTGATTACGAACACCCATTTATCAATATATACTATCAATTTTCAAACAATTTTAACTATCTAACGATAAGGAGGAAAACACATGAATGATTCTTCAGGACGTCAAGGCAGTAATGCACTTGCTATAATCAAACGATTTGCTAGTACACGAAAGAGCAAATACTTTCTCTCCGTGGTATTCGCTTTGCTGGGGGTAATTTGTGCTCTCATTCCATATTACCTGATGAGCTGCATTGTTGTTAAACTGCTAGATGGGGTTAGGGATTGGAATGCCTATGTAAACTATTTTATATTGATGATTATTATGTGGACCCTAAGGGCGTTGCTACATTCTGTGTCTACAGGATTTTCACATGCCGCAACCTTTGCTGTGCTCGGAGATATAAGAAAAGCACTCTGTTTCAAGCTTACCCGAATGCCACTGGGAGATGTTAAACGAATTCCGTCGGGTTCTCTAAAGAGTATTATAGTTGAGAGAGTAGATAGCCTTGAAACTACACTTGCGCACATTGTACCGGAATTTACCGCAAATCTCATTGCGCCGGTAGCAGTTCTTGTTTATATCTTTACCATTAATTGGAAACTGGGTATTGCAAGTATTATGACACTACCTGTGGCGGCTTTTTGCATGGGAATGATGACCAGAAACGCCGGAAGTCGCTGGGCAGATTGTGTGGAAAAGACAAAAATTCTCAATGACACTGCAGTCGAATATATCAACGGAATTGAGGTAATCAAGGCGTTTGGGAAGACGGATAGCTCCTATGAAAAATTTGAGAAGGCTGCACATGACGGTGCATACTGCTTTATCGATTGGATGAAGGCTACTATTCTATTTTTTACAATTGGTATGGCTATAACACCTACAACTATTCTAACCATAATACCAGTTGGAGGGATTCTCTTCATGCACGGTTCAATCACGGCAGGAGAGCTTATCACGGTACTCATCCTCTCTGTGGGCATGCTGGCACCGCTAATAACTGTTATGTCATATACAGATGATATGGCAAAGATAGAAATCGTATTCGGCGAAGTTCAGAAAATCCTTGATCGTAAGGAGATGGAGCGACCTAAAGAAACAATCAAGCAACCCGAGGGAAATGATATTGTCATTAAAAACGTCAGATTCTCATATGAAGAAGGTGCGGAAATACTACATGGGATAAATTTATCTATCAAAGAAGGTAGCGTAAATGCGCTTGTAGGTCCGTCAGGGTCAGGTAAATCCACGATTGCCAGGCTTATTTCAGCATTATGGGACGTAGATAGCGGTGAGATTACCTTTGGCGGAGTTAATATCAAGGATATGAGCTGGGATGATTATAATACAAAGATTGCTTACGTATCTCAGGATAACTATCTGTTCAATCGTTCGGTCATGGATAATATTCGTATGGGACGAAAAGGTGCAAGTGATGAAGATGTCATCGAAGCGGCGAAACGCTGTGGCTGCCATGATTTTATCATGGGGTTGGAAAAGGGATATGACACTATAGTCGGCGATGCCGGAGGACACCTTTCCGGTGGTGAGAGGCAGCGTATCTCTATAGCAAGAGCGATGCTCAAGGGCGCACCAATTGTTATTCTTGATGAAGCTACAGCTTACACTGATCCGGAGAGCGAAGCGGTTATACAGCGTTCAATTGCCAGTATGATTAAAGGGAAAACTCTTATCGTCATAGCACATAGACTATCCACCATAGTTGATGCAGATCAAATAATCGTAGTGAATGATGGATATATTGATGATATCGGTACTCACGAGCAACTCCTCAAGAAAAACGGGCTTTATAATAAAATGTGGGTTGCTCACGTATCGGCAAGAGATACTGTAGACGGAGGTGAGTCTGATGTTTAAAATTCTGATGAAATTCTTTGAGTTCTCAGGAACTGAAAATAAAAAAAGATATTATGAAGCTATAGTTCTTGGTGTAATTGAGGCTGTTGGTCAAGCTATGAAGATTCCGGCAATCTATATTCTAGTAACAGGTGTAGTTCGCGGTGATGTAACTTACAGAACAATTATGCTGTCGCTCGCAGTTTTGGTTGTAGGAATGGTGGTTCAATGCATTGTATCCCGAAGAAGCAAGATGCTTCAGACAATTGCAGGATATACAACCTGTGCAGGAAAGAGAATAGAGATAGCCGAACATCTTCGTTATGTGCCCATGGGATATTTTAATGAGACATCGCTTGGCAATATTACAAGTATAACTACTAACACTATGGAATTGCTGGCTGATGTTGCAACACGTGTTGTAATGCTGACACTGGGAGGTACGCTTGAGTCTTGCTTGATTACAATTATGCTGTTGATATTTGACCTTAGAATAGGGGCAGTAGCTCTTGTCGGACTACTTATATTCTTTGTAATTAATTCTTTTCTACAACGACATTCAGTTGATGTATCGAAGCAAAAGCTTGATAAGGATACTGCGATGGTTAGTGAAGTACTGGAATTTATACAGGGTATTACAGAAGCAAAGAATTTTAAACTTATCGGAGAGAATAATAAAAAGCTGGATATTTGCATTGATGATGCATCTAAAGCAAACATCCGCATGGAATTCAAAATTGTGCCATTCGTTTCACTGCAGAGCTGGGTTATTAAGATGACGGGAGTCATGATGTGCATGCTCTCTTTGCGATTCTATTTTGCAGGCACTATGGATCTTGCGACCACCATAGTTATGATGATTGCGTCCTTCTTGATGTATGCTGCACTTGATTCTGCCGGCAACTTTTCGTCTCTTCTTCGTGCAGTTGATATCTCTGTTGATAAAGCGAAATCTGTATTGGCTATCGAGAATATGGATATTGATGGAGAGTATATTGAGACTGAAACACAGAATATTGAGATGGAAAACGTAGATTTTGCGTATGACACTAGAAAGGTTATTGATGATATAAGTCTTTCAATTCCGGAGAAAACCACGGCGGCCTTTGTCGGTCCATCTGGAAGCGGAAAGACTACGATTTGTCACCTTATAGCAAGATTTTGGGATGTGCAGTCAGGGCAGGTCAAATTGGATAATAGAGATGTTCGAGCATATAATATGAACTCTCTTATGGAGAACTTCAGCTTTGTGTTCCAGTCCGTATATTTGTTCCATGATACGATTGCCAATAATATCAGATTCGGTCAACCTGAAGCTTCAATGGATATGGTCATAGATGCAGCTAAGAAGGCTTGCTGCCATGACTTTATAAGCGAGCTTCCGGATGGATATGATACAGTTCTGGGAGAGGCAGGTGCCAGCCTTTCAGGTGGTCAAAAGCAGCGTATATCTATTGCTCGTGCTATCATGAAAGATGCACCAATCATTATACTTGATGAGGCTACAGCTAATGTTGATCCTGAGAACGAGCGTGAACTCATGCTTGCGATTAAGGAACTTACCAAAGAGAAGACAATATTGATGATTGCACATAGACTCAAAACTGTGCGTAATGCGGATAGAATATACGTTATTGATAAAGGCAAAATCGCACAACAGGGCACTCATGAAGAGTTGATGAAGAATGAAGGAATATATAGAGACTTTGTGTCAGCTCGCTCTGAAGCGATTGGTTGGAAACTTTAATAAGAGACATGTACAATAAAGTCATAGTTAAAATTCAGATACATCATAAAATCATGTAAAACACGTATAATACAATTAAAGTATCCTTATGAAAAAGAAAAGTTTGAATTTAATATTATATTTTGGTTTATACATAATTATCTGTCTGTCTATCATTGTTTCAGGTTGTGCAATAAAACCATCAAGAGAATATGGGGTTTTTCTAGGTATCAATAGCGAACAGAAAGAACGGCTACGTGACTATCGGATTGTAGTAATTGAACCATCTGAATTTAGTACCGATCAGATAAGTGAGCTTCGCAAGTCGGGGAAAAAGGTATATGGGTATATAAATATTGGTGCTATTGAGAAATATCGTCCATATTTTGACCGATTCAAAGACAAAACACTGGGGACATATAAGGAATGGCCTAATGAACGATGGGTGGATGTATCTGATGCGGAGTGGCAGAGATTTGTTGTCGATGAACTCGGTAAAAAGTATTCCGAAATGGGCTTTGATGGGTTTTTCATAGATAATGCAGATGTTTATCATCACTATCATACAGACAGCACATTTCAGGGGCTTTGTTCAATTCTGAAAGGGCTTAAGTCGTATAAACTTTCAATTCTTATAAATGGTGGAGATGTTTTTGTTTCGAGATGTATGGATGAAAAAATAGCCAATACTCTGTTTGATGGTATTAATCAAGAGACTGTATTCACAGACATAGATTTTGAAAGAAAGAGCTATGGAAAGCAAGCTGTGAAAGAAACACGATATTTTAAAGAATATCTTTCGAGAGTTAAGAAAAACGGGTTATCTGTATATCTGTTAGAATACGGAGCGGATGCTTCACTTGCAAAAGAAATTGACAATTATTGTAAGAAAAATGGTTTTCATTGGTATGACGCGAAAAATTTAGAACTTAGATAATCTATATTGAAATTACAAAATGCATGAATATTAAGCGGGTGTATAGCTTTTGTATACACCCGGTTTTTAAAATATATTACAACATGTTTGGTAAACAATATTATATAGCCTGCCCGTTAGAATCAAATAGAGGCAGTTTCTCAAGGAAAATAATATCTCTCCTATCAGCAGCTTCACCTTCAGCAAGGACGGACATCTGGCCGACGATATTCCCACCAACTGCGTTTACAAGCTTATCGAGTGCAGTTAACGACTCACCAGTACTGATTACATCATCAACTACTAATATTCTCTTGTCCTCCATAACCTTACGCTCTGTACGTCCAACACACAGAGTTTGTATGTGATCTGTAGTAATAGAGTCAACATTTACAGTTATAAGATCCTCCATATAAATCTTAGGACCCTTGCGTGCTACGATATAAGGCTTATTGCCTGCTTGTCTTGCCATTTCATAAGCTAGTGGGATTCCTTTTGACTCAGCAGTAATGATTACATCAAAATCAGGAGCTTTTTTAAGAAGTTCTCTTGCACATGCAACGGTAACTTCAACATCGTTGAACATGATGAAAGCCGCGATATATAAGTCGTCTGAAACTTTGCATAGAGGAAGGTGCCTCTCCAGTCCTGCAACATTCAGTAAATAATCCATTTGTCATTCTCCTTGTCCTATCTTCTATCTAAAAGTAATTAGTGAAGAAAATCCTGATTGAATCATTATAGCACCGTTGATGATAGGCTTGCAAACATTGCAATATAACGCAAAAAATGATAAAATTTCACGATACACAATAATAGTATAATTGCTTGGTGTGTGCACTTTTCGAGACATAAATATAAAGGGTCATGGGCATTAGATATGAATAAAAAGAAATATGAAAATCAACTATACGATGTTAGCTATGTCGAAACGCTCAAAGAGCTAGTAGATAACTCTGTTCTGAAATTTTCGGATAGAGCTGCGTATATGTACAAGGATGACCACAAGGAAACGTTCAAAACGATGACTTATGCTGAGTTCAAAAATGAGCAGAATGCAATTGGTACAGCGCTTATTGAGAGAGGATTCAAGGGAAGCAAAGTAGCAGTAATTGGTGACAACTCGCATAGATGGGCACTATCATATTACTCTGTCGTTTGTGGTGTAGGAGTAATCGTACCTATAGATAGAAACCTTGAAAAGGGTGAGATTACCAATTTACTGCAGCGTGCCGATGTTGAAGCGATATTCGCTTCGACGAAGCTTGCTGGCGTGATAGTATCATTACTAGAAGACCTACCTCTAGTTAAAAAAGTTATCATCATGGCCGCACCTGGAGATGACATTGATGAATTTCTCGTAGATGAGAGATTCATGACTATGGAGCAACTCGTTGCAGAAGGAAAGGAGCTTATCGCTCAAGGCAACCGCAAATATGTAGATGCTGAGATTCACGCAGAAGATCTATCGACAATCCTGTTTACATCAGGAACGACTGGATTAGCGAAAGGTGTAATGCTTTCGCATCGAAATCTCTCTCAGAATGTATTCAATATGTCAAAATACGTACAAATCCCAGATGGAGGCAGAGTACTCGATGTGCTTCCGATGCACCATGTGTACGAGATGACATGCACTGTCATGACGAGTTTTTATCAGGGGGCAACTGTCGTGATTTGTGAAGGGCTGAAATATATACAGCAGAATTTTGTAGAGGCTGAATGCAACATTATGCTCGGAGTTCCGCTGATTTTCGAAAATATATATAGAAAGATTTGGACAAAAGCGGAGAAAAGTGGAAATGCCGATAAGCTGAGGCGAGCAATTAACATGTCTATGAAACTTGATCTTAGGAATAAAAAAATGGTTACCAAAAGGCTCTTCAAAGCAGTTCACGACATATTTGGCGAAAGCTTATATATCCTCATAGCTGGAGGCGCAGCTATTGATCCAAATGTAATTTCTGAATTTGAAGCTATGGGAATCCCTATGATGCAAGGATACGGTATGACCGAAAACTCGCCTATCATTGCGGTAAATCAAGACAGATACGGAAAGGCTGACTCAGTGGGTAAGCCGATGCCTGGTACAGAGGTACGAATAGTAGATGACGATGAAAGCGGTATTGGGGAAGTAATCTGCAAGGGACCATCTGTGATGATGGGATATTACAAGGATGCTGAGAATACAGCCAAAACCATAAAGGATGGGTGGTTATATACTGGTGACTATGGATATCTGGACGAAGATGGATTCCTTTATATAACGGGACGCAAGAAAAACGTAATCGTAACTAAGGGTGGTAAAAATATTTTCCCAGAAGAGGTAGAGTATTACCTGTTACTCAGTGACTTTATAAGCGAAGTAATAGTCTACGGAAAGCACGAAGAGGTTAAGGGTGACCTGATTTGTACAGCAATCATGTATCCTGACTACACGGCTCTTGAAAATGCAGGCTGTGCGACCGATGAAGAGAAGTATCGAAAGATTAAGGAAGCCGTTGATGAAGCGAATTCTAAGATGCCTCCTTTCAAGCGTGTAAAGAGAATCGAAATTCGCGAAGACGACTTTATCAAGACGACGACACTTAAGATTAAGAGATTCGAGGAAGAAAACTATGATTACAAATTCGATGACAGAGACTTCGAGAAGGGACGTAGATTCTAAAGTGGAAGATAATAGCGATATTAGAGAAGAATACCGTCAGATTAAGGCGAGAGAAATGGAAGATATGCAGGCTATTATGGATGCGATTAAAGAATCTAAAGATCCTGCGATTAAATATACATGGCGACGCCCGGTTACAGATATTAAGAATATACTGGAGACTAGTGCGGAGCTTTATGGAGATAAACCGTTATTCCTGCAGAAGTTCAACAAGGATGAACCCTTCCAAGAGATTTCTTATAGCAAGGTGCTAGCAGATGTAAATGCTCTCGGAACTGCACTTATCGAGCTTGGACTAAAGGGGAAACACATCGGTGTAATTGGCAAGAACTGCTATGAGTGGGCAGAAAGCTATCTAGCAGTAGTTGGTGGAACAGGTGTAGTCGTACCACTCGATAAGGAGCTCAACGAGGAAGAATTATCTCAGCTGACTACGAGTGGAGAGCTCTCAGCGGTTATCACCATGGATAAGCATTACGATATTTTTAAGCGAATAAAGGAAAGAGATGATAACGCCCTTGAGTTCGTGATAAATGCGGGAATGCATAGCCACGAGAATGCTGACAAGGGATTACTATCATGGCACAAGCTGATGGAACATGGATATGAACTCGTAAAAGCCGGTGATAAAAGCTTTATAGATGCAGAAATCATAAACACCGACATGGCGATTATACTATTCACATCTGGAACTACCGGAACCTCTAAGGGTGTAATGCTTAATAACAAGAATATCTGTTCAAATGTCATGGTAGCACAGACGTACTTAAATATTGAGGTAGGAGATATATTCTTCTCCGTGCTTCCGATACATCACACCTACGAGTGCACATGCACTTTCATCGAGTCGATGTACTGCGGAGCTACGATAGCATTTTGCCAGGGACTCAAATACATTGTTAAGGATTTACAGGAGGTAAAACCGCACCTGATGCTGGCGGTGCCCCTGATATACGAAAACTTCTACAGTAAGATTTCGAGACAGATTAAGAAGAGCGGCAAAGAGAAACAGCTTAAAGCTCTGATGAAGATAAATAGATTTACCAAGCAAATTGGAATATATGTGAGCAAACCTGCGACAAAAAAGATTACCGAGCTTTTTGGTGGCCGCATGAAGATGCTAATCGTCGGTGGTGCGGCGATTGATGGAGATATTATGGATTTCTATAGAGATCTTGGCATTAACGCCGTTCAGGGATATGGACTGACGGAGACGTCTCCAATGGTTTCTCTGAACCCAGAGGATCCAAAGCTCATCGATAATGCATCTGCAGGTCACCTACTTCCGTTTGTGGAGTGCATGATTGCAGATAAGGATTATGATGGAGTTGGAGAGATTTGCTTCCGCGGACCTAATATCATGATGGGATACTATAAGAATCAAGAGGGCACAGACGAGGTGATTAAGGACGGATGGTTCCACACCGGTGATCTTGGATATCTGAATGACAAGAATTACGTCTATATTACAGGACGCAAGAAGAATGTCATCATCACGGCTAATGGCAAGAACGTTTTCCCAGAAGAACTCGAGTTTTACCTGATGAAGAACGAGTGTATTGAAGAATGCATGGTATGGGGTGATGAGGATAATGATGATCAGCTGAAACGTGGTATATATGCGACTATCAAGCCTAATAGGGAGCTGCTATTTGAGGAGCTCGGAGGAGATGTGACTGATGAACAGGTGAGGGAGTATATAGAGCGCATTGTAGACAAGCAGAATGAAGCAATGCCTCTCTTCAAGAGAATTAACCACGTGATCATCCGAGATAGAGACTTCAACAAGACGACGGGACTGAAGATAAGAAGGTTCGTTGAAGACAATAAGTGGTCATAGAAAGAGAGATGATTGATATGACAGAATATAAATATCCGGCGCTCCTTCATGATAGGACTAAGCTGGTCAATAACGTAAAGAAACTATCGGATAAGTGCGGTGAGCAGGGAATCCAAATAGCGGGCATAATTAAGGCTACAAATGGGTCAATTGCGGCTGCCGAAGACTTCGTGGCTGGTGGAGCAAAGCTGATAGGATCATCTAGGCTTGAACAACTTAAACGAGCTAAAGAGGCTGGTATAAGAGTGCCACTTCTTCTAATCAGAATCCCAATGCTATCAGAAATTGACGAGATGGTGGATATTGCAGACATCAGTCTAAATAGCGAGCTCGTTGTATTAGAGGAGATAAATAAGATAGCACTTGATAAGAGAGTTACTCATAAGGTAATTCTGATGGCTGATCTTGGTGACCTTAGAGAAGGATTCTTTGATCTCGATGAACTAGTTGAGACTGCTGTCAAGGTGGAGAACGAGATGCATGGGCTTGTACTTGCTGGCATAGGGACTAACCTTGGATGCTACGGCTCTGTAATACCTACAGAGGACAAGATGGTAGCCCTCGCCAAACTAGCGGAGAGAGTTGAAGCTGAGATTGGTAGAGAACTAGAATATGTATCTGGTGGAGCCACAACGAGCTTGCTCGGAGTGTACCATGGGTACATGCCAGATAAAATTAATATGCTGAGGCTTGGAGCCGGTCCTTTAATTGGTCCACTAGAAGATGTCAGATTATGTTATAATCTTGAGGCTATGGATGAATTAGAGTGCCCCTTCGTGCTCAAAGCAGAGGTTATAGAGCTTAAGGTAAAAGCTAGCTATCCGCAGGGTGAGCTCGGAGTAGATGCTGCGGGCAAGAAGCGAGAGTATGTTGATAGAGGCATGCGCATGAGGGCGCTTCTAGCAATTGGAAGAGCTGACTATGGCGATATAGATGATTTGGTTCCTGAGATGGAAGGAACAACAGTTATTGGAGCATCAGGTGACCACACCATCGTCGATGTCGAGGATGTAAAGGAAACTGTTAAAATTGGAGATATCATGACGTTTAGACTGAAGTATTCCGCGCTGCTTAACTTAGCAGAAAGCGAAAATGTAAAGAAATACGAGATTTAATAACAGAAGGTTGAAAGGAGTAAGAGACCAATGGCAACACATGATAATGAAATGACAAGAGAGGGATATGAAGCCCTACAGAAAGAGCTTGACCACCTAGTTACGGTAACTAGAAAGGAAAATGCCGAGAGACTTAAGGAAGCCATATCATATGGAGATATCTCTGAGAACTCAGAGTATGATGCAGCAAAGGATGCACAGGCAGAGACAGAAGAGAGAATCACCACTATTGAAGCGATGCTTCGTACAGCTAAGATTGCAGACGAGGATGAGACACCTGATGAGGGTGTAATTGCTACTGGCCGAACAGTTACACTTCATGATCTAATTTACGATGAAGAGGTTACTTACAAGATTGTAGGAAATACAGAGGCAGATCCATTTAACGGTAAGCTTTCAAATGCATCTGCAGTAGGACAGCATCTACTCGGGGCAAGGGCTGGGGATGTACTAGAGTTTCCGGTAATAGATGGAACTGCAAAGTACAAGGTTCTAGACGTTAGAAAGTAAAAATCCGTTCAAGAGGTGCATCGAAGCTGTTAAATGCGGTGCACGACAGTATATTTATATAGTTCGTGAGAAAGGGTTATGAATCACAATGAGTAATGACAACGTAAAGACTCCTGAGCAAGAATATCCGGAGCTTACAGCAGAAGAAATAAGTGAACAGCGACAGATCAGAAGAGAGAAGCTGCAAGAACTTCGTGAGATGGGCAGAGATCCATTTGTGCAGGAGACATACAATGTAACTGCTCACAGTAAGGATATCAAGGACAACTATGATGCTCTTGAAGATCAAGAGGTAGCGATTGCCGGTCGTATCATGAGCAAGAGAATCATGGGAAAAGCGGCATTCTTTGATGTTCAAGATAAGCAAGGCAGAATCCAGTGTTATGTTAAGCGCGATGATATTGGAACTGAAGAGTATAAAGTTTTCAAGACATATGATATAGGTGATCTTGTTGGTCTTAAGGGAATCGTATTTAAGACCAAGACTGATGAGATATCAATTCATGTACATGAGCTTACACTTCAGGCAAAGTCCCTGCAGGTGCTTCCTGATAAATGGAGTGGACTAGTTGATACAGACCTAAGATACAGACAGCGATATGTCGATTTAATTGTAAATTCAGATGTTAGGGATACATTCTTAAAGCGTGCAAAGGTAGTTAGCACTATCCGTAGAGTACTCGAGGATGACTATGGCTTCCTTGAGGTTGAAACTCCAGTTCTACAGACAATCGCTGGCGGTGCTAATGCTAGACCGTTTAACACACACCACAACGCGCTGGATTTTGATCTTCACCTCAGAATTTCTCTCGAGCTTCCACTAAAGAGACTGATTGTCGGTGGACTTGATAGAGTGTATGAACTAGGCAAAGTTTTCCGCAACGAGGGTATGGATAAAAATCACAGCCCTGAATTCACTTCTATGGAGTGCTACATGGCTTACGGAAATCAGGAGAGCATGATGGACCTCATGGAGCAGATTGTATATAAGTGCGCTATGGAAGTAAATGGTTCACCTATTATCTCCTATGAAGGCAAAACATTTGACGTTACGCCTCCATGGAATAAGATTGATATGACAGAATCCGTAATTAAGGTTACGGGAATTCCGTTCGATAAGATCGATGATGATGCGGAAGCTCGTGAGCGCGCAATCGCATATGGAATGGATGCTGAGGAAGTTAACAATTGGACTCGTGGAAAGATTATCGCAGAGATGTTTGATGAGTACTGCGAAGATATCCCAGGACTGCTTGATGGGCCAGTGTTCCTAACCGGACACCCAGTAGAGGTATCTCCACTTGCAAAGAAGGATCCAAAGGATCCTCGCATTACTCGCAGGTTCGAAGCTTACATCAACGGATGGGAGCTATCAAATGCTTTCTCAGAGCTCAACGATCCAATCGATCAGTACGAGAGGTTCGCTGAGCAGCAACGTGAACTTGATCTAGGGCTTGACGATGAAGCTCATCCTATGGATATGGATTTCGTAAATGCGCTAGAGGTTGGAATGCCTCCAACTGGTGGACTTGGAATCGGTGTTGATAGACTTGTAATGCTGCTAACAGATTCATCGACTATCAGAGACGTACAGCTATTCCCTGTTATGAAGCCGCTTGGAAAGGGCAGCAGCACCGAAGAAAAGGCTGAGAGAAAGCTCGACCTGTCAAAGGTTAAAGTTGAACCATTGTTTGAAGAATTTGTAGACTTCGATACATTTAGCAAGTCTGATTTCAGAGTAGTTAAGGTTCTGGCTTGTGAGGAAGTGCCTAAGAGCAAGAAGCTTCTTAAGTTCACTCTTAATGACGGTTCAGGCCAGACTAGAACAATACTGTCCGGTATCAAGGGAACTTACTCTGCGGAGGAGTTAGTTGGAAAGACTCTCGTTGCAATTACAAATCTTCCGCCACGCAAGATGATGGGACTTGAATCATGCGGAATGCTGCTGTCAGCAATCTGTGATTATGATGGGGATGAAATCCTAAATCTATTAATGATAGATGATTCGATTCCGGCAGGTGCGAAGCTATACTAATATAACAAAATCATGATTATTACAGGGCTCAGGAAAAGGGCCCTGTTTTTTGTGCTTGCATGCAGGTAATCAATATATGAGATATAAAATAAACCTATATCTCGCTATGGGTAATAAGTATTTCCATAAAATTTTACTTGATGGTAATCTATGTTTAGCAATCAAGAGGGGGTACGTATATATGAGCAATGAATTAAAGACACCATTTAGATATGACTATGTAGGAAGTTTTCTTAGACCACAGGCACTTAAGGATGCAAAGACGCAGTTAAGAAAGAATGAGATCAGCAAGGAAGATTACGACAAGATTGTTGATGAAGAGGTTGCAAAGCTTGTAGCTAAGCAGAAGGAACTCGGTTACCACGTAATTACTGATGGAGAGTTCAGAAGAGCTTTCTGGCATCTCGACTTCATGTGGGGGTTTGAGGGCGTTGAACATGAGAATACAGGTGGCGGTATTCAGTTCCACGGCGAGCTCGCGTTGCTAGATGATACATACCTAGTAGGTAAGCTTAAAGCTAAGCCCCATCCATTTGTCGAGTATTTTAAATTCTTAAAGCAGTTTGAAGATGAGAACACTGTTGCCAAGTATACGATTCCTGCACCTGCGCAGACATTCCAGCAGTTCATCATTCCAGATAATCTCGAGAGCACTAGAAAATTCTATGAGACAAACGAAGAACTGATTCATGATATCGCAAAGGCTTATCGTGAGGTAATTAAACAGTTCTACGATGCTGGTTGTCGTAACTTGCAGTTCGATGACTGCACATGGGGCGCAGTTGTAGGAGATGCTGCAAAGCTGAGATATAAGGCGTTAGGTATAGATTTAGATACAGTTAAGTCACAGCTGCTTGAGGTGAACAACCTCGCACTTGAAGGAAAGCCTGAAGATCTAGTTATCACTTCACACATCTGCAGAGGAAATTACAATTCGACATACTTCTCAAGTGGAGCATACGATTCAGTTGCAGATTACATGTTCGCAAGAGAGAATGTAGATGCGCTGCTACTCGAGTATGATGATGAACGTTCGGGCAGCTTTGAGGCACTTGCAAAGGTTTCTCCTGACAAGAAGGTAGTTCTCGGCCTTATCACTACGAAGTCGCCTAAGTTAGAAGATAAAGAAGCAGTTATTGCAAGAATTAAGGAAGCAAGTAAATACGTACCTCTTGAGAGACTGTGTCTCAGTCCTCAGTGCGGATTTGCATCTTGTGAGATAGGGAACAAGCTAACTGAAGAAGAGCAGTGGGCTAAATTGAGATTAGTTAAAGAGATTGCAGAGGAAGTTTGGGGATAGGCTCTGCGAAGAAAGACTAGAGGTAAGAGATGAGCAATTTAAAAACACCATTTAGATATGATTTTGTAGGAAGTTTTTTAAGACCAGAGAGACTTAAGGAAGCGAGAAGAGCTTTTGATAACGGTAATATCGGCTATGATGAGCTGAGGATGCAATTGTAGATGATACATACCTGGTTGGCAAATTAAGGCTATCAGGAGAGCATCCATTCGTAGACCACTTTAGATTCGTAAAGCAGTTTGAGGATGAGAACACAGTTGCGAAGCAGACAATACCTTCACCAGCACAGTTCCTCGCACAGTTCCTATTCCCGTTCAATCTGGAGTCAACTTTTGCTCAGTATGAGAGCGAAGAAGCATTTATCGATGATGTAGTAGAAGTGTATAATGAGTTCGTCAGACAGCTATATGATGCAGGCTGTAGAAACCTTCAGCTAGATGACTGCACATGGGGGATGTTCACAAACAAGTCCGGCTCCATTCTGTTCGGAACAACTAAGGAAGGTACAGTTGAAGTTCAGAAGAAGTACAAGGACGTTAACAATAGAGTAATCGATGCAGCACCAGATGACCTAGTGGTTACTACACACGTGTGCCGTGGAAACTACCACTCAACATATATCAGTAACGGCCCATACGATGCAGTTGCAGATGTTCTGCTCGGAGAAGAGAATGTCTCTGCGTTCTTCTTAGAATTTGATGACGAGAGATCTGGGGGATTTGAGCCACTTGCAAAGGTACCTGAGGATAAGAAGGTAGTTCTCGGATTAGTTACTACCAAGAGACCGGAGCTCGAAGATAAGGCAGTTCTTCATGCGAGAATCAAAGAGGCAAGTAAGTATGTTCCTCTTGAGAGGCTTTATCTCAGCCCTCAGTGCGGATTTGCTTCATGCGAGATTGGTAACAAGCTTACTGAAGAAGAACAGTGGGCTAAGCTAAGACTTGTAAAGGAAGTAGCAGAAGAAGTTTGGGGAAAGAACTAAAACTCTGTTAGATAGACTAAAAGCATGTGATCGATAATAATTCATTAGAGGGCAGCCCGAGGGCTGCCTTTTTCTTTAAATAAAGCATTGAAAAAATGGCTACAATGTATATAATTAAATTGTACACAAGTTATATGGGCGAATTCGAATTTAGTAAATAACCTATGCGTTTTCGCCAATAAGGAGAATAACAATGAGTAAGAATATATATTTTGCCGGTGGTTGCTTCTGGGGCACCGAGAGGGTGTTCAAGGAGATACCAGGAGTTATAGAGACGACTGTTGGGTATGCGAATGGAAGAGTTGAGTACCCTTCGTATGAGCAGGTTTGCAGAGGTGATACTGGCCATAGGGAGACTGTTAAAGTCACATATAATCCTGAGAGACTATCACTCGAGAAGTTAACGCATGCTTTCTTCATGGTCATCGATCCAACTGTTCAGAATAGACAAGGACCTGATATAGGGACGCAGTATCAGACAGGTGTGTATTATGAGGATGAGCAAGATTTGCCGATATTAGAGAAGGTATTCGGACAGCAGAGAGATATTAATGAAGAGTTCTACGTAGAACTAGAGCCACTTGGTTCATTCTATGCTGCCGAGGATTACCATCAGGACTATCTCGATAAGAACCCAGGTGGATACTGCCACATTACAAACTATGAGATTGAAGAAGTTAGGGCGCTGTTCGCTGCAGAGGCTAGAGAGGCGGGTCAGGAGATAAAGGACGATCTCTATCCATCAGACGAGACTGAGGAGGAGCTATTTTACCGCATCGGACCACAGGCCTATAACGTCGTTAGAAAGTCGGGAACAGAGCGAGCATTTTCTGGTGAATACGATGACTTCTTTGAAAAAGGCATCTATGTAGATGTCGTGAGCGGTGAACCGCTGTTCGTATCGACGGATAAATTCAACTCTGGCTGCGGATGGCCTGCATTTACAAGACCGATAAGTGAGGAACATGTGGTCTATATGCGAGATACTACGTTCGGTATGGAGCGCGTAGAGGTTAGAAGCAAGGGTGCGAATTCTCATCTGGGACACGTATTTCAGGATGGACCGTCAGAAGATGGGGGCATGAGATACTGCATCAATTCGTTAGCTCTAAAATTTATACCAGTTGAAGACATGCTAGAGGCAGGTTATGGAGACCTGATTGAACTTGTAAAATAAGAGGGAGGATGACTATGAAAGTTCTATTTAATGAGTATCCAAAATGCAGCACATGCAAGAAGGCTAAGAAGTGGCTCGATGACAATGGTGTCGCTTACGATGACAGACATATAGTTGAAAATAATCCGACTAAAGAGGAACTTAGGGACTGGCTGTCGAGAAGTGACAAGCCGGTGAGAAAGTTCTTTAACACAAGCGGAATGCTCTACAGAGAAATGGAGCTAAAGGACAAGCTAGATGCGATGAGCGAAGATGAGCAGCTCGAGGTTCTAGCATCTAATGGAATGCTTGTAAAGAGACCGCTAGTCGTTGGTGATGACTTCGTGCTCGGTGGCTTCAGGGAGAAGGACTGGGAAGAGCTAATATGCGCGAAATGTAAGGTTTGGTTGACTGTTTGTAAAGTGAAATAGATTGAAGAAGTTAGAGAGCGCCGATATAATCTAATTGAATAAAGTTTTCGTAATAATAGAGCGGAGGTTATTATAGTGACTTTGGGTGAGAAAATTCGAGGACTTAGGAAAAAGCAAGGCCTATCGCAGGAGGACGTATCTCGAAAAATAAATGTATCTAGACAGGCGATTTCAAAGTGGGAGCAAGACCTAGTACTGCCAGATACTGTAAACTTAATGAAATTATGTGACTGTTTTGGAATCACACTTGCAGAACTAACAGGTGATGTGGAAAAGACTAATAAGGAGATTTGCGATAAGACAAAAAAGATTCATAAATCCGCTGTGGCCTCTATTGTGATTGGATGTATACTCACAGTTCTTTCTGTAGTGATAACATACCCAATAAAGATGGCTGACTTTAAAATTAATGGTAGTTGTTTTGATAATGAATTATATTACTTGAGAGTCTTCCCGTTAAATATTGTATTGTTTATTTCAATATTGTTAATATTAGTCGGTATAGCTAAAATTATGAAAGGAAAACTAAAAAAATAAAAAAAGCATCTCAATTATATTACTGTCCTTACTTGTTCTTTTTAGTACACGTATAAGTGCTTTTGCCGATGATAAATTTATTATAAATATTTAAAAGAAATATAAAGCGAAAGAGTTACAAAAGCCGTTTTTTGTAACTCTTTTAAATTAACATGGCTCTAGTAATTGAGTTCAATATGGTTTCATAAAAATATGTTACAATAGGGTAATTTATATTGGCACATGTAAAGGGGTACTAAAATGTCCGAAAGCTACACAGGTAAAATCAATCGCAAATTGCAGAGCAAGCAGAAGGTTATAAGAGCTGCTGCGGGGAAGTGTAAAGCAGATTTGGTTCTTAAGAATGCAACGTATGTGAGTGTATTCTCAGGTGAACTACGGAATGCTGACATTGCGGTTACGAATGGATTGATAGCTGGAATTGGTGAGTATGATGGTGAAAAGGAAGTGGATGTGACGGGAAAAATCGTGTGTCCGGGATTCCTAGATGCACATATCCATCTCGAAAGCGCTCTGGTTACACCTACTGAATTTGTGAGAGCAGTACTCCCTCACGGCACGACCACTGTTGTTACTGACCCTCATGAGATTGCAAACGTCATGGGAACAGATGGGATTGAATACATGCTCCAGGCTACCGAAGGGCTCCCGATAGACGTGCGTTTTATGCTACCTTCATGCGTTCCTGCAACTCCGCTTGATGAGTCAGGTGCAATGCTCGATTATAGAGCGATTGATAGTTTCTACGAACATCCTAGAGTGCAGGGGCTCGCAGAGATGATGAATTACGTCGGCACAGTCGCTGCAGATGAGCAGGTTGTGGAAAAGATAGTCGCTGCACAGGCACACCACAAGAAGATAGATGGGCATGCGCCAGGGGTGAAGGGAAAAGCGCTTAATGCATACGTCGCTGCCGGCGTGTACTCCGACCATGAGTGTGCTACTGCTAGTGAGGCTATAGAGAAACTCGAGCTCGGGCAGGTGATTATGATTAGAGAGGGTACAGCAGCCCACAACCTGGAGGCTCTGATGCCTCTTCTAACGGATAAATATGCAGATAGATGCATGTTCTGCACGGATGATAAGCATCCGTCAGACCTGCTGGAGAAAGGGCATATAGATTATATAATTAAGAAAGCTATCTCTATGGGAGCAGATCCGATACTGGCTATTAAGGTTGCGAGCACCAACGCAGCTAGATACTTCAGATTGAATAACCGCGGGGCAATTGCGCTCGGATATCTTGCAGATTTCGTAATCATTGATAGTTTTGAGGAGTTTACAGTTGAACAAGTTTATAAAAAGGGCAAGCTGATGTACAGTGGCGGGAAGCTCAAGGACTTCAGAGCTCCTACTGTAGATGAGTTCCTGACAGAGAGGGCACATAGTACATTTAAGGTCGATAGGTTAAAACCTGAAGCATTTAAGATAGATAGACCTAGAGGTGTGCTTGGCATGGTTCCTGGTGAGCTGATGACCACAGACGAGGGGTATGCAACTGGTGTGGATATTGACAAAGACATCCTCAAAATCGCTGTAGTGGAGAGACATAACTATACGGGACATATCGGAATAGGATACATAAAAGGTTACGGGCTCAGAAGAGGTGCAGTTGCTACCAGTATCTCGCACGATTCACATAACATAATCGTAGTTGGAACTAATGATGAGGATATGGCTGCCGCAGTTAATCATATTGCGGAAAATGGCGGAGGAATAACGGTATTTGACGGCGGTAAATGCATCGGAGACGTGAAGCTAGGGATTGCCGGCCTAATGAGCGATGCTCCGCTTATTGACGTGAATAGAAACCTTGAAGATGCAAAGGCGAGAGCTTTTGAACTAGGTGTTAGTAAGCTGATAGATCCGTTTATGACGCTGTCATTCATGAGCCTGCCTGTTATTCCTAAGCTGAGACTCACGACGCGCGGGGTGTTCGACGTTGAGAGTCAGAGCTATGTGTAAGAAGTTGACTGATGAATAAGCTAGATAAAGATATAATTGAAAAGTTAGCCTACAGGGTAGCAGAGCTTGGAGGGCGTGCGTACATGGTAGGCGGAGCCGTTCGTGATGAGATTATGAAGCGTCCCATTAAGGATGTGGATATTGAAGTACATGGAATCTCTGAGGCGGTTCTAGAAGCGGTGTTAAAGGAACTTGGAAAGCCACTTCGATTCGGCTCTGCTTTTGGTGTGTACTCGCTTGCTGGTCATCAGATAGATATTGCACTTCCTCGCTCAGAAAGAAAATCTGGGTCTGGTCATCGCGACTTTGAAATTGAAATCGATCCATTTATCGGAATCAGGGAAGCAGCACGGAGGCGCGATTTCACCATGAATGCGCTCCTTAAGGATATCCTGAGCGGTGAAATCGCAGATCCGTATGGAGGCACGGAGGATATCAAAAACCGAATAATCCGTCATATAGACGATAAGAAATTCGGTGAGGATCCACTCCGTGCCCTCCGTGCTGCCCAGTTCAGATCCAGATTCGGATTCCAGGTCGCGCCTTCCACGATTTCAATCTGTAGGGCGCTGGACCTCAGGAATCTCTCGGCCGAGCGCGTCGAGCTAGAGATGAAGAAGGCGCTCCTGGAATCCCGCCGGCCATCCGAATTCTTTGAATGCCTGCGGGAAATGGGCCAGCTCGGATACTGGTTCAAGGAACTAGAACAGCTGATCGGGCTAGAGCAAAATCCTAAGTTCCATCCAGAAGGTGATGTCTGGACTCACACCATGATGGTTCTGGATAGAGCGGCCCATTTCCGACCTTGCGTGAGTGACCCATACGCGTTTATGCTGCTGGCTCTCACTCATGATTTCGGCAAGATCACGACGACTGAATTCGTTAATGGCGCAATTCACGCGTATGGTCACGAGCTACAAGGAGCAGAAATCGCGGAGCGATTTCTGGACCGCGTGTGTCATGGCAGCGATATAAAGAAATATATTGCTAATATGATTCCTAATCACATGCGTCCAAACAAGATTGCTGAAGCGAGGTCAGCAGTCAAGAAGACGAACCGAATGTTTGATGATGCGGCTTCACCTAGCGACCTAATATATTTTGCAATCTGTGATAAGACAAAGCTTCCTTATTTGGAAGCCAATAAGTGTGAGCCGAATGAGACACATGAGACACACGAGACACAGGGCAATATTGATATAGAATCAGAGCTTTACACAGATGATGAAAAGTCAAGGGAGCAAGAACGGATAAAGTTCTTGTTCGATAGACTAGATCTGTACAGAGACATGATGGCGAGACCTTATGTTACAGGAAAGGACTTGATCAATAGGGGAATAATGCCAGGCGATGACTTCGGTACAATCCTCGAATATGCGCACAAACTGAGACTAGCTGGTGTATCAAAGGATGATGCGCTTAAGCAAACAATTTCCTATGCGAGGAAATTAAGAAAAAATATTAAATGATAAAATTCTTACAATAGTGTATAATGCACCTATTAGGTAATATTTATCAAAGAGTTATTACTAAAAGCGTAACGTTTGAACATATTTGCATTTTAATTAAATAAATAAGAAAGAAGGAACAATTATGGAAAAAAAGGCAAGCGTTGTCAGTTCGCAAATTATTCGTTTTGCTACTATCATTTCTGATGATGATAGGGATAGCTGCACCGAATATGGAGGCTTTTGCGGTTGAGAATACAACGACTGATCTTAATCTAGCAAATCTCAACCTATATGAGTTCAAGTGCAGGCAGGAGAATATGCAGGTCGTTAGCACTGGCTCGGGAACTCTTAAGGAAGTAGTTACACCTAATGGCTCATGGACTAAGAGCACGGTGTTTATGCACAAGTATGAGAAGTCCAATTCGAAGCAGGATTATGATAATGTTCTAGAACTTCTATTCACTAATGCTGGTGAAGTAAATGGAAAAAAGGTCAACGTGAGAGTGAAGGTTTCTCACCTACAGCTGAATCCAACGGTATATTACGGGCAGCAGGCAAACTTTAATGATGCAAATGCGGGCGTACCTTTTTTGACGGTTGACCAAAACTGGGGTGATAGTGGAATTCAGCTGATGGATTATGTATATCCTGATCATCCTAATTTTACTAATGACAATATTTGGTCTTTCAACACTAAGACAGATGTTACTGCAACTCTCGAGTATGCTGATGGTACACCTTGCGATTTAAAGCTGACAATGCAGCCAGCTGATATCGATGTGAAGCCAGGAAATCCAATCGCTGGGAACCGCAGATCTTCTTTTTATGAAGAATTAGGTGTCAAGAATCTGGATAGCACTATTGATAAGATTGTTTACAATAGAGCGGTTAGTTTGGATGAGGAAAATGGAACCGGGAACTGGCATTGGTGGAGAGCTAATGCGAACATCACTGCAGCTGGAACTAGCGGGCAGGATGAGTATAACAAAACTGGATTTGTTATGCGCAGTAAAACAAACTCAATTACTTTCGCATATAATTCATCTGTAACGAGCGGTGGGCTATTCAAATTCTTTGCTGAAGTCCCTTACCATAACAATCCTGGTACAGCAGCAAAGATGTATTTCGATAATGTGTCGGTCCCTACGAACACCGTTGAGACGAAGCTACTGCCACCAACTAAGCCTAAGAAAGACGTTTTTAAAGACGATATGTCCACCAGTGTTGATGGAAAGACCGTTAAGGGTGGGGATGTACTCACATATAAGATAACGTATAAGAATACAATCGGACGACCAGATGATGTGACGATCACTGACGCTATTCCTAAGTATACGAAATACGTTGCTGGCTCTGCGGATAACGGCGGAGTAGAGCATAATGGTATCATCACTTGGAGAAAGACAAATCTCGGTAATGACGAGACATTTACGGTGACTTACAAGGTTAAGGTAGATGAGGATATTAATGGAAAGCCAGTAGATAATCAGGCAAAGGTTAGCACGAACTATTACAAGTTTGACACTAATAAGACTCATAATCCGACACCGGTTATGCCAAAGAAGTCTGTGGTCAACAAGCATAGACATACACCTAAGACAGGTGATAGCAACGGGCTACTTCCTTATTCGATCGCGCTTGTAGGCTCTGCTCTAGCGGCTTTCGGCTTGTTTGCAGCTAGAAAGCGTATAGCAAGGTAGCTTATCGTAACCATTCAAAACCGACATTGTACGAAAAAAGCGGGACCTGTGTCCCGCTTTTGTAATGTAGCAATTTCTTACCATAGTTCCTTTGGATATTTTCCGTCAACCTTCATCTCGGAAAACTTCGCGGTAACCTCATCCTTATCCTCTTTGTAGGTGACACCGAACCACTTGTCACTTGACTGAAGAACTGCAACGGTAGCTCTACCAGCTTTGACCTCTGTATCGATGCAGTAAGGAAGGAAGTACTCTCCCTTCAGTGGATTTTGCTCTATGATTTTATCTAGTGCAGCCGGAAAACCAGCTTTCATAACCTCGAGGAATCCAGCTCCAAATCCCCATAGGTTCATGGATACCGATTGCCCATCAGGTACATCGTGTCTCACGCCTTTTGAGCTTGTTGCTCGAATTATACCGTCACTCTCACGTATAACGTCCGAATGTTCCTCGATATCCGATAAATATCCATCCGTAACCTCGCAGAGCCCACGAGCAACTGAACCATTTAGAGAGAGTGTGTTCTCAATCTTGAAGCCGACCATGCAGTGGTGCGTAGCATCAGCGGATTCACTGAGAAATTTGTATATCTTCTCAAATGCTTCCTGACCATAGTAGTCATCTGCATTAATAACAGCGAAAGGTGCATCGATATAATCTCTTGCTGCAAGGACAGCATGACCAGTACCCCAAGGCTTAGTTCTTCCGTCTGGAACAGAGTAGCCTGCTGGCAGATCGTGAATGTCCTGAACTGCGTAGTGAGTTTCAAACAGCTTGCCGGCTCTTCCTTCGATATGGGCTCTAAAGTCATCTTCAAAATCCTTCTTGATTATAAAAGCTACTCTCCTAAAACCCGCTTGATATGCGTCATAGAGGGAAAAATCCATGATAATGTCACCCTCAGACGTAATCGGATCAATCTGCTTCGGTCCGCCGTATCGACTCCCCATTCCTGCAGCCATGATAACTAGAATTGGTTCCATTTTATTTCTCCTCTTCTATCATTCGGTTAATTCTGGCTCTGACCATATCTTCGCCCATAATCTGCTGTATTGCCCATACATCAGGAGACTGTGCACGACCGACGAGAGCAAGTCTGATAACTGTGCTTACGTGGCCAACGTGTCCCTTATAATCATCTGGATTCTTTTTGTAGTCCTTAGGCTTTGCAGCATAACCTAGGTTAGTTGCAATTTCTCTTATCTTATTGAACCATTCTTCCTGTGTATCGGCGTGGTTGTAAGATGATAGGTATTCTTCAAGAATCTTTACCTTATCGGCTTCAGCTTCGGCAGGGACTTCATCAATGACTTTAAAACTCTGATCGTAGAAATAGCTGATGAATTCCATAATCTGCCTTGCGTACACGAGGTCCTTGCGAGGTTTTTTCTCATCTCTACCTAAGTCAAGAATTTTCACTAGAAGACCCATGTCATCGAATATGTAACCGTACTCAGGTGCGAACTCGAGTGACCATTCCTGCAAAAATTCTGCAATCTTAGGAGCAGGAATGTGAAGCATAGCCTCCTTGCTCACATCGTTAAGCTTATCGAGGTCAAAAAGTGCACCAGAGTTACTCATCTTCTCAGTGGTGAATTTGAATTCATCGATATCTGCCTCTGGATTCTCCATGCGCCATTCCTCGTAATTTGAGTTCAAAATAGTTAGTAGATACTCCCTAACTGCAGCAGGATGATATCCCTGATCTCTATAATAATCCAGTGAGAGCTCGGGGTCCTTGCGCTTCGACAGCTTCCTCTTGTTGCCATCTTCTCCTATTTTCATCAGCTGAGCGGTGTGGCAATATACTGGAAGTTCGAATCCTAGCTTCTCAAATAGCTCGACGTGAATTGGAAGTGAAGGTAGCCATTCTTCCCCGCGGATGACGTGAGTCGTTCTCATCAGGTGGTCGTCAACGGCATGTGCAAAATGATAAGTCGGAATACCTGTAGTCTTAATTATTACGACGTCCTGAAAGTTTTCCGGCACATCAAGGGTGCCTCTTATTCCATCAACGACTTTATTTCTCTTGATATCCTCGCCGGTAGCGT
>ERZ773083.442-NODE-442-length-34249-cov-11.459233_pt1 | contig 34249 bp, 28 predicted proteins | sample MGYA00511465_ERZ773083 | MGnify/ENA primary metagenome ERZ773083 (study PRJEB29015, sample SAMEA2738001) | human oral metagenome | biome: human oral; feature: human-associated habitat; material: dental | place: China | collected 2060 ... | reverse complement strand
TACGCATGCGGATATCCGGAAGGAACCCAAAAGTGTCACGGGACGGTATCTTTGAATGGGAGGATCATGCGAACAGTCTACTTTAAGTAGGGCACATACTAACGTTGAGATTCTCTATTTTATGTGCCATAATACCAAGCCTATGCACTGTTAAGAAATTTTGCGATGGGAAACGAACCGAGGTAATCTTATGGAACATGGAAGCTGTGTGCCGCAAGGAAAAGAGATCGTCAGGACAGGATTTCACTACACATTATCTCTCATTGGCGGCAAGTACAAGATGGCAATTCTTTACCTCCTCGCTGAACATACTGCGCTTCGCCACAATGCGATTCATCGCCGGATTGAGGGCATTCCGTATAAGACGCTTGCAGCCGTGTTGAAGGAACTTGCGTCGGATGGGCTGGTTGTGCGAACGGAGTATCCGCAGGTGCCGCCCAAGGTGGAGTATACCCTCACGGAGCGAGGGCGGTCACTCATCCCAATTCTTCACAGTATGTGTGACTGGGGAGAGCGGCATAGGGATGATATGGATTACGATAACGACTCAACAAAGCGTACATAGTTGCTGACGCTGCGTTCGATTTCCTCTGTGGTCGAGTGATAATCTTCGCCCGGGATCTGCTCTGCTCCGTAAAAGGCGAAGAACGGCTGATAATCCGCGCGGCAATAATAGCGCAGTGTTGTTTCAAACGGGGTGAGAAGCTGTGCGAGTGTATAGTGGTATCTGCCCTGTGGACTGTAATCCTCGGCGCGAACTCCCGTCGTAACGGCGAGTGCGGCCTTGCGTCTCTCGAGTTTGTCTCCGCCGTTTCTTCCATATGCCCAGCCGTGCGTCAATACATCATCAAACCATGTCTTCAGCAGAGGCGGGCTTGAGAACCAGTAGATTGGGAATTGGAAGATCAGACTGCCATGGGATTCGACGAGTCGATGTTCGCGTTCCACATCAATCCGACCATCAGGATAGTGTTCGGAAAGAATGTGGATCGTACAGAGATCCGGGTGCTTGTGCAGTTCCTCCAACCAACGCTTGTTGATGATAGATTCTCCGAGGTTCGGATGTGCAGCGATAATCAGTGACTTCATAGGGATACCTCCATTTCTGTCTCGAACTATAGCGCATTGAGGAGCGGGACACAAGAACGCACTTTTTTGTAGGGTACTTACGTAAGGGAAAGTGCTTCATTCTCAAGGAAATCTTGAAAATGGTTATTGATAGTTTCTATCAAGTTATGGCCTCATGGGTGGAAGTACTTGACGGAATAATATGAAGTAAAGTATCATACATGCTATATAGAAAAATTCATTCTCATTTGTATTGATAACATGTGTGTTTCTTAGGAGGTATATGTATTGACTCTGAAGGATGGAAAACCGGGAATGTCGTTGAAGATTTTGCAAATCGATGAGTCGCCGCTCAAGCAGCGTCTCATGTCGATGGGGCTGATTCCGGGAACGAAGGTGACGGTTCTGCGCTCGGCTCCCCTGGGCGATCCGATTGCGATCGGCATTCGCTCGTACAATCTTGCCATGCGGAAAGAGGATGCGGCACTCGTATCCGTTGAGCAGATCGGTTAAAAAGAAGGGGGGAGATAGATACATGTCAACACTGGCAGTCGCACTTACCGGCAATCCGAACACCGGGAAATCGACCATATTCAACGAACTGACGGGAGCACGTCAGAAAATCGGCAACTGGCCGGGCGTCACGGTCGATAAGAAGGTCGGCTACACGCGCTACAAGGATCGGGCGATCTCCATCGTCGACCTTCCGGGGACATACAGCATCAACGCACGCTCACCGGATGAGGGGATCAGTGGCACGAACACTAAGAAACGCGATGGCTTCAACCAGATGATTGAGGATGCCCTTGCCGGCAAGATCGACCTCATCATCACCAAGTCCGTCAGCCGCTTTGCGAGAAACACAGTGGATTCGCTCCAAAACGTCCGCAAACTCAAGGAAAACGGTGTAGAGATTTACTTTGAAAAAGAGAACATCTGGACGTTCGACACACGCGGAGATGCCTAATGCGTGAAAATGATACAAAAGAGATCGTTGTAATGCGACGCGAATCCCCAGTTTACAAGGGCTTTCAGAGGTTTTCTGCTCTGGAAGCTCTTTGATTTTTGACGTTGTTCAGTAATTTTTTGCTCAATGGAAGCTCGGGCATCTGGCAGGGGTGTCAAACCGATTTGACACCCCTAAGGCGCATTCAAAAGGAAAAATGTGAGAGTTTATGAAAGTTTACGGGAACTGGCTTCACGAGTATTTTTACGAGTATTGAGTTTGACACCTCTTGAGGTTTTGCCGAAATTGTCAGCCTTGACAATCTTTGTCGTGGTGCATACTATGATAGTAGAACAAGATGAGGAGGATAGCGAGGCAGTGAGAATTATCAAGAAGGACATTCCTGCGGAATATGGCGTACTGATTCAGAAATTCCGCTTGATAGACGATACGTTTTTCAACGTATGCTTTGACAACTACACCGAAGGAATGCAGCTCCTGCTGCGTATCTTCTTTGAACGGGATGATCTTGTTGTTAAACATGTCATCACGCAGCAGAGTGCGGACAATCTCTATGGACGTGGCGTGCGGTTCGATGTGTTGGCGGAGGACAGCGAGGGAAAGCTCTATGACTGCGAAGTCCAACGGGCAAATGAGGGAGCAATTCCACGTCGGGCGCGATACAACAGCAGCATGATGGATTCACGGGAACTGGCAAAAGGCGCGGATGTTTCCGAACTTCCGGAGACGTGGGTCATCTTCATTACAGAAAACGACATCTATGGGGTGGGCTGTCCACTCTATCATGTGGAGCGGATTGTTCAAGAACTTCAGCGACCGTTCGATGATGGAGCGCATATCCTTTATGTCAATGGAGCAAACCGAGAGGACACACCACTCGGACGGCTGATGCAGGATTTTTTCTGCGAGTGTCCGGAGCAGATGAATTACAAAGAACTTGCCAAAAGAGCCGATTACTTTAAAGCGGAAGCAGAGGGGGTAAATATCATGTGCGAACTGATGGAAAAATTTGGAGAGAAGAAATTGGAAGAGGGGCGTATCGAGTCGGCGCGCCGGACGGCCACGGCATTGCTTGCTTTGGGAAAACTTACGCTTTCCCAGATTGCTGAAGCAACACAGCTATCGCAGGAAGAAGTGGAACGATTGGCAGGGACAACCAAAGCATAATGTCTTCCCGCTGTTTCTCGTTTTGAGATACGCTGCTTTATTCAAAACCTTCACAAAAAATATTGCAGTGACATAAAAAAGAGGGGCGATGCCCCTCCATTAGACTTATCTAAAATTTCACCCCGAGGGAGAATCCGCTCGTCACAACAGATGTGCGGAACCCCTCGGGTTTTCTTATGAGCATCGCTGCAAAAACATCATAGGACAGATGATCAATCCTTCCACGCAGTCCAAGCGTGGCACCTGCAATCGTGCGCCCCTTGTAGAGATCCGCGCCATAGCCATAGATTGCACCGACATCGGCACCCAGATAAAGCTCCATATTCTGCTTTGGAAACTGTGTTGTAAGTTCATTCCGGAGATACCATCCGCTTGTTCCCATCAGCGTTACCTCGCCGTCAAATCCACACACCGTATAGCGATTTCCAATAGAAATCATATCCACTCCATAGAGCCGCATACTGTCCATCGTCCATTGTCCGTGAAAGGATGTTGTAAATGTCGCAGGACGGTGACTGAACGTGAAAGGATGTACGAAATCCATATCCAGCAGCCACATTCGATAAAGCGTCTTGGGTGCATCGGCATGGGGATTCTCTTTCTGTGCGCCCATCCATCCAAGGCCAAACCGGTGCGCCAGACGGAAATAGAGCGTATTTCGATCGAGATAGAGGCGCTCGGCAAAGCCGACCTTCATTGAGGTTTGGTGCATCTGTTGAATCGGAATCTCCACATCGTTGAGAAAGCCATGAAAGCTTCGTTTCCGCAGACGCATATCCATACTCGTTTTCATATATGCCGAGCGATGCAGCACATAATCCCAGGACAGCGTAGAAATAGCAGTATCTCCCGCACTGATAAAGTTATAGGGAATACTCTCTACCGTCTGATGATACTTGGAACGCTGATAGGAAAATGAGAACGTATGCCGTCCATAAGGATAGGTATAACTGATATTATGCCCACGCGTTCCTTTTTCATATCCGTCACGTGTGCCGTCAAGATTCATGCCGATGCGGAGTATATCGTTCTTATGAAAAGGCTGGTCGATGCCGAGGGATGTATACCATTGGAGCTTTCCCGTATCCTTTAGACCCGAATCATCCACAGAGAGAGTACCGTAGAAATTTTTCCCGCGTTTTACTGTGAGCATGACATCTGTCATCTGCGGCTGATCCGAGGGGATCAGCTGAACAGAGATATCCTGTGAGGGAAGACGTTTTGCCTGTTCGATGCCCTGCTCAATATCTCGTACATTGAGGATATCTCCCTCGTGGAAGGGAAAGAGATTCTTCCAGTAGAGTGTATCACTGCCCTCAGCGAAGTGGACACGATGGATTTTTCCGACGAGGAGAACAAGACGGAGTTCTCCGGACGAGAGATTTTGTTCCGGTACAGCAATACGGCTCGTAGAGAATCCACGAGCTAGGAGAGACTGATTCATAGCGTGAAGGAGCTTGTTGATGTCACTGAGAGACAGTTCCTTATTTACATAGGGACGGGCAATGCGTTCCAGGAAACGGAATCGCTCCACTTAGTTTTCAATCGTGATATGAGAGATGTGGAAACGGACGTTTTCATCTGTGGGAAGATCAGCAGCAGGGGGAGGGGAAACAATCGTCTCCACACGCTCTTCACCGAGCCGTTCCTGTCGCGCTGCTTCCTGCGCCCGTGACTGATCGAGCTGTTCCTGCTGTGCAGGGGCAGCGATAGCCGGGAGGGAAGATAGGGAAAGAATGGAGGTAAGGAGGAGTAATGAGGGGCGGTTGCGTGTTTTCAAGGGGAGTCACCATACACTTTCAGGATTAGATAATATAGTTAGATTATTTCTTAAACTTATTTTTTACTCTGAGCAATAGCTCCTTTGAAAAATTGAGTTCATCGTTAAAGTATCCATGGAGCTCTAGTGGCTCATCAATTGCCTCAAAAAATTGAATAGAACCTTCGAGTAAAGTTGTCAGCAGCTCTTTCTTCGGTAGAGTGTATGTTCTGTCATTCCACTCAGTGTACATCTCTATGAACTCGTTACCACGCTCTTTAAATGTGATTTTTGCCGGCTGATCGGGTAGGTACAGCCATCCTTCGCCTTCGTCTAAAACTTCCTGAATGGCTACTGTGATGAGTATCCATAGCTGCTCAATTGAATCCCAATCCCGATAGGTAAAAATCTTTTCATAGTTATAATTTAATAGAATCACACCATCCATATAGTTTCGATCAATATATTCAGATATTTTTTTAAGACCTTCTGTATCAGTGACTTCAGTAAACCACGAAGGTTTAATAAGGTCTAAATCTACGATTTTATTTCTTGGATCACGCACTAAAGACTTACAAATGAACATAATATGTCCTCCTACTCTTTAATATAAAACTGACCGATTCTTCCTCTTGTAAATCCAACAACATATGTTACACCATCAATAACTCCTTCGATCCGTTTTTTGAGAGCGAGGAAATATTTGAGAGCATATCTCGATTTTGGGATATGACCTCTTGAATGGTGTACTCAATATCTTTTACATATGGGTTCGTCGTTCTGTTGCCAATAAAGAGAGGTCAAGAAAGATATAGTAAGATAAGAGTCCCTGTGAAAAATAGATACAATGCTATGATAACAAAGGAAAGTCTTCTCTTTTTTATCGTTTTTAAGCACTGTATTTGATACTCTGAATAAGGGTACTTAGGCATATTCGGGAGATCCTGCAAGAATGTTAGAGCGTATTGACGTAATAGAATGGACGAGAAACCCGAAAAATAAAGTGATGCCGATAAAAACTCTTTCGTATATCCTACATTTGATACCCCCGCCCATGCAGTTACAAGAAATGGAATCACACCACATAACATAAGGGTCAAATGTTTGTGTTTAACAGCAGGAGTATATAACTTTCTCCATTTTAAATATGGACAGAATGCACCCACCGCAGTAATAAAAAAAATGATATTAACCCATAAATGTAAATTGTTCTGTATAAATAAACATTCCATTTCGTTCACCTCCAAAGACATGTTTTTGGACTTACTTATTTTGCATATCTTTAGAGATATTTTTCTTTATTTCATATTTTATTAAATCACCTATGGTAGCACCTGCAATCCCGCCAAATGCTCCATAAAATAGACCAGATGCGCCACCTGATGCTCCAGAAAGTGCTGCTCCTCCGGCAGAAAATATCGTTGGAATAGTATCGGCTATCAATGCCTGTGTTAGATTGGTACCACTATAGGTGTACCAATCTTGCCTCATATCTCTATACGTCCAGCCAATACCAACAACACCTCCTAAGTTGAGATAAAGAGAAAGTGGACGAACAAAATGCCCTTCAAATTTTATAAATGCGGGTAAATGGTTAGACACGTCTGTGGCACTATTGATCCCGATTGAACTAAGCAAACTAAATTCTGCTTCTTTTTCAGGCAATACAAGATTTGTGCCATCAAATTCCTTAGGAGGATGCATTTCTGTAACACGTTCATATTGTTGAACATTAGATGTTGAATGTCGGCTGGATTGCGTCTTTTTGGAAACTAATACATCACGATTCCAATAACCATCTTCTACCGCTACACTTTCAGGAAACTCCCAATTAGAAGAACGAAGTGTTTCGTTATATTTTTTGAAGAAATTAATGGCACTTTCCTGTGACGATAGTGTCAAGTTTTTTGTGTAAACGTTTCTGCAAGTGTAGCAACCCTAAATTGCAATATCAAATCGGTTAAGGAAACATATCCAGCAGCAGAGGCGTAGCTTCCTGAAAACCTTTTTGGACGCGGTCGCCACTTTTGCGGTTGTATTCGCTATAATAGGCGCAGACAAAACGTTCTAGGGAATCCTCGTTTGGAAACTGCTCTTTTTTCTTGGTCAGATGTTTTAGGCCTTTGTTGTTGTTTTCCAACGGATTCGATGTGTAGATGCTCGCCCATATGGAGGGCGGAAATTCATAAAAGGTGTACAGACTGTCACATTCTGAGAAGATCCTCTTCAGCTTGGGATACTTGCTGCCATAACACACGAGGAATTCCTCCAAGGCGCACGCTGCATCGCTGGCATTCTGCTGCTTGTAGACGGCTGACAGGGCGCTTAACACATCCTTGCGATCCGTCTTTCGGACATATCTTGCTACGAGACGGGAAAGATGTACCCAGCAGGATTGATGGCGTACTGATGGGAATTCTTCCTGCAAGGCGGCACAAAGCCCGTTCAGCTCGTCCGATACGAAAAGTAGAACCTCCTGCAATCCGCGCTCTTTCAATCCCTGTAGCATCTCCCTATAGTTGGCGGCTGTCTCGGTTGGATAGAGCGCAAAATCCAGCACCTCCTTGTATCCTTCCGGGGTAATGCCGAGTAGGACATGCAGAGTTTCCTTTGCGACAGAATCGCGACGTACGTTCAGGTAAGTGGCATCTGCATAAATAACGGCGTATCGCTTGGCAACGGGGCGGGAATGGAACTAGCGTACTTGCTCATCGGCCGCTTTGGCGATATTCGACACGGTGGACGGTGTGTAGTGATGTCCATACATCTGTTCGATGAGGCTGCTGATTTCGCGTGTTGTCACACCGTGACGGTAGAGCTGGATGACGGTGGTTTCAAGTGCATCGGTGTGCTGTGTGTGTCGTGGGATGGTTTTTTGGGCAAACAAACCATTCCGATCGCGCGGGACGAGGATCCGCAGATCTCCATAGGAAGTGGTGAGTGTACGCACATAGGAACCATTCCGACTGTTCCCGGAGTTCCAGCCGTCCGAGGAGTGTTTCTCGTATCCGAGGAAGGCCGTGATCTCGCTCTGGAGCAGACCATTGACAGCGGATTCAAGCTGCTGACGGAAAAACTCGTTCAGCGGGAAATCCTTTTGTAGCGCATGCATGAGTTCTGTGGTAAAATCTGACATGAGGGAAGCTCCTTTTCTTGTGTTTGGTTTTGTCACTTAACACATTACAGAAAAAGGGCTTCTTTTTCAATCTCTATTTTACCCCATGTAGTTTACACATTTTATTTTACACTATCCATATCCGCAAAACAATATTTCATTCTTACGGTTTCAATTTATATCTCCAAAATTAAATTTTTTATCCCATGTGCACGAACAATATTTCCGAAAGCAACCATCTGTTCTCTTGCATACATCTCCGGGTTCTCCCCTTCAAAGCAATATTCGCGACCAACAAGGGGGTATTTCGCTGCTGCAAGAGGATTGTAATTTAACAGCTCATAGTGAACCTCCAGATATATGCTTGACAGGAATTCCGCAATCGCGGCAAGGTTTTCCTCCGTTGCCGTAATCCCGGGAATCAGCGGTGTACGGACAACGACGCGTTCCCGATACGCAGAAGTCAGAAGCCACGACAAATTCTTTTTGATCTGATCATTCGAGGCTTTTGTATATTGGATATGATCTTCGGGCTTCATGATTTTTAGATCGGAAAATATTTGATCTAAGTGCGGCACTGCCTTCTGAACAGATTCCAATGGCACCAACAACGCCGTTTCGATTGCGGTATGAATCCCCATTTCCTTGCATCGTCTTAGCAGTGCCTCGGCAAATTGCGGCTGCATGAGCGGCTCTCCGCCGGAGAGCGTAACCCCGCCGCCGCGTCGATAAAAGACACGATCCTTTTCTATTTCATCGATCAATTCTTCGACAGTACAGACCTTAGCGTCCATCCGAATTGCCCCTGTTGGGCACTCTGCAATGATTTCCTCCCATCGCTCCTCTCGCTGCGGGCGCAGGCGAATCTGTCCCGCCGCCTCATATACGCCGCCGCACCTGGAAAGTTGACAGCAAATCCCGCAGTGAATACATTTCGAGGGGAAGTGTATGGGACGAGGAACTGTGTCAAGTCCTTCCGGATTCTGACACCAAACACATCGAAGCAAACATCCTTTGAAAAAGATCGTCGTGCGGATTCCCTTGCCGTCATGGGTAGAAAAACGGCGAATATCGAAGATCAAGCCCGTCAATTCCCGCGCCATGACAACAACTCCCTTTCATCATAAATTCTCAAAAATGGCGTACCCCAAAAGGTACGCCATTTTGCTTCACCTTGACGGATTACGAAATATCAGCATAGGCTGTTCGCTCGATAATCTCATTCTGCAGTTCTCCTGCGAGCTCGGTAAAGTACGCTGTATATCCTGCCACGCGAACCGTCAGGCTGCGGTATTGCTCCGGATTTTTCTGCGCCGCCAAGAGATCCTCGCGCCGCAATACATTGAACTGGATATGTGGTATCTCCAAATCCACAAACGCCCGCAGAAACAGCGCAAACTTGTCGATGCCGCTTTCCGTCGCAAAGAACGACGGCAGAAATTTCATATTGAGCAGTCCGCCGTTGCTTGTGAGCGTCTTATCCAATCGTGATACGGACTTCAGCACTGCCGTCGGCCCCGCCTCATCTCGTCCGTAAACGGGCGACAATCCGCCATCTGCAAGGGGCGACTTTGCGTAGCGACCATCCGGAGACGCGCCGACATTTTCCCCCATCGGAACATGCGCAGATACCGTATACATTCCCGTATGATATTTGCCACCGCGATAGTTCGTATAGTTGCCAACCTGCTTCTTAAAGTATTCTGCCCACTGAACACCCAGATCATCGACCCACACGACATCGTTGCCATACTTCGGAACCTTATGCAGGAGGCGTGCGCGCAGAATATCCGCATCCTCGAAATTTTTCTTCAACGCATCGAGCAGCTCTGCCGCACGCACTGTCTTTTCCTCATAGACCAGCTGCTTGAGCGCCGCAAGACTGTCGGCGAGATTCGCCACCTGAATCATCTGGATGCCGGAGAGATTGTAGTGTGCACCGCCGGCGGTGACATCTTTCCCATTCTCCATGCAGTCATCAATCACAGCAGACAGGAACGGCGTCGGCAGGAGCTCGATATGTGCCTGCTCCACGCGCTCACATGCCTTGATCATCCGCTCCACGAAGTGGTTGATCATCTTTGCAAAAGACTCTTCCAATTCCTCATAGGAAGTATAGGAAGCGAGGTTGCCGTAATCCGGCCCCATCTGCTTGCCGGTCAAGAGATCGATACCGCCCGTCAGCGTGAGTTCAAGCGCTTTGTTCAGGTTGAACATCGCAGCGTCACTCCAGCCGAGGTTATTTCCCTGCGTCGTCACTTCCACACAACCGACGACGGCATAGTCCATTGCATCGCCTTCACTGATGCCAACGGCCTCAAGTGCGGGAATCAAGGACTTATCATTGAAGAACTGCGGCATACCGCTGCCCTTTGACACAACGCGAATCGCCTTTTTTAGGAGGTCATCCTTCGTTCCCTCGTGGAGGCGAACGGACAGGTTCGGCTGCGGCAGTCCGAGATCCTCCTGCGCCTGCAGAAACAGGAATGAGAGCTTGTTCTGTACATCATTTCCGCTGCGATCCTGTCCGCCGATCATGACGTTAAAGCCGATCGGAAACCCTGCAAAATATTTTGCACTACCCGCATTCCGCATATAGACGATCTGGTTGAACTTCAGCCACAGACACTCAATGAGTTCCAGCGCCGTATCCTCATCCATACCAGCCTTCTCACTAGTCTCATAGTACGGCCAAAGGATACGATCCAATCGCCCGGGAGAAAACGACGATGCATTTGACTCCATCTGTAGGATGACAAAGAGGAACCATGTGCTCTGCAGTACCTCGTAAAACGTTTGCGGAGGACGTGCGGCAATCGCATCACAGACAGAGGCAACCTGCTCCAACGTCTTACGATGTGCGCTGTCCTTCGCTGCCATCTCCCGTGCCAGAACCGCATAGCGGTGCATAAAGGAAGATGCTGCCTCCATCACGATCGTGATTGCCTGATAGAACGCGCGCTGCGGTCCCTCAGCCCTCGACACACGCTTCTGCGCATCCGCGCCGAGACCGGACGGTCCCTGTTCCAGCCAGAGCTTCACATCGGGACAGATATGCCCCTGTGCGTGATCGGTCTGATTGATCTTTGCAACTTTCCCGATCGCAGACATTTCCTCGCCGTATGTGCTCTGTAGAACATCCTCGAGCGATTTACCGGACCAGTAGGGATGAATGACTTCACGAAAATATTTAATGTCCTCTTCACGCACATGAAATATATCCTGTGCGCGCGTCGGCAGTGTTTCAAACTCCCGATCTACCCAGTTGCTGCCGCTCTCTGGAAACACAACACCGGCACGGACACCGGCGGTACGATTGCCAACGATCAGTTCCTCCGGCTCGATGCGGATCTCTATACGCTCAAGAGCAGCCTGCAGTGCATAGGCTCTTTGCAGAACGCGCGGCTCGTCCTCATGCTTCTGATAGGACTCCGTAATGATCTTTGCCTGCTCGATGGAGGCGTACCGCGGCTCGGACAACATGCGCTCCTTCAGCGTACGGATACGGTTCGCGGCGTGTGCATTCATTCCCTGCACTCCCTTCTTTATTGAATCCAATGATATTATACGACATTCCAGATCAAACGGCTTCCCCAAAATTCGTCTGAATCAGCGCGCGGAGTTTTTCCAATGCATCCGCTTCATCCTCGCCGTCAATTTCAAACGTAACCTCTGCCCCACTCTTGATGCATGCCCCCATAATCATCATAACACTCTTCGCATTGACGCGCTTTTCTCCAAAAAGGATCTCTACCTTACTCTGAAAGGCACCCATCTCCTTGGACAGAACGCCCGCCGGTCTCATATGAAGCCCTTCAGAAGCCTCAATACGTACTGTTTCTGTCAGCATGCCAACCTCCTAAGCCTTCTTATCTTCCAGCATCTTTACCATTTTGTGAACAATGGCATCCGTCTGCTTGATCACCTTGCCAATTCCAATTTTGACTTTTGGAATGTTATCAAACCGCTCAACATTTTTGATGGGCATATCATTTGTGAGGATACAGGCATCCGCAGAGGCAACATCCGCTGCCGTGATCGCATTCTCAATGCCGATCGACCCCTGCGTTTCCACCTTGCATTCGATGCCGACCTTTTCACAGGCAACCTGAATGGCTTCTGCCGCCATATACGTGTGTGCCACACCCGAGGGACATGCCGTAACTGCCAAGAACTTCATTACACTCACTCTCTTCCTTTTATGCTATCGTACCACAAGACCTGTCGTCATTCAAATACGATATCGATCTCCTCTTCCTCTGTTTCCTCGGCAATCTCTTCCACATAATCTCTCTTAAAGACTGCACAGAGACCGACGTAGATGCAGATTCCAATTCCCATACACAAGAGATATGTTCCAATCGAAGTAACGGGGAGAATGACCAGTCCGCCCCAAGCCGCATTGCAGTATACACCGAATGCACCGGCAATCGCACCTGTGATCGCGCACGAAACAACATTGATCGGGATCATACGTAGCGGATCCGCTGTTGTATAGGAGATTGCACCTTCTGTGATGCCGCAGACCCCCATTGCGATAGAACCGATGGCAGCTTTCTTCTCCGCTTCCGAAAACTTCTTAGCCAGAATAAATGTCGCAATCCCGACGCCGATTGGGGGAAGACCAATCGCAATCGCAATGGGTCCGAAGAATGCACAGTTCTCCCCTGCGGCCACCATCGTTCCGACAATCGCAACACCTGTGGAATAGGCAACCTTGTTCAGCGGTCCTCCGAGGTCAAAGCCGATCATCGCCCCCGTAATCGCACCGATGAGAATCGCACCTGTCGTATCCATTGTCGTCAGCCACTGCGTCAGTTCCGCCAAGAGCCATGCGCAGGGGCCTCCGATCACAGCGACCATGATGATACCGACAATGAGCACTGAGCAGAGCGGTATGATAATGATGGATTTCAGTGACTGTATGGATTTCGGCAGTGGGATTTTCTTCAAAAAATATGCAGAAATACCTGCAATGATACCAGAAACAATACCACCGATAAATCCTGCACCGACATTGACCGCCAGCTGTCCGCCGATGAATCCTGCAGCGAGGCCCGGACGATCGGCAATCGAGTAAGCAATGTAGGCAGAGAGCACCGAAACCATCATGCCGAGACCGACGCCGCCGATCTGACTGAGCATGCCGGCCAGACCGCTGTGCACAACCCCCTCGCCGCTCTGAACCGAGCTCATCGAGATCATTGTCGCAACGGCGAAGATGATACCGCCGGACACAACGACCGGAATCATGTGAGAAACGCCATTCATCAGATGTTGGCGAATGTTCTTAAAAATCATCTCAAGGTCATTCATGGCTTTTACCTCCTAATGTTTATGCGTTTCCAAGAAGAGCCATAACCTCTTCCGGCGTACGAACGGACTTGATCTGCTCTTGAAATTCCTCATGAACCAGACGGCGGAACAACATTGCAAGGATTTCAAGATGTTTATCCCCCTGCCCCGGCGATGGTACGGCGATCTGAAAGATCACCTGCACATCTTCCACACCATCCCATGAGATTGGCTGTTTCAGTCGCAGGAATGCAAGGGAGGGCTCCTTAACATGAACGGATTTTGCATGCGGCGTCGCCACCATATACCCTACCGCCGTAGAGGAATCCTGCTCTCGTTTTTCGACATCGCCGACGTAGCCGGCCTTATCGATCAGCCGGCCGTCTTCCTCCATTACATTAGCAATATGCCGGATAACTTCCTCCTTGCTGGACGCCTCCACATCGAGCAAAACGAGAGAGCGACTCATAAGATCCATGAATTCATCTTCCTTTCTCAGTCCGTTTTCTTTTAGGATTCAAGCTCCGCGAGCGTCTTTCCGCCATAAAGGCTCGACCAGTCATCGGAGAATGCCTGCACGGCATCTTTTACGATTTTTTTGGCGAATACTTCGCGCAGTACATCCGGAGCGACTGTGACGGAGTGTGCACCTGCGAGGATAGCGCGGTCGATCTGGGTCGGCTGCTTGAAGCTCGCTGCCAGAATCTCCGTTTCGTAGCCGTAGTGGTTGATGATGCCCGCAATGTTGCCCACGACGGACGCAGCGTCTGTGCCGAGCGCCTCCATGCGATTGAAATACGGCGCAATGCAGTCCGCTCCTGCCTCGAGCGCGATAAACGCCTGATCCATCCCGTAGACCGCCGTCGCCGTCACGTTCGCTCCCTGCCGCTTGAGCGTCTTGATGACCTTGACACCTGCAAAGTCGATCGGCACCTTGATGTAGACTTTTTCGTCCACATGGCGGAACACGGCTTCCACATCGCGCATCATGCCGTCATAATCCGTTGCCGTCACCTGGATATGCAGGGGGCGAACATTCCCGATGATCGAACGAATCTCACGCATGTGAGCAAAGAACGGAATTGCGCCTTCCTTTTTCACAATGCTGGGATTGCTGGTCACGCCTGCAATCGGTAAATATTCACAGAGCTCGCGAATCTCATCGAGATTTGCCGTATCGAGTAAGTATTTCATAGTGCTTTCCTTTCTTTATACCACAGTCACACGAATTCCCGCGCGTGACATTCGCTCTCGTGCCTTCTCCTCAATGCCGCTGTCGGTAATGAGCTCATAGACCTCTCCGAAACTAAAATATGGAACCGCAGCACTGATCTTAAACTTATTGGACTCCGCAAGGATGTAGATATGCTTTGCCGATGCAGCCATCGCCCGTATGGTATCCGAGCGATCGATGTTGTCGCCCATGAATCCGCTTTCCATAGAGAATCCATCAATACCGGCAAAGATCTTATCCACGCGGAAGGGGCGAACACACTCTTTCGTCATGGGCCCCACGGTCGCACGTGAATGTTTTTGGAAGGTACCGCCAAGAAGAATGACGTTCTCATCCGATGTCTCCTGAATGTAGTTCGCAATATATGCCGAGTTTGTAATGAACGTGATTTTCTTACGCGCCCGTACAAGTTCCTCTGCAAAGAGCGCACACGTCGAACCGGATTCGAGGATGATCGTTTCATATGCGTCTACCAGCGATGCCGCATATTGAGCGATCCGCCGCTTCTCCTCGTAGTAAAATGCCATACGATAGTTGATGTCATTCGTGTCACGCAGGAGTGCGTAGCCGCGCTCGCGCCGCAGGATCCCCTTCTCACTGAGGTAGGTCAGATCACGCCGCATCGTCGCTGTTGTAACGCCAAGCAACTCTGCGAGTTCATTCACTTCGATGCGCTGCCGACTGCTGACAAGATTTATGATGTCTGTATACCTGTCTTTCATGGCTTCACCTTTCGTATATCATTATATTTATTTTCTTTTGCGCTGTCAATATTTTTCGTACGAAGATTTTCTTGAAATAAAAACCCGTCCCACATCCCTGTGAAACGGGGTCTTCTATCATTAGTTACGCATCCAACGCTTTACGCATATCGGCAATCAGCTGAATGCTGCCGTCAATGTCACCGTCAATGATACGCTTCACAACGGCACTGCCGACGATGACGCCGTCTGCCTGCTTGCCCGCGCGTGCCGCCGCCTCGGGTGTGCCAATGCCGAAGCCGATGGCGAGCGGTACGTCCGTATAGCGGCGCGCCGCCTTGCAGACACCGCCGATAATGGAGTAGTCGATCTCCTTGACGCCCGTGACGCCGTAGTTCGAGATGCAGTAAATAAAGCCGCGCGCGTCTTTGCACGTCTTCTCCATACGCTCCTCGGTCGTGCCGGGCGTGATGAACTCCGTGAGGGTGAAGTCATGCGCAGCGCAGATGCGGCGCATATCGGCAGACTCCTCGTGTGGCACGTCGGGGAAGATCACGCCGTCCATGCCCGCTGCCTTGAAATCTGTGACGAATCTCTCAAAACCGTAGTGGTTCACCATGTTGATGTACCCCATGCCGATGAGCGGGATCTCGGAGTATTTTCGAATCTCCTTGACGACCTCGAGCGCTTTCCTCATCGTCATGCCGTTCTTGAGGGCGATAATGCTCGCCTCCTGAATGACAGGGCCATCCGCCATCGGGTCGGAGAACGGCAGTCCGAGTTCGATCACATCTGCCCCCGCCTCCTCGGCACGGCGCACGATGTCCACGGTCGCCTCTGCGCTCGGACAGCCCGCCGTGACGTAGATATAAAGCCCCGTGCGCTCCTCGGCGCGCAGTTTTGCGAGTTTTTCATCCAGACGCTTACTCATGCGATCTCCTCCCCCAACTCCTTTGCGGCCATCTGCACGTCCTTATCGCCGCGTCCCGAGAGGCAGACGACAATATTCTCGCCCGCCTTGGTCTCCGGCATCAGTTTCTCGAGATAGGCAAGTGCGTGCGAGCTCTCAAGCGCGGGGATGATGCCCTCGATGCGCGAGAGACGCTGAAATGCCGCGAGCGCTTCTTTATCGGTCACAGACACGTAGGTAACGATGCCCTTGTCCTTGAAATAGGAATGCTCGGGGCCGACGCCCGGATAGTCCAGACCTGCCGAGATGCTGTACGCCTCGACGACCTGCCCGTCCGCATCCTGTAGGAGATAGCTGTATGCGCCGTGGAGGATGCCGGGCGTGCCCGCTCCGCTGAGTGTCTTGGCGTTGTCCCCGTCTGCATCGCCGCGTCCGCCGCCCTCGACGCAGAACTTCTTCACATCCGCATCGTTACGGAAGTCGTAGAACGTCCCGATGGCGTTGCTGCCGCCGCCAATGCAGGCAATAAGGTAATCGGGCTTGCCATTGAAGAGCTTCTTTGCCTGCACGCGGATCTCCTCGCCGATGACCTTCTGGAAGTCGCGCACCATCTCCGGATAAGGATGCGGACCGACCGCCGAGCCGATGACGTAGTAGGTGTCCGTGATGTTCGTCGCCCAGTAGCGAATCGCCTCGCTCGTCGCGTCCTTGAGCGTACCCGTTCCGCTCGACACGGGAATGACCGTCGCCCCGAGAAGGCGCATGCGGAACACATTGAGCCGCTGACGCTCCACATCGACTGCACCCATAAAAATATGACACTCCATGCCGAAGAGAGCCGCGACCGTCGCCGTCGCAACGCCATGCTGACCCGCGCCCGTCTCCGCGACAATGCGCTTCTTGCCCATGCGCTTCGCGAGGAGCGCCTGCCCGAGCGCGTTGTTGATCTTGTGCGCACCCGTATGCAGGAGGTCTTCACGCTTGAGATAGATGTTCGCCTTGCCGTAGTGCTTCGTCAGCCGCTCGGCAAAGTAGAGATTTGTCGGGCGCCCTGCGTAATCACGGAGATAGCCGCGAAACTCCGTGAGGAAATCCTCATCCTCGCGGTACTTCAGATATGCCTCCTCGAGCTCATTCAGCGCGGGCATCGCAATCTCGGGCACATACTGCCCACCGTAGTTACCGAATCTTCCCTTCTTGTTCATATATCATTGCTCCTTTATTTCAACCAGTTCTTTTGCAAAAGCCCCCACATCGGCAGCGCGCACAAGCCCCTCGCCCACAAGCACGCCCTTGCAGCCCGCCTCGTAGACGCATACAGCGTCCTCTCGTGTAAAGATGCCGCTCTCACTGATGAGCGTGCGGTTCTTGTCCGCGTACGGCAGGAGGTCGAGTGTCGTCTGTACGCTCGTCTCAAATGTCACGAGATTACGGTTGTTAATACCGATAAACTCTGCCGGTGTCGCCTGTGCGATCTCAAGATCTGCGCGGTCATGCACCTCTACGAGCGCGTCCATACCGAGACTCCATATAAGATAGAGCAGTTCCTTCAGCTGCTCGGGCGTCAGGATGCGCACGATCAGCAACACGGCATCCGCACCGAGGGCGCGCGCCTCATACACCTGATAGGGGTCGATGATGAAGTCCTTGCGTAGCAGGGGCGTATCGACGCGCGCACGTACCGCCGCAAAATCCTCATTGCTCCCGAGGAAATGCGGGTCCGTGTGTACGGAGAGCAACGCCGCACCCGCCGCCGTGTAAATGTCGGCAAGCTCCAAAACGCTATGCGATGTCGTCAGCCGTCCCTTCGCCGGCGACTGCAGTTTGCACTCTGCGATCAGTCCCCAGCCCCGCCATCGGAAGTGCTCCGCCATGCGAAACGTACCGCACGGGAGATTTTCTTTCAGTTCATCGATCGGGCGGTTTTTCTTCGCCTCCGCCACAATGGCGCGCTTTTTTTCAACAATTTCGGCTAATATATCGCGCACACTGCACCTCCTTCGGCTTCTCTTCATGGATGCGTCAAGCGACGTATTTCTTCATTCTAGTGGAGGATGGCGCATTTGTCAAATTGTACCGCTTCCATAAACGCTCTGATTTTCTCCTCGGACTTCTCACCATTCTCCTCAAGCCCTCCCGAAACATCGACACCGAAGGGATGAAAAATCTCCGCCGCCTCGCCCACATTCTCTGCCGTAATGCCGCCCGCGATGAGGACAGGCTTCGTGACGCGCGTGATCTCCCGCGCCGCCTCCTGCCAACGAAACGTCATTCCCGTGCCGCCCGCCGCGCCCTGCACATAGCTGTCGATCAGGATGAGCTCGGCGGGATAGGCGTTCGCTGCATCCACGCTGAAATCATCGCCGTAGCGATATGCCTTGATGACGGGATACGCCGATGCTTTCGCCATCTCCGCGCTCTCATGCCCATGCAGCTGCACATAATCCAGCCCGACGCGCGCGGCAATGGCATTCACCTCATCCGGCGGGGCATCGACAAAGACGCCGACCTTTTTCACGCGATGGAGCTGCCGCGCAATCTCGCGCGCCATCTCGGGTGCGACATAGCGCCGACTCTTTTCTGCAAAGATAAAGCCGACGTAGTCCGCACCTGCCGCCTCTGCCGCACGAGCCATTGTGGTTGTTTTCATCCCGCACATCTTTACACGCATCGTATCCCTCCATTCATACTTTATGATAGTAAAGGAAGAAACTTTCTTTGTCAAATGAAAAACCGCCGTATATCGAGCGATGCGGCGGTTTTGGGGTCAAAAAAATCTAGGGAATCGCTGATAAATTCAGTGCGCATCCTTTACGAGACGTAGTACACGCGATTCGCGCGGCGTGCAGGCGGCTTTGGCAAATCGCCGTCGCGGTAGCCGAGCGCGCAGTGGCCGACACCGATGTATTCGCCCTCAATACCGATCTTTTTCAACAGGTCTTTGTAGTAAGGCTCTTCGAACGCCTCCTTCGCGCGATTGATCCAGATCGTGCCAAGTCCAAGTGCATGCCCCGCGAGCATGAGGTTGCCGAGGACGAGGCTGCCGTCCTCAACCGCCGTAGGAACAACCTTCGGTGCAAGTACCATAAGGATGACAGGCGCTCCATAGAACGGGTCATGCCCCTCCTGCCAGCCGCCGATGCGGCAGTTGTCGCGCGAGATCTGTGTGCGCAGATCGGGATTCGTCACGGCGACGATGATCGGTGACTGCTTGCCCTTCCCGCTCGCGGCATAGAGCCCCGCCTCGATCACCTCGTCGATGAGTGCCTGCGGCACTTCGTCGGCTCTAAATTTCCGAATGCTACGGCGTTCGATCATATCTTTGATGGTGCTGTTCATTGTCCTGACCTCCTTGCCTTAATACCTGCGACGATGCGCGCGACGAGTGCGGTCCGCGCAAACGGCGTGATGATATAGTAACCGTCGATGTACGGCTCGATGTCCTTCGCGATCTCGAGCGAGAGCTTCACGGCAAGCTCCTCCGCCTCCGCACGATCCAACCCGTGATAGGCATTGATGATGCGCTCCTCGACGTGAATGCCCGAGATCTCACTCTCCATAAAGCGCGCGTTGCGCTCGCTGACAACGGGCATGATGCCGCCGAGGATCAGCGCTCCGGGCAGAGTGTCGCGTGCCGTGCGCATATTCTCCTTCGCCCGCGCGCTCAGAACGGGTTGTGTGAAGAAGCCCGTCATGCCCGCCTCCATCTTCTTTTTCGCGAGACCGAGCTGCGATGGAAAATGCTGCGAGTTCACATTGAGCGCCCCGAATATGTGAAACGGCACTACATCACCGCGCTCGCCAAGGTTCGTGATGAATGCGGAGAGTTTGCGCGAGTTGAACTGATAGACGCTCTTCACCTCGTCGCGCTCTGCCGTCGGAATCGGATCGCCCGTGATCGCAATCATATTGTGCACGCCCTCGGCACTCAGACCGAGGAGGATGGACTTGATCGCGTTGAGGTTGCGGTCGCGGCAGGTCATATGCGGAATCGGTTCGAGTCCAAGGCTGCGGTGCACGCGCCCCGCGAGCATTGCCGCGTCCATGCGTGCGCGCGCGATGGGATTATCTGCGATCGTGATGGCAGAAACCCCCGCTGCCTGCAACTCCCGTGCCCCCGCCATAAATTTATCCGCATTTCCGGTATCGGGCGGGTCGAGCTCGACGGCAACGGGCATCTCCCCCGCCTTCAGAGCATCGAAGAAGGGGCTGCGCGAGGGGACGAGCTCCGTGCGCGTCTGCCATGCTCCTGCATCCTCCGAGGCATGCCCGCGATCTGCAAGTGCAGCACAGAGTGCGCGGATATGCTCCGGCGTCGTGCCGCAGCAGCCGCCGACAATGGAAACGCCGTCGCGCACAAGGGCGGCAAGTCCCTCTCCAAAGTACTTCGGCGCACTCTCATAGAAGGTGCGCCCGTCGATGACGATCGGATGTCCCGCATTCGGCATGAGGGAGAGCGGCAGGGAGCATGCACCGAGGAGGTGCACGAGCTCCTTCATCGACTGGACACCGCTGACACAGTTGAAGCCGACTGCGTCGATGTAGCCGCTCTCCGTAACCACGCGCACAAGCTCCTCGATGAAGAAGCCGTCGCGCGTATACCCGCCGGGAAAGGCGGAGAACGAGGTCAGGACGAACGCCTCGGGGCAGATCTGCTTGATATGTGCGGCGGTCTCAACCAGCCCCTCCGCAGAGGAATTCGTCTCAAAGATGAAGTGCCGTGCGCCCGCAGCGAGGAAGATATCGCTCAGGAAGCGGTATTCCTCGACAATATCCGCGGGCGGCAGCCCCGTGACGGGGCCGATGTCAGCAAAGACATATGCCCCGAACGGCTCTGCGGCGCGTGCGGCAAGCGTCCATCCCGTGCGGAGGATGCCCTCGACGAGCGGCGTGTCCCCCTGATAGACGATGCGGTTCGCTGCGAACGTATTCGTCTTGATTGCGTGCGCGCCTGCACGCAGATACTCCGTATGGATCTCCTCAATGACAAGAGGTGTTTCGATGTTCGCAAGTTCCACACCCTTGCCGCGCGTATGCGTCCTCTGCGCGTAATACGTACCCATGCCGCCGTCAAAGACGAGCGGCTCTTTTCGTATGTGTTCCCGTATATCGATGCGCTCCTGCGTCATATGTATGAGCCTCCTTGCCTATCTTTTGCTATCCCAGAACGCGGCGTGCGATCTCGACAATGCTGCGTGCATCACCCGCATAATAATCTGCGCCGATCTCCTTCGCGTAGTCTTCCGTAAGTACGGCGCCGCCGACCACGGTCTCGCAGGGATGCCCCGCCTCGTGGAGGGCGTCAATCGTGCGCTTCATCGCCGTGACCGTCGTCGTCATCAGCGCCGACAGCCCGATCAGCCCGACCTTCTTTTCAATCGCAACCTCCACCACGCGTGTGACAGGCACGTCACGCCCGAGGTCGATGATCTGATATCCGTAGTTCTCAAGGACGACCTTGACAATGTTCTTGCCGATGTCATGGATGTCGCCCTCGACCGTCGCGAGGATGATCTTTCCCTTCGAGACCCCCTGCCCCTCCTCGGCGAGCCGCACCTTGATGAGTTCGAGGCCTGCCGTCGCCGCGTTTGCCGCATTGATGAGCTGCGGGAGAAAAATGATCTCCTTCTCGTAGCGATCGCCTACGATGTCGAGCGCGGGGATGACCTTCTCCTGAATGATCTCCATCGGCGCCATCTCCGTGAGGAGCTTGCGCGTAATGCGCTCGGCATCGTCGCTCAGCCCTCGGATAATGGCGTCCATCAGCGGATCAACCGCGTCTGCACTCTCTGCCGCCACCGTCTGCACAGCGCCCGCCGACTCATCGCCCGTGATGCCGAGCTCCTTGCGGCGGCGCATCTCCGCCTGCTCTGGCGCAAAGCGCTCGATGTACGCAGCGCAGTCCACGTCCTCGCCCGAAACGGCACGGAAGGAGACAACGGCATCCATCACGCCCTTCGTATTCGGATTGATGATCGGGAAATCCAGTCCGACGTGCATCGCCTGGATGAGGAAGTTCTCCGTCATGTGTCCGCGTGCGGGCAGTCCGAACGAGATATTGCTGACACCGAGCGCACAGTGGAGTCCGAGACGCTCATGCACCTCGCGCACGGCACGCAGTGTCTCCATCGCCTGCTCCTGCTGCGCCGAGACCGTGAGTGTCAGGCAGTCGATGATGATATCCTCGCGATCAAGTCCGTATTTCTCCGCCTCGGCAACGATGCGCTCGGCAATCGTGACGCGCTCTGCTGCCGTTTCGGGCAGCCCCTTCTCGTCCATCGCAAGACCGAGCACCGCCGCGCCGTAGTGCTTTGCGAGCGGGAAAATGGCATCCATGCGCTCGCGCTCACCGCTCACCGAGTTGATGATGACGCGCCCGTTCGTCACGCGCAGCGCCGCCTCGATCACCCGTGGATTTGCCGAGTCGATCTGCAGCGGCAGGTCAACGACGCTCTGCACCGCCTTGACAACGTACGGAATGATCTTTTCTTCGTCCACACCCTGCGCACCGACGTTGATGTCGAGCACTTGCGCTCCCGCCTCCTGCTGGGAGATCGCGAGCTTCTTAATGTAGCCGTAGTCCTCCTCGAGAAGCGCCTGTTGGAGGCGCTTCTTCCCCGTCGGGTTGATGCGCTCGCCGATGACGTTGAGCTTGCCGTATTCGGCAACGCGTGCGGGCGACGCGATCCCCTTGCGCTTTTTCCGCACGGGACGCTCTGCCGCGCCGGCTGCCACGGATGCCGAGAGCGCGCGGATAAAGTCGGGCGTCGTTCCGCAGCAGCCGCCCATGATGACGGCACCGCGCCGTGCAAATTCCGCCATCTCACGCCCGAAATCCTCCGCCGTCATCTCATAGGCTCCCGTGCGCGGATCGGGGAGCCCTGCGTTCGGCTTGACGATGATCGGCAGATCCGTCCACTCCATCAACTCGTCGACGATCGGCAGGAGCTCCACGGGTCCGAGCGAGCAGTTGACACCGAGCGCCGCGACGCCGAGCGCATCGAGCGTAACCGCGACGGACGGAACGGCTGCGCCAAGAAAGGTGCGCCCGTTCTGCTCGAAGGTCATCGTCACCCAGATCGGCAGCTGCGTATGCTCCTTCGCCGCGAGCACCGCTGCCTTGACCTCATAGAGATCGGTCAGCGTCTCGAAGATCACGAGATCGGCACCCGCCTCCGCGCCCGCGACCACCATCTCGCGGAAGAGCTCATAGGCGTCCTCGAATGAGAGCGTGCCGAGCGGCTCAACGAGCTCGCCAATCGGACCGATGTCGAGCGCAACGCGCACGCCCGAAACGCCGGAGTTCTCCGCTGCACGGCGTGCCGTGCGCACATTCTCTCCGATGACCTCGGCGACGGACTTGCCCGTCCCCTCGAGCTTGTGTCCGTTCGCACCGAAGGTATTGCTGTAGATGACGCGGCTACCCGCCGCAATATAGTTCCGATGGATCTCCTCGATCACCTCGGGATGATCCAAGCCGAAGAGTTCGGGGCGCTCGCCCGGCGCGAGTCCGCGCGCCTGCAGCTGTGTGCCCATGCCTCCGTCTAATATAATAATATCGCTCATTTCATATCTCCTATTTAAGGAAGCACTGATAAATTCAGCCACACCATCTTTGGGCATCTTTTTCGCCCGAACTTCGTCGACAAATCCTCCACATAGCCTCTGCTATGCGTCCGGTTTGTCTTCTTGTTCGGACAAAAAATCTGCACAAATCTGGCGGACTTCATTTTATCAGCGATTCCTCAATGTCTTTAGGTTCTTGCCCCTTCCCGGCATCTGCGCCCCGCCTTGCGGAACGGACAGGTGCGGAACATCAGACAGTGCTCGCAGTCCGGCGGTCGGTGCGGCTGCGGCGTGCGTGCGATGCCCATGATCGCCGTCACGGATTTGCGCGGCACCATGATCGTCGTCGGTGTCAGCGACACGCCGATGCGGCGCGTCATATCGAGCAGCGCAAAGAACTTCGGCTGCTCCGAGATCGGCAGATCGCCGTAGCCGGGGCTGAAGCGATCCGTCAGATAGCGCCCCTCCGCCTCGACAGTGCGGCGCATGTCGCTCTCGAAATTGTTGCAGATATTCTCGATCGCCGTACTCGCGCAGGCGTCCATGATGACGGAGTCCGCCGCATTCACGACCTCATAACGCATCATCAAGCGTTCGACACCGGGGCCGAGCGTCGCACCGAAGAGCACGACCTCCTCGCACGGCTCGAGCATCCGAGGAATGTCATTCCCTGCAAATGTGACGCCGAGCACAGCGCCATCCTCAAGCGGAGCATGACGATACGTCAGGCGCGGCGTCGCTGCCGCGAGCACCTCATCCGTGCAGCGCCGAATCTGCGCCGCGATCTCCTCCGTCAGCTCCTGCCCGCGAAACCCGAGATACTTTAGGATTTCGTTCATATTCAGCGTTGTAAAACGCGGTTCAAACATAGCCTCTCCTATTTCCGTAATGACGTTACAATATAGTACACAAGATAAGAGATTATATCACATTCGGACACTCCTCACAAATATACTTTTGTCATGTCATGATATGTGTGCTATAATACTGCACTGTCTTTTATATTGCAAAATTTTTTCAAGGGGGAATCGGAATGATCAAAGAGGCGATCAAAAAAGTCGTAGGCAAGGAGGATCTTACCTACGACGAAGCATATGCCGTTATGAACGAGATCATGTCGGGCGAGACCTCGGCGGTCGAGAACGCGGCCTACCTTGCCGCACTCTCCACAAAGAGCAGCGGTATGGAGACGATCGACGAGATCTCGGGATCTGCGGCAGCGATGCGCGAACACGCGGAGCGCGTTGAGCACGATATGGATGTCATTGATATCGTCGGCACGGGCGGCGACCACTCTGGCAGCATCAACGTTTCGACGACTGCCTCGTTCCTTGCGGCGGCGGCGGGACTCAAGGTCTGCAAGCACGGCAACCGCGCGGCATCCTCGTGGAGCGGCACGGCGGACTGCCTTGAGGCGCTCGGTGTCAACATCGACCAGCCGCCTGCAAAGGTACGGGAGGAACTCGATGCCATCGGCATGGCATTCCTCTTCGCCCAGCGCTATCATCAGTCGATGAAGCATGTCGGCGCGATCCGCCGCGAACTCGGCATCCGCACGGTGTTCAACATCCTCGGTCCCTTAACGAATCCCTCCCGTCCCTCCTGCATGCTGCTCGGCGTCTACGGCGAGCATCTCATGCGCCCGCTCGCAAAAGTACTGCCGGGGCTCGGCGTGAAACGTGCGCTCATCGTCCACGGAACAGACGGCATGGACGAGATCTCCATTGGCGCACCGACCCTCATTCGCGAGATTACAGACGGCACGGAAAGTGCATATGAGATCCGTCCCGAAGACTTCGGCATTACGCCCGCATCGAAGAAATCCATTCGCGGCGGCAAGCCGGATGAGAACGCTGCCGTCACGCGCGGCATTCTCAGCGGCGAGATCACAGACGCGCGCGCGGATGTCTGCCTCCTGAACGCGGGCGCTGCCATCTACATCGGCGATGCTGCCTCCTCCATTGCCGATGGCATTGCAAAGGCACGTCAGACCATCGCGGACGGCTCGGCGCTCAAGAAACTCGAGGACTTCATCAAGATCTCCCAGTAAACGAAAGGAGTTTGCATATATGCAGGCACTCGAACAACTCAGTAACATCGTCTCACGTTATATGGCATTATTCGTCATTCTGATCGCGGGCGTCTCCCTCTTTCAGCCTTGGACTTTTATTTGGACCGTTCCATGGATTACGATTTTGCTCGGCATCGTCATGTTCGGCATGGGGATGACACTGCGCTTTGAGGACTTCAAGCTCGTCCTGCAACGCCCGCGCGATGTCTTCATCGGTACGGTCGCGCAGTTCGGCATCATGCCCCTGCTCGCATGGGGACTTGCCCATCTTTTCTCCCTCCCGCCCGAGCTTGCAGCGGGCGTCATCCTCGTCGGCACCTGCCCCGGCGGCACCTCGTCGAACGTCATGACCTACCTCGCGCGCGGCGATGTGGCGCTCTCCGTCTCTATGACGATGGCGTCCACCATCCTTGCTCCGATTATGACCCCGCTCCTCACGCTCTGGCTGGCCGGTCAGTGGATTGACATCCCGGCAGAGAAAATGATGATCTCGATCGCGCAGGTTGTGATTGCACCGATCCTCCTCGGCATCCTCATCAATCACTTCTTTGAACGTCCCGTACAAAAAGTCGTCAAAGTGCTCCCTCTGATCTCCGTTGTCGCCATCGTCCTCATCGTCGGCGGCGTCGTTTCGGCGAATGCAGGCCGCATCATCGAGACGGGCGCACTCATCATGGTCGTCGTCATGTGTCACAACCTCCTCGGCTATGCGCTCGGTTTTCTCGTCGCCAAGGTGCTCGGCATGAACATGGCAAAGGTCAAAGCAGTCTCCATCGAGGTCGGTATGCAGAACTCGGGACTTGCGACCTCCCTCGCCCTCCTGCACTTCGGTGCAGCGGCAGCGATCCCCGGTGCGCTCTTCAGCGTTTGGCACAACATCTCGGGCTCGCTTGCGGCAAACTATCTATCTAGTCGGATGAAAAAGATTTCATAACAAAATATCTCATAATATAAACTCCTTCAAAATTTCTCTAGAATTTTTGAAGGGGTTTATTTTTTTCTTCATTATCTTCATTAAAGGGAAATATATTTCCCTATAGAATATACATTGTAAGATTACTTTAGGAGATGTTGATAAAAAGGAGTTGATGATGCTATGAAATTGCAGTCAAGGATGCTTCTGTGGATCGGAGGTCCGTTCATCGCCATATTCATTGTGATGGCGGCATTCTCCTACCGGGAAGCAAGCACGATGATCGAGTCGGCGACGCAACGCGAGATGCGTGCGCTTGCTGAGTACCACGCAGAGCAGATCAACGCTGTCGTGGAAAGGCAGCGTGGGATATTGGAGGGGCTGGGGCAGGTGTGGTCAACGGAGCTGCCATCCACAGCATCTTTCATCTCTGCGGCAGCCGACTTTAGCGCGCGCAGCGATATCGATGGCATCTACCTCGGTATCCCAGGTCGTGATTTTCTCTACGGTCACGAGCGCATTGTGCCAAAGGAGGAGTTCGACCCGACCACACGTCCGTGGTACAAGATCGCAACCCAGCATGATGGCGTGCAGATCTCAAAGGTTTTCGTCAACGCATTCCACAACAAAAAGGTCGTTGCACTGAGTCGTGCACTCAAGCCCAGAGATGGAACGGAAGCCGTTCTCGGAATGGATGTCCCCTTCTCCATCATTGAGGAGAAGATTTCCGCCTTTAAGATTCGGGAAAACGGCGCCGCCTTCTTGCTCGATTCCGAGGGACGGTTCATCTACCACTCCGCGCTGACAATGGACAATAATGTGCACGAGCAGGGCGAGGAGGCTGCAAAGCGCTTCCTCTCGAAGGAACCGCTCTTCTTTGAATCCAGTTATCAGGGCGTCGACTACTACTATGCCGTCCATCCGGTCGGCAATACGGGCTGGTCCCTCGTCCTCTTCGTGCCGAAGGAAGAAGTGCTTTCCGACGTGGCAACGCTGAAATGGGCGATGATCGCGGGACTCCTCCTCTCACTTTCCCTGCTCTCCCTGCTGCTCTATCGCATTGCGCACTCCATTGCAGGACCGCTTGAGGACATGGCGGCAGCAGCAAGCGAGGTTGCAAAGGGAAATCTCGGCATTGTCCCGCCTGATCTCGATCGTACGGACGAAATCGGACAGCTGCACAATGCCTTCCTCGCCATGGTCAAGGGACTACGCGACCTCATTCAGAGCGCTGCACAGACGGCAGAGCAGCTTGCCGCCGCCTCCGAGCAGCTGACCGCCTCGGCGGATCAGTCGGCACAGGGCGCACAGCATGCAGCTGAGGCAATCGTCAAGATCACGGACAGCACAATGGAGCAGCGCGATACCGTTGACGAATCTTTCAAGACCGTCGACCGTATCACCCATGCCATCAACGACATTACGAACGGCATCACCGCTGTTTCTGCTGCAACGCATCGCGCCGAGAAAGCAACAGTGGAAGGGCAGCAGGGGCTCAGTGTTGCCGTCAAGGGCATGGATGTCCTCAATCAGAGCGCACAGAATGTCGCCGAGGCGGTTACGGCACTCTACGAGAGCTCCAAGCGCATCTCCGAGATCGTCGAGATGATTACCGAGATTGCGGGGCAGACCGACCTCCTCGCACTCAATGCAGCCATTGAGGCGGCACGCGCAGGCGAACAGGGACGCGGCTTCGCCGTCGTCGCCGAAGAAGTTCGAAAGCTCGCTGAGCAGTCCGAGAACGCCGCACAGGAGATTACGGGGCTCATCACCGAGAACGCAAACCGCATCGAGGACACGTTCAAGGTCATGCAGAAACAGAAGGAACACGTCGGCGAGGGCGTCAAGCAGGTCAATCAGGCGGGCGAACAGTTTGATCGCATCGCCGGAGTCGTCAGCGAACTCACCGAAAAGGTCGATGTCATCCTGAAGAGCGCCGAGGGCATAAAGGAAGGCAGCGCGCGCATGTTCACCTCCGTCGAGGCGGTGCAGAAGGTCTCGAACGCCGTGAGTTCCGAGGCGGAGAACGTTTCCGCTGTATCCGAGGAGCAGGCAGCATCCATGCAGGAGATCGCAGCTGCGAGCCAGACACTCGCGCAGCTCGCTCAGGATCTGCAGAGGCTTGTCGGGCGCTTCTGCTTGTAATACCGACACTGGAAACACACAAAAGGGCTGTTGTACGAAGCGAGAAAACTTCGTACAACAGCCTTTATCATTATGTCAGATATATCGCGACAAGCGCCACTTTCACCGTGCCGCATGGAGGAGGCTTAGGGGGGATACGGTATCTTAGCTTCCCCCGTTGCTGACCTGTCCAAGAAGCAAGTCCGTAGGACGCAGCTGATTGGGAAACAGGTCGTATGCGAAAACGTCCCAAGAACACGAACACAAGTGAAGTGTGATTGGTTGACGTTGACCGCCACGGGGGAAGTGCCGAGCAACGCGAGCCGATAGGGGCGCCTGTTCCTGATACGTATCTCCTGCTCAGAACCGATACGTCACCTGCAGACGCGCATAGTCACCGAGGCGGAAATGCTCCGGTCCATAGAGCGTATCACGCGTATTGATACCCTTCGCACCAAACGTGTAGAACGCCTCGACCATGAGGTTCTGCACAGGGACATAGCCCGCACCGATGGTAAAGCTCTTGATGCCGTCGAGGTAGCGGTCGGGCAGAGACTCCGTCCCATTGCCGCCAAAGAACGAGCCGTGCTCGAACCGCTTGTAGTCAATGAACGCGTTCCAGCTGCCCGCGACATCCATATCCGCCTGACCGACATCGAGGCGCATGACCCAGAACGTCGGCGTATTGCCGCGCGGAACGTATGCGAGTTGCCGCCGAGCGAGCGCAGATAGAACGCCGCAACGCCAAGATTCGGCATAACCTCGTGGCGCACCTGCATATATGCCGCCTGCTTGATCGCGGGAATGCGATCCTGTTCGAGCACAGTGCCGAGCTGGCGGACGATATAGCCCTCCTTTCCGAGCAGGTGCAGCGGCAGCGTACTCCCTTCCTCCGGGCTCCATATATCATTACCGGTCAGACTTCCAATAAAGCTCTGGGCGAACTCGGACACTCCCTTATCGCCTGCCGCAACAAGTCCATCATCGATTGTGTAAAAGCCCTCGCCAAGCGGCAACACACCATATACGCTTCGATAGTGACTCTTGCCCCATACGGATTGAATGGTGTGCTCTTTCGCCTCCTCCTTTGTCATGGGGGTAAAATCGCCGGGCTTCAGGCTGTTCAGCGGTACGCCATACCCGCGCCCCCACATACTGGATCGATCTGACTCCACCATGGTTTCTTTGCCGTTATAAACGCCATAGCCATAAAAATCAACCGTAAAGGTATATTCTCCCTCTTCATGAAGTCCCCAACTACGAACATAATTTGTCTCTGTCTTCGTCGTTTCCATCTGGGGTTCGGCATCATCCCATGCAGCACGGGCAAGACTCTCCATCTTTTCCTGATTGAAGCGATCCTCATACGGAATTGCTGTTTGCGGATGCAGGGCTTCATAAACATCCCCTGTGGGCTGTGTGAGATATTCCCCCACGATATTTCCGTCCTCATCTCGAACTGTCGTACGGTACCAGACAAAATCGTCATGCGAAAGTTCCCAATCGGTAGAGAAAAGACGCTGATTGAGTTTCTCGTAGGCGTCAGGATCATTCCGACGAATCACATCCATATATTCGTCGATGATTTGCTTCTCCTCCGCGAGGCTTCCCGCCTTTACAAGGCGCTGATACAAGCCTTCAAAACCGGGGGTATCTTTGATCATAGAGATATAGTTCGGCACATCAGGGATATCACCAGCTCTCATTCCACCGGGATAGAGATCCCTGTACCCAAGCCACTCCTCCCGCGTTGCGGAGCGCAGAAAGATCTGCGTCGTCGCGTGTGTATATGCCGAGTCCGCGACGCCCGTCGAGCGGCGGAAATCGCCGTATCCGAGGCGTACCTGCGTCCTCTTGCCCGTCCAGACGGCACGCCCGCCGTCATACTCCTTGCCGAAGTAGTAACCTGTGGCACCCATCGGTTCGGTCAGCCGCCCGAGGGAGAAGTCCCATGCCTTTGCATGGCGCGTCACATCCGCCGTGTCGAGGCGTGCATGATTCAGCCCCTTCGACTGTGCCACATCTGTCTCCGTATCGACGCCCGCCGTACTCGCGAGACTGCCGAGGACGGTAATGTTCGTATTCGCGTCGAGGCGCGCATCCACGCCTGCGCGCAGGCGCTGCTCGAAGCCGTGCTCCGCCTTTTCGAGGTAGTTCTTATATGCGCTGCCAACGCTCGCCGTCGTCGTCACGCGCATCTCGGACGGCTTCACCTTCCCCGTAAAGCTGTTCCAACGCCAACGGTAGTCGCCGATCACGCGCAGACCAAGTTCCTTCTCCACATCGAACGGTGGAATAATAAAGCGTGCGTTTTTTTCCAAGATGGCGTTATTTGTCTCCGTGCGCGCCGCGCGCTCCTCCGGCGTCAGATCCCGTGTCTCGCTGTCCGCGCCGAACTTCAGATTGACCCCGAGACGATACATCCGCTCTTGGAAGGCGCGGTCGTCGTCGCGGTGGTTCAGGATGTTGTCCACGCCGATATAGGCGCTCGAATCCTTGCCGAGATCCTTTTGCAGGATAAAGTTCCAGATGCCGAACGACTTCTTCTCGTAGGTCTGCGTGCCGCCCTCGTGGAAGTTATAGTGCCACTTCTCACCGTCCCAGTCATAGTAGTTGCCGTTGTTCGCAATGCTGTTGCTGTCGAGCACATTGAGATAGTAATTGCCCCAGAGCGTTGCACGCCAACCCGCATTTTCGTATGTAACGCCGAGGTCGATCTTGTGCTGCGGGCGATCGAGCAGACGGCGCGGCATCGTCGGATCGCTCTTGTTGATTGCATGGAGGTAGGTATAGCCAACCTTCGTCGACCAATGACGGTCAAAGCGATGGTTGTACTCCGCCTCAAGCCCCGTGATCTCCGCCCGCCCAATGTTCTTAAAGCTATAGATCATATCAGTAGGCGCCCACCATTTTCCATCACTTGAAAGTTCGGGATGAAAGTCCATCAGATAGCCTGTGAAATAGGTCGTCATATAGTCTTTGATACGATTGTGGAAGGCATTGATGCGGAAGCTGTCCCTACCGTTCCTGCTCTCTCCCTCAAGACCAATGTCGAAATTCACGGACTTCTCCGGCTTCAGATCGGGGTTGCCAACCCAGTAGTAGCCGAGACGTGCGCGATCGATTCCCATCGGCGCACCGGAGTACATCTCCCAATTATAGTACAGCTCGCCCATGCCCGGCTCGGTATAGCCCGTGCCGAGATTCGCCTTGAAGCGATAATTCGATTTCCCGCCGATGTTGTGCGTCATGCCGATGTTGAATGTCGCGTGCGTACCGAAAAGATTGCTGTTATCCACGCGCAGGATCGGAGAGAGAATCGTATCCTTGTTGACCTGCCATGTATCCTGCACAAAGACATACTGCTTCTTGATCTCTGCCGTGCCGATGGTCTGCTGATTCTGCCGATTTGCAAATTCCTCCATGAATGTTTTTCCGTGCCAGCGTAAGTGGCGTCCCAACCACTCTTCATAATAGAACCTCATAATTGAGCGCGCACTTGCATCCGGATCTACGAGATATTTTAGGTTTCGTGGGTCTGCCTTAAGCTGTTCGGCAAACGCCTCGCGTTTCGCCTCAATCTCCGGGGGAACAACAATATCCGGGTATTTTTGAAAATCCTCATAGGTAAACGGAGGCAGAACTACTTTGCCGTTTTTATCCTTATATCCATATCGTTCATAATCACTGTCATACTTCGGAATGCCTGCTGAATTGCGTGTCATCGCATAGTCATGGACAAGAGACATGGGAGCTTTTTCACCGGGTTTTGTCCAAAGATTCTTGTCGTAGTCCCACGGATTGATGGTACGCGTGTAGGTGCTCGGCGAATTTTTGAGGCGGCTGCCCTCCCCCTTTTCCTGCGTGAAACCAACACCGTAGGAGAGCAGATGATTGTCACTCACCTGCGTATTTGCCGACGCCTTGATGCTCCACTGCCTGTGCATAACGTCGTCAACATAGTTGAGCCAGTTCTTCCCCTGATAAGTTGGGTTGTTATAGTACGAAGTGAGCGTAATGTCATCCTCATTCATCTTTGTGTAGTCGAGATCGATCTTCCAATCCGAAGCGCCGCCGCGCCCCGCATAGGAGAGGCGATAATTGTCACGGTCAATCTCCCGCTTGAAATTTTGAACCGGTTCAATAAACGAGTTGGAACGCTTGACATATCGCTTCATATCCTCGTTCACATGATCAAGGCTGAATGAGAGGCTGTGATCCTTCGAGATGTCATAGGCGGCTGTCATGCCGATGTTCTTGATGTCGCCGTAGTATCGCAGAGAATTTCGAACCGTTTCGTTCTCGCCAACCTCAAAGGTCCTCTCACCATAGATCGGCATAATGTCGCGTTTACCGCCGTACGCCGCGACACGAAACTTTCCGACCTGCCCCGAGTCCGCACGCAGGAAGAAGTTCGTATAGGGGAATACGTCGCTGTCGCCCTTCGTGCGCCGTCCCTCAAGGTTCAGCTGCAGTCCCGCCTTCTTCGCCGCCTCCTTCGTAATGACGTTGACGACGCCTCCAATCGCGTCCGCGCCGTACTTTGCACTCGCCGCCCCGCGAATGATCTCGATGCGTGCGACGTTCTCCGTCCCAAGTCGCTGCAACTCATCGCCCGCACCCGAGTATTTTGAGAGGTCACCCATGACGGGCTGACCGTCGATGAGGATGAGTGTATGACGTGGTTCTGCGCCGCGAATAGAGACCGTTACACGCCCCATCGCGTCGATATTTCGCGTCATACCCGTCTCGTCAAAGATGATGTCCTCGACAGACTTCGCCTGTTTCTTCGCAATGTCCTCCGCCGTAATGATCGTCGTCGACTGCGACTCGTACTTCGCCTCTTCCTTCGCCGCGTCTGCCTCTACCTGAACATCTGCGGTGGAGTAGTCACCCCCTCGTTCCGAACTTTCATTCGCAAACACAAGAGAGGAAGAAGCCGCGATGTGAAGGAGTATCACGCATGTGAGTGCTGTCCTTGCTCTCGTTTTCATAGAAAACACCTTTCTATCCTTTGAAATACGGTTAATAAAACACAATTCGATAGAATGATTCTATCTATCAATTTAATATTGATATTATATCATAGATTTTTCATATTTCCAGATGTGTTTGATAAAAAAAATAATTATCAAATAGATCAAAAAAAAAGAGCCGACCCAATGGGTCAGCCCCTGTTATGTTCCGATTCCCACGCGGGAAACAGATTAGTGGTTGAACATATTGCGCAGTGCCTGCTTGTTGACCTCGCGGTTCAGCTGTGCAAGATGCTGCGTGAGCTTGATGCTCTTCGGGCAGACGCGTTCGCAGTTCTGGCTGTTGCCGCAGCTCGTGATGCCGCCCTTCTCCATCAGCGCAT
>ERZ773083.441-NODE-441-length-34259-cov-42.300491_pt1 | contig 34259 bp, 24 predicted proteins | sample MGYA00511465_ERZ773083 | MGnify/ENA primary metagenome ERZ773083 (study PRJEB29015, sample SAMEA2738001) | human oral metagenome | biome: human oral; feature: human-associated habitat; material: dental | place: China | collected 2060 ... | reverse complement strand
TGACGAAGGAAGCCTTGGAACGCTCAGAAAAAATCTTTAAGGAAATCAAAGCAGTTGAAGCAGAGATGGAAGAAAAGATTAAGAAAGAAAAAGGTAAAGATGCAGATCTTGTCTATACAGGCTATAACAAAGCAAACCTCCTAGCAGAAGTAGAAAAAGGAAAATCAGCGGATAAAGCTAGCGATACGAAGAAAGATAGCTCAAGTCAAACTACTTGGATTATCATCGGCGTATTGGTTGTGCTAGTTGGTGGATTCTTCGGATACAAACAATTTAATAAGAAGAAGGAGGAAGAATAAATTTTGAAAGAAAAGCTAGAAGTTTAAGACTTCTGGCTTTTTGCTTGCCTCAACTAATCCCATTATATCCCGAAATACTTATCAAGAAGATGAGGATAGAAGATTAGAATTGTCAAAAAACTAGGGTTCATCTTGCTTTTAGCGGTAAATTGCTATAAAATAGATAGGGTTAAACATCAATACTTTTATATTGCAAATAGGAGAAAAGATGACAAAAAAATTAAAACGTCCAGAGGTACTGTCACCAGCTGGTACGTTAGAAAAGTTGAAAGTAGCTGTTCGCTATGGGGCAGATGCTGTTTTTATTGGTGGTCAAGCCTATGGTTTGCGCAGTCGTGCGGGGAACTTCACTTTTGAGCAAATGGAAGAAGGTGTCCAATTTGCGGCTGAACATGGTGCCAAGGTCTATGTAGCGGCCAATATGGTCATGCACGAAGGAAACGAAGCAGGAGCTGGAGAATGGTTCCGTCGTTTGCGAGACATTGGGATTGCGGCTGTTATTGTTTCTGACCCAGCCTTGATTGCGATTGCAGCTTCTGAAGCACCTGGTCTGGAGATTCACTTGTCAACTCAGGCTAGTGCAACCAACTATGAAACGCTTGAGTTTTGGAAAAATCTTGGTTTGACACGGGTTGTTTTGGCACGTGAGGTTTCCATAGCTGAGCTAGCTGAGATTCGTAAGCGTACTGATGTAGAAATCGAAGCCTTCGTTCATGGAGCGATGTGTATTTCTTACTCTGGACGTTGTACCCTTTCCAATCATATGAGCATGCGCGACGCCAACCGTGGGGGCTGCTCGCAATCTTGTCGCTGGAAATATGATTTGTACGACATGCCTTTCGGACAAGAACGCAAGAGTTTGAAGGGGGAAATTCCAGAAGAATTTTCTATGTCAGCTGTTGATATGTCCATGATTGACCGCATTCCTGATATGATTGAAAATGGTGTTGATAGTTTGAAAATCGAAGGTCGGATGAAATCCATTCACTACGTTTCAACGGTGACTAACTGCTACAAAGCAGCTGTGGATGCCTATTTGGAAAGTCCAGAAAAGTTTGAAGCTATTAAGCAAGATCTAGTAGATGAAATGTGGAAAGTAGCCCAACGTGAGCTGGCAACTGGCTTTTACTATCATACGCCAACTGAGAATGAGCAGCTTTTCGGAGCTCGCCGTAAGATTCCAGAATATAAGTTCGTTGCTGAAGTGGTTGCTTATGATGAGACGACGCAAACTGCGACCATTCGCCAGCGAAACGTTATCCATGAAGGCGATCAGGTGGAATTCTATGGACCTGGTTTCCGCCATTTTGAAACCTATATTACTGACCTCCATGATGAAAAAAGGAATAAGATTGACCGTGCGCCAAACCCAATGGAATTACTGACGATTACAGTTCCGCAGCCAGTCCAACCTGGTGATATGGTCCGTGCCCGCAAGGAAGGTTTAATCAATTTGTATAAAGAAGATGGCACTAGTGTGACTGTTCGGGCTTAATCAGGCGCGAAAGTTGGAGCAATGTGCTTATCAAGTAGATATTGCCTGCATAGTTGATGCGAATTGATAGCAGAACTAGTTATTCTATAAATTCTGCCATTCACTTTCAAAGAAAAAAACTCTTCAAATCGCTTTTGATTTGAAGAGTTATCTTTTGAATTTGCGACTTTCGAGTCGAATATCTTTTCTCTGGGCTTCACGGATGTTATTGGGAACTAGACTGATGCGATGGATATCAGGCACACGGATGATGGTCGTCATGCTTTTTTTGAAATTTTTGACAATCAACTGTTGGCGGTCACGGTCATATTTGACAATATCGCCAGTAAAATTCTTATCCAGAAAAATAACATGGACACCAGAATTTTTCCGCAGAGCCAAGTCAATGGTCTGCAGGATGTGACTGTTGTCGTCCTCTTCCTTATCTGTCTTTTTGTAGTTGATAAACTCATTAGTTTTTTGTAAAATCATTTCGAGATATTTTTTCATAGATAAAATCTCCATAACTTGTTACAATATATTATATAATAAAATAATTAAAAAAGTAAAATCTTTTACGAATAATGAGATAGAAAGTAGAAAAGAGGTAAAGTATGGCAGATTTTAAATTTGAAATCGAGGAAAAATTGCTCGTTTTATCGGAAAATGAAAAAGGATGGACCAAAGAACTCAACCGCGTAAGTTTTAACGGTGCGCCAGCCAAGTACGATATCCGAACTTGGAGTCCTGACCACAGCAAGATGGGCAAGGGAATTACCCTCTCCAATGAAGAGTTTCAAGTTCTTTTGGATGCATTTAAAAATGGATAGACGCAAAGTCTATCCGTTTTTATTGTCTGAAAAATAGGAATGGAAAGCCAGACTCCTAAACATAGGAATGCTGATGAGAGTGATTGCGACAATTTTTAAAAGATCAGGAAGAATGAAAGGTGTGACACCAACAGCAATGGCCTTAGAAAATCCCATGTTAGCCAGAAAATGAAGTCCGATTACACCACCGACGAAGACCAGTGCATCTCCGAGCAGATTAGCCAAAAGAATCGTGGAAAACTTACTATCCTTGCTTGTCAGACTGGAAGTAACCAGCGCAAAGAGCAGATAAGCCCAAAGATAGCCCGCGCTTGGTCCGAAGAGGGCTTGAAAACCACCGCTTCCTCCAGCGAAGACCGGCAGGCCAATAGCACCCAGCAGCAGATAGAGCAGAACAGACAAGACAGCTTCGCGGGTTCTAAAAATGGTTGCAATCAAACCGACAGCAAAGGTCTGCAGCGTGATGGGAATGGTCCCAATAGAGAAACTAAGCTGGGAAAGTACAGCTAGGAAGGCAGCGCCAATAGCTGGAAGGGCAAGAAGAAATGCTTTATTCTTGTTCATAATAGTAAACCTCTTTTTTGAATTATGGTAACTATTCTAAATCAAAATAAAAAAAAGTCAAGTCTTTTTACATCAGACTAGACAGTTGTTTGCTTATTTCCGCTTTTTGCGACTCCGAATGAGGAGGAAGATAAAGGCGATTAAGCCAAAAATATTAAAGAAAATAATTCCCAGAGCTGCTAGTAATTTTTTCGTTTTGCTCATTTCCAATCCCCTTTCTCTTAGTATTTCTTACTATCATATCAAAAATACTGTATCTTGAATAGCAGAAAGGGTAAAAGATGGTTAGGAAGTCATGAATATTTTAAGGAAATAGGACTATCTTTAAAAATTACAATTTATGAGATTGTCTAGAAGAAGTGTGACAGACTAATAAAAAAGAGGAAGATCCTTTAAATAAATCTTCCTCAATTTTAGAAATAATTTAGAATTTCTTGAATGATAATTGAATCTTATGCTTTAAAATAAAGTAAGAAGTCAAAGAATAAATCCAGATAGTGTGACTAGGTCTATTCAAATGGTATAAGACTTCTTTCTTACAAAAATGTAAGATAAAAATCAAAAATGAAAGGATAAGTTATGGTTGCCTTCTTTTCTTTATTTTATGATAATAATGAGCTTTAGAAAGGCCAAAGAAGAAACTTTTAGCGCATGGTGACAAATTCTTCGGAGCCAGTTGGGTGAATGGCAACAGTCGCGTCAAAGTCGGCTTTGGTAGCTCCCATCTTAATAGCAACAGCGAAGCCTTGAATCATCTCATCTACGCCATAGCCAATGCCATGGAGGCCGACAACCTTTTCATCGTGACCCGCAGTGATAAGCTTGAAGCGAGCCTGCTGGCGGTGCTGGGTGACAGCTGAGTACATGGATGTGAAGCTAGAGGTGTAGACATGAATTTGCTCAGCACCATAATCTCGAATAGCTTCTTCCTCCGTCAGCCCTACTGTGCCAATAGCGGGGTGGGAGAAGACGACAGTCGGAATAGTGGAGTAATCCATCTTGGCATCTGTCTTGCCGTTAAAGAGGCGTTCAGACAGGGTGCGTCCAGCCTTAATTGCTACTGGTGTCAGCTCTTTTTCGCCCGTCACATCGCCCAAGGCATAGATGCCAGGTACGACAGTATTTTGGTATTCATCCACAGCGATGAAGCCTCGGTCATTTAGGGTAACCCCTGCAGCATCAAGATTGAAACCTTGGACATTTGGCTTACGGCCAATGGCCCAGATGATCCGCTCAGCAATATGGCTACTACCGTCTTGGAAGTAGAGTTGTAGCTGACCATCAGGAAGTTTTTCCACTCGTTCGGGTATCTTGTGAGCATGAAGACTAGGACCAGATTTTTCTATTTCAGATACCAATCCGTCAATCAGATAGCTATCGAAATTGCGGAGAGGACGGTCGCGACGGACAAAGAGATCCGTCTTGACACCTAGAGTATGGAGGACACCAGCAAGCTCCACTGCGATATAGCCTGCTCCGACGACAGCAACAGACTTAGGCAGCTCTTCCCAAGCAAAAACATCGTCAGAAGTCTCACCGTATTCGGCACCAGGAATCTGAGGAATGGCTGCATGTGCACCTGTTGCGATAACGATGTGCTTGGCGCGAATCAATTCTCCATTGACTTCGACTGTATGCTTGTCAACGAAATGAGCGCGACCTTCGATCAGTTCAACGCCGTTGCGTTTGAAGCTGCCATCATAGGATGAGCGAGCGCGGTCAATGTAGGCTTCCCGATTCTTTCGTAAGGTAGCAAAGTCAAATTGCTGATTTTCTGAAGTAAAGCCATAGTCTGGTCCGTAGTGTTGGATGGCCTCGGCAATCTGAGCACCGTACCACATGATTTTTTTAGGGACACAACCGACATTGACACAGGTTCCCCCTAATTTCTTTTCTTCAATGACAGCTGCTTTAGCGCCATGCTCACCAGCGCGATTCATGGTAGCAATACCCCCGCTACCACCGCCAATTGCAATAATATCGAATTCTTTCATAGTTAGATAGAAGCTCCTTTAATCAATATGAAGTAATTGTACCTTTTTTAGAAAATGAATGCAAAAATCTGCTATGATTTAGAGATCCTGCAGCTTTTAGAAAATGAATGCAAAAATCTGCTATGATTTAGAGATCCTGCAGCGTTTGTAGAGGAAAAATGGCCTTTTAGGGATTTTATCCCTTTTCCTATCACAATATGTTAGGCTTATGATATAATGTAGTATAAAAGAAAAATGGTTTTCATCAAGAGGAGGAAAAAAGATGAAAAAGCTGAAAAAATGGCAGCTATTTAGTATTATCGGAGTTGCTGTTGTAGTTGTATTGGGAGCAATTTCTGCAATAGTCCTGAGCAATCTTAGTTCTACAACAGAACCTAAGGAAGTTGCACCAATTGTGCAGCAGGCAAAAGAAGGTAGCATAGCCTCATCTGTCCTGTTGACGGGGACCGTAACGGCTAACTCAGAGCAATATGTTTATTATGATGCTACCAAGGGCGACTTGGAGTCGGTCCTAGTCAATGTTGGCGACCAAGTAGCTGTAGGACAAGCACTTGTTCAATATAAGAGCACAGAAGCTCAAGCAAACTATGATGCAGCAGTTCGTGCTGTTAATAAGGCTGACCGTCAGATTAATGACTTACAGACTAATGGGGCGACAGTAGAAAAAACTGGCGATGAAGAGACGGATAGTAAGTCCCTTGCTTCTGCTCAACGGACCGTCGATTCTCAACTGGCTGATTTGCGTGATGCACGTTCAGACGCTGTGGATAATATGAATAAGGCGCAAGCTTTGTTGAATGCAGCGACTGTTACAAGCACTGTTGAGGGAACAGTAGTAGAAGTAAACCGCGATGTATCCAAATCAACAACAGGAACTAACCAAACCTTGGTGCATATTGTCAGCAACGGCAGCCTTCAAATCAAGGGAGAACTCTCTGAATACAATCTGGCTAATTTGTCAGTTGGGCAAGAAGTAAGCATTACTTCTAAAGTATATCCTGATAAAAAATGGACAGGCAAAATTAGTTATATTTCCAACTATCCTAAGGATGGACAGCAAGCTTCATCAACCAATACAGGTGGCGCAGCTTCCTCTGCAAAATATCCATTTACAGTCGATATTACAAGTGAAATTGGTGATTTGAAGCAAGGTTTCTCTGTCAGCGTTGAAGTGAAAAACAATACAAAAGGGATTCTTGTACCAGCAAGCAGTATCATCTCAGACGGAGACAAGAACTACGTTTGGACTGTCGAAAAAGGTAAAGCGAAGAAAGTGGAAGTAACCTTAGGGAATGCTGATGCTGAAAATCAAGAAATCTCATCTGGTTTGACAAAAGATAGTAAAGTTATCACCAATCCAACAGATAGCTTGAAAGATGGTCAAGAGGTGAAAGCGGATGAAAAAACTCATTGATCTACGAAATATTAATAAAACCTATCGGAATGGTGATCAAGAACTTAAAGTCTTAAAAAATATCAATTTGACAGTTGAAGAGGGCGAGTTTGTGGCTATCATGGGGCCGTCTGGTTCCGGGAAGTCTACCCTGATGAATATTATCGGGATGTTGGATCGCCCGTCTACTGGCGAGTATTTTTTAGAAAACGAAGATGTTGCAAACTTAGGTGATAAGAAGTTAGCCAAGGTTCGAAATAATCAAATCGGCTTCGTTTTTCAGCAATTTTTCCTCTTGTCTAAATTAAACGCACTTCAAAATGTGGAACTCCCGTTGATTTATGCGGGGGTGTCACAAGGAAGTCGAAAAAATCTAGCTAAGCAGTATTTAGAAAAAGTAGATTTGGGTACTCGTATGACTCACTTGCCCTCAGAATTGTCTGGGGGGCAGAAGCAACGTGTTGCTATCGCGCGTGCCTTGGTAAATAATCCTTCGATTATTCTTGCCGACGAGCCGACAGGAGCCCTCGATACCAAAACTGGAGAGCAAATCATGGAACTCTTGACTGAGCTAAACGCTGAGGGAAAAACGATTATCATGGTTACTCACGAACCTGAGATTGCTGCCTATGCTAAGCGTCAAATTGTCATTCGTGATGGAGTCATCTCTTCAGATAGCGCTGAGAAGGAGGAACGTGATTGATGCAAAATTTCAAATTTGCCATTAGTTCCATTCTTGGGCATAAGATGCGGGCTTTTCTGACCATGATTGGGATTATCATCGGGGTTGCTTCTGTTGTCGTCATCTTAGCACTGGGAAATGGGATGCAACAGGGAGTTACTAAAAGTATCACCAAAGAACAACAGTATGTAAGCTTGCTTTATTCTCCTACTAAAAGTAATTATACGATGGGAGTCAACTTGATGGATACCGGTGGTGGTCCAGATACAGATAGTGAGATACTAGAAGAACCACCTGTTGTCCAAGAGTCTTGGGTCAAGGAACTACTGAAGATTGATGGAGTCAAGGGTTATTATGTGACCAATGGTTCGACAGCTGATTTTTCTTATCAAAACAAGAAGTCTGATAAGGTCAACATTACGGGTGTGAATGCTACTTTCTTCAAAATTAGAAAATATGAGATTTTAGCTGGACGGACTCTCCTGCCTAGTGACTATCAAAGTTTTTCTAATGTGATGATGATCGATGAAACAGTGGCGAACAGCCTGTTTGGAAGTAGTGCAGAAGCCCTGAATAAAGTAGTTTCAGTCGGTGACAGCAACTACCGAGTTGTTGGTATCTATAAGGATCCCAATGCTGGTCAGAGCAGGAGTATGAGCTCAGGTAGCGCCTTGATGGCTAATACACAGGTGGCTTCTGAATTTCAGACAGATGAAATTGCAACTGTCTATATCTATGTACCAGAAGTGGATCGCATCAACGAAGTTGGTGTGGAAGCAGCCAAAGAATTGACGGCTTTATCAGGGGCTCGTCAAGGAGAATATCAAATCCTGAATATGGATACCTTGCTGGAGCAGTACAATCAAATCACAGGAACGATGACTGGTGTTATCGGAGCTATTGCAGGAATTTCCCTCTTTGTTGGTGGTATCGGTGTGATGAATATCATGTTGGTATCCGTTACAGAGCGAACACGGGAAATTGGTTTGCGAAAAGCTATTGGAGCAACGCGTGGAAATATTCTCACGCAGTTCTTGATTGAATCCATGGTATTGACCCTTATTGGTGGCCTGCTTGGTCTTAGCCTTGCCTACGGAATCAATGCTCTGCTAGCTGCAGTCGTGCCTGAAAACGTATTTGGAGGCCCACCGGTTGTCTCTGTCACTGCAGCAGTTGGAAGCCTTGTCTTCTCAGCCATGGTTGGTATCGTCTTTGGTATCTTGCCGGCTAATAAAGCCTCTAAACTAGATCCGATTGAAGCGCTGAGATATGAATAATGTCATCAAGAGGCTGGGACAAAATAGTTCTCAGCCATAAAAAAGCTAGAGATTCCCAATGGCGGAACTCTAGCTTTTAATTTTGACTCGTTCTCTTATTGTATTTAAGGAGATTATTAGCCATGAGTACCAATCCCATGTCAATTCTCACTTGACGCTTACCTCTTAGGTTACATCTCGTGTAACCCAAACAAGCCTTTATCTGCCCAAAAACAGGTTCCACATCAATTTTACGTTGAGCGAACATCTATCTACCTTCGGGAGATAAAAGCGCCTGGCATTCTTTCGTTTTTAAGTGCTGATAGCGTTCGTTAATATACAGTCCCTTTTGAGGGGCTGACTCAGGCTCATCAGCGTAGTAAACCTTGAGTTCCTGTTGAAAGTCCGTCTGTGTTTTCTGATGTTTGATATGGTGAAAACGATAGCACCAGCCGTCAGGATGTGTGTAGCTATCCTCCTTGTCATCATAGTGCCAATTCGCTAAGTTTCTAGCCGACTGTTTATACCCTTTCCTCTGTTCCTTATCAAACATGGCATATTTAATCAGATGGTTCACCTCCTTTTCATCTAAACGAAGGAGGTTCTCTTCACTTCCATATCCAGCATCTGCGATAACTGTCTTTATGTCATGCGGATAGGTTTCAAGTAAGGGCAGAAGAGTCTTGGTATCTGTCGGATTTGAGAAGACATCATAGTGAAGAACAAATTGATTTTCAGTAGCGATTTGAAGATTATAAGCAGCCTTGAGTTGGCCATTTTTCATATGGCCTCCTTTTTCTCATACCATTCAAGAAAGACCCAAAGAAGCAAACAAGCGAACTAGGATTGGTGATTGGGAAGCAGACACGGTTGCAGGGAAAACTGGAAAAGCTTTTCTAATTACTCTAACGGATCGTTATTCTCGCTTTCTTAAAATCAAGAAGGTAGGGGTCAAGAAAAGTAAACTAGTCATAGAGGCTATGGTACAAATTTTGGAGCCCTTGCCGAAAGAAACTGTCACCCCAGATAGAGGAAAAGAATTCACGAATCATCAAGACTTGACTGACAAATTAAAAGTAGAAGTCTATTTCCCGGATCCTCAGCGCCTTGGCAACGAGGAACAAATGAGAATACCAATGGATTACTACGAGGGTATTTTCCCAAAGGGAGTGATTTGACATTCATTGACGATCATACCATTAAGCTGTGGGATGATAAACTAAATAATAGACCACGAAAGTGTCTCAACTGGAAAACTCCTTATGAGGTATTTTATGGTTAAATTATGCACTTAATTTGACAATTCGAACTCAAAAAAGTTTATAATAGTTTTAACATGTTCAATAATTGAGCAGACCTTGGATAATAGCTAAAGGAGAAATTATGACTTTTGATAATCTAGTTGCACAAATTAATGAACTTGCTGAAACGCAGAGAGATCGAGGGACATATTTTGAATATTTGGCTCGTGCCTATTTTCAAAATGAACCAACATACCAGAATGAGTTTAAGAATGTATGGATGCTAGCAGATGTTCCAGAGGAATTTGGAATACCTAAAGTTGATCTTGGAGTAGACTTAGTTGCTGAAAAATTTACTGGTGAATTAGTAGCGATTCAGGCAAAATTCTATAATCATAGTATCAAAAAATCTAATATTGATTCTTTTTTAGGGGAGCTTGGAAAAGATTATTACGAATCAGGTATTATTGTTGCTTCAACCGATAAATGGGGCAAAAATGCTGAAAAAGCTCTAGCAGATCGTAGTGATGTTATTCGTATTGGGCTTTCAGATTTAAGAAATTCTCAGATTGATTGGTCAAAATTTTCTTTTGAATCACCAGAAGTAGTAGCTGTAAAAGCTAAAAAGAAGTTAAGATATTATCAAGAAAGTGCAATTCAGTCTGCATTGAATCATTTTACAGAAAATGATCGTGGACAACTTATAATGGCGCCTGGAACTGGTAAGACTTTTACGAGTCTAAAAATTGCTGAAGCAATGGCAAGAGATGCCTCTAAGGAACAATACACTATTCTTTATCTAGTACCTAGTATTCAACTACTTACGCAAACCTTGAGAGGGTGGAATAATGATACAGAAATGACAATGTCTTCTATGGCAGTTACCAGTGATAGAAATGCTAGTCGTGGCACTGTCAAGCAAGATGAGTCCAATATAGCTATCAAAGCCAGTGACATTGGATATCCAGCAACAACTTCTTCAAAAAAGGTTGTTGAGAACTATTTGGAATTAATGACTAGACCCAAAAAAGAACTATTAGTTGTTTTTGTGACTTACCAGTCAATTGACGTTCTTGGAAAAGCTCAAAAGGACGGTTTTCCAGAGTTTGATTTAATTATCGCTGATGAAGCCCACCGTACTACTGGAGCGAAAGCTTTAGGAGATGAAGCATCAGCGTTTACAAAGGTACATAGTAATCTAAATGTAAAGGGGGCGAAGCGCCTTTACCAAACAGCAACACCAAAATTATATGGTACTGATGCTAAGAAAAAAGCAGAAGAAAACTCAATCATTATTTCTAGTATGGATGATGAAAGCCTATATGGTAGTGTGTTCTATCGTTTAGGTTTTGGAGATGCTATTAGTCATGACATTCTTACTGATTATAAACTGATGGTTTTAGCAGTTGATGAAACAGTTGTTCAGAAAGATATGCAAAAAGCTCTTGCTGATTCAGAGAATGGATTGAATATTGATGATGTGGGGCGTATCATTGGTGTTTGGAATGGAATGATTAAACGAGAAAGTTTTGCAGATAAAGTTTCTGGAGAACCAATGCAAAGAGCTATAGCCTTCTCTCGGACTATCGAAGATAGTAAACGACTATCAACTCAGTTTGAAAATGTTGTTAATGAATACCTTAATAGTGATGAAGGATACTCCGTAAATGTTCGTCATGTTGATGGTAGCATGAATGCCCTTGAAAAAAATGAAGCATTAGATTGGTTAGCAAGTGATAATATACCTGAAGATTCAGCACGTATTTTATCAAATGTTCGCTTCCTAACAGAAGGGATTGATGTTCCTAACCTTGATGCTATTATCTTCCTGTCTCCTCGAAAATCACAGGTAGATATTGTTCAGGCTGTCGGACGAATCATCCGTAAATTCGAAGGAAAAGAATATGGCTACATTATTCTACCAATTGTAGTTCCGGCAGGTGAGACACCAGAAACAATTCTCGATAACAATAAAACATACGATGTTATTTGGCAGGTGTTAAACGCACTACGTTCAGTAGATGAACGTTTTGAAGCTACAGTTAATAAATTGGAATTAAATAAACAAAAACCCAAAAATATCCAAGTTATTGGGGTTGGTGGTGCACCAGACGATCCTAATTTCAATGATAGTTATGTGAAAGAGCCAATAGTTGCTTACCAAACAGAACTTGAACTTGAATGGGAAGCTGTCGAAGGGGCAATCTATGGTAAAATTGTCCAAAAGGTCGGTGATAGACGTTATCTAGAGGATTGGTCTAAAGATGTAGCTGATATTGCGAGACGTCACATTCAAGGAATTGAGTTCATCTTAGAACAAAATTCTGATAGTAAATCTGCTTTTGAAAAATTTCTTCAAAGCCTTCAACACAATATCAATGAATCAATTGACCAAAGTCAAGCGATTGAGATGTTAGCGCAACACTTAATCACTTTACCAATTTTTGATGCACTTTTTGGAGAATACAGTTTTGTTAAGAACAATCCAGTAAGTTCTGCGATGGAACAAATTGTAGAAGAATTATCACAATTTGGTTTTGAAAAAGAGCAGAAAGAGTTACAACCATTTTATGATTCAGTTCGTTTACGTGCAGAGGGGATTGATAACGCCCAAGCTAAGCAGAAAATCATTATTACTCTATACGATAAATTCTTTTCTACAGGATTCAAATCAACCACAGAAAGATTAGGTATCGTCTTTACTCCTGTAGAAGTTGTAGATTTTATTGTCAAATCAGTCGATGTAGTCTTGAGAAAGCACTTTAGTAAGACTTTAGCGAGTGAAAATGTTCATATTTTGGATCCATTTACTGGAACTGGAACATTTATCACTAGAACATTGCATTACTTGAAATCACTGATGGATAGTGGTGAAATTACCTTTGATGACATTTTAAGAAAATATACACAAGAATTGCATGCTAATGAAATTGTTCTTCTAAGCTATTACATTGCTGCCATTAATATTGAAGCTGTATTTGATGAAATTAATGGTGATGAAGCATATACACCATTTGAAGGTATTGTTTTAACGGATACCTTTGAATCAACAGAAACAGAAGATACGCTTGATGACTCATTCTTTGGTACTAATGACAAACGTTTAAAACGCCAGCAGGAAAAACCAATTACTGCTATCATTGGTAATCCACCATATTCCATTGGACAAAACAGTCAAAATGACAATAACCAAAATATCTCGTATCCAAAATTAGATAAACGCTTAGCAGAGACCTATGTAGCTAAATCTAATGCAGGTCTCACAAAAGGATTATATGATTCTTATATCAAAGCTTTTCGTTGGGCATCAGATCGCCTTAAAAATCAAGGAGTGATTGGATTTGTAACGAATGGAAACTATCTCAATACGAATTCTGCTGATGGTTTACGTGCTGGACTTTACGAAGAATTTAATCATCTTTATATTTTTAATCTCCGTGGTGACCAGAGAACACTAGGAGAACAATCCCGAAAAGAAGGCGGGAAAATCTTTGGTTCGGGTAGTCGTACTCCTGTAGCAATTTCAATTCTAGTAAAAGATGGCTCAGATAGTCATGAACTTCACTATCATGACATTGGTGATTACCTGTCACAAAAGGATAAGTTGAAAATTATCGAAGACTTCACTGATATATCATCCATTGATTGGTCAACTATTCTACCAGACGAAAATAATGATTGGCTCAATCAGAGAGATCCGAATTATCAGAAATATGATAATCTAGCTGGAGAGATTAATTCTGTCTTTAACAGCAATGCAGTTGGTATTAGTACAGCGAGAGATTTGTGGGTATACAATTTTTCAAAACAGAAAACAAAAGAAAATGCTGAAAGATTAATTAATAACTATAATTTAGAAGTAGATAGAACAGAAATCATAGCTCCTGAAAACCGGAAGTCGATACTGAATAGAAATGATAACTTTATTAAGTGGTCAGTTAAATTAGAAGATTCAATCTTAAAGTCAAAAAGAATACAATTCTCGAAGGATAATATAATCGAATCAATGTACCGACCTTTCACAAAAAAATACTTGTATTATAGTAGCGATGTTATTGAAAGGCCTGGACAGTGGCATAGAAAATTCGGGAAAAATAATCTAGTTATTATGACAACTGGAAAGGGTATATCTCGTCCCTTTTCTACTTTAATAACTAATTTAATGCCTAATCTACATACAATGGATACAGGACAACATTTTATGCGTTTTGACAACGAAGTTGATGAAACGTCATTGTTCCAAAACAATGATAATATGAATCAAGCGTTTTCTGATAAGCTGGGATTGAATTTGGATGACACTTTTGCCTATGTTTATGGGTTGCTCAACTCTAAAGAATATCAAGAGAAGTATGCTAATGATTTGAAGAAAGACTTAGCTCGAATTCCCATTGTTAAGAATAAAGAAAAGTATGTTGAAGTTGGTCAGAAATTGATTAACTTGCATCTTAACTATGAAGAAGTTCCTGTCTATGATGGAGTTGAAATTACGACAGCAGGGAATCCAAGTTACAAAGTAACCAAGATGAGATTCGCTAAAAAGCGTGATGAAAAAGGAAAATCTGTAAATGATCTATCTACAATCATATTTAACAGCGACATCACTGTCAGTAATATTCCTGAAAAAGCGTATGAATATGTTGTAAATGGGCGCTCTGCTATTGAATGGATTATAGATCAGTATCAAGTCAAAATTGATAAAAAATCTGGAATTACTGATGATCCAAATGAGTATAGTGATGATGAAAAGTACATCTTCAATTTACTTTTGAGAATCATCAATGTATCTATCCAAACTGTTGATTTAATCAATAGTTTGCCTAAATTTGAGGTGGAGGAGTAGGGTATGTTTTTAGAAAAGGTGGAATATTGGGATTTTCGGAAGTATAAATCAAATGATGATTCTCCTGGCCTAATTGTGAATCTTCAAAAAGGCATGAACTTGATAGTAGGTGAGAATGATGCGGGAAAGACAGCGATTATTGATGGTATTAAATTACTGCTAGGTACGTTGAGTGATGACTATGATAGAATTTCAGATACAGATTTCTATACACGCGATGGAAAAACATTCAAAGAAGAATTGAAAATAGTAGGTTATTTTACAGATCTTTCATATGAAGAGGCTGCGAAGTTTTTAGAGTGGATTTCATTCACTCAAGATGCCAAACCATTATTAAAAGTAACTTTAAAGGTTACCAAAAAGAAAAATCCTAATGGAAATGAATATTTTGATAGGAAAATCTATGGTGGTGACTATAATTCAGAAACTGTTATTGATAGTGAAAGAAGGCAGCTGTTACGAGCAATTTATTTGAAGCCACTGAGGGATGCTCAGAGGGAGTTACGGCCGGGTCCATATTCTCGATTATCAAACATTCTTTCTGCCCATCCTCAGGTTGGTGAAAGTGGAAAACAAGAACTTCTGGATATTGTTGATAAGGCGAATGGAGAGGTAAAAGAATTTTTCTCTAAGGATGAACATAATGTGGTTCAGTTAATTATGAATCAACTAGAAACCTTTTATGATAAAAATGATTTTGAAAAAAGTAAGATTGCCTTTAATGTCTCAGAAGCTAATATTTATTCTATATTATCACGACTAAGTTTAGATACTGAAAGTGTCAATTTAGGATTAGGGAACTCTAACCTTTTATATATAGCAGTTGAATTGCTTCTGATGAGAGATGGTAGTAATTATATTGGTCCTAGAATTGCATTGATCGAAGAAATAGAAGCTCATCTTCACACACAAGCTCAGATTCGATTGATTAAGCATATGGAGAGTAATTCCTCTACCCAATTTATTCTAACAACACACAGTACCAATCTAGCTTCTTCTATAAATCCTAAAAATCTTATTTTGCTATATAATAATCAAGCGTTTTCAATGGCAGAATCAGAAACTTTGTTAAAAACAGAAGATTATGAATTTTTGGAGAGATTTTTGGATGCGACAAAGAGTAATTTATTTTTTGCAAAAGGATTAATATTTGTGGAGGGTGACGCAGAAAATTTGCTTTTACCAACATTTGCTGAGCTAATAGGCTATCCTTTACATGAATATGGGATTTCAATAGTTAATATAGGGAATACAGCCTTTGAACGGTATATTAAACTATTTTCAAGAAGTGGAGCTGATAGGATTCAATTACCTATTTCTATTATAACTGATGTAGATGTTAGACCACTGGAATATTATAAGGATAAAGGTACATCTGGAAAAGTATACATAATAGGAAATCAAATTGAATTTCAACAGATTTCAAGTGAATTGAACCTAGAATCTGATTTACCTGAAGAAGACCGTCCTTATGGGACAATATTTTCTACAAAAAAAAATCTAATAGATGGATTTGGACTCAAGCAAAATTTTGATGAATCCCAATTAGAAAATAAAGTTGTTAAAGATTTGAATGAAGAGCACATTGAAGAACTCATAAGAATAAAAAATGATACAATTATCCAAAAATATGACGATTATAATGCTAATTCTAAAACCTTCGTTGCTCCCGAATGGACATTAGAATATAGTTTAGCAAAGAGCCCGTTAGTAAAGTTGCTTTGGAAATCTATTCATGAAACAAGATATAAGGAACCCTATAGTACTACTAATAAAGAAAAATTTGATAAAATAAATAATCTGTTTACCGATGGTAGTGAATCAATCAGCGCTGAGCTAGCATACAATGTATTTAAGTCTTTGAATGATAAAGTTGTATCTAAAGCAATCGTTGCACAAAAGTTGGCGATTGAAATAGGAAATTTAGATAATGAAGGCAAAGAGCAACTAAAATCAGAAGTACTATCCAATAAGTACACTCAATATTTAGTTGATGCGATTAAACATGCTGCTCAGATAAATGAAGAAGAGGGATGTACTGATGAATGAATTAATAGCATCAATTGAGAAAAGTTTACTCCCATCTGGATGTCATTTTTCTGAGGAACAGCAATCCGTTATCTATGAGAACAATGATATGGATGTTGTCGCTGGACCTGGGACAGGAAAAACCACAGTTCTTACTGCACGCATTAAAATACTATTGGAACAATTGAAAGGTTCTGGACAAGGCATCTGCGTTCTAACTCATACAAATGTTGCTGTTGATGAAATAAAATCGAGTTTAAAAAAGCTCGGTGTTGAAGAAATCAAAAATCCTCATTTTATTGGAACAATTCAAGATTTTTTCAATACATTTTTTGCTAAGAAAGCATTTCATTTGATTCTAGGTGATAAACAAATGAGAGTGCTTGATGATGAAATATTCCGAGAAAAATTTGATAAACAGTTTGTTCGATATTATCAAACTTTGATTGAAAAAGGTAGTGTTAAATCAGTTCCCGAGAAATTACCCAATCCAGCTGGAAAAATAGATAAATGGAATTTTTTGCATGAGGGAAATCCAGTGAGAGTAGAATCTAAGGTTGGTGGAAAAAATAAACAATATAACAACGCTTTTAATACTAGTATAAATAGGTTATTTAAATTAGGTATTATTACAAATCATTGTTGTCTGGAACTGTCAAATTGGTATATTGAACAGTATAACAAAATATTTAAAGCAATAATCTCTAAAAGATTTGCTTATTTGTTATTAGACGAGGCACAGGATACAAGTAAATTTCAATTTGAATTACTCCAATCATTATTTGATAATACTTCTGTAATCGTTCAAAAGTTTGGAGATCCTTATCAAGCAATCTACAATATTTGGGGTGGTGATACAGAATTGGCGTGGGAAGTCGACGATTCTAGGGAGAAGCGTATTTCCAAAACCTCACGATTCAGCGAAACTATTGTAGATGTTGTAAAAAATGTTTGTATTGTGAAATACGATGATTTTAAATCAACTACTAACCATACTTCCTTCTCTCCGTATTTTATTATTTACGAAGATGGAGATGATTTGATAAAGAAATATAGATTGTTAATTGATGAATTAGAAGATAAGAATGAAACTTTTAAGAAATCAAGAAAACCTAAAGTTATTGTATCAGCTCTACACAGGGATTTGGAAAACACTTTTGGTGAAAGATATAATCGTGCTGTCACAAAGAATACAAATTATAAGAGTGATTTTGAGTTATTTTCGAGTATTTTGCTAAAGTCATTATCAAAATATTTTGATAACGACTTTGAAGATAGCTTAAACAAAGATGAATTTAGAATAAAGGCATTTAAAATTATTAAAGAACTGAGGAATGATAATGATGAGAAAATAATTGATGAGTTAAGTGAACTTCTTGATGGACTTGTAATTGATAAAGAACTGTTGCAAAATAATTATGGTTTATGTATTGAGATTAAGGAGTTGCTGAAATCTAATTTCTCTAATGGCTCACAAACTATATCAGACCAGTCAGTATATAATGACGGTGAAGATATAAGTCTAGCTACCATACATTCGGTGAAAGGAGAGACTCACAAGGCAACTTTGCTAATGTTGGATTCAGAGTTTTCTACTGGTTATGGTGATAGTTCCACTAGCTATTCTATGCTTCAATTACTCGAAAAATATTTGACTAAAAATTATGTTGAACTTCCACAAGATAAAAGTGATATGGAGAAAGAAACAGAAAAGGCTCTTAAACTTGCTTATGTTGCTCTAAGTAGACCAACTCATCTTATCTGTATAGGGATTCCAGAATACAAAGTAACAGAGAATGAAAACTTATTAAATGTTTTTAAAAGTGCTGGATGGATGGAAAGTTCATAGGAATGTTAGTTCACGTATACTGAATTACTTAATTACTTAATATCTTTCCAAAAAATCATCATTTTTCGGAAAAACATAACTGACAGTAGAAATTCTGCTGTCAGTTTTTTTATCCTTGAATATACAATATAAGTGCACAATAAAAACCAATAAGATTTTTTAGTAAAATATGGTGCTCGCGGTGTGATTCGCAAACTTCGTCATCGTGGGAAAACACGCCATACGAAAGGTCATGATGAAAACAGAGGGAAATTTCCTGTTTCTCATACCATTCACGAAAGATCCGAAGAAGCAAACAAGCGAACTAGGATCGGTGATTGGGAAGCAGACACCGTTGCAGGAAAAACTGGAAAAGCTTGTCTAGTTACTCTAACGGATCGTTATTCTCGTTTTCTTAAAATCAAGAAGCTAGCGGTTGTCATAGAGGCTATGGTACAAATGTTGGAGCCCTTGCCGAAAGAAACTGTCACTCCAGATAGAGGAAAAGAATTCACGAATCATCAAGACTTGACTGACAAATTAAAGGTAGAAGTCTATTTCCCAGATCCTCATGCGCCTTGGCACCGAGGAACCAATGAGAATACCAATGGATTACTACGAGAATATTTTCCCAAAGGGAGCGACTTAACATTTATTGACGAGCACACCATTCAGCTGTGGGAAGCTAAACTAAATAATAGACCACGAAAGTGTCTCAACTGGAATACTCCTTATGAAGTATTTCATGGTGAAATTGTGCACTTAATTTGACAATTCAAGTCTCAAAAATCAAAAAACATCCCTTGGAAAAGTCCAAGAGAAGCTGTAAGTCTTTATAGAGTTTTACAATCCTATAAATAATTTCTGGTAAATTTTTGGTAAGATGGTAAGTTTTCCAATCACAAAGCCCGTCAAATCAATAATTTTAGAGCCGATTACTTCATAGTCGGGAAAAGCAATACATCGCGAATGGTAGTCACATCTGTCAGCAACATTACAAGCCGGTCGATACCGATACCGAGGCCTCCAGTTGGTGGCATACCGTATTCCAAGGCTTCAACGTAATCATAGTCGATACCAGTTGCTTCGTCATCGCCCAGTTCCTTAGCTTTTGCCTGTGCTTCAAAACGAGATAATTGATCGATTGGATCGTTCAGCTCAGTGAAGGCGTTAGCATATTCTTTGGTCATGATAAAGAGCTCAAAGCGGTCCGTGAAGCGTGGGTCTTCTGGGTTTTTCTTGGCCAGAGGTGACACAGCGACAGGATGGCCATAGACAAATGTCGGCTGAATCAAGGTTTCTTCGACAAATTCTTCAAAGAAAGCATTGATGATGTGTCCAACTTCAGTATAATGTTTTTCAACTGGCACTTTCTTTTCCTTAGCCAAGGCAGCAGCTTCTTCAAAGCTCATATCTTGCCAGAAGTCTACGCCAGTGATTTCTTTAATGGCATCCACCATATGAACACGTTTGAATGGCTCGTTGATCTTGATCTCAGTACCTTGGTAGTTGACTGGTCCATCTCCTTTTACAGAAATGGCAGCGTGTTGGATGATGCCTTCTGTCAAGTCCATGATATCTTGGAAGTCCGCATAGGCTTGGTAAACCTCGATAGATGTGAACTCAGGGTTATGAGTGGCGTCCATCCCTTCGTTACGGAAGATACGACCAATTTCATAGACACGTTCCATACCACCGACGATAAGGCGTTTCAAGTGAAGCTCAGTTGCAATCCGTAGCACCATATCAATGTTTTGAGCATTGTGGTGAGTAATGAATGGACGAGCAGCAGCGCCGCCTGCTTCGTTGTGGAGAACAGGTGTTTCAACTTCAAGGAAGCCTTGTCCATCAAGATAGCGACGAATTTCTGAGATGATTTTTGAACGAGTGACAAAGCGCTCAAAGCTCTCGCGGTTGGAAATCAAATCCAAATAACGTTTGCGGTAGATGGTTTCCACATCTGTCAAACCGTGGAATTTCTCTGGAAGGGGACGCAGAGCTTTTGAAAGGTGAGTAATATGCGTTGCTTTGATAGAGAGTTCTCCCATATCTGTGCGCATCACATCGCCTTCAATTCCCAAGAAGTCACCCAAGTCAGCCTTTTTGAAAATCTCATAGTTTTCTTCACCAACTTCGTCCTTACGAACGTAAATCTGGATTTGGCCTTCACGGTCTTGGATGTGGGCGAAGCCGACTTTCCCTTTTCCACGTTTAGTCATCAAACGACCAGCAATAGTTGCTGTTTCGTTCAATTCATGTAATTCTTCTTTGGATTTGTCGCTGTATTTTTCTTTAAGTTGAGCAGAATTTGCAGTACGTTCAAAACGTTTTCCGAAAGGATCAATTCCTTGCTCAGCCAGCGCGGCCATTTTTTCACGGCGAATAATCTGCTGGTCATTTAATTCTTCAATATGTTCAGTAGTCATTTTCTTCCTCCTAAGGCTTTCCCTTCTATTTTATCACAAAATAAAAGGAAATTCAGCAATAATTATTGATAAAAATAGAAAAACTGCGATGTTTAAAGATTCGCAGTTTCATCTGTTGACAAGTAGTCTAAGTTGTTCCAAGCAAGTAACTTGAAAGAGTCAAAGTCCTCTGTTTCCAAAATGGTGACGCTAGCGTTGGACAAGCCTCCGTCCTTACGGAGCAAAGATGTTTCGTAACCGAGCAGGCGACGAATGCTAGCAGTTAGGTTAGCTCCATGCCCGACAATCAAGACATTTTGAAAATCTTTCCCTTTGAGAGACTTGACGAAGGAAATTGTCCGCTGGGTAGTTTGATCAACGGATTCTGCTCCAAATAGTTGGTGATCAAACTGGGATAGATCGTGGCGGAAGGCCCACATCTGCTGAGGATAAGCAGCTTTAGCCCTAGCAATTTCCCTACCTTCTAGCTTGCCAAGAGCCCACTCTCTTAGTTCAGGAGTCGAAACAATGTCGGTTTGATGCTGGTTTTCACTTTGGATAATCTCTGCAGAACGGTAAGCGCGCGGCAAATCGCTGGAGTAGATTTTATCGAATTGAACGTTTGACAAGTTCTTGCCCAAGCGCTTGAGCTCGTCAATAGAGGTTTCAAGCAGTGGAGAATCTCCGCTTGCCCCTTGGAAACGCATTTCGAGATTCCATTCGGTTTTTCCATGTCGGATAAAATACAATTTCATATCAAGATCCTTTTTTCTTTTGAAGCTAAAAACTTAGTCCTCTTTCAAGTCCGCGAACTGTGCTTGAACAAAGTCAGCCAAGTCCTGAGCCTTGATCTGGATGCTACGGCCGACCTCACCAGCAGAAACAATGATTCTTTCGCGACTTAGAGCCGTTTGGTCAATGAAAATTGGGAAGGAGTGCTTTTGGCGAATTCCGACAGGATTATTGGCACCATGGATGTAACCAGTCGTTTTTTCTAAATCTTTTTGCGGAATCATGCTAACTTTTTTATTGCCTGAAATTTTCGCTAATTTCTTTTCCGACAGATGTTCTGTGATGGGGAGAATCCCAATGACTGTTCCTGTTTTATCTCCGTTTAAAGCCAGTGTTTTATAAATGAGTGAGCGGTCAAATTCTTCAGTTAGGTTATCATCCAAAGCATTAATTTGCAAGCCTTGGTGCTCAATTTTTGCCTTGTTTAAAATTTGCTCGACCAGTGTTTTTTTTAGTTTTGTCTTTTTTGCCATTATTTATACTTCTCTTCTAATTGGGACATCCAAATTCCTAACCAAATGCCTAGTCCAAAGAAAAAGGCAGCAAGGACGAGTGTGAAAATGGATACTTCTGCATAACTAATGCTCTCACTGTTGCCACTTTGAGGGAGAACAATGAGCAAGGTGCTAGACAATACAATGCCAATGATAAAATGGTAAACGCGGGAATGATAATGCTTCAAAATGTAATCCATGGCTTTTGAAAAGAGAATCAGAGCCAGAGCGCCACCGATGCCGATTGGCAGGAAGGTACCAAATAAATCCAGGTGTTTAAATCCTGTCAGCATGGGAGTATAGAGCCCTAGGATCAATAGCAGATTTGAAGGGCTGAGTCCCGGAATCAAGATTCCTAAAGCGATAAGGGCACCCGCTAAAATAAAGGATAAGAAGTTAGCTGGCAGTGTTCCCACCATTCCATTCAGTGAATAGAGGAAGACGCCCGACAAGATGAAACTAAGCCAGAAGGTAATAGTATCAGCTCGATCTCGGTCGGATTCCTTGACGGATTCTTTAATCAAGCTGGGAATGGTACCGATGATTGCTCCAGCAAAGCCCCAGAGAACGATAACCTTGTAATTATCCAGCAAGAGATTGACCGGATAAGAGAAGGCTGCAATCCCTAAAACCATCCCAATAGCTACAGGAGTGAAGTAGAGAACATTCTCAACAAAATTTTCTTTGATATGGGCTAAAAAGCGAATCATTCGCTCATAAATCCCTAAAATCGCGGCTAATACACCGCCAGACACACCAGGTAGGATGAAGCCAAGTGCGATAATCATTCCTTTTAACATCCTAGCAATCCATGAAATCATAATATCTCCCTACAAGTCTTTTTCATTAGACTATTGTACCATAAAGCTACATACTTTTCTGAAAAAAGCAAGAAAAATATCTTGGCTAGAGAAAAAAATGCAAGATTTCCTAACAGTCATCTTGCATCTACTTTAGTTTGGTGTTGAAAATAATTTTTTATAGGTCTCTTTTTTATCCTGTACAGGAGAGAGCTGATTGAGGTCTAGGTTATGTGGGAAACCTTCCAATTTACCTTCTGAGGTATATTGATGTAGGTCATAGGGTTGTTCAGTATTTGGAGCAGCATTATAGTAGCCGTCATTATAACCATAAGTTGGAATCCAAACGGCAGTAAATTTCTCAGTTGAGATACTGTGCTCTTCCATGAAATAGGTACCAATGTAGATACCAATATTTTGAGCTCCAAGACTTTCAAGTTTGGCACGAAAAGCCTCAATTCCTGCGTTCATGTCGCCCATGGTCTTTTCTTCAACATCAAGCCAGTAAAAGGTAGGTTTATATTTCGAAGATGCCTTGTAGAAGCTTTCAGCTTCTTTTTCCATTTCTTTGATATTGCCTGCTGCTATATAAGCATACACAGCCACAGGAATCCCCCGTTTTTGAAACTCTTGGATATGGGTAGCAAATGATTTGTCAAGTCCATTTAAATGAGTGGCAACATTTTCTTTTTTTGCTTGAGCTCCACTATGCACGCGAATGATAGCACCAGAAATATTTGTTGATAAGGTGTCATAGTCTATTTCGCTGGGCAATTGCCAACCGGAAAGGTCAACGATAGGCTTATTAAGCAATTCTTCCTCAGGTTCGTCTGAAGGAGTTTCCTCCTTTTTTTTCTTGGTTGTCACCTGACTGACTTGAGATTTTTTTGTTTGGGCTTGTTTAATTTGCACATCAAGATGGTGTTTGCTTATGACAATATATAGAATAAAGCAAGCAAAAAATAGCAAGAGTGCAAGCGGTTTAATCCTTTTTCTCATACTGTTTCATTGTAACGTAAAATAAATAGAAAAGCAAAGTATTTATCTATATTTCCAGCGAAATACGAAAATGTAATCTGATTGCAATAGAAGATAAAACAATTTGAAATAATTGGATATTTGAGGCGATAAATAAGTAAATATCTATTGATGCCACCCTAATGCTTTTTTTTCGAGTCAAAAGGTGGTATAATGAAGGTTGAATTTTAGAAATTAAATGGTGAAATATGAAAATTGACAAAAAGCATTTATTGAATTACTCAATTTTGATTCCGTACATGCTGTTATCTGGCATTGGCTTGATTGTCGTTTATTCCACGACGAGTCCCATCCTCATTCAAAATGGGCTCAATAGTTTTCGAATGGTCGCCACTCAAGCAGGTTTTTGGCTCTTCAGCTTGGTGATGATTGGGATTATTTACCGAATGAAGCTGGATTTTCTGAAGAGGCCAGGAGTGATTACGTTTGTTATCATAGCTGAAATTATTCTGCTTTTACTCTCACGCTTTATCACAGGAACGATCAATGGGGCACACGGTTGGCTCAAAATCGGCCCAGTTACTGCTCAGCCGGCAGAATACCTGAAGATTATTTTGGTCTGGTATTTGGCCCTACAGTTTTCTAAGAAACAAGAGCAAATAGAAGTATATGATTATCAAGCAATCACCTTTAATCAGTTGATTCCGCGTGCCGTTACTGATTGGCGGGTTATTGTTGCTTTCTTGATTGGTCTTGTGGTTATCATGCCCGACTTAGGAAATGCGACCATTTTGCTCTTAACAGTTTTGATTGTAATTTCCACCAGCGGAATTGCTTACAGATGGTTCTCGACCATGCTTGGTGCTGTTGTAGGAGGGTCGGCAGCAGTTTTAGCGAGTATTTGGTTGATAGGTGTCAAGCGTGTTGAGCAAGTTCCTATTTTTGGATATGTCGCAAAGCGTTTTAGTGCCTTTTTCAATCCTTTTGATGATTTGTCTGGCTCAGGTCACCAGTTGGCCAACTCCTACTATGCCATGAGCAATGGTGGTTGGTTTGGTTTAGGTTTGGGAAATTCCATCGAAAAACGTGGCTATCTACCAGAAGCCCATACTGACTTTGTTTTTTCGATTGTCATTGAAGAAGTCGGATTTTTTGGAGCTACTTTGATTTTAGCTCTCTTGTTTTTCTTGATTTTACGGATTATTCTCGTGGGTACAAGGGCTAAGGATCCATTCAACTCAATGATGGCCTTGGGACTTGGTGGCATGATCTTGATGCAAACTTTTGTCAATATCGGTGGTATTTCAGGTTTGATTCCTTCAACGGGTGTAACCTTCCCATTCTTGTCCCAAGGAGGAAATAGCTTGTTGGTCCTATCCGTTGCCATTGCCTTTATTTTAAATATTGATGCCAATGAGCGGCGCAATGCGATGTATCAGGAATTAGAAGTGGAACAGTCTTAAAAACTCTTTTGATGTGTTGGCTCTTGAACAATAGAAAGGTGTAAATAATGTCATTTACAAAATTAGAAAATTATAGCAATAAAGAAGTGATTCGGGAAGAGGTTTCTATTTTAACGGACTTGTTGGTAGATATTACCCGGGATATTCTCAGTCCTGACACTTTTGCTAAAATCTCCATGATTGAAGAACTAGCAGTTCAATCTAAATACCAAGAGCTGAAAGCAGTAGTAGAAGAATTATCCACGGATGATATGGTCTATATCTCACGCTATTTTGCTATTTTACCTCTGCTCATCAATATCTCAGAAGATGTCGATTTGGCTTATGAGATCAATCATCAAAATAATATCGACCAAGACTACCTTGGTAAGCTTTCGACGACGATTGATTTGGTTTCAACACGAGAAAATGCACAAGAAATCCTGGAAAATCTAAATGTTGTTCCTGTTTTGACTGCTCATCCGACTCAGGTTCAGCGCAAGACTATGTTGGATTTGACAAATCATATTCATACACTTTTGCGCCAGCATCGTGATGTTAAAGCTGGTCTGGTGAACGAGAAGAAATGGTTAGCTAATCTCCGTCGCTATATCGAGCTGATGATGCAGACCGACATGATTCGGGAAAAGAAACTTAAGGTGACCAATGAAATTACTAACGTTATGGAATACTATAATAGTTCTTTTCTTCAAGCAATCACGAACCTGATGTTAGAGTATAAACGCTTAGCAGAAGAAAAAGGGATTCATTTGGAAAATCCAAAGCCGATCACCATGGGAATGTGGATTGGTGGCGACCGCGATGGAAATCCATTTGTAACTGCTGAAACTCTGAAATTGTCTGCAACGGTACAGAGCGAAGTTATTCTGAATTACTACATTGACAAGGTTTATACGCTCTATCGTAACTTCTCCCTGTCTACTAATCTTTCAGAAACAAGTGAAGCTGTAGCCAAGATGGCAGCTTTGTCAAGCGACAAGTCTGTTTATCGGGAAAATGAGCCTTATCGCCGTGCCTTTCATTATATTCAGTCCAAGTTGATTCAGACCTTACTTTATCTGAAAGAAGGTAATTTCTCCGGTGAAGGGCACCGTTTAGCTGATAAAGCTGAAGCAGTCCTGCATGCAAATTCAGCCACTTCGGTCAGCCATAATGGTAGAGAGATCATTCCAAATTATATCCAGTCTAAACTTAGTGGTAGTTTGGATGAATTACGAAAAGAACAACTTCCATCTTATAAAGATGCGCAAGAGTTTAAGGAAGATCTCCTTGTTATTCGTGATTCTTTGCTGGAGCACAATGGACAAGCTCTGGTGACTGGAGAACTTACTGAATTGCTACAAGCAGTAGACATTTTTGGTTTCTTCTTGGCCAGCATTGATATGCGTCAGGATTCCAGTGTTCATGAGGCTTGTGTGGCGGAGCTCTTGGCTTCTGCTAATATTGTGAAAGATTACAGCAGCTTGTCAGAGGAAGAAAAATGCCAAGTTCTCCTCAAGCAGCTTCTGGAGGATCCACGGATCTTGTCAGCCACTCATGCACCTAAATCTGAACTTCTACAAAAAGAATTGGAGATTTTCAAGACGGCTCGTCAGCTTAAGGATGCGATTGGCGAAGATGTTATCAAGCAAAATATTATTTCCCATTCGACTAGCGTATCAGATCTGCTAGAGCTGGCGATTATGCTCAAAGAAGTCGGCTTGATTGATGAAGAAGGTGCGCGTGTGCAGATTGTTCCTCTGTTTGAAACGATTGAGGACTTGGATAACTCCTGCGATACTATGGAGAAATATCTGTCTCTGCCAATTGCTCAAAAATGGATTGCTTCTAAAAACAACTATCAAGAAATCATGCTGGGTTACTCAGATAGTAACAAGGATGGTGGCTATTTATCATCATGTTGGACACTTTACAAGGCTCAACAACAACTGACAGCTATCGGTGATAAGTTTGGCGTCAAGATTACCTTCTTCCATGGTCGTGGAGGAACTGTCGGTCGTGGCGGTGGCCCAACTTATGAGGCAATCACTTCACAACCATTGCGAAGTATCAATGATCGTATCCGCCTGACAGAGCAGGGAGAGGTCATTGGTAATAAATACGGCAACAAGGATGCTGCTTACTATAATCTGGAAATGCTCGTATCTGCGGCTATTAACCGCATGATAAGCTCTAAGAAGAGTGATAGTAATACGACCAATGAATACGAGAGAGTGATGGATCGAGTGGTCGATCGAAGCTACCAAATCTATCGCGACCTAGTCTTTGGCGACGAACGTTTCTATGACTATTTCTTTGAGTCTAGTCCTATTAAGGCCATTTCTAGCTTTAATATCGGTTCTCGTCCAGCGGCCCGTAAAACGATCACTGAAATTGGCGGTCTGAGAGCCATTCCTTGGGTCTTCTCATGGTCTCAAAGTCGGGTTATGTTCCCTGGTTGGTATGGCGTTGGCTCTAGCTTCAAAGAATTTATCGATGAAGATCCTGAAAAGAATCTTGCCTTCCTTCAATTTATGTATCAGAGATGGCCATTCTTCCAGTCCCTCCTATCAAATGTCGATATGGTGCTATCCAAATCCAATATGAATATTGCCTTTGAATATGCGCAACTTTGTGAAGACCAAAATGTACGCGATATTTTCAATACAATCCTAGACGAATGGCAGCTAACGAAGGATGTTATCTTAGCGATTGAAGGCCATGACGAGCTCTTAGCAGAAAATGCCTATCTCAAGGATAGTTTGAACTATCGGATGCCTTATTTCAATGTTTTGAACTATATCCAGCTTGAGCTGATCAAGCGTCAGCGCCGAGGAGAACTTTCACCAGAACAAGAACGTTTGATCCACATTACCATCAATGGAATTGCGACAGGGCTACGAAATTCTGGTTGATGCACAGGCAGCTTTAAATGATATCAATAAAAATCGGCTTTTGAGCCGATTTTTTTTGAGTTTAAACTATTTTGAATCAATAACTCATTTCTTGCGATTCGTGTAAATAAAAAATGAAAAAGTTTTCATATCTGTGCGCTAAAATACTTGAAAGTGTTTACAATTAGTGATACAATGATAAGTGTAGAAAAATGAAAACGATATTTTCAACAAAAGAAAGGAAACTATATGAACACAGACGACACAGTAACCATTTATGATGTCGCCCGTGAAGCGGGAGTTTCAATGGCGACAGTCAGCCGAGTTGTAAATGGTAACAAGAATGTAAAAGAAAATACACGAAAAAAAGTACTAGAAGTAATTGAACGTCTTGACTATCGTCCTAATGCAGTTGCCCGTGGTTTGGCCAGCAAAAAGACGACCACTGTTGGTGTTGTAATTCCCAATATCACGAATAGTTACTTCTCTACTTTAGCCAAAGGGATTGATGATATTGCCGAAATGTATAAGTACAATATCGTCCTGGCAAACAGCGATGAAGATGATGACAAGGAAGTTTCGGTTGTTAATACCCTTTTCTCTAAGCAAGTAGATGGTATTATTTTTATGGGCTACCATCTGACAGAGAAAATTCGCTCAGAATTTTCACGTTCACGGACACCAGTGGTTCTAGCGGGCACGGTGGATATAGAGCATCAGTTACCAAGTGTCAATATTGATTATAAACAGGCAACGGTTGATGCTGTGGAACTATTGGCTAAGCGCAACAAGAAAATTGCTTTTGTTAGCGGTCCTTTGGTAGATGATATCAATGGTAAAATCCGCTTGTCTGGCTACAAAGAAGCTCTGAAGGGTAAGAAAATTTCATACAGCGAAGGTTTGGTTTTCGAGTCTAAGTATAGCTACGATGATGGTTATCACCTAGCTGAACGTTTGATTGCTTCAAAGGCTACGGCGGCCTTTGTGACCGGAGATGAGTTGGCAGCAGGTTTGCTTAATGGTTTGGCTGATCGAGGTGTTCGTATTCCTGAAGACTTTGAAATCATTACTAGCGATGATTCGCAAATCGCTCGCTTTACTCGCCCTAATCTGTCTACTATCGGACAACCTCTGTATGACATCGGTGCGATTAGTATGCGGATGCTGACGAAGATTATGCATAAAGAAGAGTTGGAAGAGCGTGAGGTTCTCCTAGCTCATACGATCAATGAACGTAAATCAACTCGTAAATAATAAATTGATACGGAATGGGACAGAATTAAATTTTGAAAGAATTTAGTTCTGTCTCGTTTTTTTATTTTGGTTAAACACAGTCGCCGAATATAAGAGACTCTGAGTTTCTTCTTTACAGAAATTTAGGTATAATAGAAGCAGGAATGCTGAAATTAGTTCTTGTTCTACTTACTTGACTGACGAAGGTTAAGAAGAAATAGGCTAGTTAGAGCTTGGGATAGATTTTCAGTAAAACGAAAAAATAAAGAAGTGGAAACGCATTTTTTCTGTCTTCTTTTTACTAGTAGGCATCATTTATCGTAGCTGTATCAAGGAGAATTTTGTGATTACGCAACTAGATACCAAGACTGTTTATAGCTTTATGGATAGTTTAGTCTCTATCAAAAAATATGTTCAACGGGCCAAGAACTTGGGCTACAAAAGTTTGGGCATGATGGATGTGGACAATCTTTATGGGGCTTATCATTTTCTAGAGGAGGCAAAAGCGGCAGGACTTCAGCCCTTGCTAGGTCTGGAAATGGAAATTTATAAAGATGGAAATCCTCTCAATCTGAGACTGCTAGCCTTGGATAGTCAGGGGTATCGCAATTTGATGAAGATTTCGACTCTAAAAATGATGAATCGTCAAAATTGGGAAGACTTTCAACATCTTTTTAAAGGGCTGGCTCTGATTGTACCAATCTTTGAGGGCGTGGATCAACTAGATCTTGGTCTAGACTTTTATGTTGGGGTCTTTCCAGATACGCCTAGGCAGGAATTGACTAGGTCAGTCCTGCCCTTACATACGGTTCGTTATTTTGAGCAGGGAGACTTGGAAACCTTGCAGATGTTGAGGGCGATTCGGGATAATATCAGCTTGCGAGAGGTCGGCCATCTGTCAAACCATGAATTTTTATTAGCGCCAGCCTCTTTAGAAGAAGCTTTCGCTGAAAACTTTCCAGAGAGTTTGACTAACTTGGAGAAATTGATAGCTGATGTTCACTATGAAATCAACACCGAGTTGAAACTTCCGCGCTTCAATCCTGAGCGTCCTGCTGTGGAGGAGCTGCGGGAGTTAGCTGAGGCAGGATTAGCCAAGCGGGGGCTTGCAGGTGAAGTCTATCAAGCAAGGCTGGATCAGGAGCTGGATGTTATTCATCAGATGGGTTTTGATGATTATTTTCTCATCGTCTGGGATTTGCTGCGCTTTGGCCGCAGTCAAGGTTATTACATGGGGATGGGACGTGGCTCTGCAGTTGGTAGTTTAGTAGCCTATGCTTTGGAAATTACAGGCATTGACCCAGTAGAAAAGAACCTGCTGTTTGAACGTTTCCTAAACCTAGAACGCTATACCATGCCCGATATTGATATTGATATTCCCGATGTGTATCGGCCGGAGTTTATCCGCTATGTCCGAGATCGTTATGGTAGCATGCATGCGGCTCAGATTGTGACCTACTCAACCTTTGGAGCCAAGCAGGCTATCCGAGATGTCTTTAAGCGCTTTGGTTTGCCAGAGTACGAGCTGACCAATATGACCAAAAAAATCGGCTTTCGAGACAACTTAACCACTGCTTATGAGCGAAATATAGCTTTTCGTCAGATTATCAATAGCAAACTAGAATACCAGAAGGCCTTTGAAATTGCTAAGAAAATCGAAGGAAATCCACGCCAGACCTCAATCCATGCGGCAGGTGTCGTCATGAGCAACGATGATTTGACCAATCAAATCCCCTTAAAATACGGGGAGGATATGTATCTCACCCAGTACGATGCCCACGGTGTCGAAAGCAATGGACTGCTCAAGATGGACTTTCTGGGCCTGCGCAATTTAACCTTTGTCCAGCGGATGAAAGAAGCGGCTCTAGACAAATACGGAGTTGATATTGATATTGCTCGCATTGACTTGGAGGACGAGGAAACTCTACGCCTCTTTGCAGCGGGTAATACCAAGGGGATTTTCCAGTTTGAACAAGCGGGTGCCATCAGTCTTTTGAAAAGAGTCCAACCCGTCCAGTTTGAAGAAGTAGTGGCTACCACCTCTCTCAATCGTCCTGGAGCTAGTGACTATATTGATAACTTTGTCAAGCGCAAGCATGGTCGCGAGCGCGTGGAGATGATTGATCCGAGCTTGGAGGATATCTTGGCTCCAACCTATGGCATCATGCTTTACCAAGAGCAGGTCATGCAGGTCGCCCAGCGTTTTGGTGGTTTTAGTCTGGGGAAGGCTGATATTTTACGACGGGCGATGGGCAAGAAAAATGCTGCTGAAATGCATAAAATGGAGGAAGAATTTGTCAGGGGAGCTGTCAGATTGGGGCACTCAGAGACCAAGGCAAAGGAAGTCTTTGCGGTCATGGAGAAATTTGCCGGCTATGGCTTCAACCGTAGCCACGCCTATGCTTACTCGGCTCTAGCTTTTCAGCTGGCCTATTTCAAGGCTCACTATCCAGACATCTTCTTTGATGTTATGCTAAACTACTCGAGCTCGGACTATATCACGGATGCACTTGGATTTGGCTTTGAGCTAGCTCCCTTGACCATCCATAACATTCCCTATAAAGATAAGTTTCAGGAGCGGAAAATCTATCTTGGTTTGAAAAATATTAAGGGCTTGCCAAGGGATTTTGCTTTCTGGATCATAGAAGAGCGTCAAAAGCATCCCTTTAGCAGTGTGGAAGATTTCATTTTACGCCTGCCTCAGAGTTATCATAAGTTGCCGCTTTTAAGTCCATTGGTGCAATTGGGACTCTTTGATGTTTTTGAGCCCAATCGCCAGAAGATTTTGCACAATCTACCGAATCTTTTTGTCTTTGCAGATGAGCTGGGAAGTTTATTTGCTGATACTAGCTATTCATGGACGGATGCCGAGGATTTTACTGCTGCAGAAAAGTTTGAGCAGGAGCAAGCCTTGATTGGAATTGGGCTTAGTGACCATCCACTCATTAGCCTAGCCAAGAAAGCCGATCGTTCTTTTGTATGGATTGAAGAGTTGGCCGATAATAGTAAGGCGACCATTCTAGTTGAAGTCCAGTCTATCAAGGTTATTCGCACAAAAAATGGTGAAAACATGGCCTTTATGCAAGTGACAGATACCAAGAAAAAGTTAGATGTTACTTTATTCCCTGAAGTTTATCGCCGCTTTGCTCAACTAATCCAAGAAAAAGGCTATTACTATCTGACTGGAAAAATTCAGGAGAGGGATGGCCGACTACAGATGGTTCTAGCAGAGGTGGAAAAAGCAAGCTCAGAACGCTTTTGGATCCAATTAGCTGATACTAGTCACGACAGGCAGATTGCGGAGATCCTGCAGCGATACCCTGGGGATATTCCCGTGGTGCTACGCTATGAGAATGACAAGAAAACGGTTCCTGCATCAGGCTTTCAAGTTCAAAAATCAGACCAACTTCAAGCTGAACTAGAAAATTACAGCATGAAAACGGTTTTTCGGTAAAAAATCAGGAAAATAAGAGAATTTTTATTCTGATTGTGGTATAATCTATAAGAATGTTAAAAAGATAAAGGAGCACATTACGAAATGAAACGTATTGCTGTTTTGACCAGTGGTGGAGATGCCCCTGGTATGAATGCTGCTATTCGTGCAGTTGTTCGTAAAGCAATTTCCGAAGGAATGGAAGTTTATGGGATTTATGGCGGCTACGCTGGAATGGTTGCTGGTGATATTTATCCACTTGATGCGACTTCAGTTGGAGACATTATTTCTCGCGGAGGAACTTTCCTTCATTCAGCACGCTACCCTGAGTTTGCAAAACTTGAAGGGCAATTAAAGGGAATCGAACAACTGAAGAAACACGGCATTGAAGGTGTAGTTGTTATCGGTGGAGATGGTTCTTACCATGGTGCGATGCGCTTAACAGAGCATGGCTTCCCAGCTGTTGGTGTACCTGGAACTATTGACAATGACATTGTCGGAACAGATTTCACTATCGGTTTTGATACTGCTGTTACAACTGCAATGGACGCGATTGACAAGATCCGCGATACATCATCCAGTCACCGTCGTACTTTCGTTGTTGAAGTAATGGGACGTAACGCTGGAGATATCGCACTTTGGGCCGGTATTGCTACAGGTGCAGATGAAATTATCATTCCTGAAGAAGGATTCAAGATTGAAGATATCGTTGCCAGCATCAAACGTGGCTATGAAAAAGGTAAGAAGCATAATATCATTGTTCTTGCTGAAGGTGTTATGTCAGCAGATGAGTTTGGTAAAAAGCTGAAAGAAGCTGGTGATACTAGCGACCTCCGCGTGACTGAACTTGGTCACATCCAACGTGGTGGTTCACCAACTGCTCGCGACCGTGTATTGGCTTCTCGTATGGGAGCGCATGCCGTTAAACTACTTAAAGAAGGTATCGGTGGTGTTGCCGTAGGTATCCGTAATGAAAAAATGGTGGAAAGCCCAATCTTGGGAACTGCTGAAGAAGGCGCACTCTTTAGCCTGACTGCAGACGGCAAAATCGTTGTTAACAATCCACATAAAGCTGATATCGGCTTAGCAGAGCTCAATCGCAGCATTAATATTTAATTGGTCAATCAGGGGTGAAATCCCCAAATAGTAGAAGGAGTTTCTTAATATCATGAACAAACGCGTAAAAATCGTTGCAACTTTAGGTCCTGCGGTAGAAATCCGTGGTGGTAAAAAATTCGGTGAAGACGGATACTGGGGTGAAAAACTGGACGTTGAAGCTTCAGCTCAAAATATTGCCAAATTGATTGAAGCAGGAGCAAACACTTTCCGTTTCAACTTCTCACACGGTGACCACCA
>ERZ773083.436-NODE-436-length-34429-cov-4.234945_pt1 | contig 34429 bp, 31 predicted proteins | sample MGYA00511465_ERZ773083 | MGnify/ENA primary metagenome ERZ773083 (study PRJEB29015, sample SAMEA2738001) | human oral metagenome | biome: human oral; feature: human-associated habitat; material: dental | place: China | collected 2060 ... | reverse complement strand
TTCTAAAGATGAAAATGTAACCGTAAATATCTACAAAAGCGCTCCGGTCGCAGGCAGTAAAACTCATAGCGGCAAAGTAAATCGAAATATAAATTCTTTAAAAGAAAGAGGTGGAGCTATCTTTGCTGAGAAGTGCGCTTCATGTCACGGCGAGAACGGGCAAAAAAAAGCTTATGGAGTATCGCGTAAACTCAAGGATCTAGATGCCAAGGAGATCTCGATAGCTATGTCGCAATACACTACAGATCTAAGTTATGGCGGCAAGATGAAAAATATTATGCAGCTGATCGCTGCTAAGACAAGCGCTACAGAGCTAGGCTATATTATTGCTTATTTAAAAGGCGACGATGAATTCTTATATGATAGCCCATCTCGCGCTAGCGGTAATACCGATATCTCCGCTGCCCCTAGTGAGCAGGGTTCGTATCTAAAATAAGGGGTATGCTATGAAAGTGGCAGTAGTTTTAGCTAACGGATTTGAGGAGCTTGAGGCGATAAGCCTCATCGATATTTTAAGACGCGCAGATATTGATGCTCTAGCCGTGGGGTTAGAGAAAAAATGCGTTCGCGGTGCGCACGGCGTAGAGATGATCGCCGATGAAATTTTAGACGATATAAAAGTTTCGGAATTTGATATGATCGTTTTGCCTGGCGGCTTGCCCGGAGCCGAAAATTTGGCAAAGAGCGAGAGGCTGGGGCAAGTACTGCGCGATTTCGATACAAATAACGCAAAAATCGGCGCAATATGTGCCGCTCCATGGGCACTAGCTACCGCGGGTGTGCTAAAAAGCTCTTACACTTGTTATCCAGGTTTTGAAAATCAGATCGCTCACCCAGGCTATACGAATTCGGCGAATGTCGTAAAAGATCAAAATATAATGACTTCGAAAGGCCCCGCTACTGCGATGGAATTTGCGCTGCAAATCGTCCGCGAGCTAAAAGGCGAGCAGGTTTATTCCAAGCTAAAATCTGATTTACTTTTTAAATAAAATTTCAAGTGGGAGCCGATTCTAGCGCGCTTTATTTTATCGCTTGTATAACGACGCGTGCTGATTTTGCTGCGCCTGAGGGCTGTAAATTTTATCTCGTTCTACACGTATAATATAGTCACAATATTTATTCTGAGTATCCATAAACGACGAATGGAATTCTCACAACCTAAATTCTAAATCGAAAAACGCAAAAGACCTTGTGCGTGACAGATGAAATTTTATTGGAGCTAGTCGCTATTGAAACTAAATATTAACATCGTAGCGGCGTGGAGCGCGAGTATGAAGGATATTCTGGGCGTAGGCCCTCAAAAGGATACTCATCTGAATAAATTTCAGTGTGGCATCTTCGCGATGCACTCGCTAGCAGAAGATGAATAGATCGCGCAAAACGTGCTAAACAAGGGCATCGACGTGATCAAAAACGATAAGATCACGCTGGATATAAATTTGATCAAATAGCGACGTCAATGTGTCAAGAGGCAAAACGGCGCAGTTTTTTGAAGGTTTTGTTGGTAAAGCTCAGATTTGTCGGGAAGCATATAAGTTTGTAGCGCGCGACGAAAGCGTTATTTAGAATTCCTAAAAAGGATAAAATTTAGCGCTTCTTTAAAATATCGTCGTTTAAAAATGTCGCGCTGCTTTGTATTGTTTTGATAACGTGGTCTTTAGAATTTTGCATTTTGTCGGGTGTAGGTCTGTGTGCGATCAAATTTACGCGCCCGATTTTCGCCGTGAAATAAAAAATCCCCAGTATTGTCGCGTTTAGAAATACTCCAAAATATATCCGTTCTAATCCCCATATCCCTATGCTGGCGGCATGAATGGGCACAAAAATTATCGCGACTAAGATCGGATAATAATCCGAAATTTTATTTTTGGCAAGGATTACGGTCGTAACGATGGCGTATGCGATGAGCGTAAAAGGAGAGATAAGCAAGAGTGCAAAAAGCGCGTTTATGCGCTGATAATCTTCGTGCCCGATTAAGACGCAAAAGCTACAAAACGCGAGCGTTATGAGAAAAAATAAAGGTAAAATCCACCGCGTTTTCACGTCGCGCCCTTTAAGCAGCGATAAAAAAAGCAGATGAGAGCCCAGCGCAATACAATAATAATCAAATATAACCGATGAGCTTAAAAACGTGAGCGGTATGGCGAGCAGCGTACCCGGTCCATCAAAATATATCCCACTAAACATGAGCCACGTGATAAAGAGTATAAAAGCATATTTAAGACCCGTATAAGTGGCGCAAACACAGATACCAACAAGGATAAATCGTATAAATTTGCTCATTTGCCTTTTTCCTAAATTTAGGTAATTATAGCAAACCGCGACAAACAAACGACGCAAAATTTTAAATTTAGCCCGTGTGTTCGCCGAATCCGTTGCCGATCGCGAGCTCGTGCGCGCTAGAAGTACGCCCAATGTCTTCGTATTATTTCATCCGCGCCTGCGCCGCAAGATAAAATTCATAAATTCTAAATCCGTTTTGCGTTATCATTGCGCTAAATTTAAAATTTTACGCAAAGGGGATCATATGAAAAACACGGCATTCATTACGGGCGCTACGAGCGGCTTTGGCGAGGCGATTTCTAGGGCGCTTAGCGCGCAGGGCTATAAGATCATAGCACTCGGGCGGCGCAAGGAGCGGCTGCAAAAGCTAGCGAGTGAACTAGGCAATACGCACATTATCGCCGCGGATATTCGCGATAAAGCTGCGGTGTTTGACGCCGTGAGTGCGCTGCCTGAAAATTTCAAAGACGTCGAGGTGCTCGTAAATAACGCGGGGCTCGCGCTCGGGCTTGAGGGGATCGCGCAGACGCCCGTAGAGGATTTGGAGACGATGGTCGATACGAATATCAAAGGCGTGCTGTATTCGACCAAGGCGGTGCTGCCGCTGATGATCGCGCGCAAAAGCGGCTATATCTTCAATCTCGGCTCGACTGCGGGCGCGTGGCCCTATGCTGGTAGCCACGTTTACGGCGCGAGCAAGGCGTTTATCAAGCAGTTTAGCCGCAATATCCGCAACGACCTGCGCGGCACTGGTATCCGCGTGACGGAGATCGCGCCGGGAATCTGTAAGAGTGAGTTTAGCGAAGTGCGCTTTAAAGGCGACGTAGCGCGCGCTGCGGCCGTGTATGAGGGAGTCGATGCGATCCTGCCAGAGGACATCGCGCAGATCGTGCTAAGCTGCCTAGCGATGCCGCACCGAGTAAATATCAACGTCGTAGAGGCGATGGCGACGCAGCAGAGCTGGGCTGGGCTTTTTATCGAAAAGCATTAAATTTTAAGGCGAGAAAATGAAAAAAATTCTATTACTAATGTTTTTATCGGTTGCCGCATTTGCGGTGGATGATGCGACCAGGCAGCATAATGCCGAGCTTTTCGGCATCTGGACGCTAGTACCGCCCATCGTGGCGATCGCGCTTGCCTTTATCACCAAAGAGGTGATTTTATCGCTTTTCATCGGCGTTTTTAGCGGCACCTATATGTTAGCAGTCGTTAACGACAATCCGATCTCCGCGCTTGTGGGCAGCTTTACGGATCTGGTCGCGCGCGTGGTGGGCTCGATGGCTAGCAAAGGCAACGCGGGCGTGCTTTTGCAGGTGCTTTGTATCGGCGGCGTGGTTGCGCTGATTAGCAGGACGGGCGGCACGAAAGCAGTGGCGCTTTGGATTAGCAAGCGCGCTAAAACGGGTATCTCGGCGCAAATTTCAACATGGGTTATGGGTCTTTTCGTATTTTTCGACGATTACGCAAACGCCCTGATCGTAGGTCCCGTCATGAGGCCGATCACCGATAAATTTAGAGTCAGCCGCGAAAAGCTCGCTTTCATCATCGACGCTACCGCCGCGCCGATTGCGGGTATCGCGCTAATTTCTACCTGGGTAGGGCTCGAAGTCTCTCTGATAAGAGCGGGATATGATCAGATCGGCGTGCAAAACGTAAACGCTTTCTCGATCTTCGTGCAAACCATGCCGTATCGCTTCTACAATCTTTTTATGCTTGCTTTCGTAGTTTACGTGGCGTTCATGCGCAGGGATTTCGGGCCGATGCTCTCTGCCGAAAGGCGAGCGGCGAGCGGCGAAATTCATTCTAAAAATTCTAACATCGCCGAGCTAGAAGATAAAACGCTAGAGCCCAAAGAGGGGATCAAGCCGCAAGCTTCAAACGCCGTTATCCCGCTTATAGTGCTAATCTGCGGCGCATTTGCGAGCTTTTATTTTAGCGGGCTAAGCAAGCTGCAAGGCGATGCCCTCGCAGCCGCAAAAGCCGCTCCGCTAAGCTTTGCGACGCTTCAGGCGACGTTCGGCAACGCAAACTCATCGGTCGCGCTCTTTCAAGCGGCGCTTCTTGCTACGGTCGTGTCTATATTTATGAGCGTTTACCGCAAAATTTTTAACGTCAGAGAGGCGATCTCTACGTGGATCAAGGGGTGGAAGACGATGATCGTTACGATCGTGATCTTGCTGCTTGCCTGGTCGCTCAGCTCTGTCATCAAAGAGCTCGGCACGTCGCGCTATCTAGTCGATATGCTAAGCCAAAACACGCCGAAATTTTTACTGCCGGTAGCGATTTTCGTGCTGGGCTCGTTCATTAGCTTTTCGACGGGCACCAGCTACGGCACGATGGGAATTCTAATGCCGCTTGCCATACCTTTGGCAAACGCCGTGGGACTTCACTACGGGCTTTCGGGCGATGCGCTTCACGCCTATATGATCGTAAATATCTCAGGCGTACTTACGGGTGCGATTTTCGGCGATCATTGCTCGCCGATTTCGGACACCACGATCCTTTCGTCGATGGGCGCGGGCTGCGATCATATCGAGCACGTAAAGACGCAGATGCCTTACGCTCTATCCGTCGGCGCGGTCGCCGTGGTGGCGGGCTATCTGCCCGTAGCGCTAGGACTTAGCGTCTGGATCGCGCTACCGATGGGATTTGCCGTTACGTGGGCTCTCGTGCGGTTCGCAGGTAAAAAGATAGAGGAGTAGCTCCCGCAAATTTTAAATTTGCTTTTAAATTTTGAATTCCGCAGCGATGCGGAATTCTGTCTGGCGGAATTTTGCTTTATCCCGCAGAATTCCGCTCTGCAAAATTCCGTCGCGCTAGTAAAATTTTAAAACAAAATTTCAAAAAGTGCGAGCAAATTTTAAAAGCTGAATTTTAACTAGCCGCGTTAAAACGGCGCGTGCGCCTGCAATTTAAAATTTTTAAAGTAAACGGGTAGTAAAATACCGATAAATTTCAAACAAGGAGAATGAAATGAAAAATCCTAAAATGTTCCTCTGGGGGGGGTGTTGGCTGCTTTATTGGTAGGTTGCGGTGACGATACCGAGGTAAAGACCAAGGAGTATTACGACGCACATCTGGACGAAGCCAAAGAGGTTTTAGTGAAGTGTGATTTTAATACTCTTAAAGACGGAAGCAATTCCTATAAGAATTGCGTAAACGCCAAAGAATCAGTTAATGATATAAAAGTTATGACGGTAGAATACTATGAAAAGCATATAGAGGAAGCTAAAGAGGTAGAAAAGAATTGCGATTGGGATAAGATAGAGGAAGGAAGCAAAATGCACAAGAATTGTGAAAATGCAAAGAAAGCGCGAGAAATGTATGATGACAAGGAAGGACTAAGACAGATGACAAGAGGACGGAAATAGAATTTTAATGTTATCCTATATTAAACCCGCCTTTTTTGCACTCTAATACATTTAAATACATTCTAAATCTACTCCGCACTTTCGGTGCAGAGTAAATTTGCCCTACTCAGCGCCGAATTTTACGGTATAAATCTCGCCTGCGAAATGATACGGCACAAAATCTTGCCTTACGGATTTTGGAATTTCAAATTTAAAGCCTGCGGGCTTGGCTATCACAGAAAAGACTTACGGGCTTCGCGGCGCCTAAAATTTAATCATTTTAAAATTTACGCCGCGTGGCTAGTCTAAATTTCACTCAGCGGCGGTTTGCGCGGCGCGCTAAATTTAACTTCGCGCGCTTTATCCGCACCCTAGTATAAATTTAAAATTTCAAATTTACTGCGATAATTCGTGCGGCGCGAGAAATTCCTTGCATACAGCAATCTTGACTTACGCTATTAAATTTAAAGAAGCGACGGCGTCTTTCTCGCGCTATATTGTTTCAAGTCGTACGGCGGCGTTGTGCGTTAAATTTTAAATTTATGTGCCGGACAGCGGAAGGCAGCATTTGCCCCGTAAAATTTTAACTTTCGCGCGCCGGGCGACGGCTAGGTGCCATTGCTCACATGCTGTTGCGAAGCTGCTTCTAAATCGCCGAGTTAAATTTTAGCGCGCCAAAATTTTAGTCTATGCGGCGCGATTTACGAAACGACGAATTTAGCCCGCCAAAATTTTAGTCTGCATTACGACGCGCCAAAATTTTAATTTGCGCTGCGATTTATAGCGCATCAAAATTTTAACTTTCACAGCACGATCTGCGATGCGCTAGAATTTTAATTTGCGTGGTGCGATCCGCGATGCGATAAAATTTTAACCCACGCTGCGGCTCACGGACGCGTAGCCTAGCCGATCCCTCGCATCGCATCGAGCCGTTTTAAAAATATCTCCACCTTGCGTAACTGCGCCGCATCTAGCGCCCTGCCCGAGTAAAAATACTCCACGCTGTTGCCGTTTGGATAATTCACTCGCGAAATACCCGCCTCTTCGCTTCGCGGCTCAAATTCTAAGGACAAATCCGCGCCGCCTCGAGAATAAAGCTTGAGCTGTGAATTCGCATCTACGGCGCGTGGCGACATGCGGCATTTGTCTTCGTCGCACTGCTCTACGCCGCGGGCATTGACCGCCAGTTTACCGTCGCGTTCGCGGATTGCGTCCAGCTCGCCCGTTTGCGAATTTGCGTTAAATTTTATATCGCCGCCCGCGTCAAATTTATCCGCACAAACCTGCGATTTTATGTCGCGCGAAGTATCCATGCCGCAGCCGAGCTCATCCGCGTTAGAAAACTCATCGCACTCATCATACCTCACTACGCCGTTTTTTATGGTGCCGCACGACACTGCACGAAGTCTGCTCATACCTTGCTCTATCATATCGGGCTTGCTCTCGCCGCAACTTTCTGTGTTGCCCTCACTGCGCCCCCTTGCGTCATACTCGCCGCCACAGCTACCGTCACTTACGCTCTGCCCGATGTCGCCGTTTTTGCTCCTTACGCTCTGTCCGCCGCCCGCGTCTCGTCCTTCTGCGTCAAATTTGCCGGCTTGCGCCGACGAATTCGTATCAAATTTTGCGCCGCCGCCCGCGTTAAATTTAGCTGCACGCGAGGGCAAATCCTCGATGCTAGCAAGCTTTAGCCCTCCGCCCAGCTCGCTTGCAAGGCGGTTTAGCGTGCCGTCGATACCGTCGATGATACGCACGTGAGGCGGCAAAATTTCGCGCAAAACGTCCTTAAAATAGTTAAAATGCGTGCAACCAAGCACCAGCGAGCCAAGGCGCGCGAGCTCAAATTTGCCCAGTTCCCCCTGCAGATACGCCCGAACCGCAGGCGAGTCAAACTCCAAATCCTGCGCAAACTCCACGAGACGCGGTAACGCCAGGCTCCACGTCTCGCACTCTAGCCGCCCCACGAGGCGCGCGAGCTTCTCGCCCGCGATCGTTAGCGGAGTGGCGATGAGCAGCGTCGGACGCGCGCCGAAGCTGTCCGCGGCGAGCTTGACGGCGGGCTCCATGCCGATGACGGACACGCTAAATGCGCCGCGAAGCTCCGAGATAGCCGCGCTCGTGGCGGTATTGCAAGCAACGACGACCCCGTTCGCGCCGCGCGAGACCAAAAACCCCACCGCATCAAGGCTTAACCGCACGATTTCGGTCCTACTTTTCGTGCCGTAGGGGACGTGATCCTCGTCGGCAAAATACAAAAACTCCGCCCCGCTAAACCGCCGCAGAGCCTCAGCTAGCACGCTTAGCCCGCCGATACCCGAGTCAAAAAACGCTATTTTCAAATTTTTATCCAAGGTTAAATTTCAAAAAAGGGATTATAGCCCAATTCAGGTAAAATTTAAATTTTGAGCGGCTTTAGCGGCTCTTTAGCCGTTAAATTATCGCTGCCTCGTTAAAATTTACAATAAATTTAATCAATTTCTTAGGGGGGGGGGGTAAAATTAGCCAAATTTTACCCGGAAAGGATACTAAATGAAAAAATTGCTATTTGCGTTGGCGCTCGTCGCTTGCTTTGCGTTCGGAGCGACCGAGCTTGAGACGCTAGAAAAAGAGTGCAATGACGGCAATATGGAGTCTTGCCTTAGAGCCGCTTTACAATACGAAGACAATACTAAAACACTTAAGCTGCTTGAAAAAACCTGCGACGGCGGATATGAGCCAGGTTGCCTTGTAATGTCGATCAGAATGATGCAAGAAAATCCTAAAAAAGGCATCGAATATCATGAAAAAAGATGCGATGCGGGAGACGCTATGTATTGTGGGTTATTGGGATCAATGTATAGTGACGGAGATGGAGTCGAAAAAGATATATCAAAGGCTATAATCTACCATGACAAAGCTTGCAATCTAGGGCAAAAGCTATCAGCGCTATCATGCGGTATGTTGGCAGAGATGTATCGTAAAGGAGACGGTGTAAAAATAAATTTAATGAAAGCGGCGGTTTATGATAAAAAAGGTTGCGACATAACGGACGAGCTAGCGAGTTGCTATAATTTTGCGCTATTTAACTACAACTCTAACGATAAAAGTAAAGCTGCGCGGTATTATAAAAAAGCTTGCGATTTAGGAAAAAATAAAAATTCTCCTTTTATGAATCCACCCGAGTTTAAAGAACTTTGGCAAAAATCCTGCGATATGTATGAGCTGCTAAAATAGCGCGCCGAGCTGCGGTCGGTACAATACGCATCGGCTGCGGATTAAAATCCCGCCGCCTTTAAATTTAAATCGTGGCGGTAGGTTGCTAAGCTCAACGATAAAATTTTAAATTGATCGGGCGATATGTGGCAGAATTTAACGTAAATTTACACGGATCCTGCATAGATTTTAGCGCAAGCAAAGCGCTAAAATAAAGAGGCAGATTTGTCATAAGCAAATGCGTGCTAAAAGCATAGATTGGCACGCAGCAAAATTTTAAGTTAGAATTTATGAAATCTTATGCGCTTCGCCTCTGCACGGATCGGACGAAAGTAGAATTACAAGATTGGAATTTACGCAGTCGCAAATATAAAGCTTAGCGTCGATTTTTTGATTCGGAATTTAGAATTTTAAAATTCCTAGAGCTTCGAATCTGGCGCTGAGCCTTGAAATATCGTAGCGATAGAATTTTAAAATTTGCCGCCGCATCGCTTTAAAAATCTTGCTTGAAAATTTTAATTACGCAGCGTAAAATTTTTCATTTCTGCCGCGACGCTGCGTTTTTCTATAAAAATTTTGCTCTTTTGCTCTGGTGCTGTGTTTTCGTCGTAGAATTTCGCGACTTTTTACGACGCAGAATTTTTAGCGCGAAGTTCCTCATTATTTTTGCTTGTTAAAATTTAAGCGATAAATCCCACGATGTTAAATTTGCACGGCATAAGGCTCTTATCGCTGGCACCACTTTGAAGCGAAATGAGATAAAATTCTACGTGGCGCAAAAGGCGTCCGATTAGGCTTTGCGGCGTCCTTGCATACTGCGCAAAAGTGCGATCTCCTCCGCCCAGAGGCTATCGTCGATCGTTTCTAAAATCAGCGGGATCTCGTCGATGTTCGGGTCGTTCATGATGTTTTCAAACGCCGCGAGCCCCAAAAATCCGCGTCCGAGGCTCTCGTGCCGATCTTTGCGCACGCCAAGCTCGTTTTTCGTGTCGTTTAGGTGCATGCCGCTTAAAAATTTATAACCGATCGCGCGGTCAAACTCGCTCATAGTGCGCTCGTAGGCCTGCGGGCTGCGGAGGTCGTATCCTGCGGCGAACGCGTGACAGGTGTCGATGCAGACGCCGATGCAATCTTTATTTGAAATTTTGCCGATCACGTAAGCGAGCTGAGCGAAATCATAGCCGAGATTGGAACCCTGGCCGGCGGTGTTTTCGAGCACGAGCTTGACGCCTGCGGTGTTTGCGATGGCGAAATTTAGCGACTCTGCGATATTATCCAGGCACTGCTGAACTGAAATTTCATTTAGATGCGAGCCCGGATGAAAGTTCAAAAGCCTAAGTCCGAGCGCCTCGCAGCGGCGTATCTCGTCCACGAAAGCGTTTAGGGACTTCTCGCGCTCTGCCTCGCGTGGATGGCCCAAATTTATGAGGTAGCTGTCGTGCACCAAGACATGCTCCGCGCGGATGCCGCTTTGCTTCAGCGCGTCCTTAAACGCGATGATCTCCTCCGCGCTAAGCGGCGGCGCGTCCCATTTGCGCTGATTTTTGACAAACATCGCAAACGCGTCCGCCCCGATCCTTGCGGCGTTTAACGGCGCGTTAAAAACCCCACCGCTAGCACTCACGTGCGCTCCGATTCGCTTCATTCTGCCTCCTAAATTTTATTTTACGCCACGCGGCGAAATTTCATAAATCGTAGCTGCGCGTGGATTTTTTAAATTTAAATGCGCGCTTTTTCTTTCGCAAATACGCGCTGCTTAGTAAATTTCGCCGCGAAGAGCCGGCGCAGAGCGCCAATAAAACCGCGCTATTTGCGCAAGCTGAAAATTACCCAGCCGAGTAATGGAATTTTGACCGCTCGCGCCGTGTTTTGAAGCAGCGACCGAAGCGCATTATTTCCGCGCGCTTACAAACACCCGCCGCGCGAAATTTTATTCGTTCGCAATTTATTCGCGCCGCCCGCAGAATCGCATCTCACGTGCTACAAACATTGCTCGCGGCTAGCGTAAAATTTTACTGCAGCTCGCGGATTTTGATCTTTACGCCGCGTTTTGCGTCGGCGAAGCTTATGGATCTTCCGCCGCCGTCCTTGTCGCGGCAAACCTTATAATCGATAGAGCCAGCTTGCAGGCTTTGCGCGAGGCAATGGCGCTCGCCCGCGTCGCTGCCGCCAAAGATCGGTTTACCGTCTAGGATTTGGCCGAGAAGCCCGCGGTAGTGCTCGGCACCGAAGAATTTTTTATTGAAAACGAGCTCGTCGTCGCACGCGCCGTTCATGCAAATTTTATCGCCCTTTAAAACCAGGCTCAGCACGCTGATGCCGCTTGCATAAATTTGAACCTCGGTTTGGTTCTTAAATTTACGCATAAAGCCCGCGTCGCTGGTGCGAGTAAGCGGCGAAATGACGGTGAAATTTACAGCTTGCGTAGAAGCGGGCTTGAGTGCGGTGGTAGCGCAGCCTGCGAGCAGAAGCGAAAGTGCAAGCGGCGCCAGAAAAGAGCATTTCATAAATAATCCTTAATTTAAGTTGGGTTTAAGTGCGTCTTGAGTAGAATACCGCCTTTAATCTTAATACCAGATTAAGTGGCCCCTTCGTCTAACGGTTAGGACATCGCCCTTTCACGGCGGTAAAACGAGTTCGAATCTCGTAGGGGTCGCCACTTCTAGCTTAAAAATTTTTTGACGCAAATCTTAGTTTTTGTAAAATTCTGAAATTTTATCTAACTACTAAATTCTAAAATTATGCGCTTTTGTTGCTTCCTGCGCTATAAAATTCCAAGACTGCAATAAAAATTCTACCTGATAATTTTAAAATTTATCCCCGCCGAATTTACGTAATAAATTTTATGCGGACATATGGAACTTAATGAAATAAAACTCGCAAATTTAGCTCTTTCTAAAAAAAATTCGCTAAATTTATTGAATGCAAAATTTTAAAGAATATGTAAATGAAATTCTAAAAAATCATCCTGGCGAGCGCGTCACGAGCTTTAGTTTCGAGGGCGAGAAATACTGGCTCAAGCAGCCGGAGCTGCGCATCCGCGGCGGATTACTTACGAAAATATTTAAAGCAAATCCGAAAGCCGCTTTCGATTACGAAGCGCTAAAATGCGAGAGCCTGTACGCAGCCGGCGCGCCTGTGCCGCAGCTGGTGCTGCGAGACGAGAGTTTTTTCGTACTCAAAGACGGCGGCACGCCGGTGGACGAGGTGCTAAAAAGCTCGGATGAGGCATCTTGCGTGGCGCTCATTGAGGGCTATGCTGCGGCGTTAGCACAACTACATTCGCGCGGCTTCATACACGGCAGACCCGCGCTGCGCGACGTTTTAGTAAAAAACGGCGAGATGAAATTTATAGATTTTGAAAATCGCGGCGAGCGCGGTGATCTGCAAAAAGCCAAAATGCGAGATTTTTTGCTGTTTGTCTATGATCTTTGTCGCGAAGGTCTGAGCGAAGGCTTGGTGCGTGCAGGCATTCGCACCTACGCCTCAAGCGGCGGGCAGGGCGTAGTGCAAAGTGCGTGGGCTACGGTACTTGCGCTGCGTCCGATATATTTTATCGCTAGGCTTTTGCCGCAGAAATTTAAAGATCTAAACGCGCTCGTGCGCACGTTTGAGCTCTGCCTAAAAATAATTGAGGAAAACGATGGTCAAACAAAGTAAATTCGCTAAATTTAAGCTGGTAATTATACTCGCCTATATGTCCGCTCTGGCGCCCTTGTCTACCGATATGTATCTGCCCGCGCTGGAAAAGGTAAAGGCAAGCTTTGCTACGAGCGAGTTTTACACTCAGCTATCGGTTGCGAGTTTTTTCATCGCTTTTGCGCTAGGACAGCTCGTTTATGGGCCGCTAAGCGATAAATTTGGTCCTAAAAAGCCGTTATACGCGGGCATTTTGCTTTTTATATGTGCGTCGCTTGCTTGCGTGAGCTTTGATAGCGTTTACGCGTTTATATTTTTTAGATTTTTGCAAGCTTTAGGCGGGTGCGCGGGAGTGGTACTTGCGCGAGCCATAATTAATGATAAATTCGAACTGCACGAGGCTGCGGCGATGTTTGCGCTGATGATGGTCGTGGGCTCGCTAGCGCCGATGCTAGCACCAACTCTAGGCGGATTTGTGCTAGATTTTTTCTCGTGGCAAGCGATTTTTGCGATTTTGTTCGCACTTGGAATTTTGCTTTTTGCATTTATATTTTTCGGACTTAGCGAGAGCGCTCAGATAGACAGGACTGCTACACTTAGCGTAAAAGGCGTACTTGGCGAATACGGCATAATCTTGCGAAATAAAGAATTTATGCGTTATACGCTAGGATTTGCAGTTGCGATGAGCGCGCTTTTTGCTTATATCACGGGCTCTAGCTTTATATTTTTGGGCTATTATGGGCTGGGCGAGCATGCCTTTGGCGTAATATTTGGCATCAACGCTCTTGGAATGACCCTCGTTTCGGCACTAAATGCCAAACTCGTGCAAAATCGCGAACCCACAGCTTTATTAAATTTCGGCCTAATAGCGATGCTTGTGACGAGCTTAATTTTGTTCGCATGCTCTATGCTGGGCCTTCCCTTCATCTGCTTTGAGGCTTCGCTTTTCGTATTACTTTCGTCTCTTGGCTTTGTTGCGCCTAACGCCACGACGCTTGCGATGGCGCTGTATAAGGACGGCAACTCTGGCGCAGCTTCGGCGGTACTGGGGACTGCGCAGTTTGCTATTGCCGGGGCTATTTCGTTTATCGTGGGTGCAGTGGGAGCGAATAAGCCGTTTTTGCTCGCAAGTGTGATGGCGATTTGTGCTCTTTGTGCTAACGCCGTGTATTTTTTATTGCGAGAAAAGAATCAAAAATTTTAATTTTAATATTTTTTAAATTTATCGTTAAGGATTGATTAGCTAAAATTAACTCTCGTTCTTTCAGTGTAAGAAAGACAATTCGGTAAAAAAGGAAACAAGCCAATGAGCGATATTATCGCGTATAAATTTAACGGTGAAATTTACGATACTCAAAGTATCGGCGAGCACGCAAGCGAGGCGCAGCCGATATATTTCGATAACTCCGAGGACGCGCTTAAAATTCTGCGCCACTCCTGTGCGCACCTTTTGGCGCAGGCGGTGCGCGAGCTCTATCCGAGTGCTAAATTTTTCGTAGGACCTGCGATCGAGGATGGGTTTTACTACGATATCCGCGTCAGCAAAGATAGCGGCGAGAAGCTCGGTGAAGAGGATTTAAAGGCGATCGAAAAAAAGATGCGCGCGCTTGCCGAGGCAAATTTAGAGATTAAAAAGATAGCCTCCACCAAAGAAGCGGTTGCAAAAAAATATGCAAACGACGATCTTAAGCAGGAAGTTTTGAAGCGCATCCCCGAAGGCCCGGTTAGCTTATACGCGCAGGGCGAGTTTGAGGACATCTGCCGCGGACCGCACGTGCAAAATACGAAATTTTTGAAAAATTTCGCCCTTACGCGCATCGCAGGAGCGTATCTCGGTGGCGACGAGAAACGCGAGATGCTAACTCGCATCTACGGCGTCGTATTCGCCGATAAAGATAGCCTTAAAAAACACCTTACGATGCTAGAAGAAGCCAAGAAGCGCGATCACCGAAAGCTCGGAGCCGAGATGAAATTTTTCACCTTCGACGAGCAGATCGGCGCGGGACTTCCGATCTGGCTTCCTGCGGGTACGAGGATGCGTATAAAGCTCGAGGAGCGCCTTTATAGGCAGCTTCGCAAGCGCGGCTACGAGCCGGTGCGCGGCCCTGAAATTTTAAAATCAGACGCGTGGAAGATCAGCGGGCATTACAGCAACTACAAAGAAAATATGTATTTTACGACGATCGAGGAGCAAGAATACGGCATCAAGCCGATGAATTGTGTCGGTCACATCAAGGTTTATCAAAGCGAGATTCGCTCATATCGCGATCTACCGCTTAAATTTTGCGAGTACGGCGTCGTGCACCGCCACGAAAAAAGCGGCGTCTTGCACGGACTTTTCCGCGTGCGCGAGTTCACGCAGGACGACGCGCATCTGTTTGTGATGCCGAGCCAGATCAAAGAAAACGTCTATGAAATTTTAGATTTCGTAGAGCTTTTGATGAAGGCTTTCGGCTTTGAATACGAGCTTGAGATTTCGACCAAGCCGCAAAAGGCGGTCGGCGACGACGAGGTTTGGGATATCGCGACGAAGGCTTTAAAAGACGCACTTGACGAAAAGGGCTTAAAATACGGCCTAGACGAGGGCGGCGGCGCTTTTTACGGACCTAAGATCGACATCAAAATCACCGACGCGCTCGGTCGAAAATGGCAGTGCGGCACGGTGCAGGTCGATTTTAACCTGCCTGCGCGCTTCGAGCTTGGCTACATCGACGAAAATAACGAAAAAAAGCAGCCCGTGATGCTGCATCGCGCGATTTTGGGAAGCTTCGAGCGCTTCGTGGGGATTTTACTCGAACACACCGCGGGCGAGCTTCCGTTTTGGATCTGTCCTACGCAGGTATCGATCGTACCGATCGGCGAGGCGCACGCAGACTACGCGAAAGAAATTTTAAATTTGCTGCGCGCAGCAGACATAGACGGCGAGATTTTAGATAGAAACGAAACGTTAAATAAACGAATCAGAACGGCTGAAAAGCAGAAGGTGCCGCTCATCATCGTCCTAGGCGATAATGAAGTTTCGGCTCGCAGCGTGGCTCTGCGCGATCGCAGGGCGCGCGAACAGCGAAATTTGGGGCTGGATGAGTTTTTGAATTTCGTAAAAGCTAAATTAAACGAGGTGAATTTTTGAGCAGAGAGAAAGAGGTTTTTCTAAACGAGGACATTCCGGCTAGCGAAGTCAGGTGCATAGGCGACAACGGCGAGGTTTACGGCATAATTTCAAAGGCGCAGGCGCTGCAAATCGCCGAGCGAGAGGGTGTGGATCTGGTTTTGATAGCGCCCGATGCAAAGCCGCCCGTTTGCAAGGTCATGAACTACAGCAAATTTCGCTATCAGCAGGAAAAAAAGCTCAAAGAGGCGAAAAAAAAGCAAAAAATCATCGAAATCAAAGAGATTAAACTGTCCGCCAAAATCGCTCAAAACGACATTAATTACAAAGTAAAACACGCGAAAGAATTCCTTAGTAGCGGCAAACACGTCAAGCTTCGCGTATTTTTAAAAGGGCGCGAGATGTCAAGCCCGGAAATCGGCGTAAATTTGCTCAATAAAATTTGGGACGAATTTTTCGCAGAAGTGGCCGATCGCGATAAGGCGCCCGCGCTGGAGGGTCGCTACGTAAATATGCTGATCACGCCGAAAAAGGCGTAGCGTAAATTTAGCGACATTTGCGCTGCGTGCGGTAAAATTTTAAAATTTACGCGCTGTTTTTTCCTGCGGTACAGCGTGTAAATTTAAACTAAATAGCGAAGTTTTAAAATCTAATGCGGGCTAAGTTCATCTCTAAATTTAACCCTTTAAATTTGTATAAAATTTTTTGTATCCAGCCAAACCGAATCTTAAGCGAGTGGCAAAATTTAACTTTAAATTTATCTTGCGTTCATTTAAGCTATAAAATTCCTTAAATTCAAATTTTTCAAAGAAACTTTATTATATACTTCCCGTTCACTTTAAAAAAAGGACGACCATGCCAAAGATGAAAAGCGTGCGCGGTGCCGTCAAGCGTTTTAAAGCGGGCAAAAACAAGATCAAAAGAGGCTCTGCGTTTCGCAGCCACATTTTGACGAAGATGTCTCAAAAACGTAAGAGGAATTTGCGCGAGGCCCAATACGTCGATTCTACGAACGTATCTGCGGTTAAAAAAATGCTTTGCAAATAGTGCGAAGTTAGTTTTTGACGAAAGTCATTCAAACTCCCCTAAATTTATGGATTTTAGGGCAAGATCCCCAAAGGGACGCCGATTAAGAAAGGATTAATATGGCAAGAGTAAAAACGGGTATCGTTAGACGCCGCCGTCACAACAAGGTGCTAAAGCTTGCACGCGGATTTTATAGCGCAAGACGCAAACATTTCAGAAAGGCTAAAGAGCAGCTAGAAAGAAGCCTCGTTTACGCCTTCCGTGACAGACGCGCGAAAAAACGCGATTTCCGCAGACTTTGGATAGTGCGCATCAATGCAGCTTGCAGGCTAAACGACATCAGCTATTCTAAATTTATAAACGGACTTAGAAAAGCGGGCATCGAGCTTGATAGAAAAATTTTAGCAAATATGGCTATGAACGACGCCGAAGCTTTCGCAACCGTCGCAAAGAAGGCAAAAGCAGCATTAAAATAAGCTTTAAAATTTGGTCGCCTTAAGGCGACCAAATTTTTAAATTTCGACAAAGCTTTTAATTTTAAAAGCGCGTCCGCAAATTTGTCGAAATTTAAGAATTTGGGTAATTTTATTTGAGGCGGTGCAGAATGCTAAAGTCTTTGAAAAAAATCGTATCTCTTGCGCTTATCGGTGCAGCAGGGTTTGGCTATGCGAGCGAGCAGAATTCCTGGGGCTATGCAAACGCGCAAAAATCACCTTCCAACAACACTTCCCGTTCCGATGTAATGAGCGCTGCGGATAGCTTGGGCGCGAAATTAAGCAGGCGCGACGCAGCTAGCGATAGCTCCGCGAGCGACGAGTATGAAAACTCATTTCGTATTAAGCTCGAGTACGCAAGGGGCTTTGCCAAAAAGGGCTCATATTCCGGCAGGCTTAATAATCAGCGCGTTATGATGCCTGCGTTTCGCTGGACGGGCAATAGCGGCGTAAATGCCGAGTTTTGGAACGGCATTACCAATATAGGCGGCGCGCTGGTTCCTTACGTGGCTTTCGGTTCATACGAGGCGGCGATACCGGGCGATCAAACTACGCAATATCTGGTCAGAAGGGACGAGGACGCTGTTCAGATGAAGCGAAATATCGCGGCGGGCATAGCAAATTTAGGCTATACCTATACCAAAAATTCTACTAGAAATCTAAATTTAGTCTATGCCGATATCGATAATTTCGTAAATTTCTACGGCAGAGAAAATATCGCAGGATACTTTATCGACGAGGTTAATACCGAAAACAATCCCGCAACTATCGCCTATATGGCGAATATCTACAACTATATCAAGACCAAATACCCTGGAATGCTCGTTTTGGCAAACAACGGCTGGGGCGTGCGCGACGCCATAGCTCCCTATGCGGACGTTTGGATGCTGCAAGAGGTGAGCGCGGACGATTATATAAATAACTACCGCCCTAGAACTTCGGAATTTGAAAAAGACCCTGCAAATTCCTCTAAAATTTTGCATGTCATATACAACGCCAGAGCTGATCAATACGACGAGATCATAAGGCTATCTCGCGAGCGCAATGCGGCAAATCTATTTATCACCTCCGATACGAATGCCTATCCTAGCGGATACGACGATCTGCCTACCTATTTTGAAGCGCTGATGCTGGCGATCAATAACTTCACGCCTAAAAACGGCAGCCTGTTTTCGCAGGTCGCAAGAGGCGGCAACCGGGTAGGCATCGAGATGCCGCGCTCGAAGGTCGATCTGGATCTTACAAAGCTTGCAAGAAATTCTGCTTATAAAAATTTAACCGATACCGACGGGCAGGAGTTTAACGTAAATGTAAGCGCGATAGGAAACTACGGCGGAGATTACAAAGACCGCTCGGGCGGCGTCAAATACGATCACAAGAGCGACGGAATTTTACTCGGAGCCTCCAAGAGAGTAGATGATCTTACGCTGGGCGCGATCTTTGGATATCAAAAATCGGACGCTTGGTACGAGGGCAAATTCGACGGTGTCAAAGAAAACATCAAATCCTACGAGCTCGGTCTGGCGGGCAGATACGACTTTAACGAAAACGTGGATCTGGCGGTCAATTTAACCTATTCGACGAACGATCATAAATTTGAAACCAACAACGGATTCGGCGCTATCCACGGCGCGAAATACAAATCGCAAATTTGGGATTTCAGCACGAGAGCCGGGTATAAATTCTTATTTGAAAACGGCTACATTAAGCCATATTTGGGACTTGGAGCGATTAGAGTGGACGAGGACGCGATCTCCAGGCTTAGATTTAGCTCCGCTTCAAAAACCGCGCCGAACGGCACCGCAGGAATTTACGCGATCAAGGCCTTCGGCGATCTGCAGATATTTGCAAATGCGGAGTACGAGCATCGATTTAGCGGCGATTCGTATCACGCGAGCAGAAAGTATTCGGACAGATACGACGTGGAGGGGCTTGATTATTCTAGCGGCGTATTTAACGGCGCGATCGGACTGAAATATAAGATCCTTCAAAGCGTGGGACTCAGCGCATCGTACGAGCTAAGCGAGAGCAAAAATAGCCTGGCAAGAGCCGCTTTTGACGTGGAATTTTGATTTTAATCGGACGTAGCCCAAGATAGGCGGCTGAAGCATAACTGCAAATTCCTCTTTGCCGCAAATCAAAAATTTGCGGCTAAATTTTATCTGGGCTTTGCCGCGAAATTTTAAAATTTTGACCGTAAAATTTTTACTCGCATAATTTCTACTTTGAAATTCCATGTAAGGTCATTTTTTGTGCCGTTATGGATGCGAAGCGACGAGATGGAATCGCTGCCACAGAATTTCGCGCGGACGCTGAGGGGGTTTTAAAATTATAAGATTTTGCCCGTTTATGACTTTGCGGATCGTGTTTCATACGTAAGTGATTTTAAAATTCTATGTGCGGCGCAACTACGAAATTTTTTAAAAGCAGCGGAATTGCAAGAACTCCAAAGGGGCAGTATTCATAATTCGAGGCAAAATTTAGATTGATTGAAAGCTACCGAAATTGGGTGAAAGAAGCGAAATTTTGCGGATCGCTCCGCAAAATTTAAGAAAGATTATTTTAGTTTGTCTAGTTCGATGATGTAAGGCACCGAGTTTACCCCCGCACCGAAGTATTTGGCAGCTAGGGCTTTTGCAGCGTTTAGCTCGGCAGCACTTACGTCCTTGGCGCCTGCTTTGTTATCTTCAGCGTAATATTTTTTAAAAACCGCTATCTTTTGCTCGTCGGTTTTAGCATTTTTGATCTCTTTGTAGATGAGCGCGGATTTTGCGTGGCCGTCATCGCCGTGAACGGAGGTCATGACGATATCGACATTGTTACTTTTTAACGTTTCTTCGATCCTTGCCATCTCTTTGCGGCAGAATGGGCACAAAGCGTCCGTCAGCATCAAAATCGTAGGCTTTTTAGGATCGTTTCCTAGCTTGATAATATTGTCTTTGCTCTCTGCTTTGAAGACCTTACTTAGCTGTCCTGCGATGCGGTCTTGTTTGATCTGCTCCTTATAGACTACGCGTTTTTTAGGATCGATGATATCGGTAAAGATCAGATCGCCTTGGGTGAAAATGATCTCCTCTTGCGACATATTGCCTTGAGAAATCTTTAAAACGACCGCCTCAACGCCCTTTGGCTCGCTAAGCGGGATGCGCTCGGCGACCTTTATTTCGATGCCTTGAGGCGCGCCGCCGTAGATAGATAAAATTTCGCTGTCGCTTAGAGCCGCGTTTAGGCTCGCTACGAGAGCAACTGAAGTTAAAATAGCTTTTTTCATTTTTTTCCTTTGCAAAAAATTCCGCGCATTGTAGTGCAAAATTTTAAATTTTTACTTTTTCAGATAGCGTTTATTGTCGATCGTCACGATATTTCCCATTTTATCTAGGTACTCGAGATAGCAGATGACGAATTTCCTGCTAAGCCCAAGCTCCTCTTTGGCGTTCGTGACGTTTACGAAGCCATCTTTTTCGATGATTGCGTAGAGGCGTTTGATCGCCAGGGCTAAATTTTCGGCCTCGACGAAGAGATTGTGCGCGAGACGGACGACCTTTTTGGCGTAGGTTAGCTTCTTTAGCGCGTCATCGCCGCTACTGCGGTCAATCTCCAGCTCGTCATAGACGTTATAAGGCGCTAATGGCGCTATGCCGCCCTTTTTGATGAGATCAAAAATTTTACTCTCCAGGCTCTGTTTGAGCGCGTCAAAATCCACCCCCGATTTTACGTAAACTCCGCCCTTTTTGGAGACGATGCCGCTTCGCTCAAGCTCGCTAAGCGCGCGTGCGGCGAGCTCTTCGCTAGCCCACGAGAGCTTTAGGGCGATCGAGGCGGGCGAAAAGATCGCGTAGTCGTTTTTTGAGACGATAAATTTTATGAGGCTTTTTACGTCCTCGATCGCGCTTAGATCGTAAACGCATAAATTTGCTTCGTCAAAATACGTCCCTTCTATGCCGCGCGCGATCTTTGCCGCTTCGTCGTACTCCATTCCGAAGCGCTGATACGCCGAAAATAGCCCGAATCCATGCTTGTGAAAGAGGCTTAAAATTTTAAACGCTTCGGTGAAATTTCGCTTCAAAAGCGCGGTGAGAAGCACGGCTTTGCTCTGCTTTTTTAGCGGCTCGATCACGGCGTTTAGCACGCGTCCTCCGCCGATTACGCGCGAGTTTGACAAGCAGACGAAGGGCTCGCCGAATTTCAAAAACATCTTTTTGTCAAATTTAAAGCTCACGAGCTTCTCGCCGCTAGGAAGTTCTTTTAAAATGAGCGCTTTTGCCGCGCTTTGCTTGCTTCCGACGCAAAACAGCACGTCTTGATTATGCGAAATTTCGCCGCTAAAGGTACAGTCGGCTTCATTAAAGCCGCGGAAAAAGCCCTTTTTGCTTAGGATTTGCCCCTTCTCAAGCTCGCTCGTTTTGGCGTCCAGACTTAGCGCGACGCGGTTTGGAGCCTGCGCCAGCGGCGTGTCCTCGTCATGGATCTGCACGCTTTTGACGTTAAAAATTTTACCCAGATCGCAGTTATAAAGCTTCTCGCCCTTTGAAATCGCGCCGTTAATGAGGCTGCCCGTTACGATGGTGCCGAGCCCCTTAAGCGAAAAGACGCGGTCGATGTAGTAGTGCACCACGCCGCCTCCTTGGCGCTGCGCGGGCTTGATATTAAAGAGATAGTTTTTCAGCTCGTCGATGCTTGCGGGATCTTTTATGCTGATAAAAAAGGTGTTTAAAATTTGCAAATTTTTAAATTTGCAGATGTATTCCCTGCACTGCGCCGCGACCTCCGCCCTGCGCGCGTCGTCGGCTAGATCGCACTTGCTGATACACAAGATCACGCTTTTTACCCCGAGCAGCGATAAAATTTGAATATGCTCTTTGCTTTGCGGCATTAGCCCGTCGTCCGCGGCGACTACCAGCATCGCAGCGTCGAAGGCATATGCGCCGCTAATCATCGTCTTTACTAGATTTTCATGCCCCGGAACGTCGATGAAAGCGACGTTGGTGTCTCCCGAGCGCAGATGGGAAAAGCTAAGATCGATCGTGATGCCGCGCTGCTTTTCGCTCGGCATTCGGTCTCCCTCAAAGCCGTTTAGCGCCTTGATTAACGCGGTCTTTCCGTGATCGATATGGCCTGCGGTGCCGATGATTACGCTATTCATAAATTTCTCCGATCTTTTTTATTAAATCTTGTAAGTCGCTTTTTAAAATCGATCTGAAATCGAGCAAAAATTTATCCTGCTCGATCCGTCCGATTATGCCCGCAGCGCGAAATTTTGCCTGCGTGCTCTGCGGCTCTGCGCCGTCAAGTATCGCAAGCGCGACGCTAGGATAGGAGGCGCTCGGCATCGTACCGCCGCCTACAAAGGTGGTAGTAGGCACGATCTGCGATTTTACGCCGATACGCGATCGCACTAGCTCCGCTCGCTCACGTAGCTCATCTAGGCCGAGATGGATCTGATCTATCGTCGTGATGAGGTGAAATTCTTTATTTATATACGCCTTGATCGTCTCGGCAAGCAGGCTTAGCGTGATCTTGTCCACGCGCAGCATTCGCAGTAGCTGGTTTTTGCGCAGGCGCGCGATGAGCTCGCGATCTCCTAGGATGATGCCGCACTGCACGGAGCCGAAGAGCTTGTCGCCGCTAAAGCTAAGCAGCCGCACGCCGCTTTTTAAAAGCTCAAAAATGGATGGCTCGCTTTTGCCGAGCCCAAATCCCAGCTCGCTTACGTAGCCGCTTCCAAGATCGTAATAATCGATGATCTCGTTAAAGCTTTCCTCTTTTTTCATGCTAAATTTTGCGGGGTAAATTTTAGAAATTTTGCTCTCGCCGCCTTTATAAAAACGCTCGCTCCTTGCGGACGGCTCGTCGCTATCTAAATTTAGAGCATTCGCAGAGCCTGCCGCTAAGCTTAAACCATTCGGCGCAGAATTTAAAATTTCGCCCGTCGTGTCCGAAGAGCCGCCGCAAAGATCTGCTAAATTTTTAAAACTTGCCTCTCTAAGCGCTAAAAATTCTCTCTTTGCCTGCGAGGCGCGACGTGCGAGAGCCGCAACTTCCGCAGCGCTTACGCTCGAGCTGAAGCCCGAAATTTTAAAATTTGAGCGGTGCACCTTCATCAGGATCGCCGTGTTTTCATTGATCGCTTCTTCGTAATCGTCCAGCTTGGTTTTGTTCGTAGTGCCGATCTCTGTGAGCTTTGCGCCAGAGTTTGCCATCACTTCGCTTACCCGAAAGCTCCCGCCGATCTCGACTAGCTCGCCGCGGCTTACCACGACTTCGCGTCCGCGCGCGAAGGTATTTAGCACCAAAAAGACCGCCGCAGCGTTGTTATTGACCACGAGCGCGTCCTGCGCGCCGAAGAGCTCGCTGCACAAAAGCGCTATGTAGTCGTATCTGTTGCCGCGCGCGCCCTCGGATAGGTCGTATTCTAAATTTGAATACGAGGTGATGATCTTTTGCGCGCGGGCTAAAATTTCGGCGCCAATGACGCTGCGGCCGAGGTTTGTGTGTAGCACGACGCCGGTTGCGTTGATGAGCGGTTTAAGGCTTAAGTTTTGAAATTTTTCGTAGCGCGATTTGATGCGCGCGATGATCTCGCTTTCGCTTGCGACTGTGCCTCCTTGCAGCGCCTCCCTGCGTGCCTCTTCGATGAGCTCTTGCGCGATTTTGATGATTTGCGGGCGGAGGCAGTTTTGAAACTCCTGCGCGTTTGCGATTTTATCGATTTTGGGTAGTTTGATTCGTTGCATTGCGACCCCGATGCCTTAAAATTTAGGCGATTTTATCATTTAAAGCTTTGATTTTGCTTTATCTATAAAATTATTAATTTAAATTCGATTTACTTTAAGTGCAGAATTTAAAAGCTGTTTAGAAAATAAGAGTAAAACCCGCCTAATTATCAATTTAGGATAGATTATGAAAGAACATGGATTTTACGCCGCGGGGCTAAAGGATGTCGTCTTAAGCGACGATATCGAAATTCGCGGCGATGAAGAGGAGGCGAAAAATGAGGAATTTATCGTCGCTAATTCGCCGAAACTAAAAGCGCAAATTTATGCGCCCGAGATAAATTTTTATATAGAAAATTCCGCAGATGAGCCGCTACAAATCGCTAAAAACGTAGATATTTTGTATCGCGCCAAAGATATCGCCTTTGACGGTGCGCTAGATAGCGACTATCAAAAGCCCGTCGGCAAAAACGTGCTTCTCGCCTGTGATGAGCCGCGAGAGGAGCTTGTGGGGCTACTTAGGCAGCACGGATTTAAGGTGATCGCGTTAAGCAGGGCTGAGATAAAGTTCGTCTACGGCGAGATTGGCGATCTTGCGGTTACGATTTTAAGCGAGCAGGATGAGGTTGAGACTGAGGCGGATTTTTTCTTGATTAGCGGCGCGACGCCCTATCAGCTACGACAAAGCGGCTGCTACGAGATCTCGGGGCTAAAAGACGATGAAATTTTAGAAATTTTAAATTCCAAAAGCCCGGTTTATCATTATAAGAATTCTACGATCTTTGATCCTGCGATCTGTCAGTATCAAGGCAGGCGAAATGAGTTGCGCACGCCATGCGTGGAGGTTTGCCCTACAGTGGCGATTTTGAAAAACGACGAAAAGCGCGAGTTAGTATTTTCGCATATCGACTGCATCGGTTGCGGCGCGTGCGTGAGCGTCTGCCCTAGCGGCGCGCTGAAATTTGCCAAGCTGCCCCAAAGAGTATTTGGCGAGATCGCAAAGCTCTATGCAGGCAAAATTCCGCTTCTCATCGCAGAGAGCGAAATTGCGTCCGCACCCGCAGTGCAGCTTCCGTGCGGCGTGCTGCCGTTTGGAATTTTCGGAAGCAAGCAAATAGATGAGGTAAATTTGCTAAGCGCGATGCAAGAAAGCGGCTCGAGTGTGATCATTTACGACACGGACGCGGGCGAGGGCACGCGCGAAGCGGTGGAGCTTATCAATGGAATTTCGCGCGCGATCTACGGCAAGGACGCGGTATTTTTAGCGCGAAATTTAACCGAGCTGCAAGAGGCGCTAAAGTGGGCGCAAAGCTCTCAGCCCTGGGCGTTTAGCTTAAACGAACAGGGCCTTAGCAAGAAAGAAATTTTCTCAAAACGAGTAAGCGCAATGGTCGGCGATGGTAGCTTCGGCGTCGTAAAAAGCGGAGAGTTGCTAAAATTTGGCAAAGTAAACATAAACGAAGCAAGTTGTACGCTCTGCCTTAGCTGCGTGGGCGCCTGTAATACCGGCGCGCTGTATGCCGATAACAGCGACAATTCGATTAAGCTCAACGCTTCGCTTTGCACGACGTGCAACTACTGCGTTCTAAGCTGCGCCGAAAAGGATACGATCGAGTTTGAGCCTTGCGGCGTGGAGCTTGAGCCGGGATTTTTTAATTACAAAATGCTAGCCAAAGACGAGCTTTTTAAGTGCATCGAGTGCGGTAAGGAATTTGCGACGAGTAAGGCCGTGATGAAGATCGCGGATATGATGGGTGCGCATTTTGCAAACGAGCCTGAAAAGATGAAGACTCTTTTTTGCTGCGGCGATTGCAAGGCGAAAATAATGATAAAAAAGCAGATAGAAGATGCTAGAAAAGAGGCAATGTAATGGATGCAAATTTAATCAAAGCAAGAAGCTACTACTACGAATTTTTTGCAATTCCGTTTTTTTTCTATGAAACGGATGCGAAATTTAAGCGCTGGAAGGAGCAGCTGGAGTTTTTACGCAGCTCGCCCATTGTGCCTAGCGATGAGGCGGAATTTCAAAATTTGGCGAAATTCGATTTTGCAGCGTTTAAAAGCGAGCAAAATTCCGTGCTTTTTGATTTTTCATACGCCAACGTGCCGATGAGTGCGAGCTTCTACGACGAGGGGCGCGACGATGGGCGTATGCGTGTCGCGGTAATCGACGTACTAAAAAAGAGTAAATTTCGCCGCAATATGGAGCTTTGCAAGGAGTGCGAGGACTATGTGGGATTTATTTTTTACCTGCATTCAACCCTACTTCGCGACGCGGCTGCAAAACACAGCGCAGTTTTAAACGGACAAAATTTCGTGGCAAATGAGCAAAATTTTACGAATAGCGCGAGCTTGACGGCGCAAGACGGAAAAAATTCTGTAGATTCGCATGGCAGTAAAAATTTTACGGACTCGCAGGATGGCAAAAATGCTGCGAACTCGCAATACGCTAAAAATTTCGTCGGCGCGCAAGACGGCGAAGCGCTGGCGTTAGAGCTTTTTACGAATGTCACCAATAGCTTTGTGGATGAGTTTAGCGAGCTTTTGTGCGGGCATGTGCGGGCGGATTTTTTCAAATCATTAGGCGCACTAATGAGAAGCTTTTTTGCGCTTGAGCGCTCGCTTTTAGCGCTTGCCGCTCCGCAAAAGAAAGATCGCAGCGTCGTTAAAGAAGCGATCAAAAAAGGCGGCTATCAAAATAAATTTACCAATCCGGAAGATATTTTTAATCTGGATTGATAAATAAAATTTTTAACGAAAATCTTAACGCGAAAGCAGAATTTCGGTTAAATTTTAAACTCGCAAACTCTAGTTTTGCGAGTAGTTTTTTAGTTAGAACTTTATATTTTGAATTTTAAATAAAATTTAAAAAGTAACTTAAAATTTAATTTCCATCTCACTGCCTTTTCGTTATAATTCATTAGACTTAAATCCTGTAACAGGCGTTACTACAATAAAAGATTTAAAGCGATTTCTTCACAAAGGAAAACCATGGAGAACAAACGCAGAGATTTTCTTAAAAAATCTCTAAAAATCGGCGCAGTAGGTGCCGTGGGCGTTGCCGCGTCTCAGGCTCTAGCAAAAAGCGAGCAGGATTACGGCGATACCGTTCGTGGCAAATCACCGAAAAAAGAGGTGCTTTACTGGGAGAGTGAAGCGTGGAAAAAATACTATAAAGTAGCTTACTAGGAGAATTTTCATGAGTGAGAATGCGATCGGAAGGAGATCGTTTTTGAAACTCGCCGCTTTAGGAGCGAGCAGCGTAGCTGCGTTTGGCGAAAATAATACGCTAAGAGCTGCTACTGAGCAAGAGATCAAAAACCCATTTCCAGGTTCCGTTATGAAACGAACGATATGTTCGATCTGTTCCGTAGGCTGCGGTATCGAGGCTCAAGTGGATGAGAGCACCAATACCTGGATTCGCCAAGATATGGCAGTAGATCACCCGATCTCGCAGGGCAGTCACTGCTGTAAGGGAATCGATCAAATCGATTTAACCAAATCTAAAATGCGTCTTAAATATCCACTCAAAAAGGTTGGTGGCAAGTGGGAGCGCATAAGTTGGGAGCAAGCCGTTGATGAAATCGGCGATAAAATGCTTCAAGTTCGCAAAGAGGACGGCCCAGATAGTGTGGTATTTCTGGGCTCGGCTAAATTTTGTAACGAGCAGGCATATTATTTTAGGAAATTTGCAGCCTTTTGGGGTACAAACAGCAACGACCACGTAGCCAGAATTTGACATAGCGCAACAGTCGCCGGTGTGGCGAATACTTGGGGTTATGGAGCTATGACTAATCACGTAGGTGATATGGCGAAAAATTCTAAAATGATCCTTTTCATAGGTGCGAATTCCGCGGTTGCAAATCCCGTGGGGGCTATGAAGCATGCTCTTCAAGCTCGCGATAGAAACGGCGCGAAAATCGTCGTCGTCGATCCAAATTTTACTAGAACTGCGGCTAAGGCCGATATGTATATTAGAATTCGTCCGGGAACCGATATAGCGTTTGTGTACGGAATGCTGCATCTAATCTTTAAAAACGGCTGGGAAGATAAGGAGCTAATAAAAACCAGAACCTACGCTGTAGAGGAGATTAGAGCCGAAGCTGAGAAGTGGGATCCTAAAGAGGTAGCCAATGTCACCGGCTGCAAAGAAGAGGAGCTGATAGAATTTACGAGGATGTTCGCTACCACAAAGCCCGCTACTTTATGCTGGGCTCTAGGCATTACACAGCACTCGATCGGAAGTTCAAATACTAGAATTTTGGCTCTTTTGCAGCTCATACTAGGCAATATGGGCAAGCCGGGCGGCGGCTGCAATATCCTTAGAGGCCATGATAATGTTCAAGGCGCTACTGATATGTGCAATCTCTCCGATAGCTTACCTGCGTATTACGGACTAGCCGATAACGCTTGGAAGCACTTCTGCAAGGGCTGGGGCGTAGATTACGAACAGTTTATTAAAAGATTTGCCGTCTCTACTAAGCAGCCGCACGAAAAGCAGGGTGAAAAAGTGCCTGGTACGAATTTTACCGAGTATTTCCACTACGATCCAAGCATCGAGCAAGATACGATAAATTGGCGCAATGAAAAGGGCTTTTCGCTATCTAAATGGTGGCAGGGCGTTTTGAAAAACGAGCCCGTTTTAAGTAGTGGCAATGTCCGCGTTCTTTGGGTGCAAGGCACAGGAATTACTTCTATGGCTCATGTTCGCGAGACTCAAGAAGCATTAGGCAAGATCGATATGCTGGTAGTCGCCGAGCCGTTCTTAAACGAAGTAGCGATTCTAAACGATAGACCGGATGGAATTTATGTTTTGCCGGTAGCTACGCAGTTTGAGAGCGAAGGTCATCTAAGCGCTACAAACCGCAGCGGCCAGTGGAGAACTCAGATTGTTAAGCCTCTATTTGAGAGTAAAGAGGATCAAGAGGTAATGTTTCTATTCGCGAAAAAATTCGGCTTTTACGACGAATATGTTCGCGGCATGAAGATGGGCATCGTTGATGGCGAGCTTAAGCAGGTTAAAGACGATTTTGTTTGGCCTGACGACGCTACCGATGAGATCGCACGCAATACTCAAAGTATTGGAAATAACGGACGCACCGCAGCTAGATTTCGTAGACAGCAGAAAAATTGGCATCTATTTGATCCCGATACTTTGCGTGGCATAGGTGGCGAGGTAGAGGGCGAATACTATGGGCTTCCATGGCCTTGCTGGGATACGCAACACCCGGGCACGCCGATTCTTTACGACGTAACTAAGCCTTATGCCGACGGCGGTATGGGATTTAGAAACCGCTTTGGCTTAGAGCACGACGGCGTTTCGCAGCTAGCCGACGAGAGCATTACACTTCCGGGATCAAAAATTCAAGGCGGTCATGCAGAGATTACCAAGGCAAATATCGAACAGGTTTTAGGCATTACGCTAAGCGAGGATGAAAAAGCCAAGATGGGGCCTACGTGGAGCACAGATTATAGTGGCATTATCGCTAAAAAATGCCGAGAGTTCGGAATTTGTCCTTGCGGAAACGCAAGAGCCAGAGCGAAGGTTTGGCAGTTTGCGGATCAAATTCCAAAGCATCGCGAGCCGATCCACTCGCCGAGATGGGATTTGGTGGAGAAATATCCGACCTTTGCGGATCAAAAACGAAATTTCCGCGTCTTTACGAGATTTATCTCCGAGCAGAAAAAGCAGGATTGGAGCAAGGACTTCCCTACTATCGTAAGCTCGCTAAGGCTTGTAAATTTAAGCGGTGCGGGCATGATTGAGCGCACGAGCAAGTATCTTTCAGCGATTACTCCGGAGATGTTTGCGCACGTAAATCCTAAGCTTGCCGCTGATAAAGGTATCAAAGATGGCGAGATGATGTGGATTCATTCGCCGCAAGGCACGAAGATCAAAGTCAAGTGCATCTATTCGCACGCCGTAACGCCTGATCGTATTGTTATGCCGTATAACTTCGCGGGAATTTTCCAGGGCGAGGATCTAAGCGAGCGCTATCCTGAGGGTACTAAGCCATATATCAGAGGCGAGAGCTCAAATACGATTACCAACTACGGCTTTGACATAAATACGCAAATTTCGGAATTTAACGCCGGTCTTTGCAGACTAGAAAGAGCATAAGGAGATAAAATGCCGGCAAGATTAAAATTTTACGTCGATGTCGAGCGTTGCATCGCTTGCTATGGTTGCCAGGTAGCCTGCAGCTCGGCGCACGAGGTTCCCGTGCAGATCAATAGGCGCAAGGTTATCACTTTAAACGAGGGCATAGAGGGGCAGGAGGTTTCAAGCTCTATTGCTTGCCAACACTGCACCGATGCGCCTTGCGCGCAGGTTTGTCCGGTTCAATGCTTCTATATCAGAACCGACGGCGTCGTTTTACACGACAAAGATAAATGTATCGGCTGCGGATACTGCCTTTACGCGTGTCCGTTCGGCGCTCCGCAATTCCCTAGAGACGGAGCTTTCGGTATCAAAGGCGCGATGGATAAGTGCACTATGTGCGCGGGCGGACCGGAGCCTACGTTTTCGCACGAAGAGCTGCATAAATACGGTCAAAACCGCATCGCAGAGGGCAAGGTTCCGATGTGTGCGGCGATCTGCTGCACGAACGCTCTAATCGTGGGCGACGCGAGCAGAGTTTCGGAGGTTTATCGCAAGCGCGTACTTACGCGCGGCGTGAGCCTATAAGATTGTGGAATTTTAAACTCCTCCGGTTTTAAAATTCCGTCTCTTTTCGCAGAAATTTTAACCGAGCGACGGCTTTAAATTTAGAGGTCGCTCGGCGCGAAATTTTATTTGAAAATCTCCGCTCCTGCGTATCGATCGTTAGATTATTTCAAAAAATCGCCCCTTGCCGACATTAAAATTTTAAATTTATGCTACAATCACTCAAATTTAGGATTTGAAATCTTAAGCGAAAGGATCCGTCTTGAAAAATAAAATTTCACTTTTTTTGGTCATTTCGACGTTTTTGATTTTTACAGGTTGCTCTAAAAACGTTCCCGTAAATAGCGGTATCGTGCGCACTTCCGAGCCGCTTCACATTATGGAATTTCCGCAGGATAAACTCATAAGCGTAAATTTCACCAATACCTCTACGACGGATTCGAATTTAACCCAAGTGGTGATCCAACATTTGCGTGCGGACGGATTTAAGGTCGTCAATAAAAGCGCGGCGAACGTTCAAATCGGCGGCAATCTCAACTACTTCCGCAAGGCGGATTTTTCGCGCAGATCGTGGGATAATCCGAGATTTAGCTTCGGAATGGGCTTTGGCAGGTATTATAGATATACGGGCATGGGCGTAGGCTGGGGGATGCCGTTCGGATACGATCCTTGGGACGACGACGATTATTACAGAGACTATTTCTACGACTCGCAGATCAGCCTCTATATAAGCGTTAAAAATAAGGGCGCGTGGAAGGATTACGTAACTAATCTCAACTACCAAAGCATCAAAAATCCGGGCTCTAAAGACTCGGTAATGGATGCGCTAAATTTTAAAATTTACGAATATATAAGACAGATGATTAAGCAGGGAAGATGATAGTAAAAGAGAATAAAAAGCCCGTAGCGATGACACTGGCGGGATCGACGATTTTGGCGCTCGCTAGCGGATATTGCTACCATGCGGGCTTTGGCGGCGCGGCGCTTTTTGCTTCCGTAGTGGCGGCATTTTGCGCGTTTTTTTGCGCGCTCAGACTCGGCGCGAAAAATTATTTGCAGATCGGCGAGGATGCTTTTACGATCGTGCGCGGCGCAAATTCCGAGAGCTTCGAATACAAAGATATAGCAAATTTAGGCACAAAAACCTTCGCCGCGGGCAGAAACAAGACGGAGCTTTTAAATTTTGTATTCAAAAAAACGCCCCAGGCGCAGGACCGCTTTAATTTTTTACGATTTTACAGCGACACGGAGGCCACGCTGCCGGGCTCGTTTGAAATTTCGATCTACGAGCTGAGCAAAATTTTGCGCGAAAAAGCGGGTCTTTCGCAAAGCTCCGAGGAAGAGCAGGTCGCTCCAAAGACTCGCAAAGGCGCTAAAGGTTCTAAAAAAAGCGCGAGTAGCGCTAAAAATTTTAAAGTTAAAAATCTCCGCGATGAGAATTCCGCTTCGCAAAATTTAGATGCGCAAAGTTCCTGCGGCGCACAAAATTTATGTGAAAATTCAGGCGCACAGAATTTCCGCGTGGCACAGGATTTCACTGTGCAAAATTCTAATAGCGCCGCTAATTCAAACGGCGCGCAGAATTTAGAGGGCGCTTCAAATTTAAACGAACAAAGCCCTGCCGCGCCGAATGATGCCGCTTCCTCAAATAGCGCCGTCGCAGGCGAAAATTTCATAGGCGCCGAGAATTCCGCGCCTAAAATTCTCGCGGGCGATAATGAGCCTGACGCTGCGCCCGAAAGTGCGGCGGTAGATGGCTCCGATACTACCGATACGGTGATGCAAAGCTCCGCCTGCGAAAGTAAAATAAGTAGGCAGGTGCAGCCTTGAACTCTTTGCCGATCGGAATTTTCTTGCAAGGAGCTGCGCTGATGCTCTCACTCATCGTCGCGATCGGCGCGCAAAATATCTTCGTCATCTCCCAAGGTCTTGCGAAAAACCACGTCGCGGCGGTTTGCACGGTCTGTGCGCTAAGCGATGCCGTATTTACGGCCGTAGGGATATTTTTAATCGGCGGCGCTCTTAAGCAAGACTCTCTTCTTACCCAAATTTTAGGCATAGGCGGGGTCATATTTCTGCTCTGCTACGCGCAAGCTCGTTTTTTAGTGCCTATAAGGGCTCGCATTTTGCCAAGATTCAAAACTCTGCAAATAGCCCGCTGGCGCCCGTCGTAGCCAAAGCCCTTGCGGTTACGCTTCTAAATCCGCACGTGTATTTAGACACCGTCGTGGTCGTGGGCTCGCTCGGCGCTACGATCGTAGATGCCCAAAAGCCGTGGTTTTACGCGGGAGTTATGTTCGTATCGTTTGCGTGGTTTTTCGGCTTGGGCTACGGTTCAGGGGCGCTTTCGAAGCTTTTTGCAAGCAGCAGAGCATGGCGCATAATCGACGCGCTCGTGGGAGTTTTGATGCTGTATATGGCGTATCTGATCGCGAAGTTTGTCTTTAAAATTTAAAATTTAACGCTAAAATTCCGCATTCTTGATAAAGGATCTATGATGAAAATTGAAATTGAAAGCGGGCTCGAACTAAAAGAGGCCTTGTGGCGCGTAGAGAAAGCTCTGCGCCTGGTGACCGACAAGGATGGCAAAATCACATCGAGCGCGACGCTTTACGTGGGCAAACATTCGCTTTTAAATTTACTCGATACCAACCAGATCGAAAATATCCAAAACGCCTATGCGCGCGCCAGGACGGAATTTCGCGCGGAGATGCTGGGCGTGCTGGAGGGCTTTTTATCTCAAGAGGACGCCGAGAAGGATCCGGAATACGCGCTATTTAATCAGCTCTACCAAATGGCGATGACCGCGGGCAGAAAGAGCGATATTTTTATTCATGTTCAAGGCATCAGCGAAAACGAGGTCGTGCTGCGCGTGTATCAGCGCTTCGAGCTGGAGAGCGGCGAGACAATCTATTACGCAGGCGGCGAGTTTAGCTACACTATGGATGAAAATTTCGGTAAAATTTATCGCTACGAAATTTGATTTTAACGCTACGGCGTGAGATCAGGTGCCGCCTCGATCGTAAATATCGCACTACGCTTTTTTGCTGCAGCGTCTGAATTTAAACCCCCTAAAACACGCGGCGAGCTAAATTTAGACAAGCTTTCTGTGACGATAGAATTCCGCTCGGTTAAAATTTATCGTAATTCCAAATTTAAAGCTGCGTACAAATTTTTATCCCTCGATACGCAAATTTTATCCTACTGCCCGCCGGCATTCGAGTTCACCTTATTTTACGCTTGCCAAAATTTTAAATCGCTCGCATAAAATTTTATTTCTTAGGCACATAAATTTTGTTGTATCGCACTTTTACGCAAAAGAAAAGATAATTAAACGAAGCCGAATTTAACCAAGGCGCGTATGTAGGAAGGCGAGCTCAAAGATGATACGCTAGATGGCGGTTTGTTGCCATTGCTTACTTTAAAAATTTTTAAGCATTAATACGTGCAAAATGTAAAAACAAAGAAGTGAAAACGCAATGCTAAGCAGAAAAACTAGGATAATAAAAGCGCTGATCGGACTAGCGATAATGATCGCAAAAGCCGTTGTTTGGCAGCTGGTGGGGGGTTGGTCGGACTAGTGCCCTTTATCGTGAGCGTTACGGGATTTTGTCCCGCTTGCTACTTTTTAAACCGCTGTTCGCTGAAGCGCTAAATTTAGCCGCGGTATGCGGTTTTGCCGTGCGCCGAGAAAATAAGCGCGATAAATTTTATGGCGAAGCGGGCGAGCTTTAAATTTTAAATTCTCCACGCCTTGCCGCGGAACGTTAAATTTAAACTAGCCCTTTAAAGCCTTAAAATTTTATCGCGCGATGCAAGGCGGTAAATTTAATCTCGTGCCGCAGTCAATCGGCACGCTGCTAACTATGTAAAATTTTAGCGCGTGCCGCTTTCGACGCTCTTGTTATGACTGGTTTGTGCGCCGTGCTAGCCATAACCAAACTTTATGATTAATT
>ERZ773083.433-NODE-433-length-34470-cov-88.807206_pt1 | contig 34470 bp, 35 predicted proteins | sample MGYA00511465_ERZ773083 | MGnify/ENA primary metagenome ERZ773083 (study PRJEB29015, sample SAMEA2738001) | human oral metagenome | biome: human oral; feature: human-associated habitat; material: dental | place: China | collected 2060 ... | reverse complement strand
GCATGAAGGACATGGTATCTTGGCTCAGCAACGAGGAGAGCGGACAGGGCCTGGTCGAGTACGCGCTGATCCTCGCGCTCATCGCGATCATCGTCATCGCCGCGCTGACGCTGCTCGGCAACAACGTCAACAACAAGTTCGAGAAGGTCGGCAACGCGCTCAAGTAGCGCCGTAGGCCGTCACCCGCGGCGCCGGCCTACGGCCGCGCGCCGCATCCACGCAAAACCTAGGAGGAAAGCATGAAGGACATGGTATCTTGGCTCAGCAACGAGGAGAGCGGACAGGGCCTGGTCGAGTACGCGCTGATCCTCGCGCTCATCGCGATCATCGTCATCGCCGCGCTGACGCTGCTCGGCAACAACGTCAACAACAAGTTCGAGAAGGTCGGCAACGCGCTCAAGTAGCGCTTGTGGTATAGTGGACTGGCAATGATTAATTCGGCCGGACAGTCTTTAACGGCTGTTCGGCCACTTTTCTGTAAAAGATAGGATTCTAGTATGAACTTGCCATTTACATCGTCTGGGTCGTATGAGGATGGGGCATCGAGGATGCGTCTGATCGCTGTGGTGGCAGGTGTGCTCCTTGTGGCCATATTAGGTTATGCTGTGATATCGGGGAGTCTGTTTAGCGGGGGTGGTGCACCTGCAAAGCAGACGATCGTTGTCGCAAAACAGGCGATTCCAGCCTATACCTCCATTACATCCGAGATGGTTACTACGACCGAGGTGACCTCTGGGACTTATCTCGCCGGTACCGCGGACAAACCGGAGGCAGTCGTGGGCACAATTGCCCAGTCGCCTATCGGAGCGGGGCAGATAGTGTACACGAATCAGATCTCGCGAATAGACCTCATTGCTGGTGGCAATCCTCTCTTTATGACCTTGAAGGATGGGCAGCGCGCAATGAGCCTGAGTGTTAATGACGTCACAGGCGTATCTAACCTCCTGAGGGTAGGTAACAGGGTAGATATCATTGCAGTCTATAACGGTAAAGAAGCCAGTGGCACAAGCGTTCACGGGCTCGCTACGACAGTCCTGCAGAATGTGCCAATCTTGGCGATAGGGAAACAATATGAGAGCACCCCGGGCACACCTGCTCCTACTGCGAGCCAGTCTGACGGATCAGGCAAGTCGGGTGGCTCTGGTGACCAGGGTTCCTCTAGTAGCTCCTCATCCAGCTCTGAGCAACAAAATAGCGAATACTCGACTGTAACATTCCAGCTCTCCTCGCTGCAGGATGGCGAGAAACTCGCACTTGCTATGAATCTTGAAAATGTAGAGATTTATCTGGCACTTCGTTCTCAAAACGATAACGAGATTGTTCAGTTGCCGACCATCAACGCGACCGAGGTCTTCAGCTAAGGAGAAGGGGTAGGTAAGATCGATGGCAATCAATGTCTTTCTCTTTGGACAGAGTTCCGAGCGCGAGGGTATCCTCATGTCCTCTTTTAGATCAGAGGATGGGTTCAGGGTTGTTGGTGGTACAGAAAAAGAAGGCGAAGTCATAGGCGCCATTGATTCTCTGCGGGTGAGGATCCTTGCGCTCTATGTTGATGGATCGGATGCGGTGTTCCGTGTTGCACAACAAGTGTACGCGCTGCGCCCAAAGGTCATTGTCATTGCTATAGTGAAGCAAGGCCTTACCGAGGATCAGATGCGAGGGCTGCTATCCTGTGGAATCGGTAGATCCTTCTTTGAGGATAGTCCGCATGCGGCGATAATAGATGGCATACGTCGCTCCGTGTCCGTTGAGACGGGACGTATCGATGCGATCACAGGGTCGAGTGCAATCGCAGACACCAAGTATATTTCGTTTGTGTCTGCGAAGGGCGGCATCGGATGCACTACGTTCATGTCGAGCTTGGCAGTTGATCTCGCGCGTCAAGGGAACAAGGTGCTCGTGATAGACCTTGATCTACAATATGGCGATGCAGGCATCTTCTTTGGGATCGACTCGCGTATGAACTTGGGTGAGTTACTTCAGGAGCGCGTCAGTCCGACCATTGATGATATCCGTCAATATGTTGCCATTCACGATTCGGGTGTGAACATTCTCTGTAGCCCGTGTAGCCCAGAGATCGCGGAGAAGATCGGAAGCTCGCAGGTCGATAGGCTTTTGTCGGCCGTACGCAGCTACTATGACTTTGTCCTCATCGATACGGGTACAACCTTTGATGACATCATGATTACGGTCTGCGAGCAGTCTACCTATGTCGTGGTTTGTGCAAGGCCCGACATCTCGGTCCTGAGGCATACGAAGAGGCTCTTCTCCCTGCTGCATTCGCTTAATCAGTCTGATAAGACTCGTCTCTTGGTTACCTTCTATGATCCGAGGGGAAGAATCAAGATTCCTGACGTCGAAAAGGTCTTTGGAACGCGGGTATGGGCCAGTATGCCATATGACTATCAGCTTGCCTCGGCGGCAATCAATAGGGGTGTACCGGTTTCCCTTGCTGCACCAAGGTCAGGAATCGCGCAGGCTAGTGGCATGTTGGCGAGCCAGCTTTCCGGCTCGCAACAAAGGCCGGTGGGAGGGGCTGGCATGAATGCAATGCCCATGAATGCCATGCCTGCTGGTATGCCTATGCCTGGTCAGCAAAAGCAGCCAAAAGAGCGTAAGCCACTGTTTAACATATCCTTTGGTAAGAAGAAGGGACAGTAAATGAGTCTTGAGGAGCGTCTAAATCGCGCACGTGGCACACGAGGCACCTCTTCGGTGACTGTGCAGACTGCTGCCTCGACACAGCAGTCACAAGGGACGAGTGAGGGGGAATCTCGTTCTGTCGCACGCCCTCAAGCTGCAGCGCGGCGTGTAGCTGCGAGCTCAGCAGGTATGCTTGCGCCAGCAGTTACGACAAGTCGTTATGGTGATCTAAGAAAGAACCTCCAGGCAAAAGTCATCGAGGAGATCAACACCACTATTGGAGATGCGGCAGACCATGAGGCTGAGCTCGACGATCTCATTCGGCAGGTCGTTTTTGATGAGGCCGCCGAGGTCCCACGTTCCGATAGAGAGGTGCTCATACAGGAGATTCATAATGAGGTCATCGGTCTTGGGCCGCTTGAGGATCTTATGACAGACCCCAAGATTACAGAAATCATGGTCAACGGTGCGAAGGACGTCTATATCGAGCGAGACGGACGCATCGCAAAGACAAATGTGACCTTCGAGAACGATGATCATGTTCTGAGGATTCTCGATCGAATCGTCTCTCGAATAGGCAGGCATGTCGATGAGGCGAGTCCTCTGGTTGACGCACGTCTGGAGGACGGCTCGCGTGTCAACGCCGTCATCCGCCCCGTTGCCATCAAGGGTCCGTCCATCACGATTCGACGCTTTAGCTCCGCACCTCTTCAGATTGCCGATCTTATGGAGCACGGATCCCTCTCATACTCAATGTCCTCGTTTCTTGAGGCGTGTATTCTGGGGAAGGCTAATGTCATTGTGTCCGGAGGTACTGGCTCCGGTAAGACGACGCTCCTTAACATTTTGTCTGCGTTTATCCCCGATGAGGAGCGCATTGTAACCATTGAGGATGCTGCCGAGCTTCAGCTCGAGCAAAACGATGTTGTTACGCTTGAGGCTCGTCCCGCAAACTCCGAGGGGAGGGGACGTATCTCTATTCGAGACCTCGTGAGGAACTCCCTGCGTATGCGTCCTGACCGTATTATCGTAGGCGAGGTTCGTTCTGCTGAGACACTCGACATGCTTCAGGCGATGAACACCGGTCACGAGGGTTCGCTCACCACGGTACATGCCAACTCTCCGCGAGATGCTATGTCGCGTCTTGAGACGATGGTTCTTATGGGTGGTATTGAGCTTCCTGTTAAGGCGATTCGAGATCAGATTAGCTCAGCCCTTGACATTGTCGTGCAACAGGCAAGATTCAGAGATGGCTCTCGCAAGATTGTAAGTATTAGTGAGGTAGTTGGCATGGAGGGCAGTACCATTACCTTACAGGACATCTTTGTTTATCAGCAGGAGGGTCTTGATGCTAAGGGACGGGTAAAAGGCGCTTTCAAGGCTACGGGGATTCGTCCACATATTCTCAAAAAATTCAATGAGATGGGTGTCTTCGTGCGTGATGAGTGGTTCTCGTAGGGAGAAGAGCGAGTATACGTTATGGCTATCATCATTGTTCTTGTAATTTTGGGCGTTCTACTTTCCGTTATCCTCGCATCGCAGTCTAACAGTGGGGGCGAGTTGGGTAAGCGCCTACAGGAGATCGAGCATCTTGAAACAGCTGACAGACAATCTGGTAGCAATCAGGCTCGCAGAGGACGTCGGGGTTCTGTCGGACCTGATGACAATCCTATGCGTCAGTTTCTCGCGAAGATCTATGTTCCCGCGCGGCTCCGTACTGGGATACAGCGAGCGGGGGTTGATTTGCGGCCAGAGGAGTTCGCTCTGATGTGGATCAGTGCCGTGATGGTTCCTTCCTTTCTTGCGTACCTCTTTACGAACAATCTCCTCATTGTTCTTGCGCTTGCGATGGTTGGTGCGATCGCACCGCCTTTCTATCTTCACTTCATGACAACGAGAAGGATGGATACCTTCTCAACCCAACTGGGTGATGCGCTTCAGCTTATTTCCAATGGTTTGAAGGCGGGGTTTTCATTTGAGCAGGCTCTTGTCTCGGTGCGCACGGATATGGTTCCGCCGATCTCAATAGAGTTCGGTCGAGCCGTAAACGAGATGAACTATGGCATGTCCTTAGAGGATGCGCTCACTGGTGTGACGACACGTATGGAGAGCAGTGATATGAAGCTCCTGACTTCTGCCGTTATGATTCAGCGGAAGACAGGCGGTAACCTTGCCAACATCTTGGATAACCTTGCGCTTACCATTCGTGAACGCGTTAAGCTGAAGAACAAGATTAAGGCGCTTACAGCCCAAGGTAGGTTGTCTGGATATGTTATTGGTATTTTGCCCATAGCTCTCTTTATTGCGATATCTGGAATTAATCCTGATTATATGTCACTCTTTTATACAACGACGCTTGGTACGATCATAATTGTCATTGCAATATTGCTTGAGGTCCTAGCTTTTGTGATCATTAACAACATGACGAAACTTGTTTAGGTCGTTTCGGCCTGAGGGGCTTTTTCCATGAATGTCAGAATATTTATTCTACTTGCTGTACCAGTAATTTATTTGTTCCTGTTTGTGTCCTTGATGCAGCGACTCGGGTCGGGGGATAGGATTACAGCACGACTGAAGTCCATTGAGGAGCTGGACATTCTAGGAATTGGCATTCCAGAGGAGGAGCTCAATCCTCCCTCGTTTCTCGATCGCGTTATTAAGCCGAAGTTGTTTGGGGTTTCGCAGGCCATTAGTTCGAATATTCCTATTGATGAGGAAACCCAGGGCGCGCTTGCCATGAATTTGAAGCTTGCTGGTATAAACATGAGCCCTCAGACCTATGTAGGTATGGCTATACTGTGTGGGCTAATTTTGATGGTTCCCCTTGGAATATTTTTTCAACTTATAGGAATTATCCTTGCTGCGCTCGGTACCTATGTCGCTGCCCGAATTTTGCTGCAGGTTAAAATTCAACAGAGGCGTAAGACCATAGAGAATGCTCTGCCGGATACCCTTGATCTCCTCAGCTCCTGCGTGTCTGCTGGCTTGGGTTTCGATCAAGGCTTGCTGCATGTTATCAAACGTACCGATGGCCCTCTAACAGATGAGCTTTCACAGGCACAGCGCGAGATTGCCATGGGCGTTCCACGTACTGAGGCGCTTGGGCGTTTAGCAAAGCGCTGTGACTCCCAGCCCGTCACATCCTTCGTTGGTGCGATCCTCCAGGCTGAGAGGCTGGGTGTACCTATTGCCAACATTCTCGAGACTCAGGCAGAGTCGGTCCGTGACTACCATAGACAGCAAATTGAGGAGGAGAGTGCCAAACTTCCTATTAAGATGCTTTTTCCTCTTATCTTCCTTATCTTTCCCATCATCCTCATGGTGCTGCTCGGTCCGGCTATGCTCAAGATCCTGAACAGTGGCGCGCTCTAGGTGATGAGTTTGATGAGCTTAAGGCGAGTAAAACTTGGTACAAGGTCTCTTATGATCGAGACGGCAGATACGTTTCTAGCGCGCTTTAGAGGATTGATGGGCAGGCGTGAACTTGCACCCGGACATGCCCTTTTACTGGAGGGTTGCTCGAGTGTTCATATGTTCTTCATGAAGTTTGCCCTTGACATCGTCTATTTGGATAGGGATTTTCGCGTGTTGTATGTTGAGACGCTCAGACCCTGGCAAATCGGGAGCCTTGTAAAGGGCTGTGCTCATGTGCTCGAGCTAAACGCAGGTGAGGTGTGCCCAAGCTGGCGTCCCGGTGAGCTGCTGAGTGTTGGCGACGTAGCATTCGAGGAGCGCTAAGCCCAGATATAGAGGCCATAGACGCAAGTATTGCGAACATTCTGAGGATTGACTGAATACAAGCTGTTTTAAGAAAACAAACAGGTATGATTCTCTTAATCGCTTGGTAGGGTAATTTGATTGGTGCCGCCTATTGCCCTATACTGTGAGATATGCAGTTAATACGAATGGAGCGTTGTTATGGCTAATTCTGCTTTCAGGCTTGTCGATGATGACTTCGATTTCGAAGATCTGGATGAGATCGACGATATCGATCTTAATGGTTTGGCCAACCCCGAGGATGGGGGTGCTACCGCTGGTGCTCCAGAGGCGAGTACGGGTGAGGCTGGCTATGGCGGCAATGTCGACTATGCGAACAATACAGGTTATGTGGATGCAGGCTATGCTGGCGACGCTGGCATGGGGGGCGAGGGCGATGCGAACGTCCCCATGCCTACCATGAGTGACAACATGGAGGGCACCCATAGCTTCTTTTTGGAGCCTAATCCCGGTTTCGATACGAGCATGTTCGCGGACCCCGCCGCACCGGCTGCCCCGGTACCCACCCAGGCCGACGAGAATCTTCAGGCCGAGGTCCTCGGGGATGGGACTCTTGAGAACCTTGATGGTGTCCTCGAAAAGAGCCTCTTCAATGGCTATAGTCGCAAGAGCGTAAAGGAGTATGTTGATTCCCTCAACAACAATTCGAAGATGATACGTACCAGCTTTGAGAAGCAAATCAGTGACCTGTCAAAGGAGCGCGCGGATCTTTCGAACGAGTGCAACGTCCTTAGGGCCCAGATCGATGAGATCGAGGGCAAGAAGCGTGAGCTCGAGGACCACATTGCGACGACCGAGCGCGAGGACAGGGAACAGGACGACCGCATCAATGACCTAATGTCCACAGTGGACGAGTCGAGGCGGCAGGCCGAGGAGGCCCTTGCCCGCGTCGAGCAAATGAAGGGTGAGCGTGCGGCGCGCGAGAAGGCACTCAGCGAGAACGAGGCAGAGCTCGACAAGCTGCGCAAGGACGTGCAGTCAAAGACCGAGGAGATCAATTCTCTCGACCGTGAGCTCGGCTCGTTCAAGGACAGGGTCAAGTATTACTCAGGCCAGCTCGACTCCTATCGCAATGAGGTAAACGAGTACAAGCAGAAGCTTCTCGACTTCACCCAGAAGCTCTCCGAGCACGAGAAGGTCGTCAGCGACGCGAACGCGCTGCGCGCCCAGGTCGCCGAGCTCCAGGAGAGCGTCAAGGGCTACGAGGAAAGCACGACCGAGCTCAATGCCCGGCTCAAGGAGCTCTACCAGAGCAACGAAGCCTACCAGCAGAAGAACGAGGCGCTTGAGGGGCAGGTGCAGACCCTCTCAAGGAAGAACGACACACTCCAGGGTCGCGTCTCCGATCTGCAGCAGCGCAACTCGAGCCTCAGTAGTCTTGTCAAGAAGCTGTCTGATGACAACTCGCTTTCCTTAAAGCGCATCTCCAACCTTGAGCAGCGCAACAACGGCTTCGTCTCCCAGATTGACAAGCTTAGGGCCGACAGCGAGGCCACCGTCTCGCGCTTGAGCGAACTTGAGGAGCAAAATGATAGCTATGTGGCCCAGCTCGACAAGCTTAGGAGTGTGCAGCGTGAGTCTGAGGCGATCATCAACAAGCTCAGGTACCAGAACGAGGATTATGTCACGCAGATAGGAACCCTAAAGGACAAGACTGCCGAGTTCGAGTCCCGTGCCTCCGAGCTCCAGGAACGCAACGATGGCTATGCCACCCAAATCAGCAAGCTTCAGGATGCCCGTGACTCATCCGAGGCTCGCATCCGTGAGCTCCAGGAGCAGAACAAGGAATTTGCGTCACAGATCGGGTCTCTCAAGAGTAAGAATGTCGCCTCAGAGGCTCGCTTGATCGATCTCCAGGAGCAGAACGAGGCCTCGGAGGCTCGCCTGAGCAGGCTCCAGGAGCAGAACGAGGCCTCTGCGGCTCGCCTGAGCAGGCTCCAGGAGCAGAACGAGGCCTCGACGGCTCGCGTCACGAGGCTCAAGCAGAAGAACGATGACTACGTCTCGCAGATCGGGTCACTGGAGGACAAGAACGCCGCCTCAGAAGCTCGTGTCTTCGAGCTGGAGCAGAAGAACGATGACTACGAGTCTCAGATCGACGAGCTCAAAGATCAGAACGAGGCCTCCAACCTGCAGGTCGCAGAGCTACAGCAGACCAACAAGGGCTTGCGTGAGCGTATTGCGGCCGTTATCGAGCAGGTGGGGGACGCAAAGAAGAAGCTTGAGGTGAGTGAGTCCGAGCTTGGCAAGACACTGAGTTACGCTGCCTCGCTTGAGCAGCAGTGCAGTGAGCTTATCGAGCACCTCAACAAGATGAAGGAGAAGTGCGACCTCCTGACCTCCAAGAACAAGGCTCTGCTCGACCTCGCGGACAAGTACCGCAGCCAGGTTGAGCAACACAGGAACGCCCTTCAGCGCATCGAGCAGTACGGTTACGAGGTCAACAAGTTCCAGCACTCCACGAGGGTCCTGTTTGACGCCGTGGGAGTCCAGTTTGATGATGGCACAGATGAGCTTAGTCCCACCTCATACGACGTCCGGGATGATGCGGACGATGATTTTGGTGAGTTTTAAGGAGGCGTGTTAAGGCGGGTACCATGTAGATAGACCGCTCGACACACGTAGCACAATCGAGATAAGAAGAGGGTCGCGCCTTCAAGAGTGGAAGGCGCGACCCTCTTTATGAGTTGCAGTTAACTTTGCTTGAGCGGGCATACTTGACGGTCCAAGAGAGAGGTGAGAATATATCTGTTACGCAGAACTATGGAGTGTTACTGAAGTATGGTGAATTTATCTGAATACAAGCATAGCACTTAGGCTATACTACATACAAAGGCGTTCTTTGGTGGTTTGGAGAGAGGTGGTTCTGATGAGGCGTTTGAGATTTCTCAGGAGTATGATCGCAGAAGAGGATGGCCAAGAGATCGTTGAGTTCGCACTCATCCTTACGCTGCTTATCGTACTCTTGATGGTGCCAGTAGATGTGTTTCGCTATGCTAACACACGTATGATCCTAAACGATGCCGCAACTGGTGCCGTCACCTCTGTGGACTATGACTCAATCGAGGACAATACCTATCAGAGCAAGATCCTTGATAGCGTGCGGAATTCGTATGGCACGAGGCTCGACAACGTGGATATTGCCGAAATCAAGGTGCAGAACGATGAGACGAAGGATGATTATACCTACCAAGTCTTTAACAGCGACAAGCAGAACAAGCCCCGGTACTCCGAACAATTTGATGATAGGAAGTCAAACTACCACTATAAAAACGTCTCGTTGACGCTCAGCTGTACCGAGAAGGCTATCACGCCGTTTGGAGGCATGTTCTTTGGTAGTACGACTTGGACGATCAAGAGTGATCCCAAGACATGCAGCGTCTACACAAAGGGATATGAGAAATAGAGCGTTAACGCTAGTGGAGTTTTCTATTGGGTATTCGATCTGGATGGATGGATACATACAATGATTGAAATACTAAAAAGACGGTGGGCTGACACAGGTAAAAGACGCACGTCAGGTCAGGCCTTGGTGGAATTTGCACTCGTGTTTCCACTCTTTATTATGATACTGTTTGCGATCATTGACTTTGGGTGGATGGCGTATCAAAAGGCTGCCTTCGATTACAGTCGCATACACACAAGCTGGGATTACGCTGGTCTCGATGTTGGCAACCCATCGTCAACTACCTTTGACAGTGCCAGGGTGCAAGCTGCCGTAAAGGCGTCTATAGCGAAGGCGCCCTCTATAGGCTTCGATGCGAGTGAGTTGACGGTTACGAATGCTAAAGTGACGATATCAAATGTCCCAAGCGAGTCTACTGTTCCAGACAGGAAGACGCCCGACCCCGACCCCACGAAGGCAACGAAGGTTACGCGTCAGGCAAGGCTTGAGGCTACAGTCAAATACAACGTCAAGCCCATTATCGGCCTGCTTATCAAGCCGGTGGAAGTTACTGAAAAGATCGATGTGACGCATGTGGTGGGCAACCAGACAAGGACGTACTGATGTCTATTCCGAGGTGGGGTGATGGCATGTTCAAGCAAGTCAAAAGGTTGTGCTTGACCGCGATGCAGGCCGATGATGGTGCGTCTGAAGACGGCGAGAGTGGCAACATACTCGTTATGTTTGCGTGTTCCCTCTTTGTCTTGATCTTCTTCATTGGCTTGGCCGTTGATGTGAGCATGGTTTTGTGGCAAAAGGGACAGTTGGTCAATGATGCCCAGTTGATCAAGGACAATAGGTTTGTGTACCAGGATGCAGTGCGATATGCAGATGACCCTGGGGAGAAGTTCGAAGAGAAAGCTCTTCAGACTCTTAAGAGCAATAATTATAGCGGCAAGGGCAAGATTTACTTCCGTGAGTATGAACCTCGGAATGTGCGTGAGCGAAAGGTCAAGATTCGTGTCGAGCTAAATAAGGAGGCTGATACATACTTCTTCCAAGTCTTTGGGGTTAAGCACATACCAATCTCTACCTCAATTGACTTTGAGGATACCTATGGTGATTATAGGGAGAAGTCATCAGATCCGGTGAAGGAAGTGAACAGGGTATGGCATCCACAAAAGTCCGTGTCCGAATATAACGGTACGTACGCATTTGATACGACTTCTGACACTCCTGGGCGCACCAACCCCAAGCTACCGAGTGGCTTTTGATAGACAGGAACTAGCTTTACTATGGTCAATATCGATATCAACATACCTGTGGATAGGCGAACGGCCATCGCTGCGGGCGCTGGACTCGTCGCGGTGGTGGGCGGTCTTGCCTACTGCGCTCTTCGACCGAGCGTAAAGGTCGTCTGCGCAGAGTCCATAGTTCCGGCGATGCGTGCCGTGGGCGACAAGTGTCCCTTTTCGCTCTCGGTAACTCCGGTGGCGGACGGCGACTGCACTGCGGATAAGGTCTCCTCCCTTGCTTCGTCTCGGGGTGCCGATGCCATCATCTGGAAGAACAATGCCCCCTTCGAGGACTTGGATGGTTCAAGTCTGGGAAACCTGCAATCGATTGCGACTGATATCTCGGCCGGGTTGAGCTATGCCGTGAACACGCAGGCAGAGATTAAGTCGCTGGCGATTTGCGCAGATGCGCCTGTGGCCGTCTTCAACGACGAACTGCTCAAGGTGATGAACGGCGAGCTGCTCGGTGATCTCATGCAGTTCACTTTGATGTGTCGCGATCTGCGCGACAGGTATCCCTCTGGCGTGTTTGGGATAGAGGACAGCGAGGCCGACTCGTGGGGTCTTGCGGCCTGTATCGACTACCTCGCAGCGTCCTCGCCTGACGTTGACCTGACAACTCTGCAGATTAATGAAGTTGAGCCTAATGTGACAAGCGAAGAAGAGGGCGGTGATAAGCAAGACGCAGGTCCACTCAGTGAGTTTTCGCTTCGATACTACTTCATACAGACGGATGACAAAGCCTCGCAGAGTCCAGCCGCACTTGAATCTGGTTTTAGGGAGGGTGCATATCCCGTTGCGCTGATGCGCTTCTCATCCTTTGTCTCGCTCAAGACCTCCGGTGTCTCCTGTGATGCGGTGCGTTTGTGGGGGGCATATGACATAGCACGGCCCGTTCTGTACCCTGCTTACAGCGTCTCTGTTCCGAGTGCCGTCTCGGGTGCCGCAGCTGACTTCATCAAGTGGCTCCTGGGAGCGAAGGGCCAAGGCATTCTCTGTGGGAACGTGGACTACGTTCCGGCAGGGCGAGGTGCAGAGGCTTCTGATTTAGCAGAGGGCTTGTTCGGCACTGTGTTGGGTATGGGTGAGGAACAGGCAAGTGAGACGGATACCCCAGATCAATCTCGCCTGATCTACGCCTCTCCCTCATGGATCTCAAAGCTAGGTGCAGCTTCACGTGAGCGGTACATGGCAGAGGCAAGAAGGGCTGTCGCAAGTTGATGCGAGTGCGTTAGAACGAAAGGCGGAAGATGGATGATGTCAAAATTGGAAGAAAGAGGTGGTACAATGCTGCGCCCTGTGATGAGCGCGAGCGCTCGTGAGGCACGGAGGATTCTGCGCGTATGTGCCGTAGTGTTTGCCCTCCTTGGTGTGACGCTTATGGGCGCTCTTGCTATGCCTACGAGGGCTGAGGCAAAGCGCCTTACTGTTAAGCTCGAGATTGAAAATCTTGATGAGCATCCTGAGATAAAGGACACGGCGTTTGCGTACGTCTGCTCCTTCTTTCCATGGAATGGTTTTGTTTCTGCGGGCTGGAGGCTTAACCCAAGTACAGGACAATGGCAGTGGGCTAACTTAAGTGATAAGTGGGTAACTGGTCCAGATGATCATGACGGCAGATATTGGTATAATCTAAGTCTTAAGCCAGGGCAGAGTCAAACCGTAGATGTTGGCGAGAGAAATAGCTGCTTCTATTTCTATCCTGTGATTAGTCCGTTTGCTCAAAAGAGGACCGATCCTGGCCTGAGTCTTCAGGAAGTTATATATACGGGAAATACCTGGACAATTAGTTATAATGACAACAATTGGGGTCCTCAAAGCATTGTCCCATTTAATATGGGAGGATTTCCATCCAACAACGACGGGTCTGTCACGCTTAAGATGCGCTATGACAAGGGACTTCCTAAGCCGCCAGACACAAAGTTCGAGTTGGCGCTGCAGAACGAGAAGAAGATAGACTATCTGGGGGATGGACATCCAAACGCTGACACACCGCGGAATGGTCCTAATGACTATCGCGTGTACCTTACTAGTAGGACAGTTGACAACACCAAGTACGAAGGGTATAAGCCAAAGAACATCATACTTGCCCTTGACCGCTCCCTTTCCATGAGCTATACGTTTGGTGGTGCGGATAACAACAGCAATGAGAGATGGAATTCGTTGAAAAGAGCTGCTAATAGGCTGATGGATGGTGTTGGTGGCAGCGAGCTCGGCAACACGTTTTCAGTCGTCACCTTTTCCAGTGATGATAACTATGGTCACGGCTATGTGGGAGGGGGAACACAGGCTCGAGTTACGAATACTTCTCTTCAAGAGGCAAAACGGGTAGTTAATGGGCTGAGTCCGTCTCCAAATGGAGGTACCGATTACTACTCTGCCTTCCAGAAAATTAATGAATGCTGTGTCAGTGATAGGGAGAACATCGTTCTCTTCATAACTGATGGCGAACCAACGTCCTTGCCAAAGAATGTGCTTAAGCGGCTTATGGGTTCCACAGCCCAGTCAGTCATTGCGACCACATATACTCGCGAAGCTGCGACAAAGTATCTGTCTTCAAGAAATATAAAGAGCTTTTATTCCGTCTTCATTGGAACGAACCAAGGCTCTGCAGCGGTATTAAACATGATCACGCGAGCTACGAATATCCCAAATAATGAGAGGGCATCAGTCCAAGCGTCGAATGATGAAGAGATGCAAAAGCTTATCGACGCACTGACACAGAGGATCAAGAAGCCGACTATCGGTGTCGCAATGGAGGACACCCTCTCTCCGTACGTGCAATATATGGGCGAGGTAAAAGTGACCGCCCAGGAAGAGGGTCAAGCGAATGCAGTCGATTTGAGGGAGGGTGTTGACTATACACTTAACCAAAGTGGAAAAAAGCTGACACTTCGTATCTCAAAGGCCGCGACAAAGAATACACTCTATACGTTTTCGTATAATGTGGATTCTGGGCCTGGCATTCAGCCATACAAGGATAATGGATTTATCTATCCGGATACTGGCGATAATGATACTGATTATGATGCCGGCAATCTCACCAGTTCAAATAAGCCAGGATTCTTCGAGAGCGCGAAGGCGGTCGGACAGATTACCTATAACGTTGGCGCTGGCTATGAGTCTGTGGATTATGACTTTCCTAAACCAGTCGTCCAAGTTAAGTATACTGAAGGTGGCAAGGGCAAGATTGGCGGCCATGTAACGCTCTACAACCAGGAGCTTACACGCGGTAGGTTTAACTTTGACCTCATTGCTGAAGATGGTGCCATTACGAGAGTACCCAATGAGGAGAATGGGGACTTCAAATTCCCTGAAATCCTATACGATAAAGATGAGGATATAGGTACACATACGTTTACGCTACGACAGGCAGCGCCAGATGGCCTTGATGAGAAGGGATTTAGTTCTTCGGATAATATGCAGTACACACCTGTAATAAAGGATTCCGAACCACACTACTGTGAGTTCAAGGTTATTGTTACGGTAGCAAAAATAGGTGATGTGTATGACGTAAAGGTGAAGTACACTAATCCACAGGATGGAAGTACTTCTGACGATGCTCATTTCTACAACACCTACGGTATTCAAGGTACATATCAGTAATGTGTCGAATGTAAGCTTGTAGTACCATAAAGGCCTCCCGCTACGTTTGGGCGGGGGGCTTTTTTGGGTGCTTGGCAATGGCAATGAGGTCGTATCCACCGTTTGGGGGTGTCTATGTGCATGCTGCTGGTAGCTCGAAGGATGCGTGATTCGCTTCAGAGGTCACGTCGCAAGGTGGGTGGCATACGCTGTCCCCGTAGCTGTCGCCTGCGTCTTGTTGCGACGCTCTGTACCGTCATCGTGACATGTGCCTTGGGACTTTGCCTGCTGCCTCGCTCGGCCAGTGCCGATACCCTCTCGGATCTACAGGCGAGGGTCGAGGCCAGTACGCTTGCCCTCAACGAGACCACAGCAAAGCTCGAGCAGGCACAGAGGGAGGTGGACGAGGGCCAGAAGAGGATCGACGAGCTCAATGCCCACCTCCAAGACGCGAGGGCCAAGTTCTCCAAGAGTCTGAGTGTTAGCTATAAAATGCAGCAAGACTCGATGGGACTGCTTGACCTCCTGGTCTCGTCGAATAGCCTTGAGGATGTCATCGAGTATGTGCAGTATTCCAACGCGATCTCGTACAGGAGCGAGCGGGAGATATCGGAGTTGCTGGAGACCTCCAAGGAGCTTGCGGCCGCGCAGAGCGATCTAGAGGCGAGGCGAGATGACGCTACGCAGGCGCGGCAGGACGCAGAGAACGCCCTCAACGAGGCGGAGGCCGCGCGCACGGCCGAGCAGAACGCCTACATGGCCAGGCAGGCGGCCTTGGCCGAGCAGGAGAGGGCCGCGCTTGAGGAGGCGGCGCGAGCCGGTACTGATGCCACGTTCCAGACCGAGAACGGAAACGACTCCCCCGTGAGGACCCCCACGTCCGGTGCTGTTCCCGCCATTTTTGGCGTGAACTGGAACATGGGGAGGGAGGAGTTTATATCCCACTGGGCAGCTCGCATCGACGCCTTCCTAAGCGGCTTCCCGCTTGCGGGCTATGGTCGCACCTTCGCGGAGGCTGCCTACGACCGTGGTGTCGATCCCAGGCTCTCGCCGGCGATATCCAACGTCGAGAGCACCCGGGGCACCTACTGCTTCCTTCCCCATAACGCTTGGGGGTGGGGGCAGGTGAGCTGGCCCGACTGGGACACGGCGATCCGTGCGCACATCGCGGGCCTTGCAGCGGGCTACGCGCCCTACCTGACGGTCGCGACCGCAAAGAAGTATTGCCCGCCAAACGCGGCCTACTGGTACGCGACCGTACTCTGGGGCATAGAGCATATCTAGCGAGGCTGTTGAAGAACGACTTGGACTAACGGACTGGATGAGGCAAAACAACATCGGGCAGAACATCATCGCGTGGGCTGTCATCGAGGACAGCTGCACCTGGTGCAGATTGCGTCTTTCCGTGAGGTTGTCTGCGCAGAATGTGCTTTTCCGTGAGGCGGTGCCATGTTTGCGCAGGTGAGGAAAAGCGCACTCTACGGAAAAGCGCATTCTGGCGGCAGGCCATCACGGAAAGGCGCACTCTGCGTGCGGTATGCGACGGAAAGGCGCATTCTGGCTGCGGGTCCTCACGGAAAGGCGCACTCTGCGATCGTGGTGGGGTACAGAATGCGTCTTTTCGTGAGACGGTGGGTATAGAATGTGCTTTTCCGTGAGGCAGGCCGACGTTTGCGCAGGTGAGGAAGTGTCACGTAAAAGCGCATTCTGCAGCCAGCGCCCCACGGAAAAGCACAGTACGCGTGAGGGGAACAGAGGGGCCTCCACGTACCTACGGCAATTACGTGGCGCAGAAAATGGCAGCGACAAAGCATAGCACCGCGATAACGCAGGTAATGCAGATGGATCTTTTGCCCTCTCCCTTTACGTTGCCTGTCACTACACCTATAAGGGCGACGAGTACGGAGAAGCTGCCCACGGTTGTCAGATTGAGCGTGAGTACAGCCTGCAGGTCTACCTACGCTGCCTGGGCATTGGCATTCACAAAGGTGAAGATGCCTGCCAGGATGGCCATGATTGCCATCACGTTGCCGTACATCCTTCTCTCGACGGACTTGATCTCGTCAGCTGTGTTTTCGATCCGCTCGATCTCATCACGGTAGACGTCCTCATAGCGGCCCATCCCGCGAAACTCCATCTCGTCTTGGAAGGTGCCTTCGTACGCATTATCTACAGGTTTCTCCACACGTTCGAAAGCGATCTGCACAATCGGTCGTGCGCTGTCTAATATAATCGTGTCTGCGCTCACGTTTGTCACCCTATAGTAGACTATCGTCCGGTGGCCGGGAAAATAGAGCGGTGCGTCTAAGGTAAGACCCTCACGGATGCGCGAGTTCTTTAGCAGTACGCGGGCAGCTATGGTGTGGGGAAGTTGCACTCCCTCGACACATTCCACGAACGCAGAGTCACCGTGCTGCAGCTTGCAACTTGCACGGCTCAATCCGTCTGAAAACACAAATCTCTTGGTCCTCAGGTCGCAGGTGATTGTTCCAACATTGTTCTTGTCGGCGTTAACGAGCACATCTTGCTCGATTAGCTCCCGTATCTCCCCGTCGCTCAATAACATGGTATAGCCTCCAGTTACAGACATATCTTGTATTGTAGCTCTGTTCGGTCGACCAGACACGACATGAAGTTTTCTGCGCAGCATTACAAGGAGAGAAGCTGATGGGCCGAGCCTCGGCTGAACAGGGACTTCGCAATACCTGCGTCGCCTGTGGAGCTGCAGTCGTCTTCACGTCTGTGGAAGGCGGTTCTGCTATCGAAAGGCTTCGCCACACCTCCACGGTCGGCCGCTCCGCCCCCTTGGCTAGCCGGGCGATTACGGGTCCCAGCGGCTCAGGAGGTAGGTGGCGCCCAGGCGAACGTGTGGGATCAACAGTATGCGCATCTCCGTGGAAATGGGGTGCCAGTAGAACACGCTCGCGACCTTGAAGCGCAGGCATTGTTGTTCGGGGCCATGGAGAACCACATCGACTGGGCGGGCGACGTCGCGTAGCTCACGGACGGGGTGGTGACCAGCTGCCTCACGGAAAAGCACAGTTTTGGTGGCTTGAGGATCGCAGAGTGCGCTTTTCCGTGAGGACCCGCAGCCAGAATGCGCTTTTCCGTCGCATGCCGCACGCAGAATGCACTTTTTCGTGAGGACCCGCAGCCAGAATGCGCTTTTCCGTAGAGTGCGCCTTTCCTCACCTGCGCAAACGTCGGCCTGTCTCACGGAAAAGCGCATTCTGTACCCACCACCTCACGGAAAAGCACATTCTGTACCCACCACGGTCGCAGAGTGCGCTTTTCCGTGAGGACCCGCAGCCAGAATGCACTTTTCCGTGAGGACCCGCAGCCAGAATGCACTTTTCCGTGAGGACCCGCAGCCAGAATGCGTTTTTCCGTAGAGTGCGCTTTTCCTCACCTGCGTAAACGTCGGCCTGTCTCACGGAAAAGCGCATTCTGTACCCACCGCCTCACGGAAAAGCGCACTCTGGCCCGACGCAACCGCAGGACCAAGGCCTGCGTGCCCGTCGTCTGCCTGCCGAGATCGGGTTGGAGCTGGGCGGGCGGCTACGCCAATATGCCCACGAGGAGCTGGCCAGACGGGCTAAAACCGATCGACCCTAACGGCACCACAGGGCCATGGCGTCCGACAGGTCACAGGCCCACGACCATCATGGCCTCGATCACCCCATGGCCGATGCCGTATCCGATGGCGCAGAGCAGGCCATGATCCACCTTCCCAGACCGCAGCAGGAGCATGAACCGCAGCCGCGTCCAACTCCTCGAACGCGCCTGCAGCGAGGACGCCATACAGGACAAAGGCGACCGGCGTGGATCTCAGGCCCGGAAACGTGGCGAACGCCAGCGCATGGGCAAGCTGCTCGAGAAGGCCCGCAAAGACAACGAACACCAACGCACCGACGAGGATCGCCCGGAATTGGACGTGCAGTCGCCTTCTCGCAACGACGAGCGCCACGACCGGCGCGCCAAACGAGATCACAGCCGCGACGACCATCGCGAAGGGCCACAGGCGGGGATGGCGCGTTCCCGACGGCCGCCACGCCCTCCCATATGCATGCGGACTCGCCCACCCTCCCGGGAGTATACCAATGGGCGACAAAAAAGCGGCACATGTGGAGGACGCGGTGTTCTGGGGGTAAGTCCGCAGGCTCAGAGCACCTGAGAGCTGCGTGTCACAGGCCGTCCATGTGGGAGGGCCTCTATCCGCTGCCAACTATCCGCGATGGCAATACGTTCGACAAGATCACGACGCTGCTCACGGGGGCTGAGATGACTCAAGGGAGGTTGGCCTGAGGGTTCCCAACCCTTCCATCACAAGAACTCAAGATTATACTGATTGATCAGAATAATCAGAAAGATACGGGTATAATGAGAGTACGATAACATACGATGACACGGGAGGTAGCCACGATGTACGCAACACATCATCACCGTCATGGGGCGGGACCGCAGGGCGGCAGGGATCGTCGCGGCAACGGATACTTTGGACCACGCGGCCCCCATGGGAATCACATCATGGGCACCGTCACGGTTGACGGGCGCGGTCAGCTCGTCGTTCCCCGCGAGGCGCGTGACGCGCTCAACATCCAGGCGGGGGACCGCTTCGTCGTCTTTGGAAACGAGTGCCGCAGGTCGTTGCACCTCGTGAGCGCCGACTACTTTGACAGCTTTGCCGACATGCTCCTGTCCCGCTCGAGCCGCCTGGAGAGGCTTGCGCGCGATCTCCGTGGCATGTCTTGGGGCGAGGGTCCCGAGGAAGACGAGGGCGCAGACGAGGGCGCAGGTGCCAGACCAACCGATGGCGATGCGTCCCGGTCGACTCCGGACGCGGGCAGGTCGAAGGAGTAGCCATGGACAGGGGCCGCTACGGACGTGTCGTGCGTCTCTTCACACGCTTTGGCCTGGAGCTCTGGTGGCTCGATGCGGGCAGGCGCCTGCGCTCGGCGGGCAGGCAGAGAAGGATCGAGCACAGGACCTACGCGCGTCAGGCGAGGCGGTTCAGAGAAGTTGCCGAGGGGCTCGGCGGTCTCATCATCAAGCTTGGCCAGTACCTGAGCGTTCGTGTTGACATGCTGCCGCGCGAGTACACCGAGGAGCTCAGTGCGCTCCAGGACAGCGTGCCGCCGGTGCCGTTCGAGGACATTGCCGATGTGTTCGAAAAGAGCGTCGGGGCAACGGTTGATGAGGTCTTCGCGACATTCGAGCGAGAGCCCTTGGCTGCCGCCTCGCTCGGACAGGTGCATGAGGCCACGCTCGTCTCTGGCCAGCGCGTGGCCGTCAAGATACTGCGCCCGCATATCGCCGAGACGATCGAGACGGACCTTGCCGCCCTCAAGACAATCTTTGGGATGGCGCAACGTTATACGAGGCTGGGTGACACCATCGACTTCGATCAGCTCTATGGCGAGTTCGAGCGCACGGTCTCAGCCGAGCTCGACCTCATGCGCGAGGGCAGAAGCGCCGAGGCAGTGAGGGAAAAGCTACACGACTTCCCGAACGTCGCCGTGCCGGACATCCACTGGGAGACCTCGTCGTCCGAGGTCTTGACCATGGAGTACATGGAGGGTGTCAGCATCTCCGACATCGGCGCCCTGGATGCCATGGGCATCGACCGAGCCCAGCTCGCGACGGACCTCATTGACGTCTTTGCCGAGATGATCCTCTACGACGGCCTCTTTCACGCGGACCCACACCCCGGCAACGTCCACGTGCAAGCTGGCGGCACGATCGTGCTGCTCGACTTTGGGATGATGGGTACGATCACCGATGACATGCGCAAAGGCTTCATGGGAGTGGTCACGGCCATCTTCTCGCGGGACGCGGCTTCCCTGGTCGATAGGCTGGGAGATCTTGGCTTCATACGCCCTGGCACAGATACCGAGGGCTTCACCAAGGCCGTCCTGGCGCTGCTCGGACACCTTGATGTGGGCGATCCCGACAAGGCCATATCTACGCTCGAGAACTACAGTGACGAGCTGCGCGACTTCATGTACGAGCAGCCGTTCCAGCTGCCCGCCAACGTGGCATTTTTAGGCAAGGCGGTGGCGACCGTCGCGGGCATCTGCCAGAGGCTCAACCCTGACATCGACCTTGTCAGCGAGCTCACGCTCCTCGCACAGGACCTGGTGGGTGGCGAGGGAAGGGCCGAAGGCCCGTCTGGCCTGCTGTCCCAGCTCAAGGACATGGGCGAGGCCGCCATCCCGGCCTTAGGGCAGCTTCCCGGTCTCATCGAGAGGGCGTCTTCGGGCAGGCTCGTCGTCAGGCTCTCGAGGACCCAGGTGTCGGCCCTGACGGACGGGCAGCGCTCTGGCACCGACCGCATGACAAGAGCGATACTGGGCGCGGCACTCTTCGTACCCGGTGCGCTCTGCGGAATGGCCGTGGGCTGGTCGCCCTTGGCCGTCGCGCTGTTTGTGATGGGCCTTGTGCTCATGGTATACCAGGCGTACCCCGCAAGACGCAAGGGGGCGCGGGGACGTCGGGGTCATTCCTCATGGTTAAGGCGTAGCGACGCGTAGGTCATCATGCGTCCTGAGAGCACAAGCCCGGCGGCCCTGCCACGGGTATCACCGGGACCGGGATTCCCGTCTCAGTTCCCGTGTGGGCGACGCAACCAAAGCTAACGAAAATGGCCGATATCTGCCACGTGTTGTTGGTGGAACTGGGCGCAACCAAACGATACCGTATTCATAGAAATCATACTCTCTAAGGAGCGGCCATGAACATCGTCACCGTCCGGGACCTGACCAAGGCGTATCCCGGCTTCACACTCGACGCGGTCTCGTTCTCGCTTGCCGAGGGGCGAATCGCCGGCTTCATCGGCCGCAACGGCGCGGGCAAGACGACGTCCATCAAGTCGATGCTGAACCTGACCCATCCCGATCGCGGCGAGATCGACTACTTCGGGCTGCCGCTCGCGGGCAACGAGGCGCAGATCAAGAAGCGCATAGGGTACTCCACGGGTACCATCAGCTGGTATCCGCGCAAGAGGATCCGCGACATCAAAAACGTTATGAAGCTCTTCTACGACACGTGGGACGACGCGAAGTACGAGGGCTACCTACGCACGTTCGCGCTCGACGAGGGCAAGGCCCCGCACGAGCTCTCCGAGGGCATGAAGGTGAAGTGCAACCTCCTGTTCGCCCTCTCCCACGGCGCGGAGGCCCTCATCCTGGACGAGCCGACCAGCGGCCTCGACCCACTCTCCCGCGACGAGCTCCTGGGGCTCTTCGACCAGATCAAGCATATGGGCGTGGCCGTCTTCTTCTCCACGCACATCATCTCCGACATCGAGCGGTGCGCCGACGACATCGTGTACATCTCCAAGGGGAGGATCGTGGCCTGCGTGCCCAAGGAGGAGTTCGCCGACCGCCATCAGAGGCCGGGCGAGACGCTCGAGGAGTCCTTCCTTCGCCTGGAGGGGGGGGACGCGCGATGCGTAGCCTGCTGGTCAAGGAGATGAGGCTCTCCGCCTCGGTGCTCTCGTACGCCTTCATCGTGTTCGGCCTGATGTTCCTCCTCCCCGGATACCCGATCCTGTGCGGCGTGTTCTTCTCGTGCCTCGGCATCTTCCAGAGCTTCCAGAACGCGCGAGAGGCGAACGACCTGGTGTTCTCGGCGCTGCTTCCCGTTCCCAAGCAGGATGTGGCACGGGGCAAGCTGTACTTCTCGTGCGCCGTCGAGCTCTGCACGCTGCTGCTCATGGCGATCGCGACGGCCACTCGCATGACCGTGCTCGCAGACTCGCCGGTATACCTCAAGAACGCCCTCATGAACGCGAACCCCTTCGCGCTCGGCATGGCGTTCCTGATGTTCGGGCTGTTCAACCTCATCTTCATCGCGGGCTTCTTCAAGACGTCGCATGAGTTCGGGAAGCCCTTCGCGGCCTTCACTGTCGTTGCGTTCGTGGTGATCGCGGCCGCCGAGGCCCTGCACCACGTTCCCGGGCTGGGGGCGCTGAACGCCTTCGGCTTCTCTCACCTGCCCCTGCAGCTCGGCTTGCTCGCGATGGGCCTGATGTGCTATATCGTCCTCACCGGGATCGCGCTGGGACGCTCCGCCGCGCGCTTCGAGAGGACAGACCTGTAGGGAGGCTTGCATGCTCAAGGACAACCTGCTCATGCTGCGAGGCATCCACGGCTTCTCGCAGGAGGAGATCGCGGAGAGGGTCGGCATCTCCCGCCAGGCATACGCGAAGTGGGAGAGCGGCGCCACCATCCCCGACGTCGAGAAGTGTGCCCGGCTGGCGCGGGAGTACGGCACCACGGTGGACGCCCTGCTGAGGACCGAGGAGATGGACGACGGCCGCGTGCTGCCCCCCGCGCCAAAGGGCAAGAACATATGGGGCTCCGTGTGCGTGAACGAGCGTGGCCAGATCGTCATCCCGAAGGCGGCGCGTGACCACTTCGGCCTTCGCGCGGGCCAGAGGCTCATCCTCGGGAGCGACGACGACGAGGGGTTCGTCCTGATCCCGGCCGAGATCTTCGAGCGGAAGATCGAGCTCATGAGCCAGATCCTGTCCCCTGCCGGTGAGTGAGGCGCGATGAGGGAAACGCCGTCTGTCAGAGGGTCCCTGCCATCCGCCCCGCGTCCGCGCTTCTCCCGTCTCTGCTCGAGGTTTTCCCGCCTCTCCCGCTCGCGCCGCTTGCGAGCATCGCCTTGCGCTGCTGGGCTGGCGCCTCGCGGGCGGAGTCCGTCTGCCTCTGAAACGTGGTGCCCTCGCCGGCGATCCCGCGCCGCAGGGTGCGGGAAGACACGCCAAGCCGCCCCGCCGCGTCGCCGACCCCGCAGCCATCCGTCGACAGCGGGGTCGGCCGGGGCACCGCACGCGCGGGCGGAGGCGGAGTTGTCCACGTCGAGCTCCTCAAGGCGGCGTGCCAGCTCAGGCTCGAAGTAGGGCCGCATGGCGTCGTCGTGGCTGACGAAGGGAGGGGCGAGGTCGGCATCCGAGAGGGTGACGGCATTCGTCTCTGCCCTGGCCGCCGAAGCCGGCGTGGTTGATGAGGACGTCGGCCTGCCAGTCCCTCTCCCCGCAGGTGTCGTAGACCCTTTGGACGTCCTCGGCCTTGGAGAGATCGGCGGCTGATGATGTGCGCCGTGACGCCATGTCTGGTTGCCGCCTCCGACGCCTGCCCGTCGAGCTTTGTCTGGCTCCTTCCGACGAGGATGAGGTTACCGCCCCTGGACGCGTGTGTCTTTGCGAAGAAGGTGCCGAGCCCGCCGTACGATTCCGAGATGAGTGCCGAGTTTGCATGGTCACATGATTGCGATTGGGTGGTTGCATGCCCGTGACTGGTGATCGCTTACGGCGTGGGTAATCACTACGGCGCCTCCTCTCCCTCCCTGCTTGTATTTTTGCCTATACTGTATTAGTATACGTAATACAGATACTACAGGAATTATCGGAGGCTTGCGCTATGCTCCTGCAACTGGACTTCTCGATCGCGACACCCATTTATCAGCAGATCCGTGACCAGATCGTGCGGGGCATCGCCGAGGGCGAATTCGCACCTGACGAGCGCCTGCCGACCGTGCGCGCCCTTGCGTCGGAGTGCGGCGTCAACGTCATGACCGTTAGCAAGGCCTACCAGCTCCTCAAGCAGGAGGGACACGTGCGCGGCGACCGGAGGGGGGGCACCTTCGTGCGTGAGCCCAATGGCAGCTCAGGTCCCGACCCCGGCACCGTGGAGGCGCTACGCCTGCGCCTGGCGGAACTCGTCGCCAGTGGTATGTCGGGTGAGGACGTGCTTGCGCTTTGCGGGCGCCTGCTGGACGACGTTTCATCCCAGAGAGATAGGAGATTGCGATGAGTACCGTTTCCGTGATGTGGTTGTCCTGCAGTTGGATTCCCCTTCTCGCATGGTGGGTGCTCAGGAACAGCGCACGGTTCAAGAAGAATATCGTCATCGGCGTGACGCTCCCGCATGAGGCGCGCGACGACGGCCAGGTTGTGGCCATCCTCACCAACTACCGCCGCCAACAACTAGCCTGCACCATCGTGCTCGTGGCCGTCGCACTCGCATGTGCGGCGGCGGGGACGCTTCGTGCATGGGCAGGTCCGCTCATAGTGTGCTGGACGCTCTGGATCCTCGCCGCCTGCGTCGTCCCAGAGACCGTCTTCGCGCTCGCGAACCACAAGCTCGCCGGCCTCAAGGACGAGCGCGGGTGGCGCCGCGAGGAGATGGGCAGAGGCCGGCATGTGACAGTTGCTGACATCGGCGCGGCCGCCCAGCCGTACACGCGGGTCTCAGGCATATGGTTCGTTCTCATCTGTGCTGTAAGCCTGGTTCCCGCCCTGCTCGACCGTAACAATTTAGTGGTCTACCTGCTGTTCGCCGCGTGCGTGCTCATGGTGTGGGTGACCTTCCGCTGGTGCTACCGCGACCGCAGCGAGGTAGTGGACGACAACACCACCCTCACGCAGACGCTCACACGCATCCGCCGGCGCGCCTGGGCGAGGGTGTGCCTCGTCATGGCAGCATCCTTCGCGCTCATGAGCTGGGCGCAGCTCCTCTTTCGGGGTTCAACCGATTTATACCTTATCGGCATGATGTTTCCCTGTGCGGTCCTTGGAATCGTAGCGTTTGCGACCGAGATGCGCATGCGTGGCCTACAGGAGCGCCTCACGAAGGCCAGTGGCGAAGGCCTCTACGTGGACGAGGATGATCGCTGGATCTTTGGTATCTTCTACTACAACCCGGACGATGCCAAGCTCATGGTGAACGAGCGCGTGGGCGTCAACACGTCAATAAATCTGGCACGGCCAGCGGGCAAGGCAATTATGGCTGCCCTTGCACTCCTGCTGCTCTGTCTGCCTGTGGCGGGGGCGCTCATGGCGGACGATTTTGGCACGCCCGTCACACTCGAGTTCTCTGGCCAGGCAATCCATGCGCGTCACTCACTGACGAGCTACGAAATTGACATGGACGACGTGGTGTCCATAGAACTGATCGACCAGCTTCCCCAGATGACGCGCACCCTCGGCGGCGCTGCGGAGACCTTCCTCGAAGGTGACTTTTCGAGCGAGCGGTACGGGACGCTCAAAGTGTGTCTAGACCCCGAGGTCGGTCCATGGCTCCTCGTCCGCACGGGAGACGGCAGAACCTACCTCTTGGGAGCGAGTGACGCAACGCAAACCAAGGCCGTCTTAGAGGAGGCCGGCACGGACCAGCGGTGGGCGTCAAGAGGTTGAATGCGCAGGCGACCACGGCGTCCCCGACCTGTGGCCCGGCGTGGACGGCAGGGGCACGGTCAGGCACGACCACGGGCACGGGAGGCTCTGATGCCCTGTCGCTCCTCGCCTCGACCGACCGACCTGCCGGCCGACGAGGCGACCCCTCCTCGCGGGCGAGACGCACGAGGGTCCAGACTACGCCGGGTTTTTCGGGATCCCACGCGGCAGGTACCCCAAGGGCGACCTGATGCGGATCGTGCCCGGCGACGTTTCGGCGCGCACCCCCGCGAAGGCAAGGCGCTACCTGCCGTACGTCCCGGGCCGCCTCGGGCTCGTGTCCGCGCCCAAGCTGCGGCTTCCGGCCGGACCTGGTCGAGGGCCTCTTCTCGAGGAAGGCCCGCCGGACGCTGTGCGGCATCCGGGTGTTCAGTAAGGATGAGTCCGAGGAGAGGATCCTGCGCTACCTTGAGGAGGCGGACGCCGAGCCGGTCGCCTGCAGGCGGAGGTGGGGCCTGTCGGACATGGGCCTGACGACCGAGGAGCTCGTCGTGGACGCCCACCTTTCGGATGGAGCAGACGAGGCGGGCTAGTTGCTGGACGCTATCCTAGCGGGCCTGGATTAGCTTTCGCAACGCAGCAGTTCCCTTGGGCTAGGTTTGCATATGTAGTAACATGCGGTATCATATATGCAAATGGAAAGAGCACATGACATAGCATCCGGTTACACGGCCTCGCAGGCGGCGAGGCTTCTCGGCGTCGGTAGGCACGAGGTCGCGAGACTCGTGCGCAACGGCACCCTCCACGCGCAGAAGACCGACTCGGGCGAGCTCGTCGTCGATCCCAACAGCGTGCATGCTCATGAGGCGCTCTTCCCGTTCAAGGGAAGGCCATGGAGCCCGCAGACCGCCTGGGCCGCGCTGCTGGCGCTCGACGGGGACGACGTCTCGTGGCTCGAGTACCACAAGAGGAGGCGCCTTTTCCTGAAGCTCAAGGACATCGGCGCGGAGGAGCTCGTCTGGCTCGCCCGCAACAGGATGGATGCGAGAGGGTATCTCGTATCGCCCTCCTTCGAGGATGACGTGAGGGAGGCGCTTGTCGCCACGGGGATGGCCTCTTCCTTCATCGCCGAGCTCGGCCTGGCCCCGACGACCCCGGTGCTGGACGGCTATTCGATTGGAAGAACAGCAGAGGAGTTCGAGCACGACTTCTTCCTCGTGGAGGACACCTCCGGGCCGTGTATCGTGAGATATGCGAAGGACCTGCCGGCATCGTTGGAGGACATGACCGAGATGCCCGAGCCCGTCGTTGCCGCAGACCTGGCGATGTCGGTCGACGTGCGCGAGCGAAGGTGCGGACTCGGTTACCTGGAAGGACTTCTTGATGGGATGCGCTGAGCTGAAGATCTCCAAGCTCATGAAGCCGTGGGACATCGTCATAGAGCTAGGGGAAAACCTGCCGGAGGGATCGTGGATGCTCATCGGCGGGCTCATGACGCAGGCCCACGCGATGATCGCCGGATACCAGTCCCGCTCGACCGTAGACGTTGACGTCCTTGTCGACGTCATGGTATCGACCTCGAACATCTCTGCGGTGGTGAGGCAGCTCGGGAACATGGGATTTGCCCTCAAGGAGCCCGGTCTGCGCGGCACCGCCTTCCACCGTATGACCTGCGGAGCGCGTATCGTAGACATCTTGGTGGCCGATCACCTGCCCTTCGGCAGGGCAAGATCCGCCAAGGTGAACCGGTGGCCGATGATGGAGATCGCAGGCGGCGCGCAGGTGATCGAGCGGGGCATGGATCTTGCGCTCGTGCATGAGGACGGGTCCACCCGGATACGCACCCCCGACTTCCTGGACGCGCTGGTCCTGAAGAGCGCGGCCTACCGCGCGGACAGGCGAGGCAGGCACCGTCCCCTCTCGATGGCATCGCCCTGCTTGCGAGATTGTTCACCGATCACAAGGGCTATATCGAGCGCCTGCACGGCTCGGACAGGAAGCGGCTAAGGGCCGTGGCGGAGGCACTGTCCAATCCCAACGACAGCTCGTGGATGCGTCTCAACCCCGAGAATCGCAAGGTAGGGCAGTTCACCCTTACCGTGCTCTCTAAGTAACCGAAAAGGCTGGCAACTATGCGATGGATTCAAGCAGAGGAGCAAGGCGTCGGTGCTATCTTCAAGCTTGTGCAAGACGCGATCTCGCGCGTCTATCCCAGCTATTACCCGAAGAACCAAAGTATCGTTGCGATACGGGGCGAGGACGATCGCTCGGAGAGCGTTTTGGCAGCTTGTTGTGGTGTGGTGCGTAGTTTTCTTGACACGAGAGAGAAAGAAACCTCGTATGGCGGCGATTCCAGACGCCTTACCCGGGTGAGCTTAGGGTTCGGCCTCGTCCCACACCTCTACCGTAAGGCCTGGCACGCGCTGAAACTCGCGCGCGTTGCGAGTGACGAGCACAGCCCCGTTGGCAAGGGCCGTGGCAGCGATGAGTAGGTCGTTCGGTCCGATCGTCTTGCCCCTTGAAGCAAGTGTGGCGCGTATGCGGCCATAATGCTCGGCACAGCGCGAGTCAAAGGGAGCAATCTTGAACGGGGATAAAAAACGTCCGACTATCATCCGTTCCTTTGTGGGGTCCTTTGCCCGTTCGACACCATAGCAAAGCTCCGCCTCCACAATCGCTGGGACTGCGAACATGCGTGGGTCTGAACGCATGAAGACTCGATAGGTGTGCGGCAGCCGTCCGCGCAAAAATTCTACGATGATGTTTGTATCGAGCAGGTACATGTGCCTTGGACCTCCTCGAATGTCTCGCCAACGAACCAGTCGCAGGCGTCATCAAGGGATGGATCGAGAATAGAATCGTCTGCGTCGGGAAAACCTGAGACGCTTCCATAGAGGTCGAACCAGCCATCAGGCCAGACCGAGGAACATCGGTCTGCCTCGATAATCCGTGCTGTGAGCTTGGAGATGGAGATACCCTCTGCCGCAGCCCGCTGCTTGAGACTATCGAGAACCCCATCGTCCACATAGAGTGAAATCTGTGCCATAACCGTTCTCCTCATCGCGCAAGTACCTATACAAGTATACTTTTCCTACAAATATAGACAAGTTGAACACAGCAAATGCCGAGATGAACGCTGCGGTGCCACGATACTTTGCAGTGCCCCATACTCAGATGCTGCTGCTTTTCCCGTCGCTCGACAGCAAGGCAGGCGCCGTACTCAAGCGCAAAGAGGATCGCGGCAATGCTGCATAGACAGCTCTGGCATGCTGGACTGCAGATGTGGACGGGACGATCCGCTCGAGGTGAACATAGAAGGGGCGGTACGTGCTGGGGGACATGGGACACATCAGTTTGACCAGCCGAGAAACCGTCCTGTAGGAAAAAGGTCGTCAAGCCTGCAAAGAGATCCCCCTCGCGGAAGGCCGTTCTCGGTAAGACCCAATGAACGTTCGGTCGAGGGGGCGTTCTGACGTCGATGCGGCACCTGCGGGTCAAAAGGTCGCTTCGGTCCGCATTGCTGCTCGCCTCTGAACGCTTGTCCGTACACTCACCGCTGAGTGGCAATGCATGCTGTTCCGAGAAAGCCCCTTGGTGCTCCGTTCGCGCTACCAGCTACCCCAGACCGTCTTCCGTGACGGCCGAAGGCGGAATCCCAACAGGCAAATTCGGCCCACAGCCAGAATGCGCTTTTCCGTGAGGTACCACAGCCAGAATGCGCTTCTTCGTGAGGCACCAACTCCAGAATGCGCTTTTCCGTGAGGCGACGCCGCGTTTGCGCAGGTGAGGAAAAGCGCATTCTACGAAAAAGCGCATTCTGTGCAGACGCCCTCACGGAAAAGCGCATTCTGCAACCGACGTCTCACGGAAAAGCGCGCTCTGACTCACCACCCTCACGAAAAAGCGCATCCTGCCCTCGCGCCGGTGGCCAAACTGCACCTTTCCGTGAGGGTGTTACGGAAAGGCGCACCCTGCGATCCCTAAACCACCCAAAGTGCGCTTTTCCGTGAGGACCGCACGCTCAGAATGTACTTTTCCGTGAGGTACCACAGCCAGAATGCGCTTCTTCGTGAGGCACCAACTCCAGAGTGCGCTTTTCCGTGAGGTGGCTCGACGTTTGCCCAGGTGAGGAAAAGCGCATTCTACGGAAAAGCACATTCTGCAACCGACGTCTCACGGAAAAGCGCACTCTGCATCCGCAGGGTCACGAAAAAGCGCACTCTGACCCACCGCCCTCACGAAAAAGCGCACTTTGCCCACCAACGTACACACAGACTGCGTTTTTTCGTGAGCCGCTCCGCCAGACCGACGACCACTCCGCCAGATCGACGACCACTACGCCAGACCGACGGCCCCACCGTAGCTCCGTACTCCATCACATGTGGACCTCCCCTGCAGGGTAGCTTCCCTCTCCCGTGTGACCTATCATATAAGGGATATTATCAGAATAGTCATTGTATTTTCAGGAAAGGTAGTCATGTACTTTATAGGAATAGATATTGGCACGTCAGCAACCAAACTCCTTCTTATGGACGAGAAGGGCAGTGTCCTCAGGCTCGTACAGAAAACGTATCCCACCTGCTTCCTCGAGCCGGGCTGGAGCGAACAGAATCCAGAGAGCTGGTGGAAGGCCGTGTGCGCGGGCATCCCCGAGCTGCTCGATGGCTTTGACGCGGGCGAGGTCAAGGGCATGGGAGCCTGCGGCCAGATGCACGGGCTCGTCACCCTGGACAAGAACGATAGGATTATTCGCCCGGCCATACTCTGGAACGACAGCCGCACACGCTACCAGGTTGACTACCTCAACCACGACGTGGGCCGCGCCACCCTCGCGAGGCACACGGGAAACGTCGCCTACACCGGCTTCACCGCACCAAAGCTCCTGTGGATGCGCGAGGAGGAGCCCGAGAACTTCGGCCGCGTGGCTAGGATGATGCTCCCCAAGGACTACGTTAACTACCGTCTTACCGGTATGCACTCCACGGACTTCTCCGACGCATCGGGCACTCTGCTTTTGGACGTGGAGCACAAGCGCTGGAGCAAGACCATGCTTTCCATCTGCGGGTTGCGCGAGCGCCAGGTGCCCGAGCTCTTCGAGAGCTCCGAGGTCATAGGGGAGGTCATGCCCGATGTCGCGGATGCGTTGGGTCTTCCCCACGGCGTGAAGGTCTGTGCCGGCGCAGGCGACAACGCGGCTGCTGCCGTGGGCACGGGGTCGGTGGGTGCCGGCCATTGTAACATCGTGATGGGTACGGCTGGCACCATCCTCATCCCCACGGAAGGTTACCTCTGCGACAAGGAGAACCAGCTGCACGCCTTCTGCTCCGCAGACGGCGGTTGGAACCTCATGGGCTGCATCCTCTCTGCCGCAGGCTGCGCAAGGTGGTGGGTCGAGGACGTTGTCGGCACGAGAGACTATCCATCGGAGGAGGAGCGCATCCAAGAGTCCAATCTCGGCCAGAACGGCGTCTACTTCCTGCCCTACCTTATGGGCGAGAGGACACCGCACAACGACCCGCGAGCTCGAGGCGCCTTCGTGGGCATGCGCATGGATACGACGCGCGCCGACATGACGCAGGCCGTTCTGGAGGGCGTCGCCTTTGCCCTGCGTGACTGCCTGCAGGTGGCGCGTGCGGAGGAGGTGGACGTGAACGCCTCGACCATCTGCGGTGGCGGTACCCACAGCCGCCTTTGGAACTCCATCGTGGCGGATATTCTGGGCATCCCCTTGATCATCACCCAGACCGAACAGGCTCCCGCCTTTGGCGCGGCCATGCTCGCGAGCGTGGCGTGCGGTGTCTATCCCAGCGTCAAGGACTGCTCAAGGAGGCTCGTCCACCTCAAGGAGACGGTCTGGCCTGACAGGGGAATCATCGCCTCCTACCAGGGCCACTACTTTACCTGGCATCAGATGTATCCCGCCCTCAAGGGCATCTACCAGCAGATGCTGTAGCGAGGGTGCCGCCGTCGGCCTCGGCGACGGACGCGTGCGCAGGTGAGGGAGAGGCTCAAGATGATCCAAGACATCGGGGACCACAGCTTTGACAACGGGTACCGGGCGATCGAGCCAGATGCCCTGTCCTATGCGCTTGCATATCGCAAGGGGCAGGCGCTCGTGGGGTGGCGATCGGGCGACCTCGTGTTGCCACGCGTGGGTGACTGGGACGTGCCTGTGCGGGACCTCTTTTGCCGCTACCTGTTCGCTGTCGATGGGAACGCGTTCTTCCTCGTGGAGAACGACCTTCTTGCCACGCCTGAGGGCTTTGGCTTCGAGCCGCTTGCCGTCTTTCGGCGGGCCTCTCCGCGCTGGCTTGCCTTTGCGGGCGTCACGGGACACCAGCTCTTTGGCTGGTACGGTCTCAACCGCTTTTGTGGCCGTTGTGGCTGCGAGTTGGGACATGTGTCCAACCGTCGCGAGCTTGCCTGCTCTGCCTGCGGAAATGTCGTCTACCCCCGCATCAATCCCGCAGTCATCGTGGGCGTGAGGCACGAGGACAGGCTGCTGCTCACCAGGTATGCGCGGGGCTACCGCCGCCTTGCCCTCGTCGCCGGCTTTGCCGAGGTGGGGGAGAGCCTCGAGGAGACGGTGCGTCGCGAGGTGATGGAGGAGGTGGGGCTTCACGTAGGGAGGCTGCGCTACTACAAGAGCCAACCCTGGTCCTTCTCGGATGCGCTGCTCTCGGGATACTTCTGCGACGTGGAGGGCGACTCGACGATTCGCGTCGATGGCAGGGAGCTTTCCTCTGGTCGCTGGCTCGGGCGAGAGGAGCTTCTTCGAAAGTTGGGCGAGCAGCGCGACCGCGACAGCTCGAGCCTCACGAACGAGATGATCCTCGCCTTTGCCCAGGGAGTCGAGCCACGCTAGACGCGCCCGGCGGCGCGAGGTGCACCGCTGGGTGGTCCCGGTCGTGTCCTACGTGTTGATCGCAGCGCCGGTCCCCGGCGTGCCTTGGGTCCACGACAGACGGTGACGTTTTCGCAAGAAGGCTTTGGGCTTATTGGGGCTACGAGCCGTAGGCGAAATCTACAGTCGAGATGCTATCCTTCCTACAGGAGACCCATAGTGAGAGGAGCCGGGCATGCTTGGGCGCAGGACTACGACTATCATCACTCACGACATCTTGTATGGCCAGGATCCCCGTGCGCGCGTCATGCTGAGCGGCATGTTTCGAGACGAGGACATTGGGGCGGTGAACGAGGCGAGGCCCGACCTCTGTGGCTTCACGGTCAACTGGCCAAGCTCGCGCCGCCACGTCGACCGCGACCGCCTGCGGCGGCTCGTGTCACTGCTCGATCCGACCATCCCTGCGGTGGGCGTCTTCTTTGATCAGCCCCTGGGCTTTGTCTCTGAGGTCGCCGACGAGATGCTCGACGTCATACAGCTCCAGGGTACTGAGGGCAACGCCTACATGACCTTCCTGCGCGAGCTTGCGGACCTGCCCATCATCCAAGCCATCCGCATGAGTGGTCCCAGTGACATCGAGCGTGCCAACAAGAGTACGGCGGACTTGGTGCTGCTTTGTGCGGGCTGGGGTACAGGTGTCCCCTTTGACTGGGAGCTTGCCAGGCAGGTCAAGAGGCCCTACATCCTAGCGGGAGGCCTTTCGGTCCATACTATACCCGACGCGATGGAGCGTCTGAGCCCCTGGGGTATCGACATGAACACGGCCCTCGAGACGAATCGTGTCAAGGACCCGCACAAGATAGCCGCAGCCGTTGCTGCCGTGAGGTCTGCCAGTGCGTAGCGCATACACGAAGCCAGATCTCCTGGACATGAAGACGGACTCCTCGAGGGTCTGTGTGGGTTGACGCCTTGGGAAGACGCCAACCGAGCGGCGGCGCCACTCGCGCCACCCGACGCAACTCGCGCCCCCTGACGCAACTCGCGCCCCAACAGTGTACACAAATGCCCCAAAATGGCGCCGAGAGGCTATTTTCGTCGATCTGTGTACACTCCTGCGTCCTCACGGCCGCCCGCGCGACCGGGCGGGACCACGGGTCCCACGACATCGACGGCCCCATGGCCCCGTGATGTCAGAGAGCTCGGACCTGAGGCTCACGCCGCCGGGACGGTGACGCAACTACCTATCCATACGAGCTCACGAAGCCTCCAGAGAAAGATTCGGTATGCGAGAATTCTTCTTTAACGATACGTCAAAGGTTCTGGATGATCCCAAGGTCGTGCAGGTGCTGATCGCGCTGTACGAGTACAAGGGCAAGCAGGTACTCTACCTCCAGGCACGACCCGACGTGCTCGAATCGCTCTGCGAGTTCGCGAAAGCTCAGAGCACCGACGCGTCGAACCGGATAGAGGGCATCTCGACGTCGAAGAAGCGCCTGGGAGATTGTGGCAAACCACGCACGGCCGAAGAATCGCAACGAGCAGGAGATCGCGGGGTACCGCGACGTACTTGCCCAAATGCGCAGTTCTTATTGAACCAAAACACCTGACGCGGCCAGCGCCGGGCCCCTCGCTCTGCCGGGTCCCTCCGCGGGCGTGAGCGACCGCATGGCTCGGCCGGCGGGGCGCCCCCGCAAGCTGCGGGGAGACTATTTTGTGTCTTTATCGCATCCTTGTGGTAAGCTTGAGACGGCGGGCGCCC
>ERZ773083.426-NODE-426-length-34889-cov-3.453092_pt1 | contig 34889 bp, 20 predicted proteins | sample MGYA00511465_ERZ773083 | MGnify/ENA primary metagenome ERZ773083 (study PRJEB29015, sample SAMEA2738001) | human oral metagenome | biome: human oral; feature: human-associated habitat; material: dental | place: China | collected 2060 ... | reverse complement strand
AAACAAAAATTGGTAAAATTAAAAGATTTATGATAGCAGATATGCTAGATGGAAAGATTGAAAAACAAGAAAGAAAACCTGAAGATGTAAGAACTTTTACCTATAAGGACTATTCGGTAATAATTACCGCTCCTTATGATACCGAAGTGAATGGTCAATACGATATTCAAGCGGTAGAGTATGGACTAAATGCAGCAGGTAATACACTCGGGTTTGGTATGTACAACGAAAAACAACAACTCAAAAGTGTAGGTGACGAGATTATTACTTGGGAGAATGACAATATTACCAAAATTATTAGCAAAGATGATAGAGAAGGAAATAAAATTCTCGAAACTGTCTTAACTTATTACAACAATGAGAATAAGAACAAATTTAACGTTTTTTCTTTTGATTTCAGTAGAGAAAGCAGAAGTTTTATGAATTATTTCGAAATGCCTATCGCTTTGATAATTGGTGCATCTCCTAAAAATTTGCCTAAGAAAGTAGTAATTCCCTCTTCTCGCTACAATGGAGAAATAGAAAACAAAATCATAGAACTTGCTTACACTTTTGATAATGATGGTTTTGTGAAAAACATTAGCGAAAACGAGTATTTAAGAACTGGAACTTCAGTAGGAGCTTATTATCAAAATCCCTCTTATGGAGATATTGATGCTACAACTATGTCAAACACTTTGCAAGATCTTATGACTAAGATTGATAACGGAACAGTTACCGGTAAGAGTTATAAAGTCATCAATAACAAACAAAATGAGCGTGTAATTCAATTTACCATTCCTATAAAAGTAGAGAAAGATAGCAATGGTAAACCACTCAACCTGATAGTAGATAAAATCTGTGAATATACTTTCAGATATATCACTGAAAATAATCAGAAAAAGTTATCACAAATAGAAATGAATATAACATTCAAACCTCATTTAGTAACCCATTACGAACTCAATTACTAATAGACTTCGAAAGCAGATATGAAATTGTCCGCCCTCACTGTGTGAGGGCGGACAATTTGCTAATTACTAAATTAGTCGTACTTTTGCCCTCTGAAACTAACAACAGATGCGAACAAGAAGTATAAAGAAAAACACTATAAACGTCGTAACCCTTGGGTGTTCTAAAAATGTGTATGACAGCGAAGTACTGATGGGGCAACTCAAAGCAGATGGCAAAGAGGTGGTGCACGAACAAAAAGGCAATATTGTGGTGATTAATACTTGTGGGTTTATCGACAATGCCAAAGAGGAGAGTATCAACACTATTTTGGACTATGTACAACAGAAAGAAGCCGGATTGGTAGATAAGGTGTTTGTAATGGGGTGTCTCTCTGAACGCTATAAACCCGATTTGGAGAAAGAAATCCCTGATGTAGACCAATACTTCGGCACTAGCGAACTGCCTGCCCTTTTGAAAGTACTCGGCGCCGACTATAAACACGAGCTCATAGGCGAGCGTCTCACTACTACCCCTAAAAACTACGCCTATCTGAAAATATCGGAAGGTTGCGATCGCCCTTGTAGCTTTTGTGCAATTCCGCTAATGCGCGGGGCGCACCTATCGACCCCTATTGAAGCTCTCGTAACCGAAGCGGAGAAGTTGGCTGCCAAAGGGGTGAAAGAACTTATACTCATCGCCCAAGATATTACCTACTACGGTCTCGACCTCTACAAAAAACGCGCCCTTGCCGACCTACTGCGTGCCCTCGTAAAAGTCGAAGGCATCGAGTGGATACGCATACACTACGCATTCCCTACCGGCTTCCCGATGGACGTATTGGAGGTGATAAAGACTGAACCTAAAATCTGCAACTATTTAGACATTCCGCTTCAACATATTTCTGACTCTATCCTCACAAGTATGAAGCGCGGTACTACTCAAGCGAAAACTACTAAACTGCTGAAAAAGTTCCGCGAAGCGATACCCAAAATGGCTATACGCACTACCCTTATTGTGGGGTACCCAGGAGAAACGGAAGAAGACTTCCAGAAGCTGAAAGACTTTGTAAAAGAGATGCGTTTCGACCGTTTGGGTTGTTTTACTTACAGTCACGAGGAAAACACTACCGCCTATGCGCTCGAAGACGATGTGCCGGAAGAAGTAAAGCTTGCACGTGCTAACGAGATTATGGAGATACAATCGCAAATATCGTGGGAACTCAACCAAGAGAAAGTAGGGAAGACTTTTCGTTGTCTTATCGACCGCAAAGAAGGCAACTACTTTGTAGGTCGCACCGAATACGACTCGCCCGATGTAGACAACGAGGTGCTTATCGATGCTAAAAAACACTATGTAAAGATAGGTGATTTTACAGATGTAAAGATTATCAATGCTACCGATTACGATTTGTATGGAGAGCCGTGCTAATTTGCAAATTGGCTAATTCGCAAATTATTATTACCTTTGCACCTGTGAAAATAGGTAATATAATGACAAGTATCAAGCAAAGAGAAGAAATACAAGCCACAATTTGGAAAATAGCCAACGAAGTACGCGGAGCAGTAGATGGGTGGGACTTTAAACAGTTTGTGTTAGGAACCCTCTTTTACCGCTTTATCAGTGAGAATTTCACGAACTACATTGAAGCAGGCGACGAGAGTGTGCATTATGCCCAGATGCGTGATGAAGAAATTTTTCCCGAAATAAAAGACGATGCCACCAAAACCAAAGGCTACTTCATCTATCCCAGTCAGCTGTTTACGAATATAGCCAAAAATGCGAATAGCAATTCCAATCTCAATACCGATTTAGCAGCTATCTTCTCAGCTATCGAAAGCTCTGCCAATGGCTACCCCTCTGAGACTGACATCAAAGGACTGTTTGCCGACTTCGACACTACCTCCAACCGCCTTGGCAATACCGTTGAGGAAAAAAACAAACGACTTGCGGCTGTGATTAACGGAGTGGCAGGACTTAGTTTTGGCGATTTCGAAAACCACCAAATCGACCTCTTTGGCGATGCTTATGAGTTCCTCATCTCTAACTATGCTGCCAATGCAGGCAAATCGGGCGGGGAGTTCTTTACCCCTCAGAATGTATCAAAACTCATTGCGCAGTTGGCATTGTTAGGACAAACTTCAGTAAATAAGATTTACGACCCTGCTTGTGGGTCGGGCTCTCTGCTACTACAAGCTAAAAAACACTTCGATGACTACCAGATAGAAGAAGGCTTTTTTGGGCAAGAAATCAATCATACTACCTACAACTTGGCGCGTATGAATATGTTCTTGCACAATATCAACTACGATAAATTCAATATTGCCTTAGGCGATACGCTTATCAACCCTTGTTTTGGTGATGAAAAACCTTTTGATGCCATCGTTTCCAATCCTCCTTATTCGGTGAACTGGATAGGTAGCGACGACCCTACCCTTATCAACGACGACCGTTTTGCACCAGCAGGTGTATTAGCCCCAAAATCTAAAGCCGACTTTGCCTTTGTATTGCATTCCCTCAGCTACCTTTCCGCTAAAGGGCGTGCCGCTATTGTCTGCTTCCCCGGTATCTTTTACCGTGGAGGTGCCGAGCAGAAAATACGCAAATACCTCATCGATAACAACTATGTAGAAACCGTTATCGCCCTACCGCCCAACCTCTTCTACGGCACCAGCATTGCCGTGAATATATTGGTGCTTTCCAAACACAAACCCGATACCCGAACCCAATTTATAGATGCCAGTGGTGAGGACTTTTTTAAGAAAGAAACTAATAACAACGTACTTACTGATGACCATATAGCGCGTATTGTTAGCATTTTTGCTGACAAAGAGGCAGTACCTTACACCGCTGTGCAGGTAGACAACCAGCAGATAGCCGAAAATGACTACAATCTATCCGTTAGTTCGTATGTAGAAGCGAAGGACACCCGTGAGGTGATAGATATTCAGCAACTCAACGCCGAAGTAGCGCAAACCATCATACGTATTAATGAGCTGAGGGCGGATATAGAGGAGATTATTAGAGAAATAGAAAACTAATTGATAAATATGGAAGCGCAAAAAGAAGAAATCATACTTTATCAGCGTGAAGATGGTGCTGTACAAATAGATGTAAGGGTAGAGGGGGAGACTGTTTGGCTCACACAAGAACAGATGGCCACATTGTTTGGAAAGGGACGCACCACTATAACAGAGCATATCTCTCATATTTTTGAGGAAGGAGAATTGGATGAAAAAGTGGTATGTCGGAATTTCCGACATACCACTCAACACGGTGCTATAGAAGGAAAAACTCAAGAAAGAGAAGTAAAATATTACAATTTAGAGGTGGTTATTTCTGTGGGTTATCGTGTTCGTTCTGTACAAGGAACACGCTTTAGACAATGGGCTACTGAGAGGTTAAAAGAATACATTGTAAAAGGTTTTACAATGGATGATGAACGACTAAAAGGCAATGGAGGAGGAAATTACTGGAAAGAGCTTCTCAATAGAATACGTGATATCCGCTCAAGTGAAAAGGCGCTATACCGTCAAGTGCTCGATTTGTATGCTACCAGTAGGGATTACAACCCTAAAAGTGAAATAACCCTTACTTTTTTTAAAATAGTACAAAACAAACTGCATTATGCCTGTAGCGAGCAAACATCGGCTGAACTGATCTATAGCAGAGCAGATAGTACTAAGGATTTTATGGGGCTTACGACTTTTAAAGGAGCTTTGCCTACCCTAAACGAGGCTAAAATAGCAAAGAATTATCTTACAGAAGAAGAACTATTCCGCTTAAACCGTCTTGTTTCTGCCTTTTTTGATTTAGCAGAGCTTAAAGCACAAACACAAAGCCCCATGTATATGCAAGATTGGGTAGATGAATTAGATAAATTTTCAGCCAATTACGGCAAAGGAGTATTGAAAGGAGCAGGGACTATTAGCCACGAACAGGCGGAGCAGAAAGCAATACAAGAATACCGAGCTTATGAAGCCCGCACACTATCGCCTATAGAACAATCCTATTTAGAGAGTTTAAAAGCATTGGAGAAAAACACAGCTAAGCTATTGAAAACAAAACACAAATAACAATGACACAAGAACCAAAAATATTCCCTTATATAGCCCGCCTCCTACAAGGCGCTGAAGTGGTATGGAAACCGCTGGGAGAGGTAGCGGAATTGAAGAGAGGTACTACTATAACTAAGAAAACCTCAAATGAAGGAATATATCCTGTTATTTCTGGGGGACAACAACCAGCATACTATATTGACCAATTCAATCGAGACGGAGAAACAATCACAGTTGCTGGTTCGGGAGCTTATGCAGGTTTTGTAATGTATTGGAATGAGCCTATTTTTGTAGGAGATGCCTTTTCAGTTAAAGCAGATGAAAAGCAAGTCTTACCTCGCTTTATATATCACTTTTTATTAAGTATCCAAGAAAAGATACATGATTTAAAGTCAGGAGGAGGTGTGCCTCATGTATATGCAAAAGATGTAGCTCGTTTTGTTATCCCTCTTCCTCCTCTTTCTGTTCAGCAAGAGATTGTCCGTATTTTGGATAAGTTCACCCAGCTGGAGGCGGAGCTGGAGGCGGAGCTGGAGGCGGAGCTGGAGGCGGAGCTGGACTGCCGCAAGCGGCAGTATGAATACTATCGCAATAAGTTGTTGAGTTATGAAAGAAATGAAGTGGAATGGAAAACGCTGGGGGAAGTACTTTTATCAATAAAAACAGGATTGAACCCTCGACAGTTTTTTACATTAAATACCAGTGATGCTAACCACTATTACATAACAATTAGAGAATTAAAAGATGGTAAGATTATCCCTTCAGACAAAACAGATAAAATAAATGATGAAGCTCTAAAACTTTGTCAGAAACGTTCTAATTTAGAGGTTGGGGATATCCTTTTTTCAGGAACAGGGACAATAGGAGAAACTGCTATTATCAAAGAAAAACCTATTAATTGGAATATTAAAGAAGGGGTATATTCTTTAAAACCTAATCATTCTATGATAACATCTGGTTATGTTCGTCATATTCTGAGTAGTCAAAAAATAAAAGATAAAATTATAAGTAAATCAGCTGGAGGTACTGTGAAGAGTATACCGATGAAAGAACTCCAACAAGTTCAAATCCCTCTCCCCCCATTAGAAGAGCAACAACGCATTGCCTCTATTCTCGATAAGTTCGATACTTTAGTAAATTCTATCAGCGAGGGGCTGCCCAAAGAAATTGCCCTACGCAGAAAACAATACGAGTATTATAGGGAGAAATTATTGTCGTTCCCCTCGTAGGGGTCAATGGCAATTGACCCTAAATATTGAGGAAGGATTGTTGTTTGAAGACGAATTGCCTCACATACTCAGCTGCGCCAGCTCGCTGACTTTGCCCTTACAGATAAGATAAAATAAATTATAATCATATTATGACCTACAACACTATCGCCGAAACACAAAACTACATCGTTTTAGACAATTATACTAAGCTCTCTAAAGTGAGCGAAGCACCCGCCACTTACCAAAGCGAGAATGCTTTAGAACGCGAATTTATAGAGGATTTGGTAGAACAAGGCTATGAATACCTGCCGCAGCTTACTACCCCCGCAGCACTCTTGGCAAATGTGCGCACGCAGCTGCAAAACCTCAACAGCGTAACCTTCTCCGATGCCGAGTGGCAGCGCTTTGTAGAGGAATATTTAGATGCCCCCAGCGATAACTTGGTAGAAAAATCGCGCAAACTGCACCGCGATTATATCTACGACTTTGTGTTCGACGATGGGCATATACAAAATATCTATTTGGTAGATAAGAAAAATATCATTCGTAATAAGGTGCAGGTCATCAATCAGTTCGAGCAGAAAGGCTCTCACGCCAATCGTTATGATGTAACGATTTTAGTGAATGGGTTGCCCTTAGTGCAAATCGAACTCAAAAAACGAGGGGTGGCTATCCGTGAGGCGTTCAACCAAGTGCATCGCTATAGCAAAGAGAGTTTCAACAGCGAGAGTTCTCTGTACAAATACCTACAACTCTTTGTCATTTCCAACGGTACCGATACCCGCTATTTTGCTAATACCGTAAAGCGTAATAAAAACAGTTTCGACTTTACGATGAATTGGGCAAAAGCCGATAATACGCTCATCAAAGACCTTAAGGATTTTACCGCTACTTTCTTCCAGAAAAACACTTTATTACAAGTGCTACTCACCTATTCCGTGCTTGATGTAAGCGACACACTATTAGTGATGCGCCCCTACCAAATAGCCGCTACCGAGCGACTGCTCTGGAAGATAAAAAGTGCCTATCAGGCTAAGCACTGGAGCTCTCTCGAGGGAGGTGGCTACATCTGGCATACTACAGGCTCGGGCAAAACGCTCACCAGCTTTAAAGCTGCCCAATTGGCTACCCAGCTCGATTTTATCGATAAAGTGTTCTTTGTCGTAGACCGCAAAGATTTGGATTATCAAACGATGAAGGAGTACCAACGATTTTCGCCCGACAGTGTAAATGGCTCAGGTAGTACTGCTGGACTCAAACAGAATTTAACCAAGAACGACCATAAAATTATTGTTACTACTATCCAGAAACTCAACAACCTGATGAGGAGTGAAGAGCATTTGCCGGTATACGACCAGCAAGTTGTCTTCATCTTCGATGAGGCACACCGTTCACAATTTGGTGAAGCGCAAAAGAACCTTAAAAAGAAGTTCAAAAAGTACTACCAATTTGGTTTTACAGGCACCCCTATTTTCCCCGACAATGCCTTGGGAAGCGAAACTACTGCCAGCGTGTTTGGTCGCGAACTGCACGCCTACGTAATTACCGATGCCATTCGCGATGAAAAAGTACTGAAATTCAAAGTAGATTACAACGATGTACGTCCACAATTTAAGGGGATAGAAACCGAGCAAGATGAAGCTAAACTCAGTGCTGCCGAAAACAAACGCCTCTTGCTACACCCCGAACGTATTAGGGAAATATCTACGTACATTTTGCGCAATTTCCGCCTCAAAACCCACAGGAATGAGGGCAGTAATAAGGGCTTCAATGCGATGTTTGCCGTTAGTAGTGTAGAGGCTGCCAAATGCTACTACCAAGAGCTCAACGCCTTGCAAAAAGATAGCGACCGACCGCTTAAGATAGCGACTATCTTTTCTTATACTGCCAATGAAGAACAAAATGCTATAGGCGACATTACCGACGAAACTTTCGAACCTTCCGCTATGGACGTCAGTGCCAAAGAGTTTTTGGAAAAAGTCATTACCGACTATAATGCGATGTTTAAAACAAGTTTTTCATTAGAAAGCAAATCGTTTGAAAACTACTATCGCGATTTGAGTAACCGTGTGAAAAATCAAGAAGTCGACCTGATGATAGTAGTGGGTATGTTCCTCACAGGTTTTGATGCCCCTATGCTCAATACGTTGTTTGTAGACAAAAACTTGCGCTATCACGGACTTTTGCAGGCTTATTCGCGCACTAATCGCATCTACAACAGCACTAAGAGCTTTGGTAATATCGTTACTTTCCGCGATTTAGAAAAAGCTACCATCGATGCTATTACCCTTTTCGGCGATAAGAGCACCAAGAATGTAATCCTCGAAAAAAGCTACCAAGAGTATCTTGAGGGCTTTACTGATATCATTACTGGTAAAGCTTGCCGAGGCTATAACGAAATTGTAAAAGAACTAAAAGAACAATTCCCCGACCCCGATGAAATTCACACTACAGCCGATAAGAAAGCCTTTGTAAAGCTTTTTGGTGAATATTTGCAGGTGGAAAACATCTTGCAAAACTATGATGAATTTGCCCATCTCAAAGCGCTACAAACGATTGATAAAAACGATCCTGAAGCGTTAAAAGCCTTTGCCGAGGAGCATTTCCTAACCGAAGAACAAGTCGCTTCTATGGTACAATTAGAGGTACTCAAAGACCGATTAGTGCAAGATTATAAATCTACTTATAACGATATACGTGATTGGGTGAGCAAGGAACGCGAGAACAAAGAGCAAGAAAAACAGTTAATTGACTGGGAAGAGGTGGTTTTTGAAGTAGATTTGCTCAAATCTCAAGAAATAGACCTCGATTATATCCTCGAACTCATCTTAGAACACCACAAAAAGAACAAAAACAAAGAGGCTTTAGTAGAGGAAGTGCGTCGCATTATCCGTGCCAGCATAGGTAACCGTGCCAAGGAAAGCCTTATAGTAGATTTTATCAACGAAACTAATTTAGATACTATTGACGACAAACCGACTATCATAGCAGCGTTCTTCACTTATGCTCAAGAGAGACAAAAAGCTGAAGCTGCCGAGCTAATCGCAGAAGAAAACCTAAACGAAGAAGCTGCTAAACGATATATACAGCTATCTCTAAAACGTGAATACGCCAGCGAAAATGGCACTGACCTCAATAGCATTTTGCCTAAAATGAGTCCGTTAAACCCACAATATCGAACCAAAAAACAAACTGTCTTTCGCAAAATAGCTGCTTTTGTAGAAAAGTACAAAGGCGTAGGAGGTGAATTGTAATTTTATAATTCACAAATCAGCTAATTCACAAATTATTACTATCTTTGCACTATGAAGAAATTTTTAATCGCCTGCCTCGGCAATATAGGGGCTGAATACGCCAACACTCGTCATAATATAGGATTCCTTGTAGCCGATACATTGGTGAAAGACCATAATGCTTCTTTTACGACTCAGAAGCTTGGTGACCTCGCCGAAATTAAAGCGAAAGGGCGTACCTTTATATTGTTGAAACCCTCCACGTATATGAATCTCAGTGGCAAAGCGGTACGCTACTGGATGGAAAAAGAGAACATTCCTTTGGAAAACCTTTTAGTCATTTGCGACGATTTGAATATCCCGTTTGGCACTATCCGAATCAAAGGCAAAGGTAGTGACGGCGGGCACAACGGACTTAAAGATATACAAGCCCAACTGAACACCCAACAATATGCGCGTTTGCGCTTTGGTATTAGCAGTAATTTTGAATCGGGCAAACAAATAGACTATGTACTCGGCGAATGGACTCCCGAAGAGCAAACCCTCCTCCCCGAACGCTTAGAAAAATGTGCCGAAGCCGTCCTTTCTTTTGGCTTAGCAGGGCTTAATATTACAATGAATACGTTTAATAACAAGTAACCCCTGCCCCCTAATACCTATGTATACACATCACCTCATTCTCGTTCTGCACCTCATTGCTGCCACTATTTGGGTAGGCGGACACTTAGTATTGGCTATCGGCTATTTGCCAAAAGCTCTTAAACGCAAAGATTTTAGCTACATAGGCAATTTCGAGAAGACTTACGAACCAATCGGAATGCCCTCTCTTGCCGTATTAGTCATCACAGGTATTTTGATGGCTTACGACTACAAAGCTGGCTTCAGTTCTTGGTTCTCATTCGCTACTCCTATTGAGCGCGTGGTATCACTGAAACTCATTTGTTTGCTCACCTCTATTTGTTTTGCTATTTCGGCACAAACGCGTGTTTTACCCAAACTGCGCAAAGGTCAGCTCAACAAGTTGTCTGAAATGGCAGTGCATATTATCTGTGTAACCTTTATAGGGGTAGTAATGGTAGTACTGGGTAGCTTAGTAAGAATAGGAGGAATACAATAATATTAGAGAGCTAACTAATAAACTTCCATTAGCCCTCTTTTCCTTAAGATTTAAACGCGGATTGTTTCTCTTCAAACTTCCCGACTGGTTAAATTCTGCTTTTACCCCTCTTAACTTTCCATTTTCACTCACATCTAAGGTTTTTAGCTGATTCCGATTATAAACCAATTGTCGAAGTCAGTTGTTATGGGTTACACCTGCTCTTTTAGTTGCATTTTTGTATCATAACAAAAAAAATATCTCTTCTTTATACAGCTTCCTATCAGCTAACCCCACCCACTTTATTCTTATCTTTTGCCTGAATTACCTCTTCCGAACCTCTCCAATTTTCTTCGTCTCCATTTACTAATCTGTTAATTTTCTAATTCTCTCATTTTTTAATTTGCTGATTTTTTCCCACCCTCGATTGGTTTTAGTAACATTCTAAATTCAATCAATGTTCATTTAGTATTCAATTAATCTTCGGTTAGTCTCCATTGTAGAGCCACTGTAGAGCCACTGTAGACCCACTGTAGACCCACTGTAGACCCATTGTAGACCCACTGTAGACCCACTGTAGAGCCACTGTAAAACCTCTATTTGTTTATTTATTTTAAAATATGTAATATTGCACTTGTTAAAGAAAAAAATTTTTGTTATAAACCTTTGATAAACACAATATAACAAGCACCTAAACATTTCCTTTACTTTAATATTTCTTACTGTAGATAGAATTTGATAAATAAACGAAAAGAAATGATAACAACCCTTTAACTATAACACCCTACCTTTGCCCCAACGAAATAAGACATTTTCCATATAACTAAAATTCCAAAATTATGGATAGATTACATTCATACAAAACCAAACTACTGATGCTCGCTTGGCTGTTCGGGCTATGCGTAGGAGCACAATCCCTGTTTGCCCAAACAGTAAAAGGGAAAGTAGTTGATGAAGACAATATGCCTCTGATGGGTGCTACCGTATTGGAAGTAGGTACTAAAAACGGCGTAACCTCCGATTTCGACGGTAACTTCCAACTCAGCTTGAAGAACGGAAATGCTACCTTAGAAATATCCTTTATGGGATATAAGAGTACCAAAGTGCAGGTGCAAAACCGCAACAACATCACCGTAAAGCTCTTGCCCGAAACCACCGAACTAAAAGAAGTGGTGGTGGTAGGGTATGGTACCCAAAAAAAGGAAACTGTAACAGGTGCTATTTCTTCTGTTAAAGGAAATAAACTCGTAGAAAATGCAGTTGCCAACGTCTCCAATGCGCTGGTAGGGCGTATGCCAGGAATTACCTCCACTCAGTCCAGTGGTGAGCCTGGTAGGAACGCTACCACTATTCGTATTCGCGGGGTGAGTACCTTCAATGCAAGTAGCCAAGAACCTTTGGTAGTAGTAGATGGTATCCAAAGCTCTATGAATGCCGTAAATGCGATGGACCCTTATGAAATTGAAAGTATTAACTTACTGAAAGACGCTTCGGCAACAGCTGTCTATGGTGTGAAAGGAGCTAATGGGGTGGTGGTAGTAACTACCAAAAGAGGTCGTTCTGGCGCTCCTAAGGTGAGTCTTACTTATAACTTTGGTATGAGTCAGTTGGCTACTCAGTTAGACCTGCTCAATTCTTATGATTATGCTCGTTTCCGCAACGAAGCTATTCGTAATGACAACGACCCTAGTAACTTCGATAAGCTGTTCAGTGAAAGCGGTTTTCACAACGAGTTGTGGAAATTCAAGAACAATCGCGACTATACACCTCAAGAGGTAGAAGCGATGAACCTCACCCCTGAACAAAAACAAGCCCTACTGAATAGCCCAGCGCTATATTATACCAGTCATAACTATTTCAAAGAAGCTTTTGGCGGGGTATCTCCTCAAACGCAATTCAACTTAAACGTATCAGGGGGAAGTGAGAAAACGCGTTACTTTACTTCTTTGGGTTATTTCTACCAAGGAGGTACTTTCAAAGAAACTAATTACCACAACGCCGATGTAAACTCTAAATACCAGCGTTACAACTTCCGCTCTAACTTCGATTTTGAACTTACCGACCGCACCAACCTCACACTCGACCTTGCTGCTGTATCTTCAAAAGTAGGAGGTATTTTAGGTAGTGAGCAAGACGGCGATGTAAACAGCGAAACAGCCCGTAAAAAGTCGATGTTAGTACACATTTTGGCAAATACTCCTTTTGCAGGTCCTGGTATTGTGGACGGACGTTTAATCGATGGATATGTAGATGGTGTAAATCCTTTAGTAGGCAAAGGAGGTACAGGTTATTCGGTGTTGTCCAGCTTGCTCTGGCGACCTTATCTTACTACCTATCAAACCGACTTGAATCTAAACTTAAAACTGAAACACAAACTCGATTATATCACTCAGGGTCTTTCTATTTCGGGTACTTTTTCTTACAACGATTTGTATAGAAAAGGTGTGAAAAGGGAACGCTCTATCCCTTCGTATAGCGTAACTCGCAACCCTAAAAACCCTGCTGAACTTCTCTTCTTTGGCGGCAGACTCAAACACACTACCCTTACCGACCGCTTTAAATCTAGCAAGTGGCGTCGCCTCTATTTTGAAGTAGCTACTAACTACGACCGCTCTTTCGGAAAACACAATATCACTGCCTTACTTTTGGCTAACGGACAAAAAACGTATGACCCTGGTTTTGAGTTCAACGTGCCTGCTGGTATTATGGGGCTCGCAGGTAGGGTTACTTACGATTACGACCGCCGTTACCTTATTGAAGGCAATATGGGGTATAATGGTACTGAAAATTTCGCTCCTGGTAAACGCTTCGGGTTCTTCCCTGCCTTCTCATTGGGTTGGGTAGTTACTAACGAAAAGTTCTTCCCTAAAAACAATATTGTTACTTACTTAAAGCTAAGAGGTTCTTATGGCGAAGTAGGAAATGACCAAGTAGGTGGTCGCCGTTTTCTATACTTGCCTAGTACTTGGGGCTATGGCTATGAAGGCTACCGCAACGATGGCTATGGTGCAGGAGGTTACTATTTCGGTAGTAGTGATGGTACTACCAAAGACCCTTTCTATACCGGTGCTTGGGAAACCCGTGTTGGGAACCCCAATGTTACTTGGGAACGCGCCAAAAAAAGCAATGCAGGTATCGACCTAAATATGTTTAAAGATAGGCTTACTATCAATGCCGATGTATTCCAAGAGAAACGCGACAACATCTTGTGGAACAGAGGTACAGTGCCTGGTATTGTAGGTTCTGACCTTCCTGCGAGCAATATAGGTAAGGTAACCAATAAAGGTTACGAAATACAAGTGCACTGGGGCGACAAGATAGGCGATTTCACTTATGGTATCGGGGGGAATGTATCCTATGCTAAAAATAAAATTGACTACCGCGATGAGCCTAACAACCCTCACCCTTGGATGAATGAAACGGGCTATTCTATCGGTCAGTACAGAGGTTATCTCACCAATGGTTTTTACAACACTTGGCAAGAAGTAATGCAACGCCCATATTCGCGTTTTGATGGCAATAAAGTGCAACCTGGTGACCTCCGTTATGTAGATGTGAATGGCGATGGCGTTATCGACGAGAAAGACCGCGTGCCTATTGGTTATGCAAACTTCCCTCGTTATACCTTCGGAGCAAACCTCAACGTAGGTTACAAAGGATTTGAAATCTCAGTGCTCTTCACCGGTACGGCTCAAGGTTCTATGCCTTTGGATTTCTATACGCGCAACCCTTTCTATATGGGTACAGGGGCTGCTTTCCAACATCAGTACGACGGACGTTGGACTCCTGAGAAAGCTCAAAATGGCATTACCCCTACTTTCCCACGTGCCTCTATGCGCACAGGCGACAATATCAACGGATTGTTTAGCGACTTCTGGTTGCTCTCTACCGACCATATCAAGCTGAAAAACGTGGAAGTAAGCTATCTCTTGCAAAAGAAAATGTGGTTAGAAAAAACGGGTATCTCATCGGTGAAACTATCGGTGAGTGGTAACAACCTCTATACGTGGTCTAAAATGCACGATGGTTACGACCCCGAACAACAAGATTCTAACGGCGCTGCCTCTGGATATCTCTACCCTATGACCCGCACTTATAGCGTAGGGCTCAACGTTCAATTTTAAAAAATACAACCAATGAAAAAGCTCATTTATACCACCTTAATCCTCGTCTTTTTCTCACAAGTATTTTCTTGTAAGTTAGAAGACCACTTCCTCGAAAAGAGTTTAGGAAGCGATGTGAATGTCGATTCTATCTTTTCGAGCAAACAGAAATCTCTCTCGGCTATTGCCCAAGCCTACGCGATGAGCCTGCAATCGGGTATTACCTTGCGTTACGACAATGGGCGCATTAGCGGGCTGAAAGCAGGTACACTCTCTCACCTATCGGGAGAAGTGAACGATGTGAAATTCAGTTGGGAAGACACCTATAAAATTCAACGTTCTGGAATGGTAGCCAGCGACTCCGATGGCAAAGCACTTAGCTCCGATGGTTTTGTGTTCAACTACCAGTCTATCCGTCAGTGCTATTTGGTGATTGAGAATATCGATAAAGTCCCCGATCTTACTGAGGTACAAAAGAAAGGTATCAAAGCCGAAATGTATACCCTCATCGCCTACCGATATGAGGAGATGTTTAAACGTTATGGCGGGGTGCCTATTATAGAGGGTATACTTTCAGTAGATTCCGACCTGAATATTCCTCGTGCTACCTTGCGCGCTACCTTAAATCACATTATTGCCCTTTGCAACAAAGCTATTCCCGACCTGCCTGATAGCTACAACGCTTCGGAAAAAGGACGTGTAACCAAAGGTATCCCAATGTGTATCAAAGCCGAAGCATTGATGTACGCCGCGCGTCCGCTGTTCAATAGCAATACACCTTATATGAGTTTGGGCGGCAATAACAACCTAATTTGTTTTGGTACGCAAGATGCTTCGTTGTGGCAACAAGCCATAGAGGCAAATGAGCAAGTGATACGCTGGGCAACTGCCAATGGTTATCAAATCATCAATACGGGCAACCCCTTAGCCGATTACGGTACAGCAGTAGCAACCCCTAACAACCGAGAAGTACTCCTCGCCTTTAAATCACAAAGTTTTATAGAGGCTTACAACCCTCACAGCCAACCAGGAGGAGCAAATTCTATGAGTTACTTGCAGCTTACCCAATACTACAAAACCGATGGTACCGACCAAACGTGGACGGGTGAAAATTGGGAAAGCTACGCTACTTATGTGAACAAGTGCAATGAGTTAGAAGCCCGCTTTAAAGCCTCAGCAGCGATTGCAGGACAACAAGCGTGGAACAACCCGAGCTCGCATTATTGGTCAAGTGAGAGTTTAGCAAATGCGTCTACTTGGGAAAAGAGAGCAGGCAGTGAAGGCGCAGGACGTCGTGTAAAATTCTTTTATATGGCTGATACCCGCGATTGGTTTGAATTCCCTTTGTACCGTTTGGGTGAGTTCTATTTGAATCTCGCCGAAGCCTATAACGAAGCAGGCAATCCTGCTCAGGCTTTGCAAAACCTAAACGTTATCCGCTCGCGTGCAGGGCTGCCCAATGTTACTGAAACAGGACAAGATGCTTTGCGCAAAATTGTGCAAAGAGAGTGGGCGGTAGAGTTCTACGAAGAGAATCACCGTTACTTTGATGTAAAACACTGGAAACTCACCGATATTGGCAATGGTATCATTGGAGGGGAAAAGAAAGGAGTAGTTTTTGAGTACGCCCCAGGAAAATCGGAAGGGTGGAATGCGTGGGATTACGCTTCTTATGCTGTAAAACCTGTCTATACAGGGTATTGGGACAACAGTCAGTACTTAGAGCCTTTCCCTCAATCGGAAGTGAACAAAGGCTACTTGATACAAAACCCAGGGTACTAATAACCAATTAATAAAACAACTGAAATGAAATATAAACATAACATATTATTTTGTAGCCTTGTGGGCTGTATGCTTTGGGCAGGTGCTGTGCAGGCACAAAGCCCTCTGAACGTACCCGAAGAATTGTCTACGCTTTCTACCTCATCAGTAAAAGGAGAACAACTCTTGAAAATGCCCACAACTAACTTTACCAACAGTTTGTTTGGGTTGCTACCTGGGCTCACTGTATTGCAAGGCGGAGGAATGGACAATGCCAGCCTAAATATCCGCGGGTTGGGTTCGTACAACTACCCTTCGGTTACCTATTTTATCGATGGTTACCAAAGTGATTTTATACTGCTATCACCTTCCGAAATCGAGTCGATTACGGTTTTGAAAGATGCGGCAGCCTTAGCGCCGTTTGGTATGAAAGGCGCACACGGCATCGTGTGGATTACCACCAAACGTGGTGCAGAAGGCAAGCCCGTGGTAGGAGTAGATTTCCAAACAGGCGTGCAAATGCCTACGGTACTGAGCAAACCGCTATCGGCTACCGAGTATGCCCAGCTATACAACGAGGCTTACAGTAACGATGCAGGGGCTTGGACGAGCTTTTACAATATTCCTAACGATGTGAAATACAACACCGATTGGTATGACAAAGTGCTCAAAAAGTCGGCTTTGTTTGATAGGCAAGATGTGAGCATACGCGGAGGCTCGGCTACTACCAAGTATTTTGTGCTATTAGGGCACGCTGGCAACAGTGGTTTGTACGCCTCTAAGAACGACGATTCACATTCCAGCGGAAGGTTCGACCAATATCTCGTAAAAGCAAATTTAGACTTCAGTATGCTCAAAATATTTGAAGGAAATGTAAATATCAACGGGCGTATAGAAGACCGTAAATCGCCTAATTACAACGAGTATAAGCTCTGGCAAAACTTGGCGAGCTACCCTAATATCATTTATCCGGCGCAAAACTCCAATGGGTCGTTCCCTGGTACAGCCATCCACCCCGATAACCCTTACGCTTCTATCCGAGCTTTAGGTATCAAAACCCTACACGACCGTACTTTAGGGGCTAATTTCAACCTAAAAGAGAAATTAGACTTCATCACCCCTGGTTTGTACATACAACAAGGCGTATCGCTCAGTTCGTGGACACGAGGCACACGCATTGTAAGTAGAGATTACACTCGTATGTTCAATGGGGTAGCACAAACCACCCATCGCGATAGCAACTACAAAGTAGACGACGACTGGGGTACCAACCAATGGAACCGTTTGCAGTTTCTGTTGGGTGCAGGTTATGCCCGTGAGTTTGGACAAAACACTTTCCAAACAGCGGTAAACTACCTTCAATACGTTTATAATATAGACGACAATCTCAACGGAAAAGCGGGTTTGAACAACAACTACGCCTATCAGAATATCGGCGGACGTGTGTTCTACGATTGGAACAAACGCGTATCAGCAGAATTTGGTTTTGCCTTCGGTGGTTCGGATAACTACAAGAAAGGCAATCGATTTGGTTTTTATCACGCCCTTTCAGCAGCTTATCAGGTTTTCAATGAGCAACACCCTTCGGCGAATGCCAATATCAATCGGTTGAAATTGCGCGCTTCGGTAGGTACTACGGGTAACGATGTCTACAACGAAGGTCGCTACTTATACGAACGCTATTACGGTTCTTACGGAGGAGGCGGTTTTGCCACAGGAAACGATGACCCGTCGTGGCATAGTGCTATCGGACTAAAATACGTGCCTAATGAGCGTATATTTGCCGAAAAAGCCTATAAGTACAACATAGGCGCGGAAGCTAAATTCTTCAACAAATGGGACGTGATGATAGAGGCTTTCCTCAACAAACACGAAGGTATTATCACCCCTGATTACAGTATTTCAAGTGTCTTTGGGGCTACCCCTCCCTATAAAAATATAGGAAAGGTAACTAACCGAGGTTTTGAAGTGAGTACGCTCTACAGCAATGCAGTAGGAAAACTCACTTATAGTATAGGCGCCAATGCTTCGTTTGCTAAAAACAAAATAGACTATATGGCTGAGTACGATGCTAGTAGCGAGAGTTCAGCTCAAACAGGCAGACCTATCGGCACGCGCTTTGGCTATGAAGCTGCTGGCTTTTACGACATAAACGATTTCGACAGCAATGGCAACCTGCTACCTTCACTCCCTAAACCTTCCTTTGGAAACGTTGCCCCTGGTGATGTGAAATACCGCGACCTAAATGGCGACAACCGTATAGACCCTGCCGATAAAACCGAAATAGGCAAAAGCTACCTCCCTACACTCACGTATGCTGGTACAATCAACCTCGGTTACGAAGGATTTGACCTTGGAGTGCTCGTGCAAGGAGTACAAGGCAGAGAGGTGAATTTATTAGACGATGCACGCCAAAAAACAGTTGCTTTCGAGAACAACGGCAATGTGTATGCTATCGCCAAAAACCGCTGGGCTTACTATCCTGCACAAGGCATCGATACCCGTAGCAGTGCTCAGTACCCACGTTTGTCGTTATTGAGCAACAACAATAACACCCAGCCTTCCACCTTGTGGATAAAGAAAGCTAATTACCTAAGAGTACGCTACATAGAGTTAGGTTACAGCGTTCCTAAACGAATGCTCGACGAGATAGGCGTTAGCAAATTGCGCATTTACGTAAATGCCGCCAATCCGTTTACTTTCTCATCACTGCTTACCGATTACGACTTAGACCCCGAAGTGTTATCTGGGTACCCTGCCCTCAAATCGGTTACTATGGGTGTGTCTTTAAAGTTTTAAACAAATGAACTACCGAAAATATATCGCTATGTTAAAGAGTAATAAACCGAGCAGAACAATCTTTGCAGTGAGTTGCATTGCGCTGATGAGTACACTCATCGGGTGTAATGTGTTAGACACCAAAGAAGATATTTACGATACCGACGAGCAGATAAAAACCAATTACCAAGTGCTTTACGACTTTGGTTATGCTGCCTACACACGTTTGCAAAACCGCTTTGATGCCATTGATGGCAATCTGTTTGCGGCAGTGAGCGACGAGGCTGAATATACGCTTTCGCCTTCAAACACTCAAGTTTTTAACGAAGGAAGCTGGAATAGTACCAACAACCCCGATAATACGTATGCTTACAACTACGAAGGCATACAAGCGGCTACTTATTTCTTGGAAAAATTCCCTAACTATGCTTCTTTCTTAAAGCAGAACCGCAACCTTATCACTCAAAACGACATTAACAACTACAATCGCGATGTGAAGAGCATAAGGGCTTTGCGCTTTGAAAACCGCGTGTTGCGAGCTTATTTCTATTTCGAACTACTGAAACGCTACGGAGGGGTGCCTCTTGTAAAAACAACGCTTTCCACCGATAGTAACACGCTTTTGCCTCGCAACACAGTGGACGAGGTAGTGAACTATATCGTGAGTGAAATCGATGCTTCCAAAGATAGCTTGATTACCAATTGGGGAAGAGATTTTGATATTGGCTTAGACGGGCGTATTACCAAAGGCGCTGCCTTAGCCCTCAAATCCAGAGTGTTGCTTTATGCGGCGAGTCCGTTGTACAACCCCACTAACGATGTGAACAAGTGGAGAGCAGCTGCTAGTGCTGCCAATGAGCTTCTCAGCTTAAATCTCTACAGCCTCGACAATAGCTACCGCGATTTGTTCCTCGGCGACAGAAGTGCCAAAAGCTCAGAAACCATTTTTGCGATTCGCCAAAGTGCCACTAATGACTTGGAAAGGAAAAACTACCCCATTGGCACGGCAGGAGGCAACAGTGGCATCACACCTTCGCATAATTTAGTGAGTGCTTATGAGTACAAAGGCACCCCCGACCCTAATGATATATACGCCAATCGCGACCCCCGACTCGGCTATACGATAGTAACCAACAACAGTCAGTGGAACGGACGCACAATGGAAATATACGCAGGTGGCGCTGACAACTACAACGCCAAAAACGCTTCACGCACGGGCTACTACCTCAAAAAGTTTTTGAACGATAACCTCGATTTAGTGCAAGATGAGAAGAGACTCCGCTCTTGGATAGTGTTCCGTTTGGCTGAAATTTACCTCAACTATGCCGAGGCGATGAACGAAGCCTACGGACCTGATGCTAACAACGGTTATGCACTCACTGCCAAAGAGGCTATCAATTTGGTGAGAGGTAGAACGGGTGTGGAAATGCCTGCGATTACTACAGCATCAAAAGAAGAGTTCAGAGAAAAAGTAAAACACGAACGCCGTATAGAACTCGCCTTTGAAGAACACCGCTATTGGGATTTGCGCCGTTGGAAAGACGCTACTACCGTGCTCAATGAGCCACTTACTGGAGTGCAAGCTACTAAAAACGGTAATCATTTTAGCTATCAAGTAAAAGAAGTAGAAAAGCGCACTTTTACCGAAAAGATGTATTACTACCCTATCCCTCATAGCGAAATCAATAAGTCCAACGGAATTGTAAAACAAAACCCTGGTTGGTAGTGTGAGCCACACGGGCAATTAGCCCTCGAACCACCGAAGGGGACAAGCTGAAAAAAAAGAATATAAATAATTAGTATAAAACCTCATCGCTTTTGCGGATTCCCTCCCCCTTCCCTTGGGGGAGGGGGAGAAGGAGGGGGTGAGGACAAACTCTTATATATGAAAACAAAAAACATTACATTATTGCTACTCCTATTCGTAGCCTTCATCGCTTGTAAAAAAGACGATGTATTTGAAGACCCTGGTATAAACAATATCTATATGCCACAAGCCTCGTTGAACAACGGAGGTAATGAATACAATGTGCCTTTCGGTGGAAACTCCGAAAACTACACTTTCGACGAGACTACTAAGAAATTGAAAATAGTGCTCGGCGTGAAGAACTCTGGTCTCTCTACCGATGGCTTTGCTGTAAAAGTAAAAGTTGACGCACAAGCTACTAATGCTTATATAGAAAAGTACAAAAACGACGAGAAAAAACCAGCTGTAGTACTACCCAAAAGTTCTTACACTTTGCCTGAAAGCGTAAGCGTTGCCTCTGGTAAAAGTGAAGAATCGTTTTACTTGGACGTAGATGTGCAAAAGCTCCTTACCGACCACCCCGATTACTACAAGAATCGCATCGCTTTGGCAGTAAGCATTTATGGCAATGAGAGAATCCTCCAAAATAAAGCAACTACTATCGTAGTGATTGATGGGGCAAAATTCTTGCCTACACCTCCTGAGCCTCCTAAACCTACCTTGGAAACTATGCTCAAAAAAGATGCTTGGAAGGTGCTAAAACAAGGTATCGACGGCAAAATTACAGCCGATGCTAAGATTAATATCGTAGATGGTAATATCCAATATTCATCTGGTAAAGTGGGTGGCAAGTTCAACCACGTGATTTATCAGCCAGTAAACGTAGAAAAAGGACAGACTTACACTTACGATATGCACGTGGAAATCAAAGGACAAGCGTGGGGTTGGATACAAGCGTATGTGAGTGAACACGAACCCGAAGAAGGCAAAGACTTTGGCGATGGCAAGGTATTAGAACTCCAAAACAACATCACCTCTCCTATGAGTGGCTCATTTGCAGAACTTTCAGCTATCCAAGACCAAAAGACCTATACCGCTGGTAAAACTGGTACGATCTATTTTGTAATAAAAATAGGTAGCTGGGATAATAATTTCGAGGATTTAGCCCTCTCTGATATCGTATTCAAAAAAGATAACAGTCCTAAGCCTCCTAAACCTCCGGTAGAGACTAGCATCAAGAAAGACGCTTGGAAAATACTGTTGCAAGGCATCAATGGAGGTCTTTCAGAAAAAGCTGATATCACCATTACCGACGGTAATATTCATTACACTTCGGGCACCGAAGGAAAGATGTTCAACCACGTAATTTATCAGTCTATTGAAGTAAGTGGAGGTGAAACTTATACTTACGATATGACACTCACCGCCAAAGGTAAAGCGTGGGGCTGGATACAAGTGTATATAAGTCAGTGGGAACCTGAAGAAGGCAAAGACTTCAACGACGGTAAGGTGTTTGACCTATCAGGAGAAATCAAAACACCTAAAAGCGGACTGATGTCGGAATTAGCCTCAGGTGAAAAGACTTATACAGCTACAAAAAGTGGTAAGTTATTCTTTGTGATAAAAATAGGTAGCTGGGATAACAATTACGAAGACTTGACCTTTTCAGATATCTTTATTAAAAAAGCACCTTAAATGAATTTATTAAATAGATAATTAAAAAACATATGAAAAACGCAACAACCTTTAGTTTTATTACAATGTTATTGTGCGGGCTTACTGCCTGTAACAAATCGGGAGGAGACACTCCTATTGAAGACAACCCTATGCCTGAAACCCCTACTGAATGGGTGTTAGACTTCCAAGACAACTTCGATGGCAATGCCTTAAACACAGATAATTGGGCAGTGTACGACAATGAGTATCTTGAAAAAGAAGGTAAACTCAAACCCGAGAATACGCGCCGTACCTATGCCATAGAAGTGAAAGACGGCTTCTTGAATTGCCTTATCGACAGAGATTATAAACGCGAAGGAATGTTTATAACAGGAGGGATAGCCCATAAGAAGAACTACAAATACGGCAAGTTTGAGTTCAGAATACGTATGGACGAAGACCCTCATAAGTCTTCCAGCGGTTTAGGACTTACTTGGCCTGAGAGTGAAAAATGGCCTGACGATGGCGAAAACGACATCTATGAAACAAATCACGAGGACAACGCTTGGAATACCTATATCCATTACGCAGTATCTGGTAAAGACCAACAATACCAAAAGAGCTTCCACTACAACAAAAGTGATTGGCATATTGTGGCAATGGAATGGGCTCCTGAGTACATAAAGATTTACATCGACGGTAAACTAGAATGGACTCTTAAAGATCCCGTAGCAATGGCTAAAGCACCTCACCATTTATGCTTCCAAACTGAAAAAGACATTAACAAACCTTTCACCAAACAACTCAAACTACAAGTAGATTGGGTAAAGGTATACAAATATGTACCTAAAAAGTAAATGAGATATCCATACAAGTTTCTTCCCTTTCTCATCGGTATGCTCCTATGGCTTGCTCACCCCATCTATGGGCAAGCCATTAGGGAGCATATATTGTTAGATAACGGATGGAAATTCAGTTTAGGGCACGCTACCGACCCTACTAAAGATTTGTATTACCGTGTATATAACGACTTCTCAAAAACACTTTCCAAAGGCATTAACTTTTCAAGTATCGACTACGACGATAGCGCGTGGCAAACCGTAGACCTCCCTCACGATTGGGCAGTAACTCTCCCTTTCAGTGAAAAAGGTGATTGGTCACACGGATATAAAGCCTTAGGCAGTACCTTCCCCGAACATAGTATTGGTTGGTATAGAAAAACCTTTGAACTCAGCAAATCCGAAGCTGGCAAACGCATCGAATTGCAATTTGACGGTATTTTTAGGGACAGTCGGTGTTGGGTAAATGGCATTTATGTAGGGCAACACCTCAGCGGGTATACAGGAATAAAGTACGATATTACCGATTGGGTGCATTTTGGTGAGCCTAATGTGATTACCATAAGAGTAGACGCTACCCAAAACGAAGGTTGGTTTTACGAAGGCGCAGGTATCTATCGACACGTGTGGCTGAATACTTACAACTCTGTTCACTCTTCCCCCGAAGAGGTTTTTATCTATACCAAAAGCATTAGCAAACAAGCCGAAATGCACGCCGAAGCCACTGTGCATAACCGAGAGACAAGCTCACAAACTTTTCAGGTGGAATGGACTATTCTTAGCCGTGAAAAGAAAGTAATAGCTACTCACAAATCTGCAAATACTACTTTTGCCCCTAACGAAAAAGTAACTGTAAAGAGTAACCTTAACATTCCTAATGCACAGCTTTGGGACACTGAGCACCCCTATCTGTACACCTTAACAACGAAAATCTTTTCCAACGGAAAGACCACCGACCTTATTCACACCCGCTTTGGGGTACGCACTTTTAGTTATCAACCCGACGGCTTTTACCTCAACGACAAAAAAATGAAAATAAAAGGCGTGTGCGTACATCAAGACCACGCCGGCGTAGGTACTGCACTATTAGACGAATTGCAGTATTATCGTATCGGGTTACTCAAAGCAATGGGTGCCAATGCTTACCGCACTGCTCATCACCCTCATAGCCCTGCCGTGCTACAAGCCTGCGACAGTTTGGGTTTATTAGTGATGGACGAAACCCGACTCTTAAACAGCGGGCGAGAATACCGTCAGCAGTTTGAAGACCTTATCAAGCGCGACCGCAATCACGCTAGCGTCTTTATGTGGTGTATCGGGAATGAAGAAGAAAAAATACAAAGTACCGAAACTGGAGAGCGCATCGCTCGTACGTTGGTGAGTTTACAACAACATTTAGACCCTTCACGCGTGAGCACTTATGGCGCCAACGTAGGTAATGAAAATGAAGGCGTGAGTGCTGCCATACCCGTACGAGGTTTCAATTACAACCTCTATGGGCTTACCGATTATGAGAAAGCGCACCCCAATCAACCTATCATCGGTACCGAAGTAGCCAGCACCGTGGGTACTCGAGGGGTGTATCTGCCGGAAATAGTGCTCGACAAAGCCGGGGGGTACAGTGGTCATTTTGTAGCCGATACCCTACGCGCCTATCTGCTCGACCAAGACAAAAGTTACCCCAGTTGGGCATCACAAGCACAGCAATGGTACAGCACGACTGCTAACGACCCTCGTTTTATGGGAGGTTTCGTATGGACGGGCTTCGACTATCGCGGAGAGCCTACCCCCTTTGCGTGGCCTAATATCAGTTCACATTTTGGGGTAATGGACGTGTGTGGTTTCCCTAAGAACGTGTATTACTACTACAAAGCCCATTGGAGTGAATCTCCTGTATTGCACATAGCCCCTCATTGGAATCTGAACCTGCCCCAAAACACTGTGGTAAAAGTGTGGGTATATAGCAATGCCGAAGAAGTGGAACTTTTCTTGAACGGAAAGACGCTCGGCAAACAAAAAACACCTGCTTTTGGACACTTATATTGGGAAGTACCTTACGAAAAAGGTACGCTGAAAGCCGTAGGCACTAAGAATGGGAAGCGGATTACCTCCGAAAAAACTACTACCGAAAAACCTTTTGCGATTGTGCTTTCTCCTCATAAAACACAACTGAAAGCCGGTAAGCAAGATGCCGTAGTAGTGAACGTGAGTGTAGTAGATAAAAAAGGACGTGAAGTACCCGATGCCGATGCCCTTATACAGTTTCAGCTTACAGGAGATGCTCGCATTATAGGAGTAGGAAACGGCGACCCCAGTTCGCACGAGAAAGATACTTTTGCCGAAGGAGAGTGTGTAGAGCGCAAACTTTTCAATGGCAAATGCCAAGTGATTATCCGCTCAGGTGAAAAAGGCGGAAAGGTACAACTACGCGCTACAAGTAACGGACTGAAAGAGGCAATGGTGAGAATGAATTAAGGTAAAAGGTAAAGCCAGAGAGGGTTCACAGCTGGGTATGTGAGTAAAAAGTAAGTTGAGGCTTGAACGAAGAATAAATAAAGGGAAAAACTGCCTTAGAGAGAAAGGTGAGAGAGTATATTGCTGTATTGACAAATATTTTATAACTTTGTGGTGTGAATTAGCAAATTAGAAAATGAGAGAATTAGAAAATGGGTAGTGATAAAAAAGGGTTTTTGACAGGTATAACTTGTAGGACAAATCGGGCTGGTTAGGACTTTCGGAAGGAAACGAAGATTTTCAGAAGGAGACTAAGAGACTTTTTGATGAAAAAGGGCTATGAGAAGGGTGGGGGTAGCTTATAGAGAGCTTATAGGAAGCTTATACGAATCTTGGACGATTGGTATAGAAAGGGTATATAAGTAGTTGACTCATAGTATAATACAGCGATGCAAAAAATGGTAAAAACGGGGTTTCGAGGCGAAAGAAAGAGAATCCTCACCCCGTTCACATACTCTCCTATTCGGAGACTTCTCCCAAGGAGAGGGGGTGTAGGGACGAGAGGCGAATGATGAATAACGAGAGTAATGTGGTGAAAACATCTCCCTATATACACACTCGGTTGTTGTCGACAATCCCGAAAGAAGACTTTCTGCCAAAGAATATTTTTATAATAGAAAATGCTTTGGTGCAGGAATTGAAAAGAATAGTAAGTAATCTTAAAAACAATTATATATGAAGACAAAAGCATTTTTAGCAATGTTGTTATTGATGATAACAGCTTGTGGTTGTTCTAAAACAGAAGAGGAAACAATATTTCCTGAGGCTGTAATGGTTAAGAGTTTTGCGACTGTAGAAAATACACCTGAGCATAGTTTTGTGAATTTTGCCCTTACCCAAGATGGTTACCGAGTTGTGCAAAATAAAGAAGCTCTACAAGCGCTCTTTCCTAATACTGACCTCAGTACTATAAAGGAATTTAAGGATATTGATTTCGGTACACAGACTCTTATCATAGGAAGAAAAGGACTTTCTGAAATGGCACAGGCGAAATGTAGGTTTATCAAGAAAAACAATAATAGCTACGTGCTTACGGTAGACCTCGACTTACTTGGACTATTTGGACCAGTAGTGTTATACTACGGTGCGGTAGTACAAAAACTACCTGAAAACGCTACTGTATCCGTAGAAGTATTGCCTTTTAAAGTGGATAAAGACATTTAAGTATGAGGTCGTAGCAAGACAAGTGGGAAAATTAGAGAATTAGGAAATTTGGAAATTAGCAAATGAGGGTGTGAGTCACACGGGATTATTAGCAGGTTTGTTGGAGGGACTCTGAGAGGCTCATCAGAAGAACCTGCTTGCTTTCTGTATGATTAAAATTTGTAAGACAAATAAAAGCATCACTTATAAAAATAAAGCATTATGAAAACAAAAACGTTTTTAGCACTACTGCTATTGGTGATAGTGGGGTGCGGTTGCTCAAAAAAAGAGACTCCTCCACAAGAAGATTGTGGATGTAACAGTCCTACTGTTTGGACTATTAAAGAATCTCTTGAAGAAGAAATAAGTTATGCAAACAATCAAAATACTTATTATCCTAATACATTTTGGATAGGCAAAGGTTTTCATTTTTTTATAGTTTGCAATGAGGATATTTTACCTCAAAAAATAAGAGATTTAAAATATAAGGAAGAGGGCTCTACTATAAAAGTAAAAATTCAAGGAGAGGTAAAAACTCTTTGTAAAAAGTGGATTCACCCAGCAATTTATAGTTATAATCATATTACTTTAACTAAAATAGAAGTGTTATAAAACGACTCTCATAAAACAATAAGTAATAAAAAAGACTATTACATATGAAAACAAAAACGTTTTTAAAACTTGTTACCTATTACTTGATTTAAAATGAACATACCCCTACATAAAACACTAAGAAACGCTTTGTTTTTAATGCTTTGCCTAAGTAGTTCGCTATGTTTGGCACAAGCAAATATAACGGTAAGCAAAACGCACCCGCGCTATTTTGAAAAAAACGGTGTAACGTGGATTCCTATTAGCACCAACTATTTGCCTATCCAAAACATTGAAGAAGCTGAAAAGTACTTTAAACATTTTGCCGAAAACGGCGGAAATGCAATGCGCATTTGGATAAGCACTGAGTTCTTAGAAATAGAAGACCAAAGGGAAGGAAAATACAATCCCGAGAAGTTAGCGCGTATAGAACAGTTGCTACAACTTGCCAAAAAGTATCATATTTACCTTAAATTCACCCTGCATCACTTGCGTACTATCTCTAATAACGTCTCACCTGAAGCTTCTTGGTGTAACAGCTATTCACTAGCTACCAAGTTCAAGAATGTAAGCGAGTATGTAAGTACTAAAAAAGGCAAAAAGTCCTACTTAAAACGCCTCAGAGCGATTGCTAAAAAATGCCAAAACCACCCGTATGTATATGGGTGGGAGTTGTGGAACGAAATGGATTCAGCTGTACCCGAAGCAGAGTGGCTACCTTTTACCGAAGAGATGCTCGGTAAGGTGAAAAAGTTATGCCCTGAGCAATTGGTTACCCAAACCTTAGGCAGTATGCACGCCCCTTATATGGACGACTACTACAAGAAGCTGGCAGTAATACCTGACAACGAGTTTTTGAGCATTCACCGTTATCTGGACGAGGGCGACAAGTGGCATCAATACCCGATAGTGAAAGGAGCTGTGAGTGCTTTAGCAACCGATGCCGTAGCTATGGGATTGGCATTTACCAAAAACGACCCCAAGCCTGTTGTCATCAATGAGATAGGAGCTGTAAACCCCAACCACGCAGGACCTTCGTCGCTTTATCCGAAAGACGCAGAGGGTATCTTATTACACGATTTTATCTTTGCACCTTTCTTTGGAGGTAGTGCAGGTTCGGGCAATACTTGGCATTGGGATCATTATATCGAGCCTAACCAACTGTGGTATCACTTTGGGCGTTTCAAAAACGCTATTGAAGGAATTGACCCCGTGAAAGAAGCGATGCAACCCTTCTATTTCAAAAGAAATACCGTAGACTGTTACGGACTAAAAGGCAAAACAAAAACGATATTGTGGTGCAGAGACCTAACTAACAATTGGAAAACAGAGCTACGTGAGGGGCGTCCTGCCCAAATGAAACGAGATTTCGAAATACCACTCAACCTCATAAATATAAAATATACTCATTACAGTGTTTACGACCCTTGGACGGATCAATGGGAACGACATATGCCTATGTATGACGGAAAGGCATTGATTCCAGCCTTCAAGCGTTCGATAGTAGTGGTATTAGAAAACCCATAGCATCTTCCTGTCTTCTTTCCTTAGTTTTCTTACTGCCCTGATAGATGAGCAAAGGGCAAAATTATAAAAACAAAGCAATATGTAATTCTCATTTCAAGGGAAGGGTACAGGCAGGAAGGTGTTTTTTATAAAAACGTTAATGTATCTATGAGATATAGCAAACACATCTTTAAAACGCTTATTTCGTTACTTATGATAGGTTGCGCAACACCCGCTATCTTAAAATCTGATAATGAAAAATTCACCCAAAAGAGTTTCAGTGGCGATAAACACATAGAACAGCGTGTAGATTCGGTACTGCGTTTGATGACTCTTGAAGAAAAAATCGGACAAATGACGCAATTCTCAGCCGATTGGTCGGTTACAGGCCCTGTAATGGCTGATAAGTACCAACCTTACCTCGAAAAAGGCTTGGTAGGAAGTATTTTTAACGCTACTTCGATTGCAGGTATACGAAAATTACAAAAAATAGCGGTAGAACAAACACGTTTGGGTATTCCTATCCTCTTTGGTCAAGATGTGATACACGGTTATAAAACTATCTTTCCCATTCCGTTAGCTGAGTCTTGCTCGTGGGATTTGGCATTGATGCGCAAAACAGCTGAACTCGCTGCCCGTGAAGCTAGTGCCGATGGTATCAACTGGACGTTTGCCCCTATGGTAGATATTACCCGCGATGCTCGTTGGGGACGGGCAATGGAAGGCGCAGGCGAAGACCCTTATTTAGGAAGCCTTATTGCCGAAGCGCGCGTAAAAGGATTTCAAGGGGGAGACAATTGGCAAATGTTGAGTAGCCCTCACACGCTTTTAGCTTGTGGTAAACACTTTGCCGGCTATGGAGCTGCCGAATCAGGCAAGGACTATAATACAGCTGAACTCTCTATGCACACCTTGCGCAATGTATATTTACCTCCTTATGAGGCGACCCTAAACGCAGGGGTAGGCAGTATAATGGCTTCTTTGAACGAGATAAACGGAGTGCCTGCCACCGCCGACAAGTGGCTACTTACTGAGGTGCTTCGCAAAGAATGGGGCTTTAACGGCTTGTTAGTAAGTGATTACACAGGCATTAACGAGTTAGTACGACACGGGGTAGCCAAAGATGATAAACAAGCGGCAAACCTCTCAGCCAATGCAGGAATAGAAATGGATATGAACGGGGCAACCTTTATTAAATACCTTAGTGCCTTAGTGAAAGAAGGCAAAGTAACCGAAACTCAAATTGATAAAGCAGTAAGGCATATATTGGAAATGAAGTTCCTTTTAGGTCTTTTTGATGACCCCTACCGATACTTAGATGAAGAACGTGCCAAAGAAAATACTTTTACTGAGGAATATCTGAAAGTAGCGCGACAAGCTGTTGCTTCCTCAGTAGTACTCTTGAAAAATGAAGCTGAAGTGTTACCCATCAAAAAGGATAGTGGTAAAACTATTGCTGTAATAGGACCTATGATGAACAACACAAGTGATATCAACGGCAGTTGGACGTGCTTAGGCGACGGCAAACAAAGCGTGAGTTTACTCACAGGGCTTACCGAGAAATACAAGGGTACAAACGTAAAACTTCTTTATGCCGAAGGCTGTGGTTTTACAACTATTTCAACAGAACAACTCAAAGAAGCGGTTGCTATAGCTCGCAAAGCCGATAGGGTATTAGTAGCCGTAGGTGAACAGAGCAGCTGGGCAGGAGAATCGGCGGTGCGCACCGACATTCGTTTGCCTCAAGCACAACGCCAATTGCTCGAAGCGCTAAAAGCCATAAACAAGCCCATAGCTATCATTACTTTTAGCGGACGACCGCTCGACCTTTCTTGGGAAAACGAGAATGTACAAGCTATTTTGCAAGCGTGGTTTCCTGGTACGCAAGGGGGCAATGGCATTGCTGATGTGATAGCAGGCGATGTGAATCCTTCGGGGCACTTAACGATGTCTTTCCCGCGCAGTGTAGGGCAAATCCCTATTTACTACAACTACAAAAGTACAGGGCGACCTGTATATACAAACAATGAAGAAGTAGACCACCGCCCTCATTACAACGCAGGATATTTGGATAGTTCCATTACGCCTCTTTATCCTTTTGGTTACGGACTCAGCTATACTACCTTTGCTATTAGTAATGTGCATCTGAATAAAAAAAATATGAAACGTTATAACGATAGCATTATAGTAAATGCCTCTGTACAGAATACAGGAACAACCGAAGGCGAAATAGTGGTACAACTCTATACCCGACAGTTAGTAGCAAGTGTTAGTCGCCCCGTAAAGGAATTGAAAGGGTTTCAGAAAATCCCTCTCAAAGCAGGTGAAAGCAAACAAGTCCGTTTTGAACTGCCTTCCGAAGCTCTTGCTTTTTACAGTATCAATGGAAAAAAGGACACTGAGCCTAGCGAGTGCTTGCTGTGGGTGGGCTTACATTCTGCCGATAATAATAACGAACAACATTTTACAATAGAAGAATAACAAACCATAAAATAGTAAACGATTATGAGAATACAACGTACCTTATTCTTATTCATTTTTGCTTTGGCGAGTAGCCTCAGCAAAGCGCAAACCCACGATTGGGAAAACTTAGCAGTAAGCAGTATCAACACCGAAAAAAGCCATAGCCACTATGAGCCGGCTGGGAAAATACTCCTCAATGGCAATTGGCAGTTTGCCTACTTCAAACACCCTTCACAAGTGCCTGCCGATTTCTTTTTGGGCAAAGGCATTACCCAATGGGACGCTATAAAAGTGCCTTCAAATTGGCAACTGCAAAGCAACCGATATGACCCTCCAGTTTTTACCAATATCAAATATCCGTTTGAGATGAACCCTCCTTACACCCCTAAGGACTACAACCCTACGGGAGTGTATAGAACGCAGTTCACTTTGCCCAGCAAATGGAAAGGCGAACAAGTGTTCATTCACTTTGCGGGAGTGCAATCGGCGATGGAGTTGTTCATCAATGGTAAGCAAGTGGGCTATCACGAAGATGCAATGCTACCTGCCGAGTTCAACATCACTCCTTACCTCAAAAAAGGCAAAAATGAGCTATATGTAAAAGTCTTGAACTGGTCGGACGGCAGTTATATAGAAGACCAAGACTTTTGGCGACTCAGCGGTATTTATCGCGATGTATACCTCTTTGCTACCCCCGAGTTGCGTATGCGTGACTTTACAGTATATCCTCAGCTCGATGCGCAATACCGCGATGCTACCTTGCAGGTGCAAGTAGAGGTACAGAATTTAGGCGAAAAAGTAAGCGATGCCCTTGTGGTACAAACTACTCTTAAAGATAGCAAAGGCAATGTGATAGGCACTGAAAAAGCCTCTATTGCGGATATTGCTGCGGGAAAAGAAGCTACTGTTAGTACCCAAATAGCTGTAAAAAATCCGTTGAAATGGACAGCCGAAACCCCCAACCTCTACAAACTGGAACTCAGTTTGCTCACCGCCAAAGGCAAGGTGTTACAATCGTTTACTCAAAATGTAGGATTTAGGAAAGTTGAACTAACAAACGGATTGCTCCTTGTGAATGGCAAGCCTGTGAAGTTTAAAGGAGTGAACCGCCACGAGTTCGACCCTTATAACGGTCGCACCATTACCCGCCAATCGATGATTGACGATATTATCCTGATGAAAACGCACAACATCAATGCGGTGCGCACCTCTCACTACCCCAATCAGCCTGAGTGGTATACCCTCTGCGACGAATATGGCTTATATGTGGTAGACGAAGCCAATATCGAGAGCCACGGATTGTGGGAGAGTGGCTACTACATAGGCGAACGCCCCGAATGGCAAAAAGACATCGTGGAGCGCAATGTGAATATGGTTGCTCGCGACAAGAACCACCCTTGTATCATCTATTGGTCGATGGGGAATGAATCGGGTTGGGGTAAGAACTTTGATGCAGCTTATGAGGCGATAAAAGCCCTCGACCCTCAAAAGCGCCCCGTGCACTACGAGTCTAAAAATCCTGCTTATGCAGGCGTGCTCTCGCATTACGATATCATCTCTAATATGTACACCGAGCTCAACCACCTGAACAATCTCTTTACCGAAGACCCTAAACGCCCTGTGATTATTTGCGAATACGCCCATTCTATGGGTAACAGCTTAGGCAACTTCCGCAAGTATTGGGAGCTTTTTGCTACCAATGAGCGCTACCAAGGTGGTTTTACGTGGGACTGGAAAGATCAAGCGTTGCGTTGCAAAGATAAGAACGGCAAAGAGTATTGGAACATCATCAATCATATCGACAAGGCGAATGTGAACGACGGATTAGTAAATGCCACAGGCGTTCCTCAACCCGAAATGCACGAACTGAAAAAGGTATATCAGTATTTCAATGTAAAGGATATTGATATCAACACAGGTTTGGTGCTCATCAGCAATAGCAACTACTTTGTAAATAGCGATGAGGTGTATTTGCAATGGGAACTTATCGAGAATGGCAAGCCTATCGCCAATGGGGTAATCAACGACTTGAACATCGCCCCACAAAGCCAAAGAGCCCTACAAATACCTTTCAAAACAAAATTAGTACAAAATGGCAAGGAATACTTTATGAACTTCCGTTTTAAGAATAAAAAAGCTACTGCTTGGGCTTCAAAAGATTTTGAAGTAGCCAAAGAACAACTCGCCTTTCCTAACCGTGTTGAGAGAGAACTCACCAAGAACTCCGATAAAAAACTAACCTTTACTGACGAAGCGACAAACTTCACCGTAAAAGGCGACAATTTTACAGCTGTATTCAGTAAAAAAACAGGCGGTTTAAGTCAATTTACGCATAAAGGAAAAAACCTACTTTCAGAAGCGATGGTGCCCTCTTTTTGGCGTGTACCTACCGATAACGATGAAGGTGGTTTTGAGCAGTCTTATGCCTCAGCTTGGCGCAAAGCGGAGTTAAAAGAAGCTGCAGTAACAGCTACCGAAATGAAAGCTACGCAAATAGGGGAAACCCAAGTGAAGATAGTAGCACACAACCGCATTGAAACCAAAGCGGGCAATATCAGCCAACAAGTAACTTACCTCATCAATGGAGACGGGCGTATAGATATCAGCACAAATGTGGAAGTACCTGCCTCTGTGCCTCCTTTGGCAAGAGTGGGAATGCTCCTAACGCTCGACAAGAGTTTTAACAAAGTGGAATGGTACGGCAAAGGTCCTTATGAAACTTATGCTGATAGAAAAGAATCGGCTTTTGTGGGTATTCACAGCAGTGCAGTAAAAGATATGCACTTCCCTTATGTAATGCCTTCTGAAAACGGCAACCATATCGATACCCGTTGGCTCAAACTCCTTTCGGGTACTACCGAACTATACATCAGTGCTCCTAAGCTCTTTAATTTCAACGTGCAAGACTATTCGGACGACGCGCTAAACCAATCCAAAGAAACCCAAGAACTGCGCCGTGGAGACCACACTTATTTGCACATCGATGAGGCTCAAATGGGTGTAGGAGGAGACGACAGCTGGTCGCCACGCGTACATAAAGAGTTTTTGCTCAACCAACCCTATTATCATTACGAATTTAGCATTCAGGTAGGGAGGAAATGAGAAAATTAGGAAATTTGGAAATGGGAAAATGAGAAAATGAGGAAATGGGGAGGGTTGAGGAATTCGGAAGGAAACGGAGGAAATCAAAAGAAGGCTAAGACTGTTTTTGGTAAAAAAAGGGTGTAAGATGGGTGGGGTTAGCTTATAGAGAGCTTATA
>ERZ773083.422-NODE-422-length-35261-cov-4.896438_pt1 | contig 35261 bp, 34 predicted proteins | sample MGYA00511465_ERZ773083 | MGnify/ENA primary metagenome ERZ773083 (study PRJEB29015, sample SAMEA2738001) | human oral metagenome | biome: human oral; feature: human-associated habitat; material: dental | place: China | collected 2060 ... | reverse complement strand
AGGCGAGGAAGTCGACTGGGTACAGAGGAAAAAAGAGGCGGTGGTTTCGTATGTGGAGCTACCGTATATTATAAGGTTGGAAGAAAAATAGCCTTGTTTATGTTTACAGTTTGGGTAGTTTAGATATACATTTATAATATACACCTGAAAGCAAGCTTTCATTTGGTATATTATAAATGTATGTCTATCAGGCTGCTGCCGGAATTCATCTTCGTCTAATGTATAGATAAAAATTAAATATTTTTAGTTTTTTTGACGAAGATGAATGACCTACCTGAACTGTAACTGTGTATGTCGATTTTGCACAACTTACTACCCCTCACAACTTGAAAACCCCCCTTATATATGGTACAATTTTCCATGCAAAATAATATGTATAAGGGGGATGGTAAGATGAGTTACAGCGGTAAAAGATTACAACTATCATTCAATTCACCGGTGATTTTGGGCTTTACCCTAGCCTGCTTTTTAGTTATGGTACTTGACAGGATAAGCCTTGGAGGTACAACAAGATTATTTTTTAGCGTTTACAGGTCATCACTGTTAAATCCGCTCACATACATCAGGTTGTTTTGTCATGTACTCGGTCATGCCGACTGGCAACATTTTATGGGTAATATAATGCTTATATTGGTATTGGGACCGCTTCTGGAAGAAAAATACGGCTCGGCAAATATTCTCTTTGTAATACTGGCAACTGCCCTTGTAACCGGACTGGTTCATTTTTTACTGTTTCCTTACTCAAGGTTGCTTGGAGCAAGCGGAGTAGTGTTTGCACTTATACTGCTTTCTTCATTTGCAAGTTTTGAAGAGGGTAAGATACCTGTAACATTTATTTTAGTGGCACTTCTTTATGTAGGTCAGCAAGTTTACAGCGGAATTTTTATAAAAGATAATGTATCAAACCTGACACATATATTGGGTGCTATAGTAGGAGCCGGTTTAGGCTTTGTAATGAATAAAAATAAGATGAAAAGATATTGATGGTGAGAATACTCTATGTTAGAACACAAAAAGATTCAAAGCCTTAATGATTATTTTGTTGAACTTAACAAAAGACCTGTAAAAGGAGTATACTTTTACAGAATCAACGCTTATTCAAAAGAAATAGGCGACTTTATAAAAAAATATTATGATGCGGCAAGGCGTACGGGAGTGGTGATTGAGGGAAAGATTCCCAATCCGGATGAGAAGAACTTATCATTTTATACCGAAATGATGGGAAATGATTTTCAGATGAGTGAAAACTTTATATCAACACATTTGAAAAAATGGCTTTCACGAATGAATGACTTTCAAAGACAAAGCGTAGCAGCCTCAATATACAATTCCCTGTATACAATGCACAAAGAGGGAAAGACCGACAATATGCTAAAAAATGCATATATCAAGTTTATGTGCTGGCTGTATTATAAATTTGAGAGAATAGTAAATCAGCTTGGAGAAAACAACATCCCTAAGATACTTTATGAGGGTGATATAAGCCACTATGAACTTATGCTTATATCAATACTTTCGGATGCCGGTTGTGATGTAGTACTTTTACAATACAATGGTGATGCAGCGTACTTAAAATCAGATCCGAAGTCTCTGCTTTCCTACAATCTGGAACTTCAGGGTATGGGGGCATTTCCGGCAGGGTATTCTCTAAAAAGTGTTCGTGATGAGATCCAAAATGATATGAATAATGAAAGGCTTTACGGACAGCCGCCTAAGCTTAGTAATTGCACGAATGCATGGATTACAGGAAAGGGCTTTGAAGATATACTTAAAAGTCCGGCACTAAGAGGTACGGATGAAAGATTTTTCTACAATCTTTTTTGCAGAATAAACGGTGTAGAGGACAGACTTACCTATGTAAATGATTTATTTAAGTTGCAGCAGGAGCTTAGAAACTCTAAAAGAAGGCTTGTTATTGTAAATGAGGAAATACCTAAACCTACACCTGAGGAAATCGCCGGTATTAAAAGAGGCAATTATGCAAAATTAGATCAGATGATACTTAATATAATAGGAAATATACAGTATAGCGCAAATATTGAGTTGCAAAAGATAATGCATAAAGCCTTTATTGACATTATACTTATGGAGTCCCAAAAGGATGCCGGTAACATAAATAAACTTACAAACAAGGCGGTCTACCTTATTTGCTGGTTAAAAAGATATATGCCTGAACTTTTTTCCAATTGGAAGGCGCCTGATATAGCTTGCTTTATATATATGGGAGGTTGCAGAGACCATAACGAAGCTTTATTTATAAGCTTTTTAGCGAAACTTCCTATAGATGTTTTAATACTTTGTCCTAATCTTAATACTAAGTGCTGTCTGGAAGATAAGTTTTTATATGAGGAAAACTATAACGAAACCCTTGCAGTTGATAAATACCCTGAGGATAATTCTCATGTAAGAATGGGTACAATGGCATATCATGCTGAAAGAGATTTGGATACTATTATGTATCAGGACAGCGGTATGTATAGAAACAGGCAGTATGGCAAGGCAAATGCTATAAGCTTGCAGACCATGTATGAAGAAATAAAAATTTTATGGGATCAGGAGCTAAAGTACAGACCGGGCTTTAGTACGGTCAATAATGTGGTAAATATACCTGTAATATTTGCAAAGGTATCCGGAGTAAAGGACGGACTTATTGCAAAGTATTGGGAGTCGGTCAGAGAGCTTGTAACGCCCGATACATTTATAATAAAAAAAGCACCGTATATACAGCAGACAGACACAAACCCCATGAAGGAGTATGCGGCTGAATTCTATAAAAACGGCAGGTTGCAAACAGAAAAAATAAAAAATCATCCGAAGTATGCCTACGGAATATTAAGAGATGATATACAGGAGCTTATATTTGATAAGTTAAGAGCCTTGATAGAGCAAAAGTTAATTAAAAATACAGGGATAAACGGAACGGAATATGTTATAATAGCTCAGGTTCTGAATTTACCTAAAGAAATAATTCGAATGATACAAAATTTTGATTTTACAAAGAAAAATCCTAAGTTGATATATATAAATACTGCTGAAACGGTAATATCATTGGAAGATTCCATACTTACGGCGTTTTTGAATCTTATAGGATTTGATATTATTTTCTTTGTACCTACAGGTTATCAAAGTATTGAGAGATATTTTAACGGTAATATAATAGAAGAGCATCAAATAGGTGAGTATAAGTATGATATGCAAGTACCGAATTTGAGTGTTTCTTCATCAGGCAGGCGCATGACATGGCGTGAAAAACTTTTTGGGAGGTAATAAGCATGGCAATTGATTTTAGTAAATCATCAACTACTGCTGCAAGTACAACACCTACACAGGCAGCACTTCCTGCAACCAAGGATGAGATTGAAGTTGTTGAGCAATACGATATTGTTGCCGACAGGCAGCAAATGAATACCGATTTGGTTAATTCACAAGAGGTAGACCGTATTGTCAGTACAATTGAGGTAAATAATCTTGAGACCATAGTTACATTCGGTGCGGAAGTTGCGGAAGAGATATCCAAGGCATCGGATGTGGTACTGAGAAGTATGAATATGTCTCAACTTGACGATACAAGTGAGATGCTTAAGACACTTGCAAAGATTATGGGTCAATTTGATATTGAAGAGATTAAAGAAAATCCGAGTTTATTTGGGAAAATCTTTGGCAATATGAAAAAACAACTTGATAAAATACTTGCAAAGTATCACACTCTTGGAGATGAGGTTGATAAGATCTATGTTCAGCTAAAGGGTTACGAGTCTGAGATAAAGCAGTCAAACCGTAAGTTAAATACAATGTTTGAGACCAATGTTAACTTTTATCATGAACTTGTTAAGTATATTTTAGCAGGCGAGCAGGCTTGTAAAGAAATACAGGACTATATGGAGCAAAGAAAGCAGTATATGGAGACAAGCGGTGATCAGTCAGTGCAGTTTGAGCTTACCAGCCTTAATCAAGCTCTGATGATGATGGAGCAAAGAACTCAGGATCTAAGAACTGCCGAAAGTGTTGCCATGCAGTCCATCCCTATGATCAAGACAATGGAGTTTAGCAACTACAATCTTGTCAGAAAGATAAATTCCGCTTTTATAGTTACACTTCCGGTATTTAAGCAGGCGCTCGCACAGGCTATACTGCTCAAAAGACAGAAGATTCAAGCAGAGGCTATGTCGGAGCTTGATAAAAAGACCAATGAGATGCTTATCAAGAACGCACAAAATACGGTTGACATATCAAAGACCACTGCAAGACTTGCATCAGGAAGCTCAATACAGATAGAGACCCTCGAAACCACATGGAGGACGATTACAAACGGTATTGAGGAAACCAAGAGAATTCAAGAGGATGCAAAGAAGAAGAGAATAGATGATCAGGCAAGACTGGCTGCTATTAAAGAAGACTTTAATAGAAACTATCATATGCCGAAGTTGACCCAAAGATAATTAAATACACAGTCAATGTGTTTTAAGCAGGAATATACAGTCAGTATATTGCAGTAATTAAGGCGTGTTTTGTATTTTTATAATTAAAATACACTTGATATAGTTTAGTAATTAATATATTTTAAGTATTAATGCAAGCTTAATGCGTTTTAGGCATTAAGACACAATTTTATATAAAGGAGGCTTTCAGCTATGCCAATTAATTTATCCAAAGGACAAAAAGTAGACTTAACAAAGGGTAATCCGGGACTTAAGAGTATTATGGTAGGTCTTGGTTGGGATGTTAACGCATTCGATTCAGGTGTTGACTTTGACCTTGATGCGGCTGCATTTATGTTAGGTGCGGACGGAAAATGTCCAACAGACAAAGAGTTTGTATTCTATGGAAATTTAAAGCACCAAAGCGAGTCTGTAAATCACATGGGAGATAACCTTACAGGTGCAGGCGAAGGTGATGACGAGCAGATACAGGTAGATCTTACAAAGGTACCTGCCAACATAGAAAAGATTGCATTTACCGTTACAATATATGATGCGGACTCAAGACATCAAAACTTCGGTCAGGTATCCAATGCATTTATAAGATTGGTTGATGAGTCTACAGGACAGGAGCTTATACGTTACGACCTTGGAGAAGATTTCTCAATTGAGACAGCCGTAGTTGTAGGAGAGCTTTACAGACACAGCGGAGAGTGGAAATTCAATGCTATAGGAAGCGGATTCCAGGGAGGTCTTGCGGCACTCTGCGGACACTATGGTATAGATGTAGCTTAGGAGGAAAAAAATGCCGGTTAATTTACAAAAAGGTCAAAAGGTTAGCCTTACAAAAGACAACCCGGGACTTAATAATGTTATAGTAGGTATCGGATGGGATATAAACAGATTTGATACAGGTGGAGATTTTGATTTGGATTCGGCGGCATTTATGCTTACTGATGCCGGAAGAGTATCAAACCAGGATGATTTTATATTTTTTGGAAATCTTACCCATCCTTCGGGCAGTGTAAGACATTTGGGTGATAACCTGACAGGAGCCGGAGACGGTGATGATGAGCAGATCAGGATCGAACTTTCAAAAGTACCTGCCAATATCTCAAGAATCGCATTTACCGTAACAATATATGATGCTGAACAAAGAAGACAGAATTTCGGTCAGGTATCCAATGCCTATGTAAGAATTTTTGATGAGTCAAACGGAGTAGAGCTTTTAAGATATGATCTTGGAGAAGACTTTTCTATAGAGACAGCTGCGGTATTCGGAGAGCTTTATAAAAACGGTGCCGAATGGAAGTTCAATGCTATAGGAAGCGGTTATCAGGGAGGTCTTGCAGCCCTGTGCAATAACTACGGAGTAGAGGTAGGTTAGAGAGAAAATATATGGCTATTAACTTACAAAAAGGTCAAAAAGTAAACCTTGAAAAGAATGTATCCTCAGGGCTTGGAGAAATCCTCGTAAACCTGAACTGGAATTCAACACCTGTAAAACAAGGTTTTTTTGCTTCATTATTCGGAGGCGGTAACGGCATAGACTTGGATCTTGGGTGTCTATATGAGCTGAAAGACGGTAGAAAAGGTGCAGTACAGGCGCTTGGCAATGCATTCGGAAGTTTAAATAATCCGCCTTTTATTGCTTTAGACGGAGATGATCGTACCGGAGCCGCTGCGGCAGGAGAAAATCTCAGAATCAACGGTAATCAGTTATCCGAGTTTAAAAGAATACTTGTTTATACTTTTATATATGAGGGTGTTGCTAATTGGAAGCAGGCGGATGCTATTGTAACAATAAAATATCCGGGAGCGGAAGACATTGTAGTGAAGATGGATACATTTAATTCATCTAACATCATGTGCGGATTGGTTCTCCTTGAAAACCAGAATGATCAGACATTCAGTGTTGAAAAAATAGTACAATTTTATAGAGGACACAGTGATCTTGATCGTGCTTTTAATTGGGGAATGCAGTGGAAAGCCGGAAGAAAGTAGGAAAAGATAATATATGTCAATCAGTTTACAAAAAGGTCAAAAAGTAAGCCTTTCAAAAGATAATGCAGGTCTTGCAAAGGTTATTGTAGGACTTGGTTGGGATGAAGTAGGTCAGTCATCGGGAGGAGGTTTTATGAGCTCTTTATTCGGTTCATCTTCTTCAGGTGAAGACATAGACTGTGATGCCTCTGCTATTATGTTAAGAAACGGTAAATTTGTTGATAAACATGATGTGGTTTATTTCGGTAATTTAGCTCACAAATCAGGATCGGTAAGCCATCAGGGAGATAACCTTACCGGAGCCGGTGAAGGAGATGATGAGCAGATTATTATTGACTTATCTAAAGTACCTGAGGAATATGACAAAATAGTTATGGTTGTAAATATCTATGATGCAGTACCTCGCAGGCAGCATTTCGGAATGATTAAAAATGCTTTTATACGCCTGGTGGATGCAAGAAATAATAATGAGATGTTTAAGTATAATTTAACCGAAGATTATTCAGGAATGACAGCTATGATTTTCGGGGAGGTATACAGGTATAACGGAGAGTGGAAGTTCAGTGCTATAGGACAGGGTACTAAGGACTCCGGGCTTGTAGAGCTTACCAGAAGGTATGTGTAACTACTTTATAAAAAAACCTGATTTTTATAAAGTTTTTTTACTGGTTTTCTAAGCACTATACTGCTATAATTGTATAGGTCAAATTCGATGTAAAAGAGGGGCGATACTGACAGCCCTTCTTTTTATGTGAATGATAAGACTAAGGCTTTATGTCTTATTAAAGGGATATAAGTCTTTGATTATAGAAATTATTAATTTAACGAGGAGGTTATTTTACAATATGGCTGATATGAAAAAGGAGATTCTTCTAAAGGGATTGTCCGACTCACAGGCAAATGAGAGCAAAGCCAAGTACGGTACCAATCAACTTGCTAAAAAGAAAAGAGAGTCCCTTTGGTCCATGTTCCTTACCGCTTTTAACGATATATGGATCAAGGTTTTGTGCGGAGCTTTATTACTAAAAATAGCTTTGGCAGTTTTGGGGATGTTTATGCCGGACCTTGCAGGAGACAACGATATAGTTGAAATCATAAGTATACTTGCAGCTATTGCTCTTGCAACCGGTTTCAGTACACTTTCCGAGTATAGAAACACTTCAAGAAGTGAGGCGCTTCAGGAAGAGTACAACAAAACCTACGCTAAGGTTATGAGAAATGGAAAAATAGTAAATATTTTAACAAGCGAAATCCTAAAGGGAGATACCATACTGGTACAAAGCGGAGATAAGGTGCCGGTAGACGGATTATTGTTTGAGGGAAGTATCAAGGTATCACAGGCAGTGCTTAACGGAGAGTCAAGAAGTGCCGATAAGGAAGCTACCGACAATATGGAAGAAGCCGAGTCTACCGACTATGGCTCTTTACATAAGGTATTTATGGGCTCTGTTGTTATTTCCGGTGAGGGTTATATGGTAGCCACAGTTATAGGTGACGACTCCGAGCTTGGTAAGATCAATAAAGCTCTAACTGATGACAGTGAGGAAGAAAGAAAAGACACCTCAAGTCTTAAACTTGAGGTCGTAGCAGCCGGTATAGGTAAAATCGGTGTAATAGCGGCAACTGTTGTAGGAGTTTTACATATGGTGCTTACACTGATGAGAGCAAATCCGGATGCCCGTACCTTATCTTTTATACTGCTTACAGCTACGGAAGCGGTTATGCTTATGGCTACAATGGTAATCATGGTTGTGCCTGAAGGGCTTCCTATGATGAACAGCTTAGTTCAGTCAATGAATACCGAATCCATGCACAAGAAAAATATTCTTGTAAGCCATAAGGCGGCATTCTCAGACTCTGCATATATGAATGTTTTATTCAGTGATAAGACCGGAACAATAACCGAGGGTAACCTGTCCTTAGTTGAGTTTATTAACGGTGAGGGAGAGATCATAAATAAAATCGACAATGATGAATTTATCGAAGCTATAACCCTTAACAATCTCTCAAAAATATCAGCCGAAGGAGAAGTAATAGGAAGTAACAACATGGACAGAGCCTTGCTTACCTATGCTATGCACCATGGCTATGACGATTCCAATAACGACCCTGATAAGGTTGAAGATATCAGCGGCTTTGACTCGGAGAAAAAGTGCGCTACGGCAAAGCTTAAGAACGGTTTGATATACTGGAAGGGTGCAACTGAAAATATTATCGACAAGATTACACATTATGTACTTCCAAACGGTGAACTTAAGGAATTTACAGCAGAAAACAGAAAGAAAGTCGAAGAGCAGATACTTGCACAGGCAAAAAGGACTATGAAGCTTCTTTCTATAGTAAAAATATTTGACGGCAAAACCATACTTATGTCAGTTCTTTGTTTGAGGGACAATGTAAGAGCGGATGCCATAGAAACGGTTGAAATACTTAATGATGCGGGTATACAGGTGGTAATGGTAACCGGTGATGCCGAAGAAACCGCAGTTGCAATCGCAAAAGAGGCGGGTATACTTAAGGACGAGGAAAATGATGTCGTTCTTACACATGAGGAGCTTGAGGCTATGTCGGATGAGAAGCTTAAGGAAGTACTTCCGCATCTTCGTGTAGTAAGCAGGGCTAAGCCTCTTGATAAAAAAAGACTTGTATCTCTTTCACAAGACATTGACAATGTCTGCGGTATGACGGGAGACGGTGTCAATGATGCTCCGGCATTAAAGCAAGCGGATATAGGATTTGCCATGGGTGACGGTACTGCTGTTGCACAGGAAGCCGGAGATGTGGTAATACTTAATAACAGCTTGACTTCCATAAAAGACTGCGTGCTTAACAGTAGAACCATGGCAAAGTCCGTAGGAAAGTTCCTTATCTTCCAGCTTACTATAAATATAGCAACTTTGCTTATGAATATTATTGCACCTGTACTTGGTTGGACAGAACCTTTCTCCATCGTGCAGATCTTGTGGATCAACCTTATCATGGATACCTTGGCAGCGATGGCATTCGGTGGTGAGCCTATACTTGACAGATATATGCAGGAGCCTCCGGTAAAAAGAAAAGATAACATATTGACCTCATATATTAAGTCCGCTATCGGTGTAAGTGCGGTATTTATTACCTTGGTAGCGATATTGATTCTTGAAAATATCGGAGGAATTACAAGCTTTGTAACACCGGATAATGTAGCTGACCCTGAACTTTACAAGAAGACCTTTATGTTTGCCTTCTTTATATATGCAATTATATTTAACAGCTTTAATACAAGATCCGAAAAGTTTAACTTATTTGAGCATATCGGTGAAAATAAGAACTTTATAAGAGTAATGGGAGCTATCTTCATACTTCAAACAATAATTATCCAAATAGGCGGAAAGGTATTTGAGACAACTATGTTAAGCCCTAAGGCACTTATAGTTTCTATGCTTTTAGCTATTTTGATAATACCGGTAGACTTGTTAAGAAAAGCCTTTGCATCAAAGAAATAAAATGAAAATACTGTGCACGGACCTCGATAACACTATTATTTATTCTTATAAACATGATATAGGAAATGAAAAGATGAATGTAGAACTCTATAAGGAGCGAGAGATTTCATTTATAACAAAACAAACTTTTGAGCTTTTAAAAAAGGTAAAAGAGGAATTCCTTGTAATACCTACATCTACAAGAACCATAGAGCAGTATGAGAGAATAAACTTAAAAATAGGCACTTTTAAATATGCCTTGGTTTGTAACGGCAGTGTCTTGCTTGTAGACGGCAAAAAGGATAAGGACTGGTATGAGGAGTCTCTAAGACTGGCTAAACCAAGTAACTTGGAGGTTAAAAAAGCTTTAGAATACTTGGAAAATGATAAAAGAAGAACATTTGAATTAAGGTATATCGAGGACTTGTTCGTCTTTACAAAGTGTTATAAGTCTGAAACTGTGGTAAATGAATTAAGAAAACATCTTGATAAAAGCCTTGTTAATGTATTTAACAATAAGGAAAAAGTATATGTACTGCCGACCTTACTTAGTAAGGGAAAAGCCATAGAAAGATTAAAAAAGTATCTGAAAGTGGAGTTCATAATTGCGGCAGGAGACAGCGAGTTTGATATTTCTATGGTGGAAGCGGCAAATGTGGGGCTTGTTCCGTATGGCTTTAAATCGGAGTTTAATATTAAAAGCGATATTTGTGAAATGGGAAAAGAAGGGCTGTTTTCCGAGCAGTTGCTAAGAAAATGCCTACAACACGGAAGTGTTGTGTGATGAAATGAAACTATATATTCTCTATGTCCGATACGATTATGTTTGTGGGACTTAAACTACAATAAGTTTTCTGCAAAACGAAGCTATCCAAGAGAGATTGGAACTAAAAAAGTTCAATTAACATTGATATGCTGCATAAGTAAGAGGAAGAAGAGCCGATTAGCTCCTCTTCCTCTTACTTTACTCTGCTATTGCTGATATCAATTAAATATCAATGATACATAATACTACTCGATAGTAATTTCACCGGAAGCGCTATCCAAAGTTATAGTACTTTCACCGTCTTTATTATACGCTGCAAATGAAGAAGCGAAGTCTTTTTTACCATCTTTTGTAATGCTTGTGAAGTTGAATTTATTATTTATTTCACCCAAGTCGGTCTTAGCTTCTACACTTACATTGCTGTCCTCATCAAGGTCAAGATCGATACTTCCGACATCGGATTTTAATGTATGTTCCCCCTTTTTACTTAACATAGGTTTGTAATGTATATTTCCCACAGTGGCTTCAATGTTGGAGGAGTTTATATTGCCTGTAACTTCAGCATCGCCCACGCTACATGTAACATTAAGGTAGTCTGCATCCACCTGTGCATCTATATCTCCCACATCTGCATTAAGCTTAGCCTTTGTGAAACTTCCGTTCAGTTTTATATCTCCCGCATTATTATCAACATTTAATTCTTTATTATAATTTTCAGGAAGTTTAATTATAAGTTTAATATTGTTGTTATGAAGGAAATTAGGATCCAACTTAGGACCTTTGCCATATATCGCATCAATTGTAAGCTTACCGTTTGCTGACTTAAGTTTTATCTGAGAGTCTTCCTTTGCTATATATTCAATACTTGCAATACTTTCCGAGTACGGCTCTATACTAAGATCCGCAATATCACAATTAATATCTATAGTATCTATATCCTTAAGATCGGCGCTTTCGCTCATACTCTTATCCACTCTATGCTTATAGTTGCTGCTGTAAAGATTTATTACTCTTGGAAAATTAAAACATAATAAAGCAACGATTACAGTTGATATAGCAAAGGTAATAAATAAAACGATTGAAATAATAAGCCATTTTTTAGAACTTTTTTCTTTTTTCATTGCTATTCTCCTTATATTAAAATAATACTTTAGTTACCTGCTTTTTTAACAAGTTCGACATTTGCCTTAATGTAGGAAATAGTCACCTGTAGGATAAGTTTACTTATAAATACGGTCAGTATCAGAAGCAATAAACCAAGTGATAAAAGCCCTATTCCCGATATAAAGCAGGCAAGTTTTCCAAGCCCTATACTAAGATTAAAAGGTATACTGACGTAGGGAAGGGCAAAAAATGCATTTATTATCAGAACTATTCCGGCAAAGCTTATGCCGAGCGACATCCCTCCAAGCCCTATAACAATACCTATAATTCCGGCATATAAGCCGACAACAAAGGCAAGGTTGAAAAGTCCGAGCCCTATACCGGCGAGAACGGCTTTAAACATATTGTAGGGACGGGGGCTGATTTCAGCCTTTTTAATAAAACCATCAGCCTTGTAAGCATTGGCTATTTGTACCGGATTGCCCAGAGCCTTTGATATTTCTTCTTCCGTTTTGTTATTTTCCAAACCTATCCTAAAATGTTCCTCATAGTCGTACAATATATCCTTAACAGTATTCACATCCATACCGTATAAGTTTGCACGAAGTATAGCTAAAAATTCCTGCTTATTCATATCATTCTCCTTTAGTAATATCAAGATTAATTATGTAATCAACTTGTTTGGAAAAATTATTCCATTCCGTTTTAAGAGTTTCAAAGCGTTCAAGTCCGGTATCACTGATGGAATAATATTTTCTTGGTGGACCTTCAGTAGACTCTTTCAAATATGTTGTGCAATACTTTTCCGTAATAAGTCGCCTTAGCAAGGGGTAGATAGTTCCCTCGGAGACTTCTATTGCTCGTGAAATAACCTCAACTATCTCATAACCGTAGCAATCCTTTTTACTTATAAGAGAAAGTACGCACAGTTCCAATACTCCTTTTTTAAACTGTGTAACCATAAGAACTCCTTTCTGTATAAAAATGATTATTTATCAGCTATAAAAACCAAGTTGTTACAGTTTGGGTATAGATATATAAGCTCTTCTTTCTCAAATGCATAGCTTGGGATTACAAGTTTTACACTACTTTGACGAAGATGAGTACTAACTTAACCGTAAAACCTAAGTTTGTTAAACTACAGTCTATATAACTTACAACCATGATAACACATAGTACTTTATAATACAAGGTACTAGGTAATATTTTTTTACAAATCAGATAAAGACAATAAAAAACTTGTTCTTACAAAAAAATCCTTGGAACAATAGGCTCTTACTTATTGATATAGTTAAACAAATACAATATATTGTTGATAAGACCGGATTATAAATATTTGCTTGATAGTAAGTGTATAATACTGTTACTTTACAAAGCCTATTTAAATTGATACAATAAAACTTAAGAAAAAAGAAGAAAAATAAAGAGGATGATTACATTGATAAATATTCAAGGCTTAGTAAAGAAATACAATGATAATATCGTACTTGATAATCTGAATTTTCAAATTGATAATAATGATATATTCGGTATTGTAGGAGCCAGTGGTGTAGGTAAGTCTACCTTACTTAATATTCTGATAGGCTTAGAAAAGTATGACAACGGCTCTATTGATATTGACGGAGTAAAACTTGAATTGCTTTCAGAAAAAGAAATGCGTATGTTTAGAAAAAATGTAGGTGTAATATTTCAAAATTTTTCATTGATAGAAAGAAAGACGATTTTTAAAAATATTGCACTTCCGATAGAATGTTGGCATTATTCAAAACTGGATATAAAAAATAGAGTTGAGGAATTGGCAGAGATAACCGGTATAAAAGACAAATTGAACCATAGACCGGCACAGCTTAGTGGGGGGCAAAAGCAAAGAGTTGCAATAGCTAGAGCATTGACTATGAATCCTAAATATCTGTTTTGTGATGAATGTACATCCGCACTTGATCCCAAAACTACCCTAGCTATACTGGATTTAATCAAAGACTTGCAAATCAAGTACAAAATTACAGTTGTAGCAGTTACGCACGAAATGTCAGTAGTACAAAGTATATGCAATAGAATGGCTATACTTGACAAAGGAAGGGTGGCTTTAATTGGCGAGGTAAATGATATTTTTGCAAATAAACCTAAGGAGTTGCGGGAACTTATGGGAGAGGAAACAGAAAAAGTATCTTTGCTTATGGAAGCGGATGAGTTTGATAAATACAGGTCCTACTTGGAAGAAAAAAATATTAAATACAAATTGATGAGGGGATAGTTATGAATTTTATTAATAATCTGCTTGGAAATTCGAACTTTATGAGATATTTTCCGACAGTAATTATTCCGGCTATAGCGGATACCTTAATAATGGTTTTGGTGTCGGCTGTTCTATCAATGTTTTTCGGTATTATGCTTGGAATCGTAGTTGTAATGACAGCTAAAGACGGTCTTGCTCCCAATATTATTATCCATACCATACTTGGTAAAATAACGGACATTGTGAGGTCATTTCCGATGATGATACTTATTGTAGCTATAGCACCGATTACAAGGTTTTTTATAGGAACTAAAGTCGGGGTAAGTGCAGCTATATTTGCAATTACATTGGGAAGTACTCCATTTGCGATAAGAATGACAGAAAATGCACTTAATACAGTAGACCCCCAGCTTATAAAAATGGCAAGGTCAATAGGTGCATCAAAGTTGCAAATTATTTTTAAAGTGATGATGGTAGAAGCACTACCTACGTTAATATCCAATTTTACAATTATGATGATAAATATGTTAAATACTTCGGCTATGGCAGGTGCCGTAGGTGCAGGAGGACTGGGAGCGGTAGCATTAACATACGGTTATCAAAGATTTGATTTTTTTATAATGTATTTTATAGTTGTTATTTTAATAGTTCTTGTATTGCTGATTCAAGGAATAGGCAATAAGTTATATAAAATCAGTAAATAAATTTAAAGGGGAAGAGAGAAATGAAGAAACAATTAATAGGTTTAACAGCAATTATGTCTATTGTGGGTTTAGTTTGTGCAGGATGTGCAGCTAAAACCGAATCCGAAAGTGTAACTTCCAATCAGGCAGAAACCTCAACTCAAGAAGTTTCCACTCAGGAAAATAAGGAAATTAAAACAGTTAAGATTGCAGGAACCGCAGTATCACAAGTATTTTATGAGGCACTTAAGGATGAGTATGAGGCGAAGGGATATAAAACTGAATTTATAGCATTTGACTCCAATCCGGTATGTCTTGAAGCTTGTGCAAGTAATGAAACCGATATATCCTTAGGTCAGCAAAAAAGATTTGTACAAAGTTATAATCAAAATAATAATGCAGAACTGGATATGGTTAAGCCTTATGGTATGTATACCGGAATCGGACTATACTCTGAAAAGTATAAATCCTTAGACGAAATACCGGAGGGTTCAAGTATAGCAGTTATGAATGACGCAACTAATGAGGACGTTGCCCTTAAAATTTTACAAGAAGCCGGGCTTATAAAACTGGCTGATGATATTGAATTTGCTACAGTTGCCGATATAGTTGATAATCCTAAAAAATTAAATATTGTTGAGATGGAGCAGGCACAGACTGTAACCGCACTTGAGGATATGGCAGCAGCGTGCTGTTGGTTTACCCATATGTCGGCAGCAGGAAAAGATCCGTCAACTTACCTTTTAAGAGATAATGTTATGATTAATTATCCTATGGGTGTTATTACGAACAAAAAAGATGCGGAGTCTGATTGGGCTGTAGCTATGGCGGAGTGTCTTCGTGATCCGAATGTGCAAAAAAAGATTGCTGAAAGCTTCCCTAATGTATTTACATTCTATACAGACGACAGTCAGGTAGTTGAATGATTATAGAAGATAACAAATGGAGGGAAATAATCAATAGACTTTACTGTGCTTTGGAACTTGATTACAAACCGGTAGGAATAAACTTAATAAAAACTGAGGATGAATTTGACGTGGCTGTAGGAACTAAACTCAAAGTGCCGATACAGTTTTGTCAAATGGTAAGAAGTGCCACAAGGGGCAATATAATCAAGTGTGCAGCCAAAGATTTTTCCTGTAGAAGCGGTTGCAGAGTATTGGGTATTGATAAGTCGGATCCTCTTAATTCTATGGGGGAGAATTGGGCAAGACTCGGTCTATATGCTAGTGCCGTATTGAGCAAGAATGTAAGAGAAGGACTGACGTATTCTAAAACTGAACAATACGGTGTACAGGTCGGAGCAATAGAAAAGTTTGATAAATGTCCGGATGTAGTGCAAATAATTTCCAATCCGTATAATTGTATGAGAATAGTACAAGGTTATGCATATTATTATGGAGAACCGAAATCAATAAGTATCTTAGGTAATCAAGCTGTATGTCACGAATGTACGGCACGTCCTTATGTACTAAAAGACATCAATGTATCACTTATGTGTATAGGTACAAGACATAGAGCAGGCTGGAGAGATGAAGATATGTCGGTTGGAATTCCTAAAGAACAGTTTGTAAAAGTTGTAGAAGGCATATGGAATACCATAAATATAATGGAAAGTAATGCAAAGAAAAAGTTGATTGAAGAAAAAGCAAAAAACTTGGGATTAGAAATAAATATAAAGTATAACTATAACTACTATATGGATTGTGGAGTTAATACAGGCAAAAAATAAATACTATATTATAATAAACAGGGCTGTGGATAAATATTAATTTAGGTATTCACGGCTCTTTTTTGTTGTGATAATAATTATAAAAACTAAGATAATAAGCTATCTTACTTTAAAAAAGTTATTTTTGGTAAAGAAAGTGTGCTTATGAAAATTTAGTATTATAATACTCTTATAAAAACACAAGGAGAATTCATCATGAAATTATATATAGAAGAAAAAGTTGTGAGTATTCCTGCGGATATAGCTTGGAAGGCATTAAAAGAAATGAATTTATGGCTGCCGAAGCTTTCTACCAATAAAGGTGTAGATTATGATAATGATGGTGTATTTTTTAAGCAGGGCAGAAAGTACAAGGTAACTTCCAAAGAGGGAGTGGTGATGGACAGTGAAATCTACAGCGTAGATGAAGCAAATATGGAAATAGAGATACATGCAGAGCATAAACCGTTAAAATCCATACTTAAATGCAGGGTAATAGACCTTGGCAACGAAACTTGCAGGCTTATGAGAACACAAGGATATCCGGGCTGGTTTGGTGTTATTTTTACCACATTTTGGGGTAAGAGAGAATCAGGAGAGACGGCAGAGTATCTTGATGTGTGGGAAGACTATGCAAAGATCTTGCTTAATTAGAAGCTTGGTAAAGCATTTGTTTCAAAGTTAATTTTTAGAAAATTACTTTGTAATGCTTAGTGACAATATGTTTTAGCTTACAACATAATATATTATATTTTTTGCCATATAGGACATTAGTTACAATGAACGCGAAGAAGAGCTTACACTATAATATATTGTGTTTTTAATATGAAGGTTGAGAGGTTTTCATATATGAATTTTGGAAAGTATAATTGTATAGTTGTTTTTAATGAGGCTAAGGATAAAATTCTTTTTTGCAAGAGAATGAAAAGACCTTATAAAGGCTTATACAACTTTGTCGGTGGTAAATTGGAAGAAAACGAAACAAGCAAAGAAGCCGCTTACAGAGAGTTGTATGAAGAAAGCGGCATTGGCAAAGCGGATATAAAACTTATTCACCTTATGGATTCCATATACTATCCTCAGGAATTTATCTTGGAGATATATACAGGAGTACTGAACAAGAATATAGATTTGGTGGAAGAGCTTAATCCCTTAGCGTGGCTTTCTACAGATGAGGATTTTGCCGATACGGAAAGGTTTGCAGGAGACGGAAATATTGCACATATAGTAAGGGTTGCGTTAAAGGTGTTAAACTCTTGAAAATTTCTACAGTATCACAGCATATATAATTAAATACCCCTATTGACATTTGTGAAGTTATTTTATACAATTAGTAAGAAATATAAAACATAGATATGTATAAAATGGATATAAGATATTTTCAGTTACAAAATGAGTGCTGATAAAATGATATAAAAAACAAGTGTAAAAATGTATATTATTTAATACAAAATCATATAAAGATATATGTATGAGATTTAATTATAAAAAATAAAAAATGCTGTAAAAATATACAGCAGTAAAAAGGAGGACTTTATGTCAAAGGAATATGATGTAGTAATTAAGAGTAAGGGCATGGGACACGGAGAGGATGATGAGATTCTTCTTGAGAAACTGATGGAAGGTTTCATTCATACGCTTGCAGGCAGAGACAACTTACCTAAGCACCTTATTATGTACGGCTCAGGTGTTCAACTTGCTTGCACAGGCTCTGACAGCATAGAGGATCTTAAAGTACTTGAGGAAAAGGGAGTAAAGGTGCTTTCTTGTGGTATATGTCTTGATCACTATGAGTTAAAAGATGAACTTAAAGTAGGTGGAACTACAACCATGGCAGAGGTAGTTGATATCATTACAACATCTGAAAAAGTAGTTACTCCATAAATATTTTTTAAGGCTGTTCCGTTAAAGAAACATTATGCGAGATGATATTGCTTATTCAAATATCATAGGTAAATATATTTCTTGGCGGACAGCCTTTATTTTTATTAATATATTAAGCGAGGTGAGAATTATGGGAATTTATCCGAACTTTTGTACGACGTTGATAGGATCAATGCCAAGAAGTCCCGAATTATTGGAGCTTAAAAGACAGGCTGCTTATGATAAGGATAAAAAAGAGGCATATATTGAAAGGCTGTTAAAAGAAACTAAAAAAGTTGTTGAACTTCAAAAAAACGCCGGTATTGATATCCCGGTTTGCGGAGAGCTTGGAAGGGATAACTTTGTAAGCTTTGTTGCGGAGCAGGTAGAAGGTATAAGTCTTATGAGTATGGACGAAATACTTGAAATTACCGCAAATTCCGATGATTTCAAAGAAAGTCTAAATCAAATGGACGCTTCGGATAATTCTATGAGCAACCCTATATGCACAGGTAAAATAGACACAAGTGCTCGTTTGGTTGAAGATGAAGTCAAGATCATGAAAGAACTCATCAGCAACAATATGTATAAAGTTACAATACCGAGTCCCTATATATTGACACGTTCAATGTGGCTTAAGGAAGTAACTCAAAGTGCATATAAAGATAGAAAAGAGTTAGGTGAGGATGTTGTAAAATTAATATTAAATGAAGTGGAGCATTTGATAGCGGAAGGTGTTAAGGTAATACAAATTGATGAGCCTATAGTGTCTGAAGTTGTATTTCAAAGAAGCGGTGGCGATAATTCCTTTTACTGAGGTGCCTTGTCGGAAAAAGTCAAGGTTGACCAGGAATTAAAGTTTGCAAGTAACCTTTTAAAGCCGGTGCTTGCCAAGATTAGAGAGTATGAGGATGTAACCAGTGCTATGCATGTATGCAGGGGAAACTGGACAACGGATGAAAGTGTGCTTTTATCAGGTGCATACAGTAAGCTTTCCAAGTTTTTCAGCGGTTTGAAAGTGGATATGTTGGCACTTGAGTTTTCTACTCCCAGAGCCGGAGAGGTAGAAGAGTTATTCCACAATAACTTACTTGCTAAAAAGATTATATTAGGCTACGGAGTTATAAACCCTCGTACGCCGACAGTTGAAAGCGTTGATGAGATTGTAAAAAAAGTCGAAAAATTGCTTGAGTTTTTGCCACCGGAAAGAATATGGCTTAATTCCGACTGTGGATTTGCCACTTTCTCAAACAGACCCTTAAACTCATATATGGTAATTGAAGCTAAACTAAGAAACATGGTTAAGGCGGCAGAAGTACTTAGAGGTAGAGTATGATAAATTTTGATCAGGCATCAAGTTCATTTCCGAAGGCACCGAACCTCCCTGAGGCAGTTGCGGAATTTATAAGAACGGGTGCAAGCAATATTAACAGAGGAAGTCTTAATATATCTTATGAGGCTACGCAGCTTGTATATAAGACCAGAGAATATATCTTGGATTATTTCGGTGCAAAAAATAAACAGGTGATTTTTACAAAAAATGTTACAGAGAGCCTTAATTTACTTTTAAAAGGATTTTTAAAGGGCGGAGATCATATTATAGTGTCTGCACTTGAACACAATGCGGTGATGCGTCCTTTGAAGTTCCTTGAAAAGATGAATGTAAGTTATTCTGTAATTCCCTGTGATGAAAAGGGCAGGTTAAAGCTTGAGGAGCTCAAGTCTTTAATAAAACCGAATACAAAGGCTATTTTAACAACAGCCGCAAGCAATGTAATAGGTACTATACTGCCGCTTAGGCAGATAGGAGAGGCGGCAAAGGAAAATAATATTCCTTATTTTGTGGACGGTGCCCAGTTGGCAGGTTTTCTACCTATCAATATGGAAGTACTTGGAATAGATGTGCTTGCACTGACAGGGCATAAGAGTTTACTCGCTCCTCACGGAATAGGGGCACTTATCCTCTCGGAAGAGATGGGACAGAGTATTGAACCTTTAGTTCATGGCGGTACCGGCTCCATATCCGACAAGTTCGATATGCCCAAAACACTTCCCGATAAGTTTGAGGCAGGTACGCAAAACCTTATGGGAATTGCCGGACTTTTAGCATCAATGAGATGGCTTTCAGAGCATCATATAGAGGTTCTTAAGAATGAGCTTGCCCTTACAAGAGCTTTTATAGAGGGAATTAAAAAGATGCCAAAGGAATATCCTATAAGGCTTGTGGGGCTTGACCTTGAAGAGAGCGGATACTTGCTTGATATAAATGAAATAAAAGAAAGTTTAAGCTTTGAAAGTAATAAGAAAAATTACCTCTTGCTTAAAGAAAGGAAACTTTTACTTGAAAAAATAAAAAGAACTCCGGTGGTATCCTTGTATTCTGATGAGGTTGATGTTGCGAATCTTGCCTTTTATCTTGAGAGTGAAGGTAAGATCGCTACCAGAGTGGGAATGCATTGTTCTCCCTTGGCACACACCGCCTTGGGTACCTTCCCTAAGGGTACAGTGAGGTTTAGTTTCGGATATCATGAAAAAGTGGAAGATGTTGAAGCCTGTCTTAACTTAATTAAAGAGTTTTTTCATGCGGATATCTGATGTAGGGAGGTAGACTGTGCAGGAAAAGAAGAAATTTGACTTGGTTTTATTTGATTCGCCGCATCACGCATTTGCATTTGACCAAAAAGCCAAAGCAGCAAGCCTTGGCGGCAGGCTGATACCCGTGCCTCGTGCACTTTCCGCATCATGCGGAATGTGCTACCGTTCTCAAGTGGCAAGCAGAGACCTGCTTAAATCATTTATGGAAAATGATGAAATAAAATTTAATAAAATCGTTTATGATTTTGAACTGTAAAGTTATCTTACAACACCCTATTTAATTCCCTCAATTCATCTATAGCATTAAATCATAAAAAATGTTAAAATACCACATATCAATTATGAAAGGTTTTAGTGTATTGTATTACCAAGCTAATACAATACACTATTAGAGTTATTCTAAATAGGGTGAACAAATAATGAGAACAGCTATTATTACGGATACTAACAGCGGACTTAGTGAAACCGAAGCAAAAAAATATGATATAAAACTTATAGCCATGCCTTTTAGCATAGGAGGAGAAGACTATTTGGAAGGGGTCAATCTTAGCATAGAGGAGTTCCTTAAAATGCAGGCTGCAGATATGGACATATCAACTTCGCAGCCCTCTCCCTTGGATGTAATGCAGTTATGGGATGAACTTTTACAAAGTTATGACAACATACTGCACATACCTATGTCGTCAGCCCTTTCCAACTCCTGTGAAACCGCCATGGCACTTTCAAAAGATGAGCCCTATGAGGGCAGGGTATATGTGGTGGACAGCCTCAGAATTTCAGCTACCCAGGTTCATGCCTGTATAGAAGCAAGAAATATGCTTGAGAGCGGTATGGATGCGGCGAAGGTAGCGGAGGTTTTATATGAGCACAGATATGACTATAGCATTTACCTGACGGTGGACACATTAAAATATTTGAAAAAGGGCGGTCGTATCACACCGGCAGCAGCCCTGATAGGAACCTTGCTTAATATAAAGCCTGTACTTACCATACAGGGGGGTAAACTTGATTCATTTGCAAAGGTAAGAACAATAAAGCAGGCAAAAGCTACCATGTTAAGTGCAATTAAGGCGGATTTGGAAAAAAGGTTTGAGGATAGTGACGGAAGTAAGACAAGGATAGCCGTAGTGCATGCCAATAATGATGAAGTGGCAAAAGAGTTGAGAGAAGAAATACTTAAAGAATTACCGGGAGTAGGGGATATATCAATTGCAAATCTTTCACTCTCAATAGTTACACATACGGGACCCGGAGTTATAGCCATAGCGGCTTCTAAAAAATTAAGTTAAGTATGAATAAAGAAAAAAATATAGTAAAAAAAGGCAAGTCCCTTAATTTGAGATTTGCACTGTGCACGGTATTTATACTTATCGGCTACTTGCCGGTGCTGATATACGGTCTTGCATATAATGCAAGTTACCGTAGCATAAGTATAGAAAGCAGAAAAATAGAGCTAAAAAGCAATAATCAAATCTTAAGCAACAGAATAAGCTCCAATATGTACCTTAGCCAGGATGATAATACGGCATCCATAGATGCCGGCATAGAGGCATTGGCAGATGCCTGTAATGCAAGGATACTTGTAGTAGATAAGAATTTTAAGATAGTAAAAGACAGTTTTAACATAGCTACGGGTAAGTACAGCGTAGCAAATGATACCATAAAGGCATACAAGGGTGAAACCACCAATGTGTATGACGATGAGAAAGAGTATATAAGTCAAGCCTTTCCCATACATTCCGATACAGATGAAAAGATAATAGACGGAGTACTCCTGGTAAGAGCCTCTACAAAAGACATAACACAACTTGTGGATGCCAATGCCAACAGGTTGCTTGTATTTAATCTTATAATTCTTTTATCTATAATAATTATAAGTATTTATCTGTCCGGATTGATAGAAAAACCTTTTATTTCCCTGCTTAACTCACTAAATAAAATAAGTGACGGCAATATAGATACAAAGATGGAGGAAAACAGCTATACAGTGACGAGAAAGATATCACAAAATATTAATTCCACCTTGGAAAAGCTTAAAACCGTGGATAAGTCAAGGGAGGATTTTGTGGCAAATGTTTCTCATGAGCTTAAGACTCCCATTACTTCAATACGTGTACTTGCCGACAGCATTATGTCAATGGAAGATGTCCCTAAGGAGCTTTACAAGGAGTTCATGAATGATATTTCGGATGAGATAGACAGGGAGGCAAAAATTATAGACGACCTTTTATCACTTGTAAAGATGGATAAGGCGGAAACGGTACTTAATACTGAAGAAGTGGATATTAATTTTTTGATAAAACAAATACTTAAAAGATTAAGACCTATAGCTGCTGCTAAAAAAGTTGATATAATATATGAAACTATAAGAGAGGTCAATGCGGAAGTTGACGAGACTAAATTAAGTCTTGCCATTACCAACCTTGTTGAAAACGCTATCAAGTATAATACTGAAGGCGGGAGTGTAAGGGTAAGTCTTGATGCCGACCATAAGTTCTTTTATATAAAAGTAAGCGATACCGGTATAGGTATACCGGAGTCGGAGTATGAAAGCATATTTGAAAGGTTTTACCGTGTGGATAAGGCAAGGTCAAGAAGTACCGGAGGTACGGGACTTGGGCTTTCCATCACCAAAAACATAATCTTAAAACACAAAGGTATCATAAAGGTAAGCAGTAAAGAAGAGGAAGGTAGTACATTTACCGTAAGAATACCTCTTAATTATATAGTGGAGAACAGGATTGAAAAATAAACTTATATACTTATTGTTAGGCATTAGTTTCATGTTTCTTATCAGTGCCTGCGGCAGGAAGGAAGAAGAAACTTTGGAAAAAGGAGAATATTATATTTATTATCTTAATTCTTCAGGTACGGAGCTTAGTAAGGTAAAGTATGAGGCACAAAGTGCGGAAAGAGATGAACTTATAGATGAACTTGTTACGGAGATGATGAATGTTCCGGGCGATAAGGAGGTTGTCTCCGCACTTGATGACAAGGTTGCTTATGAAAGGCATGAACTTAGAGAAGATGTGGTATATTTATATTTTGATTCAAACTACAGCTTGATGAAACCTTATAAGGAGATACTTACAAGAAAAGCTATAGCCAATACCTTAGAGCGTGTAAAAGGTATTAAATTTATAGGGATTTATGTAGATGAGCAGCCGCTTGTAGATATTTCAGGTGAAGTGGTTCCGCTTTTTTCCTCAAGTGATTTTATTGATGGCATTACTAATGTCAATGCATATCAAAAGGTAAAGTTAAAGCTTTACTTTGCTTCCGAGTCTGGAGAGAGTCTTGTGGAAGAAGACAGGTCGCTTTTTTATGATATAAATACCCCCCTGGAAAAGCTTGTACTTGAGCAGCTTATACAAGGACCCAATTCAAAAAATGCAAAAGCCACGATACCGGCAGATACAGGTATTATAAACACTTATATAGATGAAAATATATGCTATATAAACTTTGATGATGCCTTTCTTAAGCAAAATCTTGGAGTCAGAGAGGATGTTGCCATATATTCCATAGTTAATTCAATACTTGAGATCAATACGATCAATAAGGTGAAAATTCTGGTAAACGGCTCATCCAATGTGATGTATAGGGACATGCTTAATTTGGATACGGTATTTGAAAGAAATTTGGATTATTTGGAGAAAGATTAAATGAAAGATTATCGATATATTTTACGGATATATAAGCATTTAGAATATACTTGTTATTATTTTTAGAATATGTTATTATACACTTAACAAGACGCTTAGGAGGGTGCTGCATCACCCCTCTAGTGATAGTTATATAAAAATAGCCCTATTCTCTAGACAAGGCGGGGCTATTTTTTACTTCGTAAATTCAAAATAGCAACTATGAGTATAGAACACTGAACTATTAAGCTTAGCAATTCATAATCACTCATATTATCACCCCCTTACAAGACTAAGAGGGGTGATATACACCGTCTGCCTAAGCGCCTTACTAAATGCATAAATAATAATCAATGAACAAGTCTGTAATTCTTTGCTTTTATAATAACACGCCTTATTAAACAACACAATCAAAAAGCATTAACAGTGTCAAATAAAAGCTAACCCCCTAAAATAAAGTGAAAACATAGTAAAATCAATTATTTGGAGAAAGATTAAATGAAAAGACCGCCGGTATTATTTTTTGCAGCTTGCGTACTTGGAGAGTTGGCAGCTATGAAAAGCCTTTTAATGGCTGTAATATTGGCAGTATTTATAACGATAAGTTTTGTTATATTGAGTAAAACAAAAGTCATAAGTACGTATATCAAGAAATATAAAGGCTTGATATACACCGCCATACTTATGTATTTTTTGGCTGTCTGTGCCGTGAGTATAGACAGTTATAAGAGTGCTTCGGATAAAAAGCTTGAGGCAAATGTTGATAAAAAAATAGAAATTACCGCTATAATAAATTCGATCGAGGAAAAAGAAGACTTTGTTGTACTTGGTCTTGACAAGATTGTAGCCTATGTGCCTTTGGAAGAATCAGGTAAAATAAAGATAGGCTACAAGGCAGCTTTAAGCGGTACCTTATCAAAGCCTCAAAGAGCAAGAAACGAGGGTGGATTTGATGCTTACAGCTATTATAAATCAAAGCATATAGACTATATATTAAAAGTAAAAAATATAGAGATAAAAGAAAAAAGCACGAATGTATTTAAAGAATACCTGTATACATTAAAAAAAGTGCTGAGAAAAAGGGTGCTTGACTTATATGACGAAGACTTTGCAGGTATTATATCCGCAGCCCTTTTGGGAGATAAGCAGGATTTAAGCGAGGATATATACGATATGTATAGGAAAAGCGGAATAGCCCATCTTTTAGCCATATCAGGTCTTCATATATCCATACTTGGGCTTAGTCTTTATAAGTTACTTAGGGAAAGGCTTAAATTAAGCTTTATAAGCTCCGCACTTACGGTATCTATCTTTGTATATCTATACAGTATTTTTACCGGTTCAAGTATAAGTGTAATAAGGGCGGCAGGTATGCTTGTGTTATTTTGTATAGCTCAGGTGCTCGGAAGAACTTACGACTTATGCTCTGCCGCCTGTATTTTAGGTATAGTCAATCTTTTGTATTCGCCCTACACTCTATATCAGGGTGCATTTCAACTTTCTTATATGGCAGTTTTTTCTATAGGGCTTGTAGCCGCTAAAATCATAAAAAAATACAAAATAAAATCCTTTTTTATACAGTCTTTTATAGTAAGCAGTGTTGTAAGTATATATACTCTGCCTATTATTCTATATTACTTTTACAGTTTTTCACCCTACAGCATCTTTCTTAATATGCTGGTAATCCCACTTATGAGTTTTATTATTTATTTTGCAATTACAGCCCTGTTATTTTTCGGGCTTATACATCCGATAAGTATAGTTTGTGTAAGACTTAGCAGTTTTATACTTGAAATTTATCTTGTTTTGATAAGAATTTTTGAAAAGCTGCCGGCTTATAAGCTTTTGATGGGCAGAGCATCTGTGTGGCAGCTTGTCTTATATTATGCTATTATAACTGTGTGCTTTTTTGCATTGATTTATTCCAAAAGTTTATCTGATGGTAAAAGAGGCGGCAAATGTAAGGCTTGCTATATAAAAATCGGAATTTATTTGACCTGCTGTTTTTTAAGTGTATTTATTTTACAAAAAATAAGGACTAAGTACAGTGTTATAAAGTTTATAGATGTGGGGCAGGGAGACGGCATTTATATAAGTGCGGGAGCTAAGAATATACTTATAGACGCCGGAAGTACAAGTAATAAAAAGGCAGGCAAGTATGTGCTGCAACCTTTTTTGGAAAGTCAGAGGGTCGGAGAGCTTGACTGTGTGTTTTTAACTCATGCAGATTTAGATCATACCAATGCCCTTATGCATCTTATAAAAGAAGATATCATTAAGGTGAAAATAATATATTTGCCCATACTTGCATTAAATGATGAGTCTTATAATTATATTACGGAGCCGGCAGCTCAAAAGAAAATAGCTGTAAAATATATCGGCAAAGGTGATATAATTAATATTGATGAAAATATAAGTCTAACCTGCATATCGCCAAGCAGGGAAAATGCTACTGATGACAGTAATGAGAAAAGTATAATGCTTATCTATAAGGAAGATAATTTTAAAGCGGTATTTACAGGTGATGCAGGTAGGTGGAGCGAGGAGTTTTTATTAAAGGATAAAGCTGTGACGGCTATGTTAAAGAACAGTACTTTGCTAAAAGTAGGGCATCATGGTTCTTTTACCGCAAGCAGTGAAGAGTTTATAGACTGCGTACTGCCAAAGTATGCCGTACTTTCGTATGCGAAGAATAACAGGTATAATCATCCGCATAGAGAAACCTTATACCGACTTGAAAAGTATAACATTAAAAGCTATCATACAGCCGTATCGGGGCAGATAAATTTTAAGATCAAGAATAATAAATTGTATATCAGTGAATATTTACAAAATTAAGTTACAGTTTAGTTCGCTAATTCATCTTCATCAAAAAACTAAAAGAGTTTAATTTTTAGTTATAGATTGGACGAAGATGAATTTTGTAAGCAGTATGTATATCTAAGCTACCCAAACTGTAACTGTCTGCCGACTTAACTATAACAAAACTAACGGAGAAAGTTATGAATGTACTAAATGAAGATATAAAATCAGGAAAGTTTAAGTCCTTGTACCTGCTTTGCGGTACTGAGAAATTCCTGGTACTTAGTTACAAAAAAAGACTTAAAAAAGCCATAGTTCAGGACGATATGAACTACAGTTTTTTTGAGGGCAAGCAAATAGAAGAAAAGGAGCTGATGGATACAATAGCCACCCTGCCTTTTTTTGCAGAGTCCAGATGTATTATAGTTGAAGACAGCAATTTATTTAAATCGGCATCGGATGCATTTATTAACTTTTTAGATACTATTCCAAAAAGCAGCCATGTTATTTTTATAGAAGAAGAGGTTGATAAAAGATCAAAGTTATATAAAAAAGTAAAGGAGCTTGGCTATATAGCGGTATTTGATACGGTTGAGAGAAGGGAGCTTAGAAACTGGGTAATAGGATTCGTTAAAAGGTATGATAAGGAGATAAGCCCCTACAATGCAGAGCTTATACTTGACTATGTGGGAACCGATATGAACAGGCTCAGTACCGAGCTTGAAAAGCTTATTTCATTTGCGGGTGATAAGGGCTTAATAGAAAAATCCGATATAGAGAGCATTGTAAGTGAGAGTCTACAAAATAAAATATTTGAAATGATCAATGCAATAGTGGTAAGAAATACGGACAGGGCAATGGATATATATGAGGACTTGCTTGCCTTAAAAGAAGCACCGCTTAAGGTTATAAGTTTAATTGCCGGACAGTTTCATCAATTACTCAGCATTAAGGATATGCTCGCTGACGGGATAGGAAAAAAAGAAATAGGAGCGAAACTTAAACTTGCGGATTATGTGCTGAGCAAGCTTGTAAAACAGTGCCAAGGTTTTGACAGAAAAAGGTTGTATGCGTATTTTAATAAGTGCATAGAGTTGGAATATGATGTTAAAAGGGGGCTTATAGGAGACAGGCTGGCACTGGAAATAATTATAGTGGGAGATTAGAGTATCGTTTTGTTAGCTTAAGCATTGAAGTAATTATAGTATGGTACTAAAAAAGACTGTAGTAAGCAGGTCAGCTATCTACAGTCTTTGGAAACTCTTTGTTGATTATGCAATTGCATTAACAGCCTTGGTAAGTTTTGAAACCTTACGAGCAGCGTTATTTCTGTGGTATACACCCTTGCTCTTAGCCTTGTTGATAGCTGAGACAGCCTCACGAAGCTTAAGCACAGCGTCTTCCTTATTACCTGCCGTTATAGCAAGCTCCACCTTCTTGGATGCTGTCTTAACCTTAGATTTTATTGCCTTGTTTCTTGCTGCTCTTAACTCGGCTACGAGTATTCTTTTCTTAGCTGACTTAATGTTTGCCACTTGCTTTTCCTCCTGATAAAAAATAAAATTCAATGTAGTTATTAGTGTCACAAGGAAATCCTTGCTGCAGTAAACTGCATTTACAGATATTACATCGAATCATGGACACGGACAGCTCGATGTAAACATACTGCATTATTTTAGAGTATTTATACTTGATTGTCAAGTGTTTAAAGCTCAAAGACTTTTAAGATTCCAGCTCATCATAGGCTTTTTTAAGTCTTTCCATAGCTTCTTTAAGCGTTGCTTTGGGGCAGGCTATGTTAAATCTTTCAAAGCCTCTGCTTGCCTTACCGAAGATACTGCCCTTATTAAGCCATAGTTTTGCTTTTTTTTCTATAAATTCATCTCTTTTTGCATCATCAAGTCCCAGCTCCCGCATATCGACCCATATAAGATAAGTACCTTCAGGCTCTATCATATGAATTTTGGGCATATTTTTCTGTATAAATTCTCTCATAAAGGCTATGTTCTCATTAAGGTAAACCAAAAGATCGTCAAACCATGCACCGCCGCTCTTATATGCAGCCTTTGTTGCCGCTATACCCATCATATTCGGCTGTGAGTAACCGGCTTTTTCTATGGTACTTTGATATAGCCTTTTCAGTTCTTTATTTTTTATAAAAATATTGCAGTTATGGAGTCCGGCAAGGCTGAAACTTTTGCTTGCAGAAGTTGCAAGTATTGTATTGTCCTCAAATTCCTTACTTAAAGAAGGAAAAACAAAGTGCTTATTAGTTCCATATACAAAGTCGCAGTGTATCTCATCACTGAATACAAGTACCTTGTGCTTTAAGCAAATATTTCCGAGTTTAAGCAGTTCTTCCTTAGTCCAAACCCTTGAAACCGGATTGTGAGGACTGCAAAGTATAAACATTTTTACATTTTCGGAAACTATTTTTTTCTCAAAATCATCAAAGTCTATACGGTATTTGCCGTTTTCTATATATAGGGGATTTTCAACCAATTTTCTATCATTCCTAAGTATTGCATCGTAAAAAGGATAGTAAACCGGAGTTTGTATGATAATGGCATCACCCTTTGAAGTAAAGGTCTGTACTGCGGCGGCTATGGCATAAACTATGCTCGGTACTTTAATAAGAGCCTCTTCACAAAGCTTATACTGATGCCTTGAGTGAAACCAGTTATAAACCGCTTCAAAGTAATCCGACTTAGTGTCGGTATAGCCATACACACCGTGATCTATAAGTTTTTGTAAAGCCTTGCTTATCTCAGGTGCAGCCTTAAAATCCATATCCGCAATCCACATAGGTAAGAGCTCATCACTTTTGCCTCTTTCCTTGGCAAAGTCGTATTTTAGGCAATCGCTTCCCCTTCTGTCGATAATTTCATCAAAATTGTATATCATTCTGTCCTCCTTGTAAGTGTTATGATAAGACCTCTTTAACAGTTTAGTTAAGCCTTTATTATTTTAAGCAAGTGCCTGTTCCAAGTCCTTTATAAGGTCATCAGCATCTTCAAGTCCTACCGAGAGTCTTAGGAATCTGTCATTGATACCCAGTCTTTCTCTTACATCAACAGGTACATCACCATGGGTCTGTATCATGGGATAAGTCATAAGGCTTTCAACACCGCCAAGACTCTCCGCATAGGAGATAAGCTTTATTTTCTCAAGTGCCTTTCTGGCAGTATCCGCATTGTCGGTAACAAATGATATCATACTTCCAAAACCTGATGCCTGTTTTAGGTGTATATCATGCCCTTTATGCTCCTTAAGACCTATATACATAATTTTACTTACTTTGGGGTGATTTTTAAGAAATTCCGCTATCTTCATAGCGTTTTTTTCCTGTCTTTCAAGCCTTACACCTAAAGTCTTTATACCTCTTAATATAAGGTAGGAGTCAAAAGCGGATAGGGAAAGTCCTAAAGTCTTATAGGTAAATCTCATTTTTTCGGAAATATTTTTATCCTTAACGGAGATAAATCCTGCCAAGGTATCGTTATGACCGCCTAAAAACTTAGTAGCACTATGTAAAACTATGTCGGCTCCAAGCTCCAAAGGTCTGCAAAAGTAAGGTGATAAAAAGGTATTGTCAATTATAAGCAGTAAATTATGCTTTGAGGCTATTTCCTTCATCTTGTGCAGATCGGTTACAAGCATGGTAGGGTTGCTGGGGGTTTCTATAAAAAGTGCCTTGGTATTGCTTTTTATACTTTTTTCAACCAAATCGGCATCAGAGCTGTCTACATAGTCAAAGCTTATGCCCTTTTCCCTGCCTACCGTATTAAAAATCCTTACCGAGCCTCCGTAGAGGTCTTCTGAGCAGATTATATTGTCCCCGTTTTTAAAAAGGTCAAGCATTAGAGTGATGGCAGCCATACCTGAATTACAGGCTATGCTGTCATAGGCATTTTCAAGCCCTTTCATAACCTTCTCAAGCTCCGCCCTGGTAGGGTTACTTTCCCTTGAATAATCGTAGCCGGTACTTTCACCTATACTCGGATGGGCAAAGGTTGCCGCTTGGTATATGGGTACGGTTATGGCACCGAAGGGGTGCTCTTTGTCTGAATTGTCATGACAGTGTATACATAAAGTATTAATGTTATAAGGCATATTTAGTCCCTCCATTATAAGTATTAATTATTTAAGAATCCCTTACCTATGATTTCACTTGAAGAAGTGATGATTATAAAGGCATGGGGTTCGGTTTTTCTTACAAAGTTTCTTAATCTTAAAGCTTCCATTCGTTTCATGGTAGAAAGAATTATAGTTTTATTCCTATGTGCAAATGCTCCCTGTGCCTCGTAAGTGGTTGCGGAACGATGCAGCTTATTTATAATGTATTCGCATATTATATCAGGCTCTTCACAAATAATAGTAAAACATTTGCAGGTATTAAAACTTTCTATAAAACTGTCTATGATAATGGACTTACAGCTAAGTCCCAAGAAAGACAGTAAGGCAGTCTTAGGGCTGAATATAAAAAAGGATATAAGTATGGCTATAAAGTCCGCAAGAAAAAGCATGGCACCTATATTAAGCGAAGTATATTTCTTGATTATCATGGCAACTATATCGGTTCCTCCGCTTGAAGCTCCTATATTAAAGAGTATGGCTGAGGCGATTCCGGGTATAATAATTGCAAATATAAGCTCAAGCAAAGGCTCATCTGTAAGCGGCTTGCTGATATGAAAATACTTTTCAAACAAACTGATGCTTACTGATAAAAGAAGACTTGCATATACGGTCTTTATGCCGAATTTCTTTCCTATGGTAATAAAACCAAGTATTAAAAGTATTATATTGGCTATATTGATAAAAGTGGAATTGGAAAGATGTGTAAGCCGACTTACAACTGTTGCATAGCCGGTGATTCCGCCAAAAGAAAAGTTGTTCGGGAACTTAAAAACACAGGTTCCGACTGCCATAAAAAGAATACTTACGGTAATTATGATATACTCTATAATAGTTGTTTTTAACTTGGATCTACCTTTTAAAAGTGTGTCTAACATCTAATATACTCATCTTTCTTGCTTGATAAAATAAGAACTAATATGCTATACTTTTGCTACTTGATAAGATAAGCAGCAGCTTTTATTTATCGGTTCATTTTAATTTTCATTACCTATAACTATAACCCATATGGTGATTATAGGCAATAAAAGATTAATGTATTTTTTTAAAGTGGCGGCAGTTTGCTTATGCAAAAGCCAATAATAAGCTCTGTAGAATTATGAGTTTGATAAGTGATGAATTGCATAGCCGAATCGTTGCCAACAAGGAAGGAGTAATATTATGAAAAAAACTTTACTTACAACTTTATCGACATTTGCCTTGATGGCACTTCTTGGTGCCTGTGTACCTTCAAGTACGGAGTCTACTGCTGCAAAAGACAGTGATTCAAGTGCAGCAAGCGTAGAAAGCACTGCCGCACAGACGGGTGAAAGCAGCAAAACTGTAGACCAAAATCTTCCTAAGATAGGAGTTATACAACTTGTAGACCATACCTCACTCAATATAATCTACGATGCATTTTCCAAGGAACTTGTGGAGCTTGGTTATAAAGACGGGGAAAATGTTATTATAAACTTTAAGAACGCTCAGGGAGATATGGCTAATCTTCCTACCATAGTACAAAGCTTTGAGGCGGATAAGCAGGATGTGGTAGTAGCAATTACAACACCGGTTGCACAGGCGGCTATGTCACTTACCGCAAGTACTCCTGTAATCTTTTCCGCTGTAACCAATCCGGTTGAAGCAGGAGTAGTATCCGACCTTAATACTATAGACAAGGGTATGACAGGAACTACGGATGCGGTAAATGTTGATAAGATCATGGACCTTGCAATGACTATAAGTAAGGATGCAAAAACTGTAGGATATATATATAATCCGGGTGAGGATAATTCGGTAAGTAACCTTGCGGCATTAAAAGAGTATGCAAGCAGTCACGGACTTACAATAGAAGAGGCAAGTATTTCAAGCAGTGTGGACTTACAAAGCGCAGCATCTTCTTTAGCTGAAAAGGTGGACATTTTCTTTGTTGCCAATGATAATACCGTTGCCGAGTCAATGCCGGTACTTGTTAAAGTTGCCAATGATGCAAAGAAGCCTTTATATGTAGGTGCGGACTCCATGGTTATGGACGGAGGTTTTGCAACTGTAGGTATAGATTATACGGATCTCGGTAAGGAAACCGCCCGTATGGTTGATCAGGTACTTAAGGGCAAGAAGGTTGAAGAAATGCCTGTAAAGGTGTTTAAGGATGATTTGTATACCTATATCAATACCGATACTGCAAAGACTATAGGTGTTAAAATTCCTGAAAGTATACTTTCAGATGAAAAATTCGTAGAAATTAAGAATAAAAAATAGTTAGAGGGAGAGCGTATGGCTTTATCTACATTTCTGGGCAGTATAGAGCTTGGATTAATATTTGCCATTTTATCATTGGGGCTTTTTATAGTATTTAGAATTTTGGACTTACCGGATCTTACCGTAGACGGAAGTTTCGTTACAGGACTTGCCTACACTGCGGTATGGTCAAAGGCGCAAAATCCGCTGCTGGGTATATTTTTCGGAGTCCTGGCAGGAGCCTTGGCAGGTATAGTTACCGGAATTTTACATACAAAACTTAAAATACACGCTATTTTAGCAGGAATATTAACTATGACGGGACTTTACTCAATAAATCTTATGATCATGGGAGGAAAACCCAGCATATATTTTTACGGAGAAAAGACTATATTTACACCGTTTGAAAATAAGCTGTTCTTAGCAGGTTATGATATGGGGAAACTTTTATTTCTGGCTGTTTTGGTGACGCTTATAGTTGTAGTAATGTACCTGTGCCTAAAAACACAGATCGGACTTTCTCTTAGAGCTACAGGAGATAATGAGGCTATGGTAAGAAGTTCAAGTATCAACACCGATGTAATGAAGATACTGGGCTTTACCATATGTAATATGTTGGTTGCCTTATCCGGTGCGGTATTTACTCAATACAGTGCCGGAGGTACTACAGGTTACGGAGTAGGTATGTTGGTGCTCGGACTTGCAAGCATAATTATAGGAGAGACCGTACTGCAAAGAAGAGGTATGCTAAGTCATCTTATAGCGGTAGTTGTGGGAGCTATAGTATATAGATTTATAATTACCGTAGCTTTTCAACTGGGACTTCCGGCAGAAAGTCTTAAACTTTTCAGTGCTGTAATAGTAATACTTGCCCTGTCGGTTCCGGTTGTAAAAACATCCCTAAGGAGGTTTAAAAAGCGTGCTTAGTATAAAAGATTTGAGGGTTGTATTTAATAAGGGAACAAACAATGAAAAGGTCGCTTTGGACGGTATTGATCTGGAGCTTTCGGACGGAGACTTTGTAACCGTCATAGGAAGCAACGGAGCAGGTAAGAGTACCTTGCTTAATGCCATAGCGGGCAATATAGAGATAGAAAGCGGCAGTATAATAAATAACGGTGTGGATATAAGCTATATGAAGGAGTACAAGAGAGCAAGATTTATAGGAAGGCTCTATCAGGATCCTCTAAAGGGTACAGCTCCGCATATGACTATAGAAGAGAATCTGGGTCTAGCCTACAGTAGGGGTAAAAGGCTTAGATTCGGATTTGGTGTAAGAAAGTCGGACAGACAGTTTTTTAAGTCTGCCTGTGCAGGACTTAACCTCGGACTTGAGCATAGGCTAAAAAGTGAGGTAGGTCTTCTTAGCGGAGGGCAAAGACAGGCGCTTACACTGCTTATGGCAACCTTGGAAGTGCCGGAACTTTTGTTACTTGACGAGCATACAGCGGCACTTGACCCTAAAACAAGTGAGCAGATCATGAAGATAACCAAGGAAATAGTGGAAGGCAATAAGATAACAACCCTTATGATCACTCATAACATACAAAATGCCTTGGAATACGGCAATAAGACCTTGGTTATGTCAGGCGGCAGGATACTTACCATACTGGGGGA
>ERZ773083.419-NODE-419-length-35324-cov-12.293345_pt1 | contig 35324 bp, 26 predicted proteins | sample MGYA00511465_ERZ773083 | MGnify/ENA primary metagenome ERZ773083 (study PRJEB29015, sample SAMEA2738001) | human oral metagenome | biome: human oral; feature: human-associated habitat; material: dental | place: China | collected 2060 ... | reverse complement strand
TACCTACTGGATGATAAGAGAATTGCCTATGGTGGCTACTCTCTCGGTGGACTAGCAGCTGTTTACAGTCTCTATAGTGTCTGCGAAGTTCCCTGTGTTTTTTCTATCTGCGGTTCCTTTTGGTACCCAGGTTTTACCGACTTTTGCCGGACACAGGACTTGAAAAACAAGGACTGTCTAGTCTATTTGCAGAATGGAAAGACTGAAGGCGCGAATCACTCAAATCGACTTTCCAAAGCTCCTTTTATGCTGTAGAAATTCATCGCTTGATTCAGAAAGAAATCCTTACCACTTGCTCCGTCTTTGATCCTTACGGTCATCATGAGGCTCTCAAAGAGCGCTATGCTGACTTTGCCGACTGGCTGGCCACACAATGGCATATCAACTAATGAAAATCCACTTTGTCAGCTGCTGTAAGTGACAAAGGGGATTTTTAGTTTATTAATGCAAGCAAAAGGCTCTCACCAGTAAAATGTAAAAGTCTTGAGTAGAAAGATTTATTCAATCTTCTCCCCAGCCTCCAACTCCAGTAGGAAGGCTTTTTTATCAAGGCCGCCGGCATAGCCAGTCAAATTTTATTTCGATTTAAATTCTACCCTACTTTCAGCAGCCATCAGTTGGTCAGAAAACGAATAGGATTCATAATTATTATCAGGGTTATCCGTCCACATTTCACATTGCTTGATAACAGTCACAATAGCGTCTTCAACACCTTCTGGTGGATATTTGTATTTCCTAAGGAGCCTTTTAACAAGCATGCGCATACGAGCACGCGCAGAATGTTTTTTCTGCCAATCAATAGTTCTGCTTTTGCGCAATGTCTCCGTTAATTCATGAGTCATTGCAACAAGCTCATCATTTTCATAAAAGTCTTTGACTGCTTGTGGTTGCGTCAAAGCATCATAGAAAGCCAATTCTTCATCTGTCAGACCTAAAGAATCCCCCTCTTCGTGAGCCTTCGCCATTTCTTTGGCCATTTTCATTAATTCAGCAATAACTTCTTCATTCGAAAGCATGCCATTCAGATACGCTCTCATCGCTCGCGAAAGAATTTCAGAGAACTTTTCGGATTTGACTAAATTTGTTCTTTGATATAAGGTAATCTGCTCTTGTAATAATTTTTTTAAGAGTTCTACCGCTATGTTTTTTTCCTTCATTTTAGAGATTTCATCTAAAAATTTAGGATCAAATAACGAAAATCCTGTATCAATATCTGAGAATAAATTAATGACACCTTCACTCTTGATAGAAGCTTTTAGTAACTCATTGATACGATCATTAATATCTTTCAGAGAAAGCTTTTTACCCTCCCCAGTTATTCGTGTCAGCAATGTTCTGACTGCTTCAAAATAAGCTGCTTCAAAACGTTGCTCAGGAGTAAGCAAAGAACGACAAAGTGATAACGCTTGGCGTAAGAGTAACGATTCTTTTATGAAGAGCTCTTTCTTCATCTCCTTGTCTACACTTGACAAGAAGTTTACCCCACCACTAATTGTTTTAGCTCTGATTAAATCACTTGATTTAGAGAGCATGAATTCTGAATAGTCAAACCCATAAAATAAATCACGACAGACCTCTAGTTTTTCGACAAACTTTGGTAAAGCTGTCTTAGCTATATCAGTGTCCCCAAAGTTACCTTTATCTCGATTTGTATAATCGTTCATGGCTTGCTTTAAAGCACTTGCAATACCGATATAATCAACTACAAGTCCACCCTCTTTATTTTTGTATACACGGTTAACACGAGCGATTGCCTGCATAAGATTATGACCCTGCATTGGCTTATATACATACATGGTTGCAAGACTAGGAACATCAAATCCAGTCAGCCACATATCAACGACGATAGCAATCTTAAATGGGCTTTCATTGTCTTTAAACCTTTTAGCCATCTCTTCTTTATGGCGCTTATTCCCTACTATATCATGCCATTCTTCCGGATCATTATTACTAGAAGTCATGACAACTCCAATTTTTTCTGTCCAATTCGGACGCTTTTCAAGCAAGGTACGATAAATTTTCATCGCAATCGGACGAGAATAAGCAACAATCATTGCTTTTCCAGTTAATTCCTGCGCACGATTTTCTTCATAATGAGTAATAATATCTTCACACAAGGCACTAATAGTTTGATCGGCCCCTAAAATACTATCAAGGCGCCCCAATTCCTTCTTGCTTTTATCAATCGCATGTGATTCAGCGCTTTGTGCCATCAAGTCATACTCTGTGTCAATCAAACGCAAGATATTTTCATCTAGTTTTAAATGCATGACACGGCTTTCATAATAGACGGGCCGAGTAGCGCCATCTTCAACCGCCTGTGTCATATCGTAAACATCAATGTAATTACCAAAAACCTCTGTTGTAGACTTATCTTTAGTAGAAATAGGCGTTCCAGTGAAGCCAATGTAAGTCGCATTAGGTAAACTATCTCTAATCAATCTGGCTGCTCCGACGACTAGTTTCGCTTCGCTTTCTCCATCTTTTCCTTTGGTAATTTTAATCTTTTCTTCAAGTCCATACTGTCCACGATGAGCCTCATCAGCCATGACAACAATGTTTCTTCTATCAGAAAGCGCCTCTTCTGACTCTGAAAACTTCTGCATAGTTGTAAATATAATGCCATTGGCTTGGCGACCAGTCAATAGTTCTTTCAGATGTAAACGGCTCTCTGCCCGAATTGGTGTCTGTCTCAGAAAATCTTGGCATTTGGAAAACTGTCCATATAACTGTTCGTCCAAATCATTTCGATCAGTCAAAACGACAATAGTTGGCGAGTCTAAAACTTTCTGCAGCAGATGAGCATAGAAAACCATAGACAAAGATTTTCCACTACCTTGCGTATGCCAGAAAACCCCTCCCCGTCCATCGCTCTTAGTTGCCTTCAAAGTAGATACTGCTGCCTTATTCACTGCAAAATACTGATGATAAGCTGCTAAAATCTTAGCATCATCAGAAAAACAGATGAAATTTTTTAAAATATCTAAAAATCTTGTCTTGTCAAATATTCCCTCAATGAAGGTTGTAAAATTTGCATATTGCGTATCTTCAAAACTACCGTCCGTCGTCTTCCACTCCATGAAACGGTCCTCGCCAGCAGTAATTGTGCCTGCCTTTGAAGTCGCCAAATCCGTCATCACGCAAAAAGCATTATAGTTGAATAACGTTGGAATTTCTTTCTGATATGTTTTAAGCTGACGGTAGGCATCAGAAGCATCTGTTTCTTGGCGAGAAGGACTTTTCAACTCAAAAACAACTACTGGCAAACCATTCAAAAACACTATAATATCAGGACGTTTATTGCTCTTCTCTACAATTGTCCATTGATTAATTACAGTAAAAGAATTATTATTTACATTATCGAAATCAACTAAATAAACGAGATTAGATTGTTTCCTTCCTTGATGAAAATAGGAAACTTCTATACCGTTTTGAAGATAATTTGTAAAAATCTTATTTTTTTGAAGCAAGGAACCTGTTTCAAAACGCTGTAACTTTTCAATTGCCCCTTGAATTGCAACAGTCGGTAGCTTAGTATTGATCCTTTCTAAAGCAGGATAAAGCTCCTCCAAATATAAAGGTGTTCTATAGTCACGCTCTACATCTGGACCATAAACATATGAATAGCCCAAACTATCCCGAAAAAGTTCGATGACTGCATGTTCGTAGTTGCCCTCAGTGAATCCCATAAATTAAACTCCTTTATTTCTCTACGATGTTATAATTGCTTATCCCAATATGATATACCATCGTCTCAATATTCATAATTGTTTGTTCATCAAATGAAAAAAATTTCCAATGGGCAAAAGGAAAGGTAACATTTAAAAACCCAAAATAAGGGAAATCAATTGCACAAGAATGACCATATACAATAATTTCATCTATTATGTAACCACTAAGAAATCGTTCTACAAGTTCAATTTTAAACTCTTTTTTGAAAGACTCAACTTTATTGATTAGTATTTCATGAGCTGTTCTGATATAGTAGTCTTCAAGACTGTTAATGTATTCTTTTATTGATGTGTCTCTATATGGCCCTCGTCCCTTTTGCCGTATATCTTCTTGAATATCTTCAGGTGAAAAATCCCCTTCGGGATAACCTAACAATAAGTTACCATTCCCTACTTCTCCATGAACATGTAGAACTCTATCTATTTCAACACCATAAACTTGCTCAAGTGTATGAGTATAATTGAAATTGATATATAGCTCTCCATTAGTGAACAGGTCTTCAAAGAATCTCCGAGGTGTAACATTTGCAAGTTTTCCTTCTGCTTGATTTGCAAATTCTTCTAAGGATTCCTTCAAATTTCCACTCATACCTGCCTGAAGTACAATTTCATCACGGTCACTTTCCCTATCAGACAAATAATCGGGGGAATAGTCATCAAATACTTCTCCCAAAGTATTAAAATCAGGTTTTGCCAATAAATTTTCAAAATCAGACCAGATATCCGCTTCTTCTGTTTGATATAGCTCCCAAAAATATGGATTAGATTCATTCTTTTCAGCAATTTCTTTAAAATCTGGATTAAATTTAGTTGGTAGGCCATGAGCAAGATCAAAACCATTGCCAATTATAAATAATATATTATGCATGAAAATTATTTCCTTCAAAATTTATCTATCTTGTTCGTACCTTATCTTTTAATTGTTCTTGAACAAATGGTTTAATAGAATTAAGTATTATTGCAACCGTCTTATTCTTTTGTTTATCAGACATTTTTCGTTTGTTGAACATATCTAGCATAAATTGATAATCTTCATGAACATCAAAATGATTATAACTTGTTTCTTTAAATGCACCTTGTTTATACAAATACAGTAAAAGCTTTCTTGAAAAGAATTTTGATGACAATTCTAAAAATGCATTTTCTTCTACAGCATGCAGTAGTTTAAACATTTGTTCTTTGACATTAATTTCTGCATTTAATTCTTCACGTTCAAATTTCTTAATACATGAACTACCAATGGGGTATAAAACATGTCCATTAAAACTGTTCTGAATAGTGTATAAGTATCGTAAATTTTCCTTACCGCAAATGCATGATTCTTCTAAACACTCGTCTTCTTCAACATCCACAATTTCCCATTCAGTAACAGCCGAATCCCATGTGCTGGCTTCTGAACTATTTATAATTTCATTAATTAAATTTTCATAATAACTATTAGTAGACATATTTGAAAAACCTTTCTTTTTAAGTGAGATAAATCATCATTTAGCAGCTTGATTGACAGAGGTTTCGCCAGAGAGAAGTTTTGGGAGGAGAGTGTCCCTAATATTACTTAGTTTATCAATTTCTTTATTGTTGTTGGCTATATTCTCAACAAAGGAGTTGAATAAAAATAATTTTTCTTTATTACTGGTCATAAAAATATCAAAATGTTCTATCTGACCTTTTGTTATAAATTTTATGACAGAACCTCTATGTCCAGAAGTAATATCGTTTAAAAAATATTTAATTGCATAATACAGATAGCCAAAGTGTTCATCATTATTAGGGATTAAAACATACGTTCTTTGGTAAGCTTCAAATTTTCCATTAAAGATTTTAACATTAAAGTCTCCATTACCTGCCAATAAAATTGCTCTAGCATCAAATGAATAATTGTCCGTATAAGAAATGTTTTGAGAACAACTAAAAAACGGATATTCTCCTCCTTTTGCAATATTTGCATCTTTTTTTCCAGTAATAACAGGGAAGAAATCTCCTAATTTGTTGGTGACTTCTTTTTTACTAAACTCTTCTTTAAAAATAGATAAGGCCATCTGCTCTAAATGATGATTTATCTTTTTATTATTCTCGATTTTGTCATCAATAGCACCTAAAATAGCAGAAATTTTTCTTTGTTCTACTATTTCAGTTGGAATAAAAACCTCAATTGATTTCATAATGCTAGCAGAAACCTCCTTAAAGGTGGTTCCGCTTCCCATATTTTCAATTTTATCCTTGTTAAATTTCAATAGATAATATAAGAATAAGGAATCTACATTTGAATTGGGGATAATACTCTTAAAACCTTGGTTAGTTGAGACGTTATTAGCCGCTATTGCTATATATCCAATGGGAGCTCTTGAACTAAATAGGATTGAGCCTGCTGGTAATATCTTAGCAGAACTATTTTCCAATCCCGCCAAAGTTATATTTCTATTCCCATGTTCAATATATCTTTCACCAAAATTTGCTAAATCTTTCGGTGTTATCCAAGGAATATTACCCCCATAATATTCTTCTTTTTTAGTAGATGGGGTTCCACCTCCAACGATTGTTCCTAGCTCACTTAATTTTACTTTCTTCCAATCACTTAATTTCAAACCCAATCTCCCCCAATCTTTCTCGAATCTCATCTTCTAATTTATGGGATTTAGTAAAGAGTTCTGATAGTTCTGTCGTCAGGCGATCCATCTTCTCTTCAAATGGTTCTCCATCATCTTCTTTCTCCTCAATACCAACATAACGCCCTGGCGTAAGAATGAAATCCTGCTTTGCGATTTCTGCTGTTTCAACAGACGCACAAAAACCTTTAACATCTTCAAGGTTTCCATTTTGAAAGGCTTCAAAGGTATCTGCTAACTTCTTAATGTCTTCGTCACTAAAATCGCGATGCTTACGGTCAATCATTTCTCCCATATTTCGAGCATCGATAAACAGCGTCTTTCCTTTTTGTTTTTTATTTTTACTGATAAACCAGAGACAGGCTGGAATAGTTACACTGTAAAAGAGATTAGCTGGAAGAGCTATAATTCCTTCAATTAAGTCATCTTCGATAATTTTTTTACGAATGTCTCCTTCACCGCTCTGAGTCGATGACAGTGAGCCATTTGCTAGAACCAAACCAATCTTACCATTGCTAGGATCCATATGATGAATCATGTGCTGAATCCAAGCATAGTTTGCATTGCTATTAGGTGGCGTTCCGTATTTCCAGCGAATATCCTCTTGCAGCTTATCTGCTCCCCAGTTGGAAATATTAAAGGGTGGATTAGCCATAATATAGTTAGCTTTCAGTGTTGGATGTAAATCATTGAAAAAGCTGTTCGCTTGGTGCTCACCAAAATCCGCATCAATACCTCGGATAACCATGTTCATCTTGGCCATCTTCCAAGTATCAGCGTTGGATTCTTGACCAAAAACAGATAAATTATTAATATTCCCACTATGATTCTCTATAAACTTAGCTGACTGAACAAACATACCGCCTGAACCACAAGCAGGATCATAAACGCGACCTCGATAAGGCTTTAATATTTCTACAATCGTTTTTACAATACTGGTCGGAGTATAAAATTCACCACCTCGTTTTCCTTCATAAGCTGCAAACTGTTCAATACAATATTCATAAGCACGTCCAAGTAAATCTTTTTCATTCTCACCTTCATACATTTGAATATTAGTAAAAATGTCTACAACTTCCCCTAAAACTCGCTTATCTAAGTCCGGACTGGCATAAATCTGAGGAAGGACATTCTCTAGACTAGGATTATCCTCTTCAATTTCACGCATGGCCTCATCCAAGACTGTGCCAATTTCCGAAGAATGGGCATGACTCGCAATGAATTGCCATCTAGCTATTTCAGGGACGAAGAAAATATTCTCCTCTGAATATGCATCAGGATCATTTTCAAATCCGTCACCCTCTGCAAGTAATTGTTGGTATTTTTCTTCAAAAGCATCTGATACATATTTTAAAAAGATTAGACCGACAATAACTTTTCTGTACTCTGACGCTGAAATGTGCCCCCTAAGCGAATCCGCAGCATTCCATAGTTCATTTTCAAATCCAATATTTGCGTTTGATTTTTTCGCCATTTTATACTCGTTTCATATTTTAGTTACATCTATTTTACCACATTTCAAGCAAGTAAAAAAGCACCGTTCCGGCACTCGTGTCTATTTTAATATCTTCCTATAAATTTTTCTTTTGCAACCTTAGTGTATCGTTTAACAAACTCACGCTTTGCATCAGTATATCCGTCTCTATCATGTTCAAATTTCTTCCATAAGTTCAGCTTTAAATGTTCATATTCTTTCGCTACATTATGATTCTCACGTAAGTAATCTCTGAAATATAGTTCATCATTATCTCCTACAACTCTAATGTGAAGATGAAAGACTTTTTCTGCAAAACCTTGCTCCGTGTATCCTTTATTTAATGAGATTCGTCATGTACTTTGACTCATGCATAACCAATTATTTTCAACAAGAATATTTTTCACTATTTCTAATTCTTCGGCTAATCGAACCTCAAGTAATATATCTACTATATTCTTTGCCCATATATTTTGAACAGCGGTACTACCAATATGAGATATTCTTACTATATATTTAGCTGGTATCAGGGACAAAATAGCAGTTGCTTCCTCATCATACCAATCCGCCCATTTTTTATTATGTTTTACAAGAAATATGGGAAATAATTGCCATAATTCTTCTAAACTCATGTTTTCTAATTTTTTACTCAATTTCTCCTCCACGAGTTTAAAGTTATTTCTCCCATTTGTTCCTATTACAGTATTTTCAAAGGAAATTTCAAAAAAGCAACAATATGACTGTTATCTTTTATTATTAGACTGACGGCGATAAGCTTTAGGAGATTTACCACAAAGTTTGCGAAAAACTTTGTAAAAATACCCGACATTGCTGTATCCCACTGCATAACAAACATCCTCAATACTATCATTAGTGGATAAAAGAAGCTGTTGGGCGGCCTTAATTCGTTGTTTATTAAGTAACTCAGCAAAGGTTGAATCCGTTTCGCGCTTAATCAACTGTCCTAAATAAACTGGATTGATATAAAGCTCTTTACTAATATCTTTCAAGGATAAATCTTTTTGGTAATCACGACCAATAACCTCTAAAACACTGGCCACATTTTCATTCATCCGATATTGAGCAAATAAATCTTGCAACTGTAGCTTGATATAACTTAACAATTCATCAAAAGAGTGCATCCCTTCAATTTCTTTGATAATACTGGTGATATCATCTGATTTCAAATGTTCAAAAAGGTGATAAACATCCATGATAAACTGGATCATCAACTGCTTAGTAATAGAAACCTTCGGGGTATTTTTTAGGATAATTTCTTTTAGCAAATCCAATTCTTCCAAAATTTGATGAATATTTCCTTGAATAATCACCCGATACATAGGTTCATAGTAGCTAAAAAGTGGATTTTGTACCTTCAAACTGATTGTTCCATAAAAAATCGTTTTTTCCAAATTGAGCTTGAAATGCTGAATTTGTTCTTTATAGGGCGCTGAAAATTCAACTTCATAGATACTCTCTTCTTTTTGATGAGAAAGAAAAAGGTAGATTGATTGTCCTGAACTATGATAAGGAATAGAGAAGATACCCTGTGCTTTTGTACTAGCTCCTAGATAGATTGGCCCTATTTCCTTTAGCAAGTGAACTATTTCTTCTTCTGTAGTATCATCTTGAAAAATAGCCGCCATCTGATGGTAAGAGGACTGTTCAAAATTTTTGGATAATTTTTCTAAAATAGCTGCCAATTCCAGTTTATTAACTGGCTTCACTAAATAGTCCGCAACTTGTAAGTTTAAAGCTGTTTTAACATACTCAAATTCCTGATAACCAGATAAAATAATGAACGCAACATTTGGTAAAGAAGACTTCATCTGAGCAATCATATCCAGCCCATTCATACCTGGCATATTGACATCTGTAATAACTAGATCCACAGGATTTGTTTTGATATATTTTAAAGCAGTTTCTGCATCATTAGCAGTCGCTACAACTTCCATCTTCCAATTTTCAAAAGGAATGAGTATTTTGAGCCCTTCTGTAATCATGTATTCATCATCAACTAACAATACTTTGTACATAATGTTTTCTCTATTCATCCTTAATTTCTATAGTATAGGTAACTCCCTGATTTTTTCGGGATTCGATCTGAATGTTATACCGTTCTCCGAAAAAGAGCAAGAAACGCTCGTGAACATTCACAATTCCAATAGACTTTCTTATCTCTCCGTTGTCTATATCAAGCAGCTGACGATTAGCTAACATTTGCTGAATCTGAGCTAATTTTTCGGGCGGCATTCCACAACCATTATCCTGAATCAACAATCTGACAGCACCTGCTATTTTAACTGCTTTAACGCTGATGACATTGTCTTTTCTGCGATAATCAATTCCATGAGCAAAATAATTTTCTACTAAAGGCTGAATACTAAATTTAGGAAGCAACATATCTTTTAGTCCTTCATCTATTTTAAAACCATAAGCAACAGATTTCGGATGACGTACCATACAGAGATAACTATATTTACGGCAAAATTCCAGCTCATCTTCCAGCCTTGTCTTGGTTTCACTAGAAGTATTATTTCTTAGCAAACTGCTAAATTCATAAATAATATCCGCCAGTTCTTCTTGGCTTTGCATAACAGCATACATGCGGATAAATTCCAATGTATTGTACATAAAATGAGGATTAATTTGCGCCTGAAGTGCACGCATGTTAGCATCCTTTTGAGTAAGCTGTAACCGATAAATATCACGGATATTTTTATCTAAACTATTTAGCATAGTATTGGTATTCGTTGCAATAAGCAGCAGTTCTTGCTCTTTTGTAGCAGTATCAATTCGCTTGTTGTTTTCTCCCTGAGTGATATCCTGAATCGTATCTACAATATCTACAACCTGTCTTTGATAATTCAAAAAAATACGTTGCAAGCTCCAATATAAAATCACGACCAACGCAAGACCAGAAAGAACAATCAGACTAATACTAGAAAGAATACTATTAAACATATAAAACGAAGGAACTGCTACTTGTATCAGATAATTATAAGCTGTTTCTTTTTTTATCCACCGAGTATCTTTACTCAGGTGATTTTCACCAAAGTGTGCTATTTCTTTGTTATAGGATGAGATGATTCTAACGACAAGAGGGATTTCTCTCCTAGTATTATCTACTATATTTTTAAAAATAGTCGTATCAACTGTTATGTAAACTGTTCCGATGACTTGACCCGCAGCTTTATCATAAATAGCAATCGGAAATGCATCAGCAGCTGGTTTGAATTTTTCTGCCGCTATCTGTTTTCCACCCTTCGTTTCTCGTGTAGATATAAAGACTGTCTTATAATCTTTTAAAGCAATATCAATACCTTTTACAAAATCATTTTCAACATAGATATTATTAATATTTCGATGCAGAGAAACCTGAACATAGTCTGGAACATCCTCTGATAAACGCCAACTAGCATATTCTGCCGGGCTTAATGTAAAATATTTATAAACTCCTTCGAGCTTCGCTTGATTCTCCACTAGGCTCTGTGCTAACTGAATAGTACGGCGATTATAATATTCAACTTCTTCCACCAATCTCGTTGCAGCTTGCTGAGAAATTCGTTCTATTTCCTGCTTCTTTCCCTGCCAAGCTACATAAGAAAGAATGAAACTTAGACAGCCGATGATAACAATCATAATCACAGCATAGGCTTTTAATAATGAGTTTAACCAAAATTTTTTCATTGTTCTTTCATGATTAATTTAGACTGAACTATTTGATAAATAGGTTCTAAAACATCGCTGATAAAAAAATGCCAGACTCCAATAAAAACAAAAAAGAGTAAAGCAGGTATATAATAACCAGCAATTGATAATAAGATCGTTCCCAGTAGAACTTTTAATACAGCTGAAACATTGAGAAAAGGACCAATTAAAGCCAGTTTGAACCAATTTTTATAAGATAGTTCAAAGTAGACTTGCAATTTTAAATAAACAGCGTATGATAAGGGTGCAACTAGTAAGAAAACTAAATCCAGAATTGCAAGTAAAATATGCAGAATTGTTTGATGTGGTAATTGCACTAGTAGAAAAATGCCATAAAACAAAACACCTTCTACTATAAAGAAACTATAAAAAATTTGATTGGCACATACGAAATTGCTTTTGAATACAGTCCACGCCTCCTGCCAATGATATCGTTTATAATCATAGCGATACTGCTGAAAGAGAGTCATGAGTGTACTTCCTGCTGGAGCAAGTCCAAAAAACAGTCCACCTGACAATGTTAAGAGCCAAAAAATCGCTGTCGCTATCATAGCCATATAAACTCTTTGAAAAATTAATTCAATCAATTTTCCCATTCTTTATTCCTCAATTCTTATCAGTAAAATCATCTACTACATGAAATGATTATACCATATTTTAACCGTTTTCAAAAATTTTCAAATCTTTCACTTATCTCTATTAATGAAGTATTATAGCTAAGTCTCAACTATTCCTCATTTGATTTTCTTCTATTTACCACAAAACCTAAAATAAAGATGAACTGTTCTGTGATATTTCAAAATTTTACTAACTAAAAACCTCCTTAGATAAATCCAAGGAGATATGCTAATCTAAGCTTATTTTTTAGAAGCAAGGAATTTATCGTATTGTCTTTGCAACTCTTTCATGACTTTATCATAAGCACCTTCTGATTTCAGTTTTGCCATCATTTTAGGAATTTCAACATCTGGATCAACTGTACCTGTATTGATTGCTGTAGCATATTCTTTAATTGTATTGGTAATACTAGATACTTCAGCTTTTACAGGATCTACATTAAAGTTGAATCCGAGTGCTGGTGATTCTGGTGCCTCAGAAAGAATCTTTTTAGAATCTTTAATTTGTTGATCTGTTACCTTTTCATCAACGTGAAGCAGCCAATTATTACCTGTATTCCAGCCGGACATATGAGTAAGGTTATTATAGCCTTTCAGTGTTCTCACTCGATTCTTTTTACCAGCAACGTCTTCCCAATTTTTACCTTTAGGTCCATATACCAAACCGTTCAGCAACTCTGGATCGGTATTAAGCAAGTTCAGTAATTCCATTGCCTTTGCTTTATTTTTAGAATTATTGGAAATGACAAAGTTTGCTACTTGTGTCGTTTGATTTTTCTTATAATTTTTTGTCAATTGACTGATTTCAATATTCCGATTTGCAACGCGTGAAAGCAAGCTATTTCCATAATCAGCAGGTCCGACGGTTTCTTCTCGGACTAACCAAGTATCTTGTGACAATTCATATGTAGTGTCACTAGTTGCAACATCTTTTGGAATGTATCCTGCTTTATAATATTTGTGAATAGTTCGTAAACTATCTAAGAAGCGAGGAACCTCATAACGGTTGACAATCTTCGTCTTATCTCCTTCTAAATCAATCGCAAATGGAAGATTATTAGTTATAGGATAATCAAAATTATCAGATGGAATAAAGTTTTTACCAATAGCAAATGGTGTTACTTTTGGATCTTTTTCCTTAGCTGCTTTCAAAACTGGTTCCAAATCTTTGTAGGAATGAATGTTAGAAACATCACCAATACCATATTTCTTAAGAAGTGGACCATTGAAAGCGAAGTTTTGAGAAGAGGCTACATTGGCATTGACTGGTACAGCGTAAATCTTGCCATTAATCGTATTCCCTTTGATATAAGCTGGATCCAAGGAATCATATAGCTTCTTTCCTTCTTTTTGATACAATTTTGTCAGGTCAGCATACGCACCTTTTTGGGCATTGATGACATAGTTTTGTGCAAAAGCAATATCATAATTTTCACCAGATGAGGTGATAACATTCATCTTTTGTTCATAATCACCCCAGCCAATATACTGAATCTCTAATTTAGCATTGATTTTTTTCCCAATAATCTTATTAGCGTTTGCAAGAAGCTCCTTAAGATTCTCTGGTTTATCACCAATTTGATACATCTTAAGAACTGTTTTCCCATCCTCTGTCTTAGAAGATTTTTGGTTATTACCAGTCAGATTCCCACAGCCTGCAAGCATTGCAGACAAAGCTAAAAGACTAGTAGAGGTCAGAGCATATTTTTTCCATTTTTTCATATGAAAAGTCTCCTTTTTTATTATTTACATTTATAAATGACTTTAAAATTTTCCATACTGATAAAGTATTTTTCAATGCTATTAGGTACTATTCTTTTACACCACCGATTGTCAACCCCTTCACAAAATAGCGTTGGAAGAATGGATAAACACAAGCAATTGGCACGGTCGCTAAAACCACCATGGCCATACGAGCTGATTCTTTAGGAAAAGAGTTTGTTAAACCTGCAAGTTGGGCACTTGCTCCTACACTTTTAGAAAGATAGTCCAGATTTTGCTGAATTTTTATCAGTAAGTATTGAAGTGGAACTAAGTTATCGCTACGGATATAAAGCAAGGCATTGAACCAATCGTTCCAGTAAGCTAGCGCTGTGAAAAGCGTGATCGTTGCAATACCTGGAAGCGACAGTGGTAGACAGATTTGAAAGAAAATTCTTGTCTCGCTTGCTCCATCAATCTTTGCTGATTCAATAATGGACTCTGAAATGGTTCGTTTAAAGAAAGTTCGCATCAGAATAATATTGAAAGGACTAAGCAACAGTGGCAAAATCAATGCCCAGACTGTATCACCTAAACCTAAAAAGGTTGTCATAATAATATAGGTTGGAATCAATCCTGCTTGAAAGAGCATGCTTGCCATGGCAAAAAGAGTGAAAAATCGTCTGTATTTAAATGTTCTCCTTGAAATAGCATAGGCATAAGTCGTTGTGAAAAAGACATTTAGAGTGGTTCCTACAATCGTAATAAAAATTGTGATAAAAAGCGACTGTAACAATTTATCTTTCAAAGAAAGTAAAAATTCATAACCCGCCAAGCTAAACTTTGATGGCCAAAAAGCAAAGCCATTCTGTACCAAACTTGTTTCATCCGTCAGAGATATGATAATCACAAAGAAGAAAGGTAAGACACAAGATAAGGCAAAGATTGCAATCAAGACATTAAAGAAAAAGTCTGTTTTTTTATCAAAAGAATGAATACCGACATAATCAATCTTTTCTTTTTGAATTTTTTTCGATTTCATAGTCTCCTCTTTTCTAAAACAGAGCAGATTCTTTGTCAATTCTGCGGACAATTAAATTACTTACAACAACTAGAATACAGCCCACAATCGATTGGTAGAGCCCTGCTGCAGACGCCATTCCTAAGTCTCCTGTACCGGAAATTCCACGATAAACATAGGTATCTAGAACATTGGTGACACTATAAAGTGAACCAGAGTCATGCGGAACTGTATAAAAAAGCCCAAAGTCTGCACGGAAGATATTTCCGACTGCCAAAATTGTCAAGACGGTAATCAAAGAAGCTAGATATGGAATGGTGACATGGCGAATTCGCTGCCATTTTGAAGCACCGTCAACCGTAGCTGCTTCATAATAAGTTGGATCAATTCCCATAATACTTGCATAATAGAAAATACTACTGTAACCAAGCCCTTTCCAAATCCCAATAAAGAGAATGAAAGCTGGCCAGAAAGACAGAACTGTATAAAAATTGATATTTGGATTATGCAAGAGATGGTTCAACAATCCTTTTCCTGGATTCAAGAAAGCATCAACGAAGAAACTGATGATAACCCATGAAAGAAAATAAGGAAATAACATTGTTGTTTGATAGAATTTCACTAATCTCTTTGAGCGCAATTCACTAAAGACAATAGCAAACCCTACAGAGAAAATAAGGCCTAAAATAATAAATCCACTATTGTACAAAACCGTATTTCGCGTAATCGTAAAAGCATCTTTTGAGTTAAAGAGGAACTGAAAATTCTTTAGCCCCACCCATTCGCTAGTCAGTACACTATGGAGAAAACCTTCACTGCTTAGTTTAAAGTTTTTGAAAGCAACCACATTTCCTAAAACAGGTATATAGAAAAATAGGATCAGCCAAATGACACCAGGTAAAACCATGAATAAAAAGATCGCATTATCTTTTAAGGTTTTTACAAAATTTTTCACTAAAATCCCCCTTTCCTTTTTTGAGAATGATACCGCTTCCATATTTTATTATACCCCTTTTCATGGTCTTAACTAAACTCCTAATTATAGAAAAAATTCTACTAATTATTTATTATATGACGAAAATAGGAAAAAGACACTTTTAGTTTATTAAAAAAGATTGATCGCAAGTAAGTCATGTTTTGATTAGGTAGTGTAAATCGTTGAAGCAGTCGCAATCGTATGCCATTGATTGGCACTAGTAACTGTAAAGCCTTGTGCGGTATAACAATCATTGAAGGGCAAAAGTTCAACTTCCAACTCTTCTAAACAATCGACTTCCCCATTAACATACTGTACCAAACGCTCTTGCGCTCGTTTGATGCGCTTGAGCAAACCACCAATGCGAATATCAATCGTATCTAAACCAAAAACCTTGTTTTCCTCAATCCATTGCGTGCTAAACAATGCAGCAAACTTCTCCACTTCTTGATAAAGAACTTCTAAATCCTCCTGGGCGAATGTCTTTAAAATAGTTTTTTGTTTATTCTGATAAGCAGATCGAATACGAGAGCTAATCCTAGCCTTAAGAGCTAAGACTTGATTTAACTGTTCCTGTGTAGCAAATAAATAACTGTAGCTTCCTGCTCTTTTACTAATATTTCTCAACTGCTGAGCCGCCTGTTCAAAATGAAGTCTATCTTTTTGAGGGCGGATGTGCTTATCCAGTAATGGGCAAAGAATATCTTGATATAAAATATAACGATTTGGATTGATACCACTGAGATTATCTGGCAAATCTGGCAAGAGATTAGCCAAATCTATTTTCATGAAATCATCAAAATCAAGGCCTGTGCTAATCAGAAAATGCTGTGCAACATTTGTTAAATCATTGCGATAAGCTAATTCTGCCCAGATTTGTAAGGTCGGTAAAATAGCAAATTGAGAGCATTCACCACCGTTATCTCCCCAACCAGTCACAATCACTTCCTTGATATGATTTTGTCGGCAGGCCTTATTGGCTTCGATGGCTACCAAACGACTGAAATGATTATTTGGTGTAAAACCAATCCACTTCCAAGCGCCTCCAGCAAAAGCGATGTCCTGACTGATTTTCTGGTGATTACGGAAGTTACGATTGTATTTCTCCTCGCTATCCTGATAGTAATCCCAATAAACCAAGGTCACTCTGTCTTTCAGACGATCCAGATAAACTCGGGTTTCTTCTGGGATTTCTACATAACGGTCATATTGGCCATCCGCTGACATGAGCTTGAAGAACATATCGCTCCACATCTGACAGTGGAAGCCATATTTGTCTGCAATATCCAAGACTCGCTCAAGGTGTTGACACATGAGGAGACTGCGATTTTGGAAACCATGCTGAATCAAATAGCGTCCGAGACCAACCAAGTGGGCTTCATCCATTCCGATATTAATCTTGCGTGTATGCAGATGCGCCATGGTCTGAAACATGCCTTCGATTAGGTCATAAACTTTTTCTTCACCAATCAGTAAAATATCCTCAACATCTCGAAGTTCCTGCACTTCCTGGACCTGCCATTTGACAAAAGCTGACAGGTGGGCCAATGTCTGAATGCAGGGAACGAAAGCCAAATCAAAATCCGCTGCATAGTCTTCAATCTCTTGCAATTCTGCAACTGTGTAGCGTCCTCTGAAATAGCCAAAATAGGGCTGATTTTCTATCTCATAGGTATCTTCCATATAGATTTCAAAAGTGGAATAGCCCATCAAGGCCAAGACTTCAATCATCTTCTTAGCTGAGGTTAGGTTTAAAACAGCATTGCGGGAGCAGTCAACCATATAAGCCAAATCCTCATAAGCTGCTTCTTCCACAATATGAACCTCATCCTGCCCTGATTTAAGAGCGGCAGATAAAAGTACCAAAGCTCGATAGATCTGATGAGGTTGTTCATAACTGACTTGATAATGTCCTTGGCAACCTTCCACTTTGATCGATACAGTTGAGTTAGGAGCAAGAGTGACTTCAATTTCTCCTAAGTTCAAATACTTTTCTAAACGGATAAGAGCTTTTTCTTGTTTACTTGATAGTCCTAAGAATGTGGCCATTGACCTTCCTCCTGTAACCAATTTACTAAAGCGCCATAAAGGTTAGCCTCTCCTTGATAAGTACAAGCTAGAATCTCTGGAGCCACCGAATATTCTTCATAACGATTGACATAATAAGCAATCGCTGAGCGGACACCTTTGATAAAGTCAGGATTTTGGCTGATAGAGCCTCCCAGACTAATCACATCTGGATCAAAGAGATATTGGATATTGAGCAAACCCTTGGCAAGATTTCGGTTCATTTGTTCAATAGCTGCTTGGCAAGTTTCATCTCCTGTAGCCGCAGCTTGATAGATCTTCTTTCCATTCCAGTCTTGCGAGTCAGTGCTAGCTTGAACGGAGCGAACTAAACTGCCTGTTGAAGCCAAGAGCGACCAATTTCCCAGTGTCTCAGCAGGCTCGGACAAGAGCATATACCCGAATTCCCCACCCAGATAGTGCTTACCTCGGTGCAACCTACCATTGAGAATCAAGGCCCCGCCAATACCAGTACCAATGACAACACAAGCAGCATTTTCTAGCTCCGGGTGAGCCAAAAGTTCGCTCAAACCAACACAGTTGGCATCATTTTCTAGACGAACTGGCAGACCATAAGAAGCTAGCTTATCATACCAAGAAAAACCGTGAATATAGGGAACTGCGCTAATACCGCCAATAATTCCTGTTGCTCGATCAACTGCCCCAGGCACACTCATAGCAATGCCTTGGTAATCTCGCTTAGAAAGGCAAACATCTAACCAAGCCAGCAAGTCATCTAAATTGTCAGGTGTAGCAATATCCTGCTTTTCTACTATCTTTCCTTCTTTGGACATAGCTGCAAACTTGATACCTGTTCCGCCTATATCCACTGTTGCAGTGACCATATTTTCTCCTTTATCTGTTTTTTATTCTAAGACTGGGACAAGACACCCCAGTAGTCAGCGTAATCTTACTTCAAGAGCTCTGTGCGGATTTCCTGTGGTCCTAAGGCTCCTAGCTTTTCTGGCACTACTTCTTCCAAAAGGTTAACTAGAGTTTTGGAATCAGAAATCACTTCCTGCTCTTCTTGGCTCATATTGTAGTAACGAAGTACGATACCTGACTCGTCTTCCGCCACTTTAAGGGCTGTCGGGCAGATTTTTGGCAGGCTAAGAGCAGGGTGCTCCAAAGCTTGTCCAGTCGCTGTGATACTTCCTTCTTGTTTAGAAATTTGTAAGGCTGTCAGAGGTGTTTGGAAGGCTTTAGCCCGACGATAAGCAGCAAAACGCTCTTGCGGTTGGTGGCATTCTGCTGTGTACTCGACTTGAAAGTCACGCAGACATTGGGCTTCTGGCGTTGGGAAATAACCCCAGTCACCTAGCTCCCCTGTTGCCCGCAGAATAGTGACAGCAATCGTATCATCACCTAAAATCTCGTATTCATTTAGGCCTTTATTAGCTACTGTTACAGCCTTTTGGTCATCATAGAGGCTGACGAAGGCTTGCTGGTGCTGTGGATTTTCTGGATTTTCCCAGGAGGAAGCTGGTCGATTGTTGCGACGAACTACTTCGTAAATGCTGTCTGAATCGTTGGTTTTACTGCTGTTATGAGTTCTGAAGAGAACACGAATTCGGTGATCCTTAGCAGTATTAGTAAAGCGAGTCTTAAAGCGTAGTTGCGGACTATCCGCAAAGACTGTCAACTCTGTCGTCAAGATCATGCTTGTCAATTCTGACGAACGACCTGCTGAGCGAATCATAAATTCGACGATACCTTTTTGCTCTTGTTCCAACAGCTCATCTGCGCTTACTGGCAGGGTCAATTCATGGCTTAATTCCACCTTGGCATAGCGAGCATTGTTTTCCAGAACCTTAACGTCAGCCAGTTTTGCATAGATTGGCTCTGTATTTTTTGGCTGAAAGTAGATATACTCATTCCCAATATCGCCTCGATCCTCAAAACGGAGAAAGTTTTCATAGGCTTCATGAGTTGTCTTATCATAGACAGTCAAGTGTTTGCCAAAGCTAACAGTTACAAATGGAGTGTCAATCACGCCATTTCGGTAGAGGCCTTCATGTTCTTCTTTTGCACCAGGAAGCAATTGAAAGATTTTCCAAGCCAGAGGTGCTAGGTGAATCGGCAAAGTCACGCGCAGCTGGCGGGCAATATAAGCCTGACGAAAGCGATCTTTCGGTAGGTCATATTGGAAATTAGCTCCCAAATCTTCGATTTTGGCTTCAACGGAGCGGCCATCCAAATCTTTAACAATAAAATCTGGAATTGTCAGATCCGCCATTCTCTGGTAGGCTTCTGTCGGATGGACTTCCTTGAAATCACAGGTCGCAAATGTCACATCCACAGAAATGGTATCTACCTTGTCATGGAGCCCAGTATTGACAACAGTGAAGAGCAGGTCACTCTCTGCTTGACGGCTATCTAATTTTTGCTTCCATTCTTCCAGCAAGTTTCCTTTGATAAATTCTCCCACTTGATTAACTTTGTCAAAGCGAGTCTCCATTTCACGGTGAACTTCATCGACACTGCAGCCGCAGATGCTGTCGTGTGGCGCATTTTGCAAGAGAGTCTTCCAAGCGTAAGTCAGCTGGTCTTTGTGATTGTGACCACCTGTAATAACGGTCAGTGGTTCAACTACCTGCTCCAGCAAGTTGCTATTTTCTTGAAAAGCTTGTTTTAGATAGATACGGGCTGAAGAAGTATTAGCTAAAGTGTACCAACCGTCAGTTTCTTGACTAGTCAATTCGCCTTGAACTATAGACAATTCCTCAGGCAAGGCAGCTTCCACAGCTTTCACATAGTCATCAAAAGAACTGTGCACAAAGTTGATATGTGGATAAAGTTCATTGGCTACTCGGATAGCTTCGCTGAGATTGCGCTGAACTGGCTGGTGGTCACAGCCATTCATCATCAACCATTGATTGGTAGAGGCATAGCTCTTCACATCGGCCAATTTCTTCTCCCAGAAAACTTTCGCTTCTTCTGGATTTGCCGGGATTTCATTCCCATTGCTATACCAGTTAGCAAAGAGAATCCCCAAAACCTTGCTGCCATCTGCACCTTGCCAGTACATTTCAGAGTACTGAGAAGTAAACTGCTCATCTTCTAAGACTTGGTTGTCAAACCCGATTGGTTTCACCCCCCGACCGAAAGCAGCTACATGAATACCTGATTGCTGCAAAAGCTGAGGCGCTTGCCCCATATTCCCAAAAGTATCTGGGAAATAGCCAATTTGAGTGGACTTGCCCCACTTCTTGCACTCCTGCTGGCCAATCAAGGTATTACGGACATTGGCTTCGCTTGAAATCAAATAGTCATCCTGCAAGATATAGAAAGGTCCAATTTTCAGCTTGCCTTCATCAATGTAACGCTGCACCTTATTCCGATTTTCAGGACAGATTTCTAGATAATCATCCAAAACAATAGTTTGCCCGTCTAGGTGGAAGCTCTTGAAATCTGGATCATTTTCAAAAAGATAAAATAGATTGTCAAAAAGCTCTACCAGCTGCATACGGTGGGATTCAAAAGGGAGATACCATTCGCGGTCCCAGTGGCTATGAGAAATAATATGTACAGTAATATTTTCCATTTTATACCTCAATCTTTAAGTCATAATAATCTAATACTAATTCGCAGAACATCATATTGGCCCAGCTGAACCATTCACGAGAATACTTGGTTGGATCATCTACATGGAAGCTTTCGTGCATAACTCCCGTTCCACCATCACAGGCTACCATCAAGTCCAGAATCTGACGTTTCTCTTCCTTATCATGAGTGGTCAATCCTTGAATAGCCAAGGCAATCGGCCAGATATAGCGATAAAAGGTGTGCGAACTGCCTAACCCTGCAGCGTACGAACCCTCATAGTAGTAAGGATTTTCTGAGCTCAGAATGGTACGACGTGTAGCTTGGTAGACTTCATCATCTATCGAACAAAAACCGAGATATGGTGCGGCCAAAAGGCTTGGCACATTTGGATCATCCATCATACTGGCATTTCCCAAACCATCCACCTCAAAAGCGTAAATCTTTTCACCCTTGGCGTTTTTCATATAGGCATAGTTTTCAATTCCTTCTTTGATTTCCTTTTGCAGGCGCTGTGCATGAGGAACAATCTCCTCAGCTCCATCCAGATTCAATTTGTCAAAGATTTCTACCACATAGCTCAAAACAACTGTTGCAAACATATTAGACGGTACCAGATAGCTGTAAATACAAGCGTCATCACTCGGACGAAAGGCAGACCAAGTCATACCTGTCACTGCAAAATCGGGTCCTTGTCCATCATTAACCAAAGTATCTTCCTTGCGGTCCGTATCACGAACAAAACGATAAGAAGACTGGCTGTGGTCTTGTTCTACCGTCCAAACTCGAAGAATTTCTCTAACTCCAGCAATAAAGGTAACATCTAGATGGTTCGTTTCTCCAGTCTCTTTCCACAAGAGATAAGCTAGCTGCAGAGGATAGCAGAGAGAATCCACTTCGTACTTGCGTTCCCAAATCCAACCGGACAAGTCCGTATGGTCTGTCTCATGATGTCCCTTCCAGTTGTCTGCGATATTAAAAGCATTGGCATAGGGATCTTTTAAAATCAGTGCCATCTGACGCTTGACCAGACCAGCAATTGTTTGACGGATTTTCGGATCTTCCTTGGCCACAAAGAGATAAGGCTTGAGCTGAGCTGTCGAATCCCGCAGCCACATAGCTGGAATATCTCCAGTCAAAACAAAAGTTGAGCCATCTTCTAAAATTTTTACAGTATTGTCTAAAGTATCTGTGTAACAACGTTTAAATACCGCTATCCAAGCAGGATGATTTTTAGCTATTTGAGCGATAGAGTCTAGCCATTTGTTGACTATTTCTTTTGAATAAATCATGAATACCTCCGTTTCATACTCGTTTACATTATCTAGTATAGGCTAAACTGTTTTTAAAATATATACACAAACTAAAGGGCTTTCGATAATATCTTTTTACAAGCAACATCTGCTTGTTGTTTCGTGTTATAATCAACTTACATAATCTATCAAAAGAGGAACTCCTTATGAAAACTGTACTTGAAAGTATTGATACTCGCTATGGGACAGATAATACCCCTCATTATTCTAACGGCAATACACTTCCCTACACTGGTGTCCCATTTGGAATGAATTACTTTGTCCCTCAGACTAGCCATTTGAACGGAGCTTGGTATTTTAATCCTACTATTCCTATTTTTCAAGGCATTCGCCTGACTCATCAACCGAGTCCTTGGATAGGAGATTTTTCTTGGTTGCTACTTACACCAGTAACAGAAAAAGTTGAAGAGGAAGATTTACTTTACCGGCAATCTTCTTATCTAGTATCTGAAGCTACATTTCAACCACATTATCTAAAGCTCTATTCTAATCGTTATCAATTAAGCACAGAAATAACACCCAGTCTCTATGGAGCCAAGCTACGTTTCACAAGCTTAGAGAATAAAAAACTAAGTCTCCTTTTCCATACTTCTGCTGAACTACATATTAAGCAACTAAATCCTCACAGCATTTTCCTAAAAATCATTGAAGAAACGAACACCACCAAAAGACCTCTGATCATGCATCTTTGTCTGCAGTTTAGTCAAGTTATCCAAAAGATTTCTCGTCTAGGAACGGATTGGTGCTTAGACTTTAACACTGAAATCCTGGAAACTACTCTAGCGACTTCCTTTATTTCATCTGAACAAGCACAATTCAACCTACCTAGTGGAACGTTTGAAGAAATAAAAGAAAGCGCTGAAACTAATTGGAAACATTATTTAAACCGCTTTGATATTGTAGAGCAAGGCGAGGCTGACCGGCATCTGTTTGATCACGCTCTTTACCGCCTCTTTCTTTTTCCGCAAACTTTCTACGAAATTAACAAGCAGGGGCAAGAAATTCATCTGAATTTGAAAAAACAACACGTTGAAAGTGGAAAATTATATACCAACATTGGCTTTTGGGATAGCTTTCGTACAAACTTTCCTCTGCTCGCACTAGTGGCTCCTGAAAAGTACCACGATTTCCTAGAAGGATTTCTCCATTTCTACCATGAAAATGGATTTTTACCTAAATGGTTGGCTCCTGATGAGCGAGGCATGATGCCTGGAACCTTGATTGATGGCGTTATTGCGGATGGAGCAATAAAAGACTTAATTCCAGATTTTGAACAAGAACTTTTGCAGGCTATGATAAAAACCGCTACCATAGAAGATCCAGCTCAAATATACGGACGTCACGGTACAGAAGATTATCAAAAATTAGGATATCTGCCAGTTGATTATCACGAAAGCGTCAGCCACTCTCTCGATTATAGTTATAGTGATTTTTGTATTTCTATTCTTGCTAAAAAACTGGGATATAAAAAAGAAGCCCACAATTACGCTCAGCAGGCACTCAATTATAAACAGTTATTCGACTCCCAAACCGGTTATATACGACCAAAAGATCGCCAAGGAAACTTCAAAACTGCTTTTTCTCCCTACAGTTGGGGAAAAGACTATGCTGAATGCTCTGCTATTCAAAATACTGTAGGAATCCTCCACGATATAGAAGGGTTGAAAGAACTGATGGGTGGAGAGAAAATTTTTACATCCTATCTGATAAAATTATGCAATGATACCCCCCATTTTAAAATCGGAGGCTACGGATTTGAAATCCACGAGATGAGCGAGATGGCTACTGCAAGATTTGGACAATTGGCTATTTCGAATCAGCCAAGTTTTCATATCCCTTATCTTTTTCGCTACAGTGCTCATCCTGAATATACCAGTCTCATTTTAAAAAGCATTCGCAATCAAGCTTTTCATCCTAATTTCCAAGCCTTTCCCGGAGATGAAGACAATGGCAGTCTATCAGCTTGGTATATTTGGAGTGCTTTAGGCTTATATCCCACCTGTCCTGGAAAAGCGGACTATGATCTAGGAACTCCACTCTTTAACCACTTGCGCATTTACTTACCTCAAGCAATGCATTGGTTAGATATCCATAGCCATCATAATTATTCCCATTTCCATTTTGTCAAAGATGTACGATTGGATAAAAAACAATACACCCGTATTTCCCACCATGAACTTCTTTCAGGAAAAGAATTGGATTTCTACCATTCCTGGTTACCATAGAAAAGGTAGTTAGAACTTTTAGGAAGTCAAGAGACAAAAAACAACAGTTTGACAAGATTTAAATATAACAAACTGAGGCTGAGACAATAGTGTCTCAGCCTCTACTCATCATCTTTCTTTTTTATTTATAACAAGCTCTCACCTCATTTAACATCTTACCTGACTTTTTCGCTTTGAATCGCCCTTCTTTTGCAAGTACGACAATTCAATATTTTGGTAACAATAGATTTAATATTCTTTTTTTCTGATGATTCCAAGATAAACAAATACGATTAATCCGACTCCAAATAAACTTAGATGATTGTCAGTACTACCTGTACTTGGCAATGCCGTTTTATTTGTAGGCGACTGATTTTTAGATTTGTTGGGTTGTTGTGAATGATTCGATGCAGATGGTTTCGTTTGTGATGTAGAATCAGGATTTTCTGATTTTGTATTTTCATAAACGGCAGCATATTGACTGAAATGAGCTGTTTTAAACGTAGTTTCCGTTAAATCTTTATTTTGCGTAAAAGGCAGATTTTCCAGCTTATTGTTTGAGACGTGATAAACTTTGCTAACCTTCCCCTTACTTCTCATCAGAACAGTTACTTCACTCATAACTTGTACTTTCTCGCCTTTTGCATTATACAAAGTAATATCATACAATTGATAATTTTTTCCTTTTAGTGCTGGAGGTGTTTCAGTTGGTATCTGCGCCTTGACCTGTGTTGCACCATTTAAAGCTTTCGCAGTACCTATCACCTTGATTTGGCCATCTTTGTCTACTAATGTCATCATTTTATCAGCATCAGAAGGTTTTGTAGGATTGTCATCTTGGGGTTTATCAGGCTTTTCAGTACCTGCTCTTGGCGGAATGATAATGGCCAAACGATTGCTCAAATCCATACCGTCTGCTTGCGTACGGTAGTATAAAACTCTTGGTCTCTTTTTAAAGTCAATAGGTTTAAAAATGACATTTCCCATTTTAGTAGTTTTATTCGTTGCAATTGGCTTAGTAGCATCTTTTGAATCATATAGATTAACGGTTGTGTTTGCTGGAACGTTTTTAAAGCCAACTTGGATGCGATTATTACCTAAATCTCGGATAGCTGTATGTTGCATAGGAATGTTAGGTGTTTCTTTATTGAGACTTTCATACATTTTCCAATTGTAAATCCGAATAGCTTTCCAAGGAGTACCATTATCTGATGTAATGACATGAAGTCGCCATTCTTGCGCGGTAATAGGACGGTCAAGAGTAATGTCTGTAACATGCGCTTTATTGCCACGAATAGATTTTGCCAATTGCCACTTACCAGCCTCATCTTTATAATAAAGATCAAAATCTTTGGTATTCATAAGTCCATCATTGACTGACTCACCTCCTGCGCCTGCATGTTCTGTTACCCAACGGACAATCGTACGTGGTTGTGTCAATTTAATATCAACAGAAGCCTGACTAGCAGAACTGGACCATTTATCAGACAAGCCAGTGATTGTACCTGTCAGCATATTTTCAGGACCTTCATTTTTATTTGTTTTTCCAAGACTTGTGCCTGTTACAACAGCGCCTAAAACAACATTTGGTGCCTCAGGTTTTGGATCTGTCGTATCATCTGCTGCCAATCCCCAATTAAAGTTAATAATACTTTCTGTAGAACGAACACCATTTTTACCTACAGCAACGACTTTCAGGCGTTGACTTTCTCCTCTATCAGATATTAAACGACTGATTTTGGAAAGGTAGATATTCGTACTAGAAGTTCCTGTCACTAATTTCCATTTATTGCCAATTTCCTGGTACACTTCATAATAATCTGCTCCTTGAGAAGCTTTAAATGTAAGAGTTGCTTCTGCCTCACGTGCAGTTTTAATCACTTTATTTTTGACGACTACGTTACTAGGGGCAGAAGGAGCAGTGTCTGTATCAAAAATACCGAGCTGTCCCAGATTGAATTGATAGTTAGAAACAGCTTGTTCATTGCTGACAGTGAGTTTAATACCATAAATAGTTTTACCTGCTAAAGAAGATAAATCAAGCGTGTCCGTTTTCCATTTATTATCTGAGGAAAGGGTTAAGGTACGATATTCAAAAGTTTTATAATCTGGTGATGTAGCAAGACCAACTTGAATTGTCGTTCCTGCACCTCCACGATAAGAAACTCTTAATTTACTTGTAGATTTTACTTCCAACTTAGTAGAGTAAAGCATAATATCTTGTTTGGTTTTTTCTGTTAGATTTCCAGTAAATTTCAGAGAATTTCCGCCATTAAAAGCTTGTTCAAAATCATAGTCAGCATTCAATTTTTGTCCCGTAGATTGAATCCACCAACGCCAAGTTGGCAAAATACCAGACACAGAACGATAATTCCAAGGACCATCTTTGGAAATCGCTCCATCTACAAACCATTTTCTGCCATGACCCGTATTAAAATAAGTATTAAAAGTCGTCCCCGTAATTGGTGTCCTATCCGCAATGAGATTACTGATACCTCGCCATTTCTGGTTTGCAGGTTGTTCGACAGTTGGATCCCCTTGAAATCCTGTCCAGAAACGATTTTCATGCCGATGGTATTCCTCGCCTGTCTTTCCGAAACTAATAATGGTATCAGGAGCAAACAACCCAAGAGAAGTCTTGAGTTTCTTGGTTAACGGATCAAGCAAGCTATTCCAGTTAACATCCGTTTTATAAGAGCCACCTTTTTGCAATTCAAGACCAGCATACACATCATAAGGATTACGACCAATTGTCTTTGCATGCTTAACAGACTCGTCAATACTGGATTTAGTCCAATTAAAATTAGCAAACAACGTATCTGCTGCAATTTTTTTGTCTGCTTCTCTTGCTTTCAGATAAAAGTCGTTTTGGTCATTTAATCCATTGATATATTCACGTTTACCATTATTTAGCATAGCATCATACCAAGAAACAGCTAAAGGATGACCAATTGAACGGGAATATTCTTTCAAATAGATTATAAAATCTCGAATTTTAGTCGGTAATCCAGGTAAATTTCCTGCCCATGTTTCTTGATTGATAAAATAACCATCATACCCATAGTATTTAGCAATTTCTGCTAGCTTTTTAGCAATAGGGAAGCTTCCATCTGAATCCTGTTTCATCGCTTCCAACAAACGTTTCTGATCCTCTGCTTTCGTAGACCAATTAAAGAATAGACTACCATAAATAGGCACTCCATTTCGATGTGCAGCATCAATCACATCTGGTGTTGGAACGAGACCATCCCAGTAAACCATTGAATGCACATATTGCCAATAATCAAAAGCATAAGCATTAAATTCCTCATCACCAACTGACGAACGAGTAGCAGCTTTAGAATTCATATTCGATAAAGCCTGCAGCTGCGCTTCTGGATTTGCAGTTTTATTTATTAAGCTTCCCTGATAACGCGAAGCCAGAGGAACACTAGAACGATTAATATCATCATCTGGGCGAGCACCTGGCTTCCAATTTAATAGATCTTGCCAAGTAGCAAAGGTAACTTCTTTTGGACGAAGCTTGGGTACATCTTTAAAAGTCAACTCTTGCTTAGAATTTTCCACATTGCTATGCTTATTTGTCAATTTTTCCGCTATTGTCGTAAGATACTGCTGTTCAGGTATAGTTTGCTCATTATCAGCATAAGCAGAAAAGGCGCTTAAGATTGTCATCCCAGCAATAATTGCAAAAGCACCTATGGAAAATTTGAGGGAATGATTTTTTCTCATCATCTTCTCCTTTCTTAATTTGAAATAGTAGTCTCACATCACACTTTTCCCAGTGCTTTTACATTTACCTCCTACTCTATCAATTACTAGATGATGTATGATACTGAGTTCACTATTTTCTATTATCAATTTATTTAGCCAATGATTGGACGATTGACTGACAATAGTAAGATAATCCATAATATGCACTTTCGTTCCAGAAATGGAATAGACATGTGCGACTTCCCATGTCCATTTTATGCCGAGAAAGCGCTTTAATCAATGCTAAAACTTTCACTTCTTAAAATAGAGGGCAAATATCTAAAAAAAGTGTAGAAAACAAAATATCACAGATGAGTTAAAAGTCATCTGTGATATTCTAGGTCATTCAATCGTTTACGATATTGTTTCCTTTCTCTAGATCTTTCTTCTGCCAACTGCCCCTCATAACGTCTCATCCGCATATCAAACTCATCTCGTAATTGCCACAATTGGCTCGTGGCAGCTCCCAAATGGTTTGGAATATCACGATAAAAATGTGAAGTCCAGTTACAAAGACGATCCGTATGATTCATCATATCCCTTTTCATATAATGATATTCTTGTTCAATACTATCCAAACGCTTCTGATAATATCTATGCTCATTTTCCAATGCTTCTCTTTGTTGTCTTAGATTGGACATATTATTCCCCTCCCTTAATCGGACTCTGTAAATGAGGACGTGGAATATCCGTAAGGTAATCCCTAGCACTTTCTGCTGCTTTCCCTGTCAAGCCATCTTGCAAATCTGAAACCAACGTTTTACTAGAAAAAGCCATCATCTCTGTGGATTCTTGCTCCAACCACGCTTGTAAAGCCATGGATTCTGTCGATAATATCATTCTTTGTGCCAGTACAACCGAGCGAATAGCGGCTCTTTCTTGATTCTTCTTTATTTCTATTTGAAGAGCTCTTGCTTCTGCTTGGCTAGCTGCCAACATTTCAATCATCTATCTCCCTCCCCTTAATAGTTTCGAGCAAATAAAGTCGCACCATTACGATCTGTTTCAATAATATGTTCGGCTACCTCATTCAGTTTGTTGGAAAAAGTAGCTAGTTGTGATTTGTAAGTGCCAGCAGCCCTTAACGTTTCTGCCTCTAAGCCTTCATCCCAACAAGTGCTCATCGTGAAATCTGACAAAACTGCCTCCACTTCGCTGGGAGATAAATAACAGGCCATCTCATGAGATGCCTTCCTTACCTCTTTAATCTGTTCCTCTACTTTTTCTTTATATTCTGCTAATTTTTCTTGAATAGCTCTTTCAAATTCCTCAGACTGTAATTGGGCCGTCTGAGCGGTTATTCCTACCAATTCCTCTCGCAAGCTCACTCGTTTAGAGCCAGAGGCACTTGATAATTGTTTATGAAGGCTGGAAATCTTCTGGCGATTGTACTTGAGTTTCGTCAAACGTTTATTCTCTTTCGCAAAAGCCCCATAGATTCGTTTGTACTCCTTCACATAAAATTCTGGATCTGTGCTGTCAAACCAGGTCTCAGGGTTACGAATGTCAAACTCTTTGGCTTGGCTAGCTTTTTTCTTTGCAATTGCGCGAACCTGTTTCTCCGTCATGCCCGAGCAGAACATCCCTTGTTTCACATACCAATCGGTATCTAGCCCATTTTCTTTAATCTTTGGGAAGGCAGAGCTATGACTGCTCCCGTCTACTGTAAAAACGCGCCCATAGGGAATTGCTCCTCCACCACCATCTAACATCGTTGTAGCTTTTCCAGCATCACTATAAATGTGAGCATGATGATTCAGATAAGCAACTTCCTTAGGGGTCAGGCCTTTAGAACTGGAAAGTCCTTGCTTAACAGCAGCGGCAGCTCCCCAGTCCATAAAATTGGTCACTCTCTCTACTTTATTTTCGGCTGCCACCTTAGCAACTGCAGGACCAGACTGACTGAAACCCGACATATTGGAAATCACCCCATTAGCAGAGGGGAGCTTTTCTTCTGTCTCCTTATAAAATCGGCGAATATCTTTGGTTTGTTCGGTCAAACCCGTCATAGCTACTGCTGCATTCGTAAGAGATTCGGCAACATGCTGGTTCACATCATGGTTCATGTCTTGCGTGCCGGCTGCCACAATCGTTGTTTGGCTGTAGTCTGGCTTGCCATTGACAATAGGCGCTACTGCAATGGCTTGGGTCGTTTCGTTCACTTTGTGGATGAGTTGGTAATGTCCATCTTCCAATGTTATTTCATCATTCTTCTTATATTCCTCTAAAATTTTAAGAATATTATTTTGTAGAGTCTGAACTTTTTCATCTGTTAACGCCATTTCCAATATTTTCCCTTCTTAATCTCTGTATTATAGATAATCTCCGCTTTAGGACTACCAATCTCATTCTTAGTCACTTCTTTTAGCTGTCCGTCTTTGACTAAAGCTTCTATGTTTTCATCCATTTTCTTACTGGAAGTTAATTTAGCTTTATTCGGTAGATGCTTACTTCCAGATACATCCACATCTTGACCTTCAACCTTTAATTCAATCACTTCTTCATCCGCTCCATTAAAATCAAGACGCAAGCCAGCTAAAACGCCATAATTTCCATATCCAATATTTCCTATCTTTCCCCCCAAAATAGCTTTTTTCCCATGTTTATCATAGATTGCCGGAACAACATTGGCACTAAACATACTGTGTTTGTTATCCCCTTGAATAAAAATCGGGGAAAATTCAATCTTGCTTACGCCGGCATAATGCTCTTTGATATAGGTGGCGATTTGTTCTTCTAACAAACGAAAGCCATGCTTGTAAAGCTGCACTTCCTGTTTATCCAAAATACCCGTATCGGGATTACGACTTTGTTGATTCATATAAAACACTCCTCCTAAAATAATCATTACCATAACAACGATTCCTGAAATAAGTTTCTTCATCATTGACCTCCATTTCGATATCTTATCAAAGAATAAGGATTTATTCCCTTATAGTATAGCAAAATTAAAAGGATATTTCAGGAGTTGACCAATGTCTCCTTATAGAATCGGCGAATGTCTTTGGTTTGTTCGGTCAAACCCGTCATAGCTACTGCTGCATTCGTAAGAGATTCGGCAACATGCTGGTTCACATCATGGTTCATGTCTTGCGTGCCGGCTGCCACAATCGTTGTTTGGCTGTAGTCTGGCTTGCCATTGACAATAGGCGCTACTGCAATGGCTTGGGTCGTTTCGTTGACCTTGTGGATGAGTTGATACTTCGTACCCGATTGCATTGTTAAAGGATCACCAGTCTTTTTTTCCTTTAAAATTTTAAGAATTTGTACTTGTAATTCTTGTACTTTTTTATCATTTAGCGCCATTTCCAATGTTCTCCCTTCTTAATTTCTGTGTTATAGACAATTTCTGCCTTCGGACTGCCAGAACCATTCTTAGTCACTCCTTTTAGCTGTCCATCTTTAATCAACGCCGCCATATTTTCGTCAATTTTTTTACTGGAACTCAACCTTGCTTTTTCCGGCAGATGCTTACTTTCAGACACATCCACATCTTGATCATCAACCTTTAATTCAATCACTTCTTTATCTGAACCATCAAAGTCAAGTTGAACATCCCAAAAACTACCGAAATCTCCATAGTCTTCCTCTCCAACTTGCCGCCCTAAATAAGTTTTGTTTCCATGTGTATCATAGATTGCCGGAACAACATTGGCACTAAACATACTATGCTTATTATCCCCTTGAATAAAAATCGGGGAAAATTCAATCTTGCTTACTCCGGTATAATGCTCTTTGATATAGGTGGCGATTTGTTCTTCTAACAAACGGAAACCATGCTTGTAAAGCTGGATCCCTTTTTCATCAAAAACATTACTAACGTCATCATGTGAATTGGGTATTGAATGTGTCATATAAAATATCCCCCCTGAAACTAATACTAAAATGGAAACAATGCCCACAATAACCTTTTTCTTCATTCGAACCTCCTATTGTGATCGTCTATCAAAAAATAAAGCATTTACTCTCTTAACTTTGTAATTTCAGTTTTAAATTATTATACACTTATTAAAATGTTAAAGCAATAAAAGGCATATTAATATTTTAGTAAAATATAGTCCTATTGTTAGAACTTTAAAAAATTTTTCAACTCCTAAAAAGAACAACGTGTCCTATCTCATCACTTAGACTCTTCTATTTTACGAAAGTCAGAACTAGAGGAAATCTAAAATAGGAATTTTGTCTTCTACTACACGAAAAAACAAGTCCAATCTAATCAGACTTGTTTCTTTTTATTTTTATAAGGAGTTTACATAACGATCGACTGCTAGGATAGCACCCGCAATATCAGATGCTGAAATCTTAAACGGCATCTGATGAATGGTTTCACCTTCAATAGTAGCTTGCTTACCAACCTTGAGCAAATCATCATAGCTGGCATTTTCTAAATGCATTTCTGCCAAAGTCGTAGGCATACCAATTTTCTGATAGAAACGAATATATTTTTCCAATTCCTCTTTTGGACGGTTTTCAAGAAAGAGCTGTGTTAGCGTTCCATAAGCTACTTTTTCTCCATGAGTCAGATGATGAATATCACCAGTCAGAGCTGTAAATCCATTGTGAATGGCATGAGCCGCAGCCAATCCACCACTTTCAAAACCAACACCGCTGAGAAGCGTATTAGCCTCAATGATATGCTCAAGGGCTGGTGTTACCACCTGCGCCTCACAAGCAGCCAGTGCTTGTAAACCATCTGCAAAAAGAGTTTCTTCACATTTTTGGGCAATAGCTGCGCCTGCTAAAGTCTGTCTTTGTCCTAGCATGGTCTCTCCATTTGCCTGCATAACCGCACGCGCTTCAACCCAAGTCGCTAAACCATCTGCAATTCCAGAAGCTAACAAGCGCTTTGGAGCTTGAGCAATGACCTTTGAATCTACCAGAACAAGATCTGGATTCTTGGTGTAAAAAATATATTTCTCAAATGCTCCTTCCTCAGTATAAATTACTGAAAGAGCTGATGTTGGTGCATCTGTTGAAGCAATAGTCGGTGCAATTACGACTGGACTTCCCAATAAATCTGCAATTGCCTTAGCACTGTCAATTGTTTTTCCACCGCCAAGACCAATCACTAGATCGGCTCCATCTTTTTCAGCTAAAGCGACTACCCGATTGATTTCATTATCCGAAGCTTCACCATTAAAACTAACATGCAGCACATGAAGACCATATCGAGTTAGATAAGCCAGAAATTTCTCTCCAACAATCTGGTAGACGACATCATCACAAAGCAACACAGGGCGACTACCTAATTTGAGGATTTGATTGGCATTTTCAAAGAGGGCATTTTCACCCTGAATATAACGAGACGGACTTGCAAAAATGTTCATAAGACACCTCTTTTTCTTTAATGAAACAGCTCTAAAAGCTCTTCTAACTTCTTAACAACTTTTTAGATTTTTAGAATGCCTCAAAGCTATTGGAATAATTCTTATAACTAGTTTAAATAAACTCTTGATGGTGAATCACTGCCCAGTCGGTAGCGAAATCATCCACTGCCTTTGAGATAGACGGCATAGCAAAAGCTGATTCAAAGACATCTGCACCTGCTGTAATAGCATGGGCACCATCAGCAAAAGCCTTGTTGACTTGTCCTACATTTTTAAAGGAAGCTGCTAAAATTTTGCTAGATGAACCTTCTTTCGCAATCGCATCCGCCAATTGGCCAATAACTGCATCTGAATCAATGTTCAAATTTTCCATACGGTTATAATAAGGAGCTAAATAATCTGCACCTGCTTGAATGGCTAACAAACCTTGGAAAATGGTATAAATAGCAGTTGCCGTAATCTTGTAACCTTCTGCTTTTAAAACTTTTATAGCGGCTAAACCTTCAGGGGTTACAGGTACTTTGACAAACACATTTCCACTACACTGTTTGCGAATTTCAGCTGCATCTTTTAAAATTCCCTGATAGTCTTTGGCAACAACCTGAATATGAATGGAAGGAGCTTCCCCAATAATTTCTCTAACTTCTTGGATGCGTTTAAAGAAATCAATCTCTCCCTCTTTTTTAGCGATGGTCGGGTTAGAAGTCACTCCTGCCAAGGGGAGAACTTGCGACCATTTTTTTATTTCTTCTACATTTAATGTATCAAGCATGAATTCCATAAACTGGACCTCTTTTATAATGTGTGTTCTGTACGTCCGATAATATCATCTTGTGTTGCTTTGGAGAGTACATTGAAGAATGCCGAATATCCTGCAACACGCACAATCAAATCACGGTGTTTTTCAGGATGCTTTTGCGCATCAATCAAGGTTTCTCTAGAAACAACATTGTATTGAATATGATAACCGTGCAAACGGTTAAAGAACGTACGAAGTAAAGCAATCAATTTAATTTTATCTTCTTCCTTAGACAGGGTCTGAGGATTCACTTTTTGATTGAGCAGAACGCCCCCAACGATTTCATCTGTCGGCAATTTAGAAACAGATTTCAATACAGAAGTCGGACCATTCTTGTCCATATTGTGAGATGGAGAACAGCCTTCAGCGAGCGGTGTCCCTGCATTGCGGCCATCTGGTGTCGCCAAAGTACCACGACCTTGACCAACATTGGCTGAAATAGAAGATGTTCCTGAGTAGCGGATACCGCCAATTGGACCAC
>ERZ773083.418-NODE-418-length-35419-cov-33.925291_pt1 | contig 35419 bp, 48 predicted proteins | sample MGYA00511465_ERZ773083 | MGnify/ENA primary metagenome ERZ773083 (study PRJEB29015, sample SAMEA2738001) | human oral metagenome | biome: human oral; feature: human-associated habitat; material: dental | place: China | collected 2060 ... | reverse complement strand
GCGAGCCACTCTGGTGAAAATATCCCCGCCAAAAAAGTTCCCAACATGGTATCCATAAACAAACACTCCTTTCCCTCTATGAAAGCATCTCTCGTACTTTGCATAGAAAAGACCCTGCCCATGCCGCATAAAAGACGACACGAGCAGGGTCTTGCTTACTCATACGCTGACCGAACCGGGAAGAATCCGTATTGACGATAACCGGTCACTATGCTACTCCCCCTGCGGAAGTATTTTATTTAAGGATAGCATACCTCTTGCCGTTTGACAAGAGCGAGGTCTACGTTTGGGGGACATACCTGCTCCCCTATTGGAGCAAGGTGTCTGGTCTAAGCTTCAGCATCTATGCTATAATGCTTTGTGTCAGCAAAATGACATAGGACTCACAGCAGCCGAATCCATGCAGATAAACTGTGATGCTCCCTGCATCCCCGTCAGACAAAACGAACATAAGGAGTTGACCCAATGGACACATCACTTCGTGCACCGATTCAAAAACGCCGTCTCTCGATACACCTCTTCATGAACTATCTGATTCACGGCATCGGACTTATCATTATCGCGCAGAACATGCAGAATCTAAGCGATGACTGGAACACGCCCATCAAGACCGTCTCCTTCGTCATCTCCGGCGTCGGCATGGGGCGCCTTCTCTCCTACCTTCTGACCGGTTACCTCGCCGACCGCCTTAGCCGCAAGCTCTTCATCTACATCGGCATGGGCTGCTACCTCATCTTCGCCCTAGGCATGGTCACAACGCCCCCTATCTACGTCGCTTACGGCTGTGCCATCCTCGCCGGCATCGCCAATGCTTCGCTCGACGCCGGCACTTATACGACGCTCGTCGAAATCAACAACGGCAATGGCTGGTCAACCGTCTTTTTGAAGGCATTCATGTCTCTCGGTGAATTTATCCTGCCGCTTTTCATCGCCTTTCTCGCGAGTTCCGGCGCTTGGTACGGCTGGTCCTTCCTCTTCATGGCAACACTCATCGTCATCAATGCCGCGCTTCTCATCCCCGTGAAGTTTCCAAACATTCACTATGAGAAAAAGGATGTAGCTAAAAAGGAGAATACACGTTCTTGGCGCAAGAATATCGCAACAGTCGCGCTTGCTCTCTACGGCTATACCTCCATGGCGTTTATGATTTGGTATACGCAGTGGGTCACACTCTTTACAAAGACAGACCTCGGCTTTTCTGTCACAAATGCACAGTTTATCATCTCTCTCTACAGTGTAGGCTCCATCACAGGCGTCATGGTTCTCTTCCTGCTGCTAAAGCGCGATATGCGCGAGCTTCCGCTCATCCTGACCCTCAACATCATCGCAACCCTCGCGCTTGGCACCATTCTCTCATCGAATGATATCTTCGTCATTGATATCGCAAGCTTCATCTTTGGCTTCTCCGCTGCCGGCGGCATCATGCAGACAGGCCTCACGCTCTTCATGAAACTCTATCCCGCACATCGCGGCATGATCACAGGTGTCTACTACTTCTTCGGCGCCATCGCCTCTCTCACCGTACCGCTCATCTCGGGGCACTTCTCCACCATCTCTGCCCGCGCCGCCATCGAAGGTGACTTCGTCGTCGGCATCATCGGCATCGCCTTGGGTGTCATCGTCGCCCTGCTCTCAAAACAAAAGATGTGGACCGGCTCCGGGCAAGTATAATACCCGCTTTGCAATATATTTTCTATACAGCAAAGACCGCGCAGCTGCGCGGTCTTTTATCTTTCCTATCGTTCTTACCTTATTTGCCGTTTGCTTCTTTGACCGCTTTGAGTTTCGGTCCCATGATACGCTTATACGACTCAACACCGGGCTGATTAAAGGCATCCACATCGGCGAGTTCACCTTCATAGGCAATGCTCATGGCGAGCATGTAGAGGAGTTCGCCGAGATGGTAGGCATTCAGCTCGGGAAGCGTGAAGCACGCATTATAACGCTTGTTGCCGGCGAGGGCATCAGCATTGGATTCCCTTGCCACTTCCAGAGCCTGTCCCATGGTGACGCCGCTGATGTCAGCGAGTTTCTGCACTTCAGGGAAGACATTGGGAATCTCGATGTCGTTCTTCCAGTTTTCGATGCGAATGAACTGAATGACCTTGTTCAGCTTGCCCTGCTGATGCTGCTGTGTCTGCGCATGCATATCGGTCGTGCCGACGGCGACAACCGGTGTGCGGCCGTAGCAGACTTCCTTGCCCTCTTTATTGTACTGCTTGCCGAGCGATTCTGCGAGAAGCTGAATGTACCATTCAGAAACAGACTTCAGATAGTCCCCGTAAGGCATCATGACCTCAATGTCGCGGCCGTGGCGCTCGGATGCTGCGAATTTCAATGCGGCGTTCAGCATGGCGGGATTTTGGAAAAGATCGTCCGTCTCCTGGCAGGCTTTGTCCATATCTCTCGCGCCTTCAAGGAACTTTTCAATATCGAATCCAATGCAGGCAGCGAGCGTCAAGCCGACCTCACAGAAGATGGAGAAGCGGCCGCCGACGCCATCAGGAACAGCAAAGGTATCCCAGCCTTTTTCTGTCGCCAGCTTTTTGAGCAGCGTCGGCTTTTCTGTATTCGGGTCGGTAACGGCGACGACTTCGATATCGATATTCGTCTCCTTGCCGAGCGCATCGTAGACCACCATGAAGTTCGACATGGTATCGAGTGTACCGCCGGACTTCGAGATGACGAGCAGGAGCACCTTGAGATTCTTCTTTTCATGCGAAGCGGAAATGCGTGCGAGATCCTTCATGTGATGGATGAGGTCGCCCGTCGCACGCGGGTCGATATTGTTGCCGCTGAAGTAGACGCGCGGATAACCGCCGCGCTCTTCCTTTGAAAGCTCGTTCCAATACGCGCCGCACTGCACATCGAAAAGCACCTTGTTGCCGAGGTAAGAGCCGCCGATGCCAAGCGAGATGACGACGTCTACATTATCCTTGACATGCTCGCCCAGTGCCTTGAGCTTTTTGATGGAAGCCGGACTGTTTAGATGCCCTTCCTCGATATAGGGAAGCTGGGAAAAGAGCACCTTCTCAGGCTCGCCGTCTTTCGAAAGATGTGCGCGGATAAAGCCCTTATCCCGCATCACTTTCATGGCTTCATGCGCCTTCTTGAGGTCGTCTTCAAGATTTTTGAGATCCGTATCCGTGACCTTGCCTTCGCCGTAGAGATTTGCATAGTCAAAGGTAAAACCGGACTTCAGTTTAAGACTCATGGAAAAAACACTCCTTTTACATTCAAATAGGACATACGAAAAAAATATCGTGACATACTATCTGCTATTAGTATTCGCCGCACACACTGTTGATTCCTGTTATTTTTTTCAACTTACCAAGCACAAAAAACAATAGTTATCCTGCGCGCAGTTCTTCTATGCCGCGCGCCTTGACAAGCTGCCTGCGTGTCCAAAAGTAGGCGATGGCAAGCGGTATGCAGGAACCGATCCATGCCATGGGATTGGCGAGACAGGCGCCGAGAAAACCGAGCCAGCCGCACAGGAAAATGGCAGCGCCTGCACGCATGAGAAGCTCCATAACGCCCGCAATCGTCGGAACGACGCTTTGCCCAAGCCCCTGCAGGGTATAGCGGAAGATAAAGAGCAGCGAGAGAATCCAATACGTCACACCGTTCACCGTCAAATACATCTTACCGTAGGAGATGACGTCCTCATGACCTGCCCCGACAAAAAGCCGCATGATGTCGCCGCCGAACGTAATGAGAAGCGCCCCGGCAAAGAAGCTGAAAGCGATGCTCATATAGGCGCACTTTCGAACGCCCTCGATGATGCGGCGAGGATTCTTCGCGCCGTAGTTCTGCGCTGTATAAGCTGCTATGGCGATGCCAAACGACATCATCGGCATCATGGCAATGGATTCGATGCGCTGCGATGCTGCGTAGGATGCCACCGCTTCAGGGCCAAGCCCATTTAACACAACCTGCAGGATGATAGCACCGATGGCGATGATCGAACCTTGAAAACCCATCGGAAGGGCGACTGCAAGATGCTTCTTATAGACAGAAAACGGCACGCAAAAGTCAGCACGCGTCACATGAAGCTGCGGCACATAGCGGCGAATATAGAAGAAAAACAGGATATTTCCGCAGATCTGTGCCGCAATCGTCGCAAGCGCCGCACCTGAAATGCCCCAGTGAAAGAGCCCGATGGCGATCGGCTCGAAGATGCAGTTCAGCCCAAGCCCGACCGCCTGGATAATCATCGGCCCTTTACTGTCACCGAGCGCGCGGACGATGTTCGCACCGAGCTGAATAAAGACAAACGCCGAGACACCGCCATAGATAAGGATGATAAAGCTGTAAGCACCCTCGATGATTTCGAGCGGTGTCTGCATGAGTACGAGAAACGGGTATAAGATGCAGGAGCCTAGCAAGGTAAAGAGAATCGATGCTGCGGCAGAAAGAACAATACAGGCCGCCGCACTCTGCCGGACGCTCCTTTCATCTCGCGCGCCGAATCGCTGCCCCGTGTAAATCGAAAGCCCGCTGGCAAAGCCGATGATGAAACCGAGCATCAGAAACATCAAAGGGCCTGCACTGCCGACAGCAGCGAGCGCGTCAACCCCAAGAAATCGCCCGACGACCAGCGTATCGACGAAGGCAAAGAGCTGCTGCATGATATTGCCCGCAAGAAGCGGCAGAGTAAAGAGGAAGATGAGCTTGGCGGGGCTCCCTTCCGTCATATTTTTCGTCATTCCAGATACCTCGTCACGAGCGTCCGCAGGCGTTCCTGCAACATCGTCACATTGCCGACGAGTGCATCCGCCTGCGGGCGCAGTTTCGTGTAGTGAAAAACGGGATGATGCGGCACGAAGTAATCTGCGGGATAGGGCGTCACATCAATGCCCTGCTTTTTGAAATTCAGTACGGCACGATGCATGTGAAAGGCACTCGTCACAAGGAGCGGATGCGTCAGTCCTTTCTCACGGAGAATTTCCGCAGAAAAGCGAGCGTTCTGGCTCGTGTTAATGCTCTTTGTCTCAGCAAAAATCCTATTCTCCGGCATGCCGAGATCCATGAGGATGCGCCGTGCAATCTTCGCCTCTGCGCCCGTATCCTCATAGACCTGACCGCCTGAAAGCAAGATCGGCACATCGAGTTCCTTTGCCAGACGATAGGCTGTCAGCAACCGATTTGCCGGACTGGCACAAAGCGCTCCTTCGCCGCTGATATCCGGCGAGTCGCTCATCGCACCGCCGCCCAGCATGATGACGACATCTCCCGTGGGGTTGACGGGCGGCTGATACATCTCTTCCAGTGAACCGAGGAGCTTTTCTGAGACAAAGGTCGTGCAGAGAAGATAAAAGAGAAACGTGAGCACGAAAAGAAGCACCGCGGCTTTCCTTTCATACCGTTTCCGCCAGAGATAGATGCTCACGCCAAAGAGTACAAGGATAAAGATGCCGGGCGGCAATACCCAGCTCGCGCCGAATTTTAGAAAATAAACCATGCATGTGCTCCAAATTTTCTGAAAGAAAGAGGATTTCTAAAAGAAAAAGAGAATTATAAAACATAGTGTATTCTACCAAAAAAGTCTTAAAATGAAAAGGAGAGTTCATTATGGCAGTATTAGAAGCAAAACCCGGACAGGCGACAGAGAAAGCCGGCGGCACAGGCACCATCACCATCATCAAACTCCTTGGCGACGGCGAGCTTGACGGCAAGTGTGACATGTATGCAAAAGTCATCATTCCGCCGCTTTGCTCCATCGGTGCCCATACGCACAAGGGCAATACCGAGACCTATCACATCCTGTCCGGCCGTGCCATCTACGACGACAATGGAAAGGAGATCGAGCTCAGTGCGGGCGCGACAACCTTCTGCCCAGACGGCGAACAGCACAGCATCAAGAATCCATCGACTACGGAAGACCTCGTCTTCATGGCACTGATCATCAAAAAATAAGAAAGACCGCCATACAAAAGTGAAGGCAGCCTCTCGTTTGAGAAGGCCGCCTTCACTTTTGTATCTGTCATTTATTTAATGGTAATGAGCTCGTAACGGCGTGTACCGACACCGATTTTTTCGCCGTGGATGAGGGTTTCTTCCCAATTGCTCGTCGGTGTGCTGTCGAGGAGATGATCACCGTGCTTGTGGAAATCCGCCTTGGCTAGGTTGTCGGCAAGCTGGCTGTTTGGCAGCGGCTCCATCTTTAGTGCAGCATCAACGCTCGCCTGATCGATGGCGACCGGGTCAAAGGATGCAAACATGCCGATATTCGGGATAATCGGTGCATCGTTTTCGCCGTGACAATCGCAGTTCGGGCTGATGTCACGGGCAATGTTGATATGAAAGTTCGGGCGATCCTGGACGACGGCCTGCGTGTACTCCGCCATCTTGCGGTCGAGCTGATCGTTCGCGTCAAAAGAATCGTTCGAGATAGCCGAAAATGCACAGGCACCGATGCAGCGGCCGCAGCCCTTGCAGATAGCGGGGTCGATGTATGCTTTGCCGGTGTCAAAGGAAATAGCATCCGAGCCGCATTCCTTGGCACATTTATGACAGGTACGGCAAAGCTCCGGATTGACGACGCACTTGCCCGAGGAGTGCTGTTCCATCTTGCCGGCGCGGCTGCCGGCTCCCATACCGAGGTTTTTCATCGCACCGCCAAAGCCCGTGAGCTCATGTCCCTTAAAGTGTGCAAGGCTGATGATGATGTCGGCGTCCATGACGGCGCGGCCGATCTTTGCCGTCTTGCAGATCTCAGCGTTCTTGACGGGAACCTCAACGTCGTCCGTGCCCTTGAGACCATCGCCGATGATGATCTGACAGCCCGTCGTCGTCGGATTGAAGCCGTTGAGATTCGCGCAGTCCATATGCTCGAGCGCGTGCTTGCGGCTGCCGGGATAGAGCGTGTTGCAGTCGACAAGGAAGGGATAGCCTCCCTTTTCCTTGACGATGTCCGCGATGACCTTCGCATACTGTGGGCGCAGGAATCCAAGGTTGCCAAATTCGCCGAAGTGCATCTTGATGGCGACGAATTTGCCTTCCATATCGATTTTGCCCAGCCCCGCCGTCATGCAGAGCTTCTTGAGTTTCATGAGAAGACTCTGACCGAGCGGGGTGCGGAAGTCCGTGAAGTAAACTTTCGATTTTTCCATATTGCCCTCCTAAAAAGCGATTTTTCCTACAGACCGAGGCTGCTCATGCCTCGTTTGCCGCCATTATAACCTTTTTCCCAAGGACTGACAAGATTAGACGGAGGAGACTTTCCTGCCATTCAGCCATGTGCCCAGCACCTTATACTCTTCATCAACGGCGACGAGGTCCGCACACTTTCCCTCACGGATGCTCCCGATGACAGAGGCAAGCCCATAGCGACGCGCCCCATTCAAACTGCCCATGTGGACGGCGGCGAGTGGTTCTTCGCCGAGCGCTAAGATAAGACGGCGGACTTCCGCCAAAACATTTGTCGTGCTCCCTGCCAGTGCACCGCTGTCCGTGCGCGCAATGCCGCCTCTAAGCGCCACATGCTCCTTGCCAAGCCAATAGTCGCCGTCCGGCATCCCCGTTGCAGAAATCGCATCGCTGATGAGTATGAGCTTGTCCTTTGGTTTTGCGCGTCGAAGAATATCCATGGCAGGAAGACTGACGTGAATGCTGTCCGCGATGAGCTCGGCATACAGGCGGTCATCCGTCATGGCTTCGCCGAGCAGCATCGGCGCACGGTGGTGCATGGGGCTCATGCCGCAGTAAGTGTGAATCGCTGCATCTGCCCCCGCATCGACAGCGGCACGCGCCTCTTCATATGTCGCGCTGGAATGTCCGATGGAAATGCGTACCCCTTGTGCGCGTGCCGTGCGGATGAATTCCGCTGCCCCCTGCTTTTCTGGCGCAACGGCAAGTGCACGGATAGGCCCCGCCGCCATGAGTTCTGAAAGTTCGTCAAGACTTAATTCCCGCAAAAGTTCTGCCGGATGTGCCCCGCGATGCTCCTCCGTGAGATACGGTCCCTCGACAAAACTGCCGCGCGGGATGGCTGCGTCCTCTTTTGGCTGGTACGCGGCTAGGTTCCTGAGCGCAGCGAGAATTTTTTCCCACCTGTCCGTGACCGTCGTCGGCATATAGCTCGTCGTTCCACAGGAAGCAAGGTAACCACCGATGGTATCCAGCGCCTCAGGCGTTGCATCCATCGTATCGACACCAAGAGCGCCGTGAATATGCGTGTCGAAAAAACCGGGAAGTAGCCGCGCTCCTGCCTCTTCCACCTGCACGCCGCGCACCTTTGCTTCCCGATACGGCACGATTTCAAGAATCTTTCCGCCGCGCAAAAGAACACAGGCTTCCTTTTGAATGCCATCCTCGGCAAAGACTTCGCGCGCATAGAGCGCATGCTGTGTCTCCTTCATTTCCTGCATTTTCCTCCGTTCTGCACATAAAGTTCTATTTTCTATTTTCGCCTCTTCTCTCTTTACTTCCTGCTCGATTTTTCTCCTATCCTGTGTATGCATAATAATTGACGATATTATGCCGTTCTGCTATAATCTAAGGCACTAAAAAGAGAACTTTTCTCTCCCTATCCTCTTATTGACAAAACATCGACACAAGGAGTTTTCGCATGAGCAAGAAGACCTTTCCTCTGACCAAGGAACAGCTCGAAGAAATCATCAAAAAATATCCAACCCCTTTCCATATTTACGATGAAACGGCCATTCGCAAGAACATCCGCGCTCTAAAGCATGCCTTTTCGTGGGCGCCCGGTTTCCGCGAGCAATTTGCCGTAAAAGCTCTGCCAAACCCGCGCATCCTTCAGGTCGTTCATGAAGAAGGTGCCGGCACGGATAATTCCAGCCTAGCCGAACTCATCCTTTCCGAAAAGGCAGGGATAAAGGGCGAAGAAATTCTTCTGACGTCGAATGACACGCCTGCCGACGAATTTCAAAAGGCAATCGAGCTCGGTGCAATCATCAATCTAGACGACATCAGCCACATCGATTATCTCAAGGAAAATGCAGGTCTCCCAAAGGTTCTCTGTTTCCGCTACAACCCAGGCGACCTCGTCGAAGGCAACGATATCATCGGCAAGCCGAAAGAGGCGAAATACGGTCTCACACGTGACCAGATGTTTGAAGCCTATGCACGTGCACAGAAGATGGGCGTAAAGCGTTTTGGCCTTCATACGATGGTCGCATCAAACGAGCGCCGCCCCGAAGCCTTTTTACTGACGGCGACGATCATGTTTGATATGGCAATCGAGCTGAAGCATCGCCTCGGCATTGAAGTTGAGTTCATTAACCTAGGCGGCGGTTTCGGCATCCCCTACCGCCCTGAGGAAGAGCCGCTTGACCTCGATGCCATCGGCGAGGGCATCCACAAGCTCTATGACGAAAAGATGATTCCGGAGGGACTTGGCAGCACGCACATGATGACGGAGAGCGGCCGCGCCGTCACAGGGCCTGCCGGCTGGCTTGTCGCCACCGTCCTTCACGAGAAGAAGACGTACAAGGACTACATCGGACTTGACGCCTGCATGGCAAACCTCATGCGCCCCGCGATGTACGGCGCTTACCACCACATCACAGTCGCAGGCAAGGAAAGTGCACCGATCGATCACGTCTACGACATCACTGGCTCACTTTGTGAGAACAACGATAAGTTTGCCATCGACCGCAAGCTCCCAAAGATCGCGATTGGCGACCGCGTCATCATCCATGACACCGGTGCTCATGGCAGCGCGATGGGCTTCAACTATAATGGAAAGCTCTGGTGCGCAGAACTTCTCCTCCGTGAGGATGGTTCTGTCGAGCTCATACGCCGTGCCCAAACGCTTGATGACTACTTTGCCACGCTGAAATTTCCAAACAGCATCATGTAACAGCATACGAACAAAAAAGCTCGGGTTATAGTTAGCCCGAGCTTTTTTTATATAAATTTCAAAAATCCATTTGTCAGTCTCTTAGGAGGAACGCTCGATTCACAGCGGCCCGTTCCTCCTTCGTCATTGAAAAATATTCCTGTGCAATCGCTGTCACCCAGCTTCCATAAATCGGATTTGGCAGCATAAAATATCGTCTGCCCCAATCTTCCTTTGCTGCATCGACTGCCGTTTTTCGCGCCGAACTATCCCCGGAGGCAAGCGGAAAATCGCCGTAATTATCACCGAGATACGCGACGATTTCATGCGTCTCAGCAATTTTAGCAAAGCGCGCCTGTTTGCTCCCCGTATCTGTCAGCAGCAAAAGATGCGCGTCATCGACATTCGGAAAGCCAAGTGATTCAAGATTTGCCTTCGTTCCGTCATAATTGTACGCTGCACTTCGATTCGTCACATAAAACACCTCTGCACCGAGTGCGTGCAGCGCATCGAGAAAGTCCTTGGCGCCCGGCATCGCGGGCGATATCTTTCCGACAACGTGTGAACGCCACCAATTGCCATTTAACACGCCGTTTCCCGCAGCAACCGACGCTGCAAAATACCCGGTATTATCCAGCACAGTCTCATCACAGTCCACGACGACCGCGATCGGCTTACCATGCTTTCCCTCTCGCTCCTGTACTGCTGTCTCGACGCGGCTCAGTGCGCCATTATACGCCTGATAGCAAAGCGCCCGATATTCTGCCGCCCGCCGCATCCAAAGAAGTCCCATGACTTCTTCGTCCGCCATCTGCTGCGCACTGGCACGAGATTCTCCCTGCGCTGCTTGAGTGTGCGCCGCTCCTGCTGCAGCAAGGAAGGAAAGTGCCCAAAGTACAGCGACGAAACCATAGATTCTCTTCTTCATACTATCCTCATCAATCAATAACGGGGAAGCCTAGCGTGATTTCCTGTATGATGCCCTCTTTATTAACGACAAATGACATCGTCTCGTAATTATCACCGCCGATCGCTTCGTAGGTATAAACGGTGACCGGCCGCCAGTTCACCTTTTTCTGCTGAACGCGTCCTTCCAAAACGCCGTTCACCTGCGGCGGTGCGGGCATGCCCAACACCCGGATTACCTGCTCGATCGCCTGCCCGACAGAAAAACCATGCTCTGTCTTTAATCCCGGTTCGCGCACAGAAACGCCCAAAACAAGATTTTGTCCCTCCTGATTCGGAATGCCGCGCACAATAAACTTATCCTTATAGGAATAGACAATGTTCTTTGGCTCATGCGGCCAATGCGTCCCGTCGACAGAATAGATATCCGTCGGCTCGCCGTAGACCTGAAGCACATAGTTCATCTCTGCCCCCATGCCAATGCCGCCAATGGTAAAATGAATCCGTCCCGCCTCTGCCGCTGAGGCAAGATGGGAAAAGGATGTAAGAAGTCCGATGATACCCATCATCCAAACGAATGCATTTCTTATCGACATTTTCATAAACATATCCCTTTCTTTCGGAAACGCAATGCATGGGAAAGAGCAGAAAGCAGCGCATCCAATTGTTCTTTCGTATGATCTGCCATTAAGGTCAGGCGGAGAATCGCCTTGCCATGCGCTACAGCAGGAAAGCGAATCGGCGTCAAATAGAAGCCTTTCGCCCAAAGAGCAGCGGCGATCTCCATCGCCTTTTCCTCACTGCCGATGGGGATGGGAAGGATGGCCGTCTCAGCACCCACGGGCAAACCGCATTTCTTCAGCCCTGCCTGCATATAACGGATGTTTTTCACAAGTTTATCATGCGCCGCTGTACTCTTTTCCATTGCACAAAAAGCCGCATAAGCACGGGTGACGCAATAGGGAGAAAGAGAGGTTGAAAAGATATAGCTCCTCGCCTGATTGCGAAGATAGGTGCCGACAGCAGAACTTGAAAGGGCGAAGCCGCCTTCACTGCCCATCGCCTTGCTGAGCGTACCGATGAGAACATCCGGCTGTGCCGAAGCGCCAAAATGCTCGACAATGCCCTTTCCCGTCCGCCCAATGACGCCAAGACCATGCGCGTCGTCAACGATGGTAAAGGCGCGATACTTTTTTGCAAGAGCGAGAAAGGCAGGAAGGTCAAGAATATCGCCGTCCATAGAAAAAACACCGTCAGAAACAAGTATCTTCTGCACGGCAGCTGATGTCCTTAGCTTTGTCTCTAGGTCTTCCATGTCCGCATGGCGATAAATCGTAACCTTCGCCCGCGCAAGACGACAGCCATCGATGATACTCGCATGATTCTTCTCGTCGGAAAAGATCTCCGCCTTTCGTCCAAGCGCCGATAAGACACCGACATTCGCTGTATACCCCGTGCTGAAAAGAACGGCAGATGGGACGCCAAAGAAAGAGCGAAGTTTTTCCTCAAGGCGTTCGTGCGCGGTAGAATTTCCGGTCGTCAACCGAGAGCCGCCGGAACCTGCGCCAAGATTTTCCCATGCAGGCATTTTCCACTTCTTTTCACCGAAAGACAAATAGTTCGATGAGGAAAAGAGCAGCATCCTGCGGCCATCCACCAAAGACACGGGAAGCTGCGGTGTCGAAAAGACATGCTGCTTCCGAAGGAGATGCTCGCTTTCCAGACGCGTCAATTCACTTTCGACGTAAGACGCTACCGCGTTTCTTGGTTTTTCTGCTGCCGTCATGCTCTTTTCTCCACAATCCAAACCTTCTTATTCTGCAAATAGTCGATGCAGGCGGGGATCTCTTCCGGCGTTCCTGTATAGAGAAAGATACGCGCGCCCTTCGGACTTCCCATCTCCTTCAACCTCGTCACGCGCACATAACCTGCCTCCTTCGTCGCAACATAGCCCGTGACGTAGTCTGGATCATCGGAAATACAAAGCTCGGCGAAGATTCCCGGTGCATGAACGACCTTCGTAGCGAGTGCCAGTGCTTCACGAAAGTGCTGCTTGCCGCATGACGGTACCTTGGACTGCTCCTTGTAATCCATGTAAGTGGCGCGTATGCCTCTGTCTTTATTGGCTTCAAGACGCGTCATTGTCGCAGGGTCGAGCAGAATCGCACCGCGCATATCGCTGGTTTCTGTAAGGAGCTGTACGACCTCTGCTGCATGTCTTATACCGCGCTTTTTCAAAAAGTTTTCCATGAAGCTGAGTCCCTCGTTCGGCGTCTTCACTTCGACTGTCGAAACGGGAAGCGCTGGAATCTCCTCGATGACCTCATGAACACGTTCCATCTTCAAATGAATTTCATCGGGTTTTCCCTTAGCATGTCCAAGAGCCCGTTCTGTAAGCGCCGCAACTGCTGCCTTAAGATCCTGTTCATCCAGTATCCGCTCAGCACCTGAGATATGCCGTCCATTTTCTGATGCCCGCATCTTTAAACTGAAGATCATATGCCCACCTCACAAAAAATTTTTACAATAACAGCACAACTATTATAAAATCGTGAGCATATTACGTCAACTTTATATTTTATAATAGTTTACAATGCATCATAAAGACAGAAGAACGCCCATGCTAAAACACGGACGTTCTTTTATCTATAGGCTACTTCTGCCATTGCTCAGTTGGTCGGAATCTCAACGTCATCCAATATCCCAAGCAGTGCAGCGATTGCCATGCCGTAATTTGTCATAGATTTTTTGGCTGCCTTTGCTTCTTCAACGCGGGAAAGGACGTAGGCGCGGTTGAACATACAAGAACCACAGTGAATGATGAGGTCATAGGGGGTTAGGTCTTTGGGAAAATCCTTGCCCGCTGTGATGTCGATATGCAGCGACGCGCCCAGTCTCTTTCTCAACAGCCTTGGCAGCTTAACTCTGCCGATATCTTCATGAAGCGGCTTATGTGTACAGGCTTCTGCAATGAGAATATGTGCATGTGCTGGAAGTTTTACAAGCGCTTCTGCTCCCTTTTTAAAGTAGTCCACGTCGCCTTTATAGGCAGAAAAGAGAATGGAAAAAGAGGTAAGGCGCGTGCCCGCAGGCGTGAGCTTATGAACTTTACGAAAAACCTGCGAATCCGTAATGATGAGATGGGGCGGTGCAGCTAGACTCGCCAGCATCTGCGGAAGTTTATCGGTCGTACAGCTGTAGACGAGGCATTTTCTGTCGAGAAGCTCGCGCAGTGTCTGAACCTGCGGAAGAATCAGCCGCCCCTTTGGCGCCTGGATATCCTGCGGCATGACGAGAAGAACGGTCGAACCGCTTTCACAGACCCCCGCCGTGATGCGGCGTGCGCCAAAATCCTCGGGAAGTGCATGGGTGATGGCAGTGCGCAGCACATCGATGCCTTGTCCTGTCTTTGCACTGACTGAATAGAGACGCATGCCTGTCGCTGCTTCTATGCGTTTGGCAAGCGCGGCTGCATTCTCCCGCTCATCGATACGGCTGAGAACAGGAAGAACGGGAATGCCTTTTCTCTTCAGCGCTTCACAGCGCGCGCACTCTTCTTTGCTATTCGTATCGGAAAAGAGAAGAAGTGCGATATCGACCGCTTTTTCCACTTCTACCGTCTTTTCAACGCGAAGCGCACCTAAACGCCCCTCATCGTCAAAGCCCGCCGTGTCGATAAAGACGACGGGACCAATGTTCGGAAGCTCCATCGCCTTATAGACAGGGTCGGTCGTCGTGCCGGGCACCGAAGAGACGGCCGCGACACTCTGCCCTGTCAGGGCATTTAAAAGCGAGGATTTGCCGCTGTTTCGCCTGCCGAACAGCCCGATATGAAGCCGCATGGCATGTGGCGTGTCCTGTAGTGACATCGTATTTATTCCTCAATGCTATAGCGGTACACCCATGTATCATGCGTGCGCGCATAGTCGCGAAGTACGGAAAGCCCTTTGGCTTCGAGGCTACGCGGTGCGATCATATAATACTGACTATCGAGGTTGTTCGTCGCATCTTTGAAGCCCTGATCACCCTGCGCCCAATACTTTGCACTGACGATGCGCTGCGTACCCTCGACGAGGTTGACAGCCGTCTTTTGAAATTTGATGTCGAGCAGATTTCCATCTCTGTCCTTCGTCGTGATCCACTGCCAGCCAATAAGCTGATGCCCCTTCATGCGGATGGTGGTCGTGTCCTCCTGTGCATGCGTACGGACACCGTCGAGGTTCACGTCCTCGTAAAGTGTCAGCCAGCGGTCGTTTGCCTTGGCACGTTCCATTTCACCGGCGCCAAAGACATGATCGACAATGGCGTCGTAAAAGGTTTCATCAAATTCCTGCGAGGTAATTTCCTTGATGGGGCCAGGCGTCGTCTTTTCCCAGAGAAGGTTGCCCTTCGCATCGTAAAAACGCTCCTTATCATAGCGAAGTTCACGATTCTGCGGATTGATGGTGACCAGTGCAAGACTGTAGGAAAGTTTCGCCGGGTCGGGAATGAGCGACTGCATGCCGTCGTCGCTGTAGGCGGCAATTGTCTCTTTTGCGCCCTCATAGCTGTAGCTCGTCTTTGTCCAAGCCGTGATTTCGGTCGCGATGCGGCCATGGTTCACCGCCGTGTCATGCGTGATAGTGACCGATGTCGAATCGTAGAATTTACTGTACTTATCATTTGAGGAGAGCCAATAATAGTTGCTTTCTGCCGATGCCTGCGGCAAGAGAAAGAGTGTGAGTACGAGGAAAATCCCCCAAAGAGCGATCCACCTTGCTGCTATTCTTGTTTGCTTCATTTGAATCTCCTTGTTTCTTTATCCAAAATCCGACATTATATAACTTCAGCCAACGCTCACCTCCTATGCCCATCCTCTTTATTTAAGCAACAGTGCTTGTACTTCTTGCCGCTTCTGCAGGGACAGGGATCGTTGCGTCCAATTTTCTTATGCTTTCGGTGCTCCCAGTTCGGAAAGGGGACGAGACTGCCAGCCGCGCCCTCTTTCTGCCTCAAGGATTTCAGCGTATGTCCTTTCAAGCGCCAAAGTGGAATGGACGCATGGTAGGAAAGAATCAGCTGCTTTAAGAGCTCGGCATTTTTTTCAGTCATGACGCCGATGTCACCAAGGTAATCGGTGACATGTTTGAGCTTGTCATCATTCTGAAAGATATTTCCGACTTCACCGACGATGAATGCTGCTTCCATGACGCTCTTTCCGCATGTGCGGACAAGGTACTGCGCAAGATCCTTATAGGCCTTTGTCGCAAGGATGAAGTTCGGATCGCCCGCATCGTATGCCTCGCTGTAGGTAATCGGTGCATAGACAAGGTCTTCGCGCTTGCGGCGCTCATGATCAAGAACCTCTTCATCCACCACCGTATAGTATTTCATGCCGTCGTGCACGGGAACGATGACCGTCTCCCAACTCGCTACATTTAAAAGGACACCGACGAAATCGCGCACGGTAAATTGTTCACGCTGCGCTTCTTCCAGATAGTTCATGACCCTCTCAAAGAGTGTTTCATAATCGAGATAGCCATAATAGTATAGGATACCTGCCGCAAGGCGCGCGGCTTCGGTGTTGAGTTCAACCAGAGAGCGGTATGCTCCGCTGTTGATGCTCTTCCATACGGCAAGAACTTCCTCCGGCATATACCAAGCGAGCTTATCTTCCTTCACACCGCAGCCGATAAGCCCGATGGCATGCAGATAGTCAAGGTGCACGTCGTCATCGCGAACTTCGAGGGAGAGCGCATCCTCTTTTTCTGCCAGGTGCATAAAAAAGGCGAATTGCTCGTCCAGCACAGTGGGAAACCACTTTTTTGCAAAGGCTTCCACTGCCGGCACGAGAACGTCGATGAGCTCTGCCTTCTTGCGCTTGCTAACGCCTTCAACCATCAGATTGTAGCAAAGGTCGTCAAGCTCTGCCTGCGTACGCAACGCGAGCATCTCTTTCAGCGTGCGCTTTGCGGGAAGGCTATGCCTATAGAGCTGCTTTTTGCGCTCCTGCATATGTGACGCAAGAATACTGTCAAGACTGTCCTGCTCTTTTTCCTGCTGCTTATCCTTATCCGCCATACTGTCGTTCCTTTCCTGCCGTGGGTTATCCGAAATAATCTGCTATGCCGTCTGCAATACCCTGTGCGGCGCGCTTGATGCCGTCCTCACTATCGAGCAGCGCCTCTTCCTTTGGATTCGAGATGAACGCGGTTTCGATAAGGGTCGCGGGCATATTCGTATGCTTAATGACGTAGAAGTTCGCGCTCTGTGTTCCGCGGCTTTCAGTGCCGAGCTGATCGATGACACCTGCACGGATTCGGTCAGCAAGCTTCTTCGAGGCCGCCGAGCCCCTTGTGTAGTAGTACCCTGTCGTACCATGCGCACCCGGACTTGAGAAGCTGTCCATATGAATGGAAACAAAGATATCCGTCTTATTCACATTCGCGATATCACAGCGTGCCTGCAGCTCTTCGATATCCGTCGCATTTGCGCCTCGCGGTGAAACTTCCGTATCCGTCGTGCGCGTCATGTAAACGGTTGCTCCTTCGGCTTTTAACAGGCGGCTAAGCTCATTGGCGATGCGGAGCGTCACGCTCTTTTCCATAACCCCCGTCGGACCGATCGCGCCTGAATCATTGCCGCCGTGACCTGGGTCAATCGTAATGGACTTTCCCTTCAAGCTCATGATCTTTTGCATATCGTCATTGGAGCCTGCAGGTTTCGGCTTTGCAGGTGTTTGCTTAGGCGTCGTCGGCTTAGATGGTGTCGTCTTCGTAGGCGTCTTTGGCGTCGGTTTCGGTTTGGACGGCAGCTTGATCGTCGTCCCTGTCGTATCCGGCCCTAGGTCGCCAAAATCGAGTACGACGCGCCCCGGCACAGGACCGCTGTCGAGTTTAAATACCCTGTAGTTATTTTTTCCCACCTTCGGCTCGACGACAAGACGCACGGTCGTCGGATTGAACTGAGCGATGCGAACCATGCGGACGAAGCGCGAACTGACTTTTTTCTCTTTCTTAGTCTTCGGTGAAAGCCATGCATTCGGAATATCGACAACGACGCGGTCGGGGTTCGACAGCATTGTCTTCTTAAAGGTGACCTTCTTATCCGCATCGACGACGATACGTGTCTTATCCTTGCCATCACCAATGCGAACCGCCGTCACCTGAGCCAAGCCCTTCGTCCGCTCTGAAAAACCGGTATCCGCTGCAAAGGCATGGACATGCGGCAAGAGCATGAGCAGCAACAAGAAAGTGACGAAGTATAGCATGCGCTTCATCGAATCCCTCCATTAAATTACTGATATAGGTTATTATCGCTTTTTCAAAGAAAAATTGCAAGAAAAAATCCCGCATGCAGCGGGACTTCCTAAAAAAGTCTCTACTTCTCTTACTTCTTCTTCGGCAAAATCTCCGTCCAATAGCCGTCCGGATCGTTGATGAAGTAAATGCCCATTTCCCTATTCTCAAAACAGACACAGCCCATTTCCTGATGCTTCTTCAGCGCAGCATCAAAGTCATCAACGACGAGCGCAAGATGAATCTCATTGTCGCCGAGCTTATATGGCTCCTTGCGTTCCTCAAGCCATGTAAGTTCGAGAAGGTGGTCTGTCACACCATCCGTCAGATAGACAAGCGTAAAACCCGGCAGTTCCATACGATGATGTTCCTTGAGTCCAAGCGCTTCTTTATAGAACTCGAGACTCTTATTAAGATCAAAGACGTTGATGTTGTTGTGTGCAAATGTAAAATGCATGGCTTCTCCTTTGATAAACGAAATCTGATATGAGCTCTATGCGCGAAAAACCCTGTACAGTGTCAAGTGAACAGCAAAGCTAGATATAGCAAGGCTTCTTGTACCTAGCTTTTATCATTTGTCTACATTTTGTCTACAAAAGCGCCTTGTCTACAGGATTTTATTCACGAGGTTAGCGGTCTCTCTTTTCATGGCTTCCGTGTCATGGGTGTATAGATCTTGGGTGATGGTAGCGCTGGCATGTCCGAGGCGGGCGGCTACGTCAACGGGTTTTGCGCCGGCTTCTATTAGACGGGTAGCGTGGGTATGGCGCAGGCTGTGGTGATTGGTATCATGCTTTTGCAGGGCACGCATATAGGCAGACTGGTTGACAGGGGCGCCGTACTTGCCGGTTGCTACAAGTTCCCGGCGGATACCGCCTGCAGGGGGTGGGTCGGTGATGGGCAGGAGCTTGACAGCGCCCTCGACCTCGTAGACGGCATGATATTTCCTACCGTCTTTTATCCGTTCTTCGTTCTGATACTTTCGCCATGTGTGCAGGGCGGTGATGGCTTTTTGCGGCAGGAGGATTTCCCGAATACTGGTGGCTGTCTTGGGCAGTCCGAAGTAGCAGACTTTGCCCTCTTGGTGCAGCTGGCGGCGAATAAAGATAGCACCGCGTGCAAGATCAACGTCTTGCCATGTCAGCCCCAAGGCTTCACCGATACGCAGCCCGGCATAGATGCCGAGGATAAGCGGTATATGGAATCGGTGCGATACGGGGTAGTCGGTGAGCAGGGTTTGAATTTCTGCTGGGGTTAGGACGCGGCGCTTTATCTTTGGCGTGGCGTCCATCTTGGGCAGTTTGACGTAGCGACAGGGGTTGTCAGAAATGATCTCGGAGGGATAGACGGCGTAGTGTAGGATCGTGGAGAGAATGCGAGCGGCGAGGGTAACGGTGCTTTTTTTCAGGTCGGTTTCAGCTAGAGCGCGATAGAAAGCGTCGATGTGGCGCGGGCGGATGTCTTGCAGGTACATTGTGCCTAGATGTGGCGCTATATGTTTTTTGTAGTATTGGTAGTAGGTTTTCATGGTGCTGGGGCGCAGGGACTTCTTGACGACATTCGCAAACCACGAGCGAAAGAAGTCGTTTAAGGTGACGCGCTCGGAGGTGATGCCGATGTTGCCGTGTTTCCAGTCAACAAAGGCAGTCATACCAGCTTCGTAAGCGGCTTCTTTGGTAGGAAAGCCGCCTTTTTCTTTCATACGGCGCGGGCTTTTTTGGATGTCGAAACTATAAGAATAGGTCTTCCCGCGCTTTCTGACGCGGACTTTAGCCATGGGGACACCCCCTTTCTTTAGCTCCAGTCGACGCTATCATGTGGGACGGTTTCGCCGCGCTGAAGTTCTTCCATGGCGATTTTATGGATGTTCACATCGTCTTTTGTTGCGTATTCGTCTCGTCCAAAGCGCCTGAGGGTTCCTAATCGCTTGTTTGCCGCGTTGTTTTGTCGGTTTGTCCATGGTTCTGTTGCTTTTCGGCGGCTTTTACTCATTTATTTTCTAGATTCTTGTACAGCTGAAAATTTTCTTTTAGGATGCGGGCGGATACTTCGCGTATCTTTCGCGCAAGAGCGGGGTTATTTTGGCTGGTCTGCACAATTGGCGATGCAGTGCTTGGCTTTGTGTTTTGTACTGTTGTGTTCATATTAATTTCCTGTCTTATCTTTTTTCTAATCATCAGTTGACTTTTTCGAGCAAAGCCTCCTGTAACACTTTTGAGAAGTTAATTCCCTTGGAAAGGGCGCGTTCGTTTAGCCATTCAGGGATCGTCAAGGTTTTCTTAATGGAGCGTGTGTTCTTTGCAAGCTGAACATCAATACGAATGAGTGAAGGATAGCTGCTTTTTGTGATAGCAAGCTGATTCATCGGTGTGGGTTTTGGGAGTGTGTCCCCGCGTTCAAGGGATTCAACCAGTTCACATTCTAAGGCTTCGCCTGCCTCGGCGAGCAGATCACTGACAGAATCGCTGAATGTCTGACAGCCCGGCAAGTCGGGGAACTCCGCCCATACGCCGTCTACGTCTTCATGAATGATGGCGGGATATACGTACAACATGACGTTACCTCCTATCTTGGTATATGGAAACGGGACTTATTTCAGTCCCGTCCTTTTTAGTATCGAATTTAGAAGACCTGTAGGAACATCTTTACCGTGGACTGGTATGATTTCCGACTGGTTCCCTTTTCGCAGTTTATGATGACTGCCTTTTACATGGACTTCTTGCCAACCGTTTTTTAACAGAAGATGCAGTAAGTCTTTATCACGCATGGATTCTACCCCCTCGCTGACTGGTATTTCCTAGGCGTGAATTTTTTCTTGGCTATCCGCCTGGAGAGGGTCATCGCTTGTTTTAGCGAGGCTTTCAATAGTTCTCTATCTTCTTCGTCATCATCATCGCCGCTATTTGACGCCGTATCATCCAGGGCTTTTAATAGGCTCTCTAGGTCGGCGGCTATTTGTTTTTCATCTTTTTGTATTAAGGAAGGAGGCAAAGACGTACCGACGGCAGATTGATTTACCGTCACAGGTTGATTTTTATCTAGACTATTCATTAAGGTATCAACACTCATATGCATAGCACTAGCTAGTTTTATAAACGTCTCCAAGGTAGGAGATATAGCCCTCCCCGAAGATGGATTAATACCCTTTTCTAGGAAAGCTATATAAGCTTTACTGAGACCGCTAAGGTCGGCAAACGCCTGCATTGATAGACCATGATCTTTCCTATATGATTTTATTTTTTGTCCGAGCGTCATAATTATCGCCTCCTTACTTTGTCAAATTTATTTTACATCATCTTAAAGAAAATTGTCTAGTACTCTTGACAAGATTCTTTTTAATTAGTATACTAAACGAAAGAAGAAAGGATGGTGCAAATGCAGTATATCGTAAAGAAAATTCGATTACAAAAAGGGTTTTCACAGCAAGTACTAAGTAAAAAAGCACGGGTTTCTAGACAGACTATATCGAATCTTGAATCCGGGAAACCCGTCAATACAACAACTGCTACACTTGTACGCCTCGCCGATGCTCTAGGGTGTGAGGTGTCTGATTTTTTTACTGTATAAAATTTAGTATACTAAACAAAAGAAGGAAAAAGATGAAAGTGATCACCATAGCGAATCAGTCCAAGGCTGTGATGCGCGGCAAGGTGGCTGAGGATTTCAAAAGGCGTCAGGCGCTCTTACAGAAACAGCGGCGATTGACGGCGGAAGAAGAAGGGAAGTCGGGCAATTCGGAATTGCGTCCGATGCAGAGAGAGGGGAAAGAAAAGATGCGTGAGATACAGATTTTTGAAAATGCAGAGTTTGGGAAGATTCGGACAACCGTTATTGACAACGAGCCGTGGTTTTTTGGGAAAGATGTTGCGACGGCGTTAGGGTACAAGGATACTAATCAAGCTATCCGCAAACATGTTGACGTGGAAGATAGGACTAAAGGCATAACCCGTCGTTTCGACGGGTTATCTCAGGAAAGCTTCACTAGCGAGGAATATGGGACTAAAGGCATGGAGGAACGAAACGTTACCCCATCCATCAAGGACAGTCTCGGGCGTGAGCAAATGGGATCGGATATAGATTAAAGGATCGGAGAATATCATGAAGGACTTAACAATACAAACAGAGTTAATCAAGATTGGTACAGATATCAAAGGCAATATGACGGTCTCGGGGAGAGAGCTCCATGCATTCTTACAGGTTGAGACGCGATACCGTGCATGGATGCCGCGCATGATTGCTTATGGGTTTGTCGAGGGCATAGATTTCAACCCGCACATTTTTGGGCGGGTTCGGATGGAGGGCGCACGTGAGGTCGAACGCGAGGTCATAGATCATCTTTTAACTGTGGGCATGGCTAAAGAAATTTGCATGATTCAACGAACAGAACGTGGTAAGCAGGCGCGGCAGTATTTCATCTCTATCGAGAAAGCCTGGAATACGCCAGAGAAAATCATGGCACGCGCTCTAAAAGTAGCAGATGAGACTATCAAAGACCAAGCAAAGCAGATTGCCGCGATGCAGCCGAAAGCTCTCTTTGCGGATGCAGTAAGCGCTTCTGAAACGTCAATTCTTATCGGTGGACTGGCGAAGTTGATCAAGCAAAACGGGGTAGATATCGGGCAGAAACGGCTGTTCGACTGGCTGAGGGAACACGGCTTCTTGATTAAGAACGGCACGGACAAGAATATGCCGACACAACGTGCGATGGAACGCGGGCTCTTTGAGGTGAAGGAAGGCAGCTTCGTTGATGGCAACGGGGTGAATCGGATCACGCGCACGACGAAGGTGACGGGGAAAGGGCAAATCTACTTTGTGAATCGGTTTTTGAAAGCGGTTGAGGTGCCGAGGTAAAACAATGGATTTTCCAACTTTTATGCGTAAGGCGCGTGGTGATATGAGCTTGTATCGACTGGCTAAACTTACAGGGATTTCGGCGACGCAGCTTACGAATTACGAAAGGGGAAAGAGTGAGCCAACCTTAAAGAAAGCGGCTGCGATTTGTCACGCGTTGCGGGTGGCATTCGTGATAGGGGAGTAAAAGAAGAGAGGAGAAAGGCAAATGAAAGAGCTAACGAAGGAAGAGATCACGTCGCTGGCGGATGCTTTGCAGCACGGGGTGCTGGCGGTGCAGCGAAAGCAGGCGGCGCAGATGCTCGGGGTGTCGCTGAGCATTTTTGACCGGCTGGACATTCCCTTTATCTATTATCTGGATCGCCTATCGCTGAAACGGTGGCGGGTATCGGATTTGAAAGCATTTGTGGACGAACAGGCGGTAGGGCGAAGGAAGGATGTGAAGGATGGGACTAAAGGCATGGGGTGCCAAAACGACACCCCATCGGAAGAGGATAGTTAAAACTGCTGAAATGACAGTTTTACGTCGGCTTTCAGAAAGTGGTCAGTTAGTGGCCGAAAATTCGGCTACTAAATATTTATCGGAAATCTGACAGCTGAAAATTCAGCGCTCAGAATGAACAATTTAGTTGCTGAAAAATCAGCAACTAAATATTTATCGGAAATCTGGCAGCCCAAAATTGGGCAACCAAATATCTGTAGAGGGGTTAAAGCCCAAAATTGGGCGCTGATAGGAAAGAACCGTAGGAACTACGGGGATAGCCTAGGAAATGAGTTTTCGTTAGAGAACTGTCACTAGGAACCCTGCGACTTTAGTCGTAGGAGGTTCAGAGGGAAGTATGGTTCATTGGAAACGATGTTGCGACGGCGCTCGGGTATAGCAATCCACCAAAAGCAATTCATGATCATGTGGACGAGGAAGATAAAAATACTATAACGATTCGTTATGGTATTCAGGGAAACCCTAACATGACGGTCATTAACGAATCTGGCGTTTATAGCCTTGTCTTCAGTTCGAGACTTCCGACGGCAAAAGCATTCAAACGTTGGGTGACGAGCGAAATTCTCCCCGCGATTCGTAAGACGGGACGCTACGAAATGCCGCTGACACCAGAAGAGGAGATGGCACGGGGGCTTCGGGCGGCGGAGAAGGTGCTTGCGCGGACGCAGCTAGAACTGACGCAGGCAAAACAGATGGTCAGTGAGCTAAAGCCGAAAGCGACCTATTACGACTTGATCCTTCAGAACAAATCAACGCTCTCGGTGACGAAGATCGCGAAGGATTACGGCAAGTCAGCGAAATGGATGAACGCCAAGCTGCACGATTACGGGGTACAGTTCAAGCAGGGCGACCAGTGGTTCCTATATCAGGATTACGCAAAGCTCGGCTACACGCAGAGCACAACGCACGTAATCGACGACGAACATAGCCGCATGATGACGAAGTGGACGCAGAAGGGGCGGCTGTTCATCTACGAGACGCTGAAAGCGCACGGGATTCTCCCGCTGATTGAAACGCCGCTGGTGATGGATGGCGCGGGGTCGGTACAGCTGAGCGAGTAAGGGGGTGGAGGCATGGCGAAACGGGGTGAACCGCTGTATTGCGTTGTATGCGGGGCTCAGATTTGCTGGGCACCACGGAAGATGTATTGCGATGCATGCCGGGCGGAACATATGCGCATGTATCAGCGTGCTTATCGTCAGGTACCGGCGCACCGCTCACGCAGACGCGCTTACATGCGTGCCTATTACCGGGAGTATTACCGAAAGTATATGCGAAAGGAGAATGAACGTGAAAAAGAGGATTGGCAAGCGCCATTTGAATAAGAAGATTCGCCGGGCGCTGGAGATTATCGCGGATGTGTTGGGTGTCGTTGCCTTTTGGGCGCTGGTGTACATCCTCATCATCGTGTACGGCTGAGGAGGGAACAATGATACTCGGGGAGGGCAGGCGCCCGCTGTATGGGCTGCTTGCGTTTGGTCTGGCAGGGGCTACGGGGTTCCTGCTGGGGGTGTTGGTGGGGCTTTTACTAGCGAGATAGGAGGAAAACGATGAATCGAGAAGAGGCATTAGCCATTGTCAAGGCGCGTGTGGAACTGTTTACCGATGCAGACAGGCGCGGGCAGCTAACGGAAGACGCGATGCGTTACGCGCCGACACTGGCGGAAATCATGGAGGGGCTGCATGGACAGCAAGACTTTACCAAAAGGATGTAACCCCGGCAAGGGCTGTTTTACTTGCCCATATCCGGATTGCATTAATCCGGATAGTTTCCGGCTCTCAAAAGAGGAAAGGGAGATGTTGAAATGTGGGTGGACAATACCCAGGGCAATACAACGCAAACAAGAGTATTACAGGCAACATCGCCAAGAGATCCTAAAGTATAAACGAGCGTATTGTCAGCAACATCGCCAAGAGCTTCTAGAGTATCAACAAGCGTATTACAGGGAACGTCGCCAAGAGCTTCTAGAATATCAACGAGCATATTACAGGCAATGTCGCCAAGAGATTCTAGAACGCAAACAAGAGTATTACAGGCAACACCGCCAAGAGATTCTAGCAGCCCAACGAGCATATTACAGGGAACGTCGCCAAGAGCTTCTAGAACATCAACAAGCGTATTACAGGGAACATCGCCAAGAGATTCTAGAATATCAACGAGCATATTACAGGGAACATCGCCAAGAGATTCTAGCAGCCCGGCGAAAGCGCCGTCAAGAGATTCTGGACGAACAGGAAAAAGCCTCACGGATGGAGGGACTGCATGGACAGCAAGACTTTACCAAAAGGATGTAACCCCGGCAAAGGGTGCTTTAATTGCCCGTATGAGGACTGTATCAATCCAAGTTTACGCCGCACGAGGGAAGAGACAGAAATGAGCAGGTGCGGCTTGCTGCACACTTCTCCCCCCCTGCCTCCCGTAAGAGGGGCGCTTGCACCAAAGCCGCGCCATATCCATATGGAACTAATGCGTTGCCAAATGTGCGGCGCCCTGATGCGCGGAAAACGTACACGGCGCTTCTGTGATGCCTGCCGGCGAAAGCGAAAGCTGGCGTACATGATCACGTACAACAGGGAGCAAAAGAAGGCAAAGAAAAAACCCGTACCTGAAAAGCACGGGTGAAGGGTGGAGAAAGCCCCCTTTACGCTATCGCAGCGCAAGGGGGCAGATGAAAGAGTTACCAAAGTTGTCCGGATGGGTGCACAAACAATTGGCTGCTATAAGTATAGCACAAGACGGTGAAAAAAGAAAGGGAGAAAAAGATGAAGGTACCAAAACGTTTACCGAAAAGCTTTGCTGAGGCTTTGGCGACCGCGAAGAGGCGGGGAGAAGTGGTTTTAGAAGTTAAGATGATGCGGCACTATGCCGGGGCTTTGTTTGAGGCAGCCGCGGCAAGTCATTACGGCTTCACCACGATGGCATGCAGGCTCTACATTGATATCAACGGGATCATTCGCGAGGAGACGAATGTACACGAGCGAAAGTGGGACGTGATAGAAAAGGGGCTTGCGGTACGAGATGCACAGGTTCGGGCATGGGGAATGCCGGGGCACGATGCAGACTGGCTGAAAGGAGCAGAAGAAAATGAAAGCGCGGCTGTTTGAATTGGCAGATGCCTATAACCGTTTGTTTGATTTGGCACTGGACGAGAATGTTGACCTCGCCGCCGTAGAGGAAGGTTTACAGGCGGTAGAAGGGGCGATGGAGGAGAAAGTAAAGAACTGTATCGGGCTTCTTCGGGAGCTTGAGGCGCGGCGGGCGGCGTTCCGTCATGAGGCGGAGCGGCTGACCAAGCAGGCGCGTTTCCTGGACAACCGTATCAAGGGGATTCAAGGGATGTGCGTACAGGCGCTGGATGCCGCCGGCAAACGGAAGGTAATAACGGATTACGGGACGATGCGGGTACAGAACAACCCGCCGGCGCTCTCGTATGACGAAGGGGCGCTTGGCGCGGAATGGTTTGACGAGATACCCGCACGGCGGGCGGTAGCAAAGGAACGCTTGAAAGCGGCGCTGAAAGCAGGCGAGCAGGTGCCGGGGGCGCAGCTTGTGCAGGGGCGCGGGCTTCGGATCCAATAGGAGGCAATCATGAAGAAAGATAGCCTGTATGCAGCACTGGCGGCGGTACAAGGGGCGCTGAAGTGCACGAAGGGACAGTACAACAGCTTCGGCGAGTTCAAATACCGCAGTGCAGAAGACATCTTGGAGGCGGTCAAGCCGTTACTGACAAAGTATGGTCTGTATTTGCGGCTCTCGGACGAGGTTCTTCTAGTCGGCGATCGGTACTACATCCAAGCGACGGCAACGGCGATCGAGACAGCAACGGGGGCGCAGGAGAGCGCCTCGGCGCTTGCCCGGGAGCCGGAGGAGAAGAAGAAGTTAGGCGCTTCGCAGGTCACGGGGATGGCGTCATCGTATGCACGCAAGTACGCACTTGGCGGGCTGTTCGGGATTGACGATGCCAAGGATGCAGACGCTTACCCGGCAGAGGAGCCGCCGGATTATGTCGGGCTGCTCAAGCGCGAGGTTTCGCGTCTGGGGCTCTCTTGGGAGGAAGTTAAGGCAGAGGTTCAGGGAAGGTTTGAAAAGACGAGCCTGAAGGAACTGACGCCGCTGGAGTGGACACGGCTGATCGAGATCTATCAGGAAAGGAAGAACGAATATGTTTAAGAAACCAGAGGGATATGACGAGACAACGGCAACGGCGGAGATGACGCCGCGGCTTCCAGCAGGCGGCTATATCTGTGAGGTGATAGCGGCGGAGGTGCGCAAGTCAAGGCGCGGCGCTGAGATGCTGGTGCTCTCGGTGGATGTGGCAAGCGGCCGCTATGCAGGGCATTTCAAGCGGCGCAAGTCGGCGTTTCAGCTGGACTTCTGGCCGGGCAATGCAAAGATCTATCAGGTACTGGAAGGGCGGAGCGTTGCGATGTTCAAACGGCTGGTGGAAGACTTTGAGGCAAGCAATCCGGGCTGGCAACTGACCTGGGACGCAAGCGGGGCATTCGACGAACAGAAATTTGTCGGGCTGACGCTTGGGTGCTTGTTCCGTGAAGAGGAGTACGAGCGCGAGGATGGCTCCGTCGGTACTGCAGTCAGGATTTGCGGGACGCGTCCGGCGGCAGAGGTGGAAGACGCCCCGGTACCGCCGAAGAAGGAGCTTCCCGGCAAGCGGCAGGCGTACGATCCGAACGAAGAGATTCCGTTCTGATGCTGGCTAGGGCGGAGGTTCTCTCGGAGGGAGAAAAGGGCTTCACGCTCTTTCTCCCTTGCGAGAGGCACAAGGAGGAAGTCCGGCGGGCGGGGCGGTATGTCTGGGTGGACGTTCCAGACCCGCGGCTCATCAGTCGGGAGCAGCAAAAGAAAGCGCATGTGCTGATTGGCTGCATTGCGGACTGGTACGGAGCGACGCCGCCGGAGATGATGAAGGTGTTACTGAAGGAGATCTTCTGCTATGAGGCGCGGGATGCCGCTTTCTTGGCAGAAGGGTTTTCTTTGGCGACTTGCTCCGTGGAGGAGGCACGCCTATTCATCTCATGGCTTCTGGATTTTTGTCTGCTGCATGATGTGCCGGCGGGGGTGCCGCTGTCGGAACTGGCGGAGGACATCCCACGGTATGTGTATGCTTGCCTGCTCCATCATCGGTGCGCACTGTGCGGCAAACGGTGCGAGCTTCATCATGTAGACAGCGTCGGGGCGCATGGCGGTAATCGGCGCCGGATGAATCATCTCGGGCTTCGGGTATTGCCGCTTTGCCGCCGTCATCATCACGAGATACATAGGACGGGCAAGGAAACGTTTTTGAAGAAGTATTTTTTAGAGCCGGTACGCGTGGACGAGCGAATCGGGCGGGCATATCACTTGAAGATCTCTTGAAAGGAGCGAGAACAATGGCGGTTATTCGCGTTGAAAAGAAAAAGAATTATGTTGTGATGGCAAAGTTCCATTTGCGCGACAAGCGGCTGTCGCTGAAAGCAAAGGGCATGATGAGCTTTTTACTGGCACTGCCGGACGATTGGGAGTACACCATTGAAGGGCTTGTTACGCAGCTGAAAGACGGAACAACTGCCGTTCGGGCAGCACTGAAGGAGCTTGAGGCGTGCGGCTACATGAAGATCGGGCGTGAACGTGACAAGGCGGGAAGACTTCGCGGGGCGGTCTACACCATCTACGAAAAACCCGCCGAAGAAACCGCCGAAACGCCCGCAGCGCAAGGGGATAAACCTAATGTGGAAAAAGCAAAACAGGGAGCACCCGTCCACGGAAACCCTACATGCGAAAAACGAAAAGTGGGGAATCGCCGACAATTAAATATAGATAGATTAAATAATAATATACAGAGTAATAAGCCATTAAATAATGATCTATTAAGTAAAGATAGAGTAAGTAAAGAGAGAAAGAGTAAAGAGAGAAAGGCAGCCCCCTCTTGTTCCCCTCAACTCTCTGAGGCTATGCATGACTTTGAAGAGATGCGTAAGAAGATGAGAAGACCGCTGACGGAAAAGGCAAAGGAGATGATCTTAAAGAAACTGGCAAAGCTAGCCGGCGGGGATGAAGAGAAGGAGATTGCCATCTTGCAGCAGTCCATCATGAACGGCTGGCAGGGCGTCTTCCCTCTACACGAAGACGATAATCGTTATGGCAGGGAAAAGAGTGTCAAGGATTTAGCAGATGAGGCAGTGGAGAAGTTAAGAAAGGCAGGTATGCTCGATGACGAACGCGGAGAAAGTAGAGGTTACCAGAATCCTTTCGGCGTATTTGAAAATGTATCCGAACACGAAAGCAGACAGTGACACGATTGTTCTTTATGTCCATGCACTCGATGCTTTCCGTCCCTCTCAAATCGCGGCAGCGATGGACTATTTAGCGCAGCGTGTGAAGTTTTACCCTTGCCCGGCAGAGATCATCGAGGCGATGGAAAAGCTGAATGACCGGGTGCGCGGTACAGATGGCAGAGCTTGGGGCGATGCTTGGGAGGAGGTGCAGCAGTACATCCGAAAGGTGGGGCCGATGAATTCACGGGCAAAGGCAGCGTGGCAGTGGCAAAATCCAGATGCAGAGGCGGCGGCAAGGCGTCTCGGATGGCAGGATTTGTATTATCTGGAGGCGGAACATGTCGGCACAGCAAAAGCACAGTTCCGGCAGATTTATGAGGCGGTACGGCGTGAGCAAAAGGAGAAAAGAGCGACAGATCGCACGCTGAAACGGTTTAGCTACGATGTGAAGAAGTTATTTGCGGATACGGCAACGCGGCTAAGTCTTCCGGAAAAGGACGAGTAAGCTAAGGGGGCGGTTATCGCCCTCTAAGGCTTGGGACACGGGGCTTCACTAAGATAAACTAATGCAATTAAGGAGAAGAGGATCATGCAGGGAAAGAGAAAGAGCAGAGCAGCGCACTATCAGCATGTGAGCAGTAAGCGGGCGGTACAGATGGCGTTTATGCGAAAGAATGTTGAGGCGCAGGCGGTGAAGGTGAATGCAGCTGAGAATATTTATCTGGTGCTGTTTGCCGCAGTACATCGGGCGCACGGATTCGGAAAGGCACGCCTCATGCGGCTGTTCGGGCGGATGCATGAGATTGAGGCGGGGCTTACGGCAGGCGATTACAGCGTCGCGGACATCAACGAGGCGCTGGAGGCTGAAACGGGGATGGGCTTTGCGCGGACGGATGTGCGCCGCGAGATGCAGCAAAAGACGCGGGATATGCAGCTTTCCTACAGCGTGGTAGACGAGCTATCCAGCGCGTATTTGGCAGCGATGCGGGATGTGTTCGGGTTCGGCGGCAGGCGTCTTGCAGCGCTGTACCATGTGGCGGCGGATATCGCGGGGGACATCACGACGAAGAAGGTGACGTATGACGACCTTCGGGCGGAACTGGCAAAGGTCGGCTTGCGTCTGGTACCCCGCAGGGAACGCCCGCAGGAAATAGCGGCAGTGGTGAGCTGAGCATAGAGAAAGGCTCCAGAATCGCTTGTGAGCGACGAAAATATCCGAGACGATAAATTATATGCAAAAGATACAAAAACGGCAGGGAGAGGAACTTACGGAAGAATAAAGGGCACTTCCTGCTGCTTGGTAAGGCGGATATGTGGAGGTGAGGGAAGAAATGCCTTTGACGATGGATAGCGAGATGCTAAAACTCTTTCGCAGAGTAAAGGAGATGGGGGCATGTATGGCTATAATACGGCGCACTATCGGGATCCGACGGCATGGCGGGCAATAAAACGACTAGAGCGGTGGCAAAAGAAAAACGCTCTAGAATCGTCTGTAAGGCGTTCGGATGTTCAAGACGATAAATCATATGCAAAAGACATAAAACGGCAGGGAGAGGCATTTACGGAAAGAATAAAGGGCAAAGATGGAGGTCTAGTAATATGGGAAAGCTGAGCCGGGAGAAAGGCAAGCGTGGAGAACGGGCGTTTGCTGCACTTTGCCGGGCGGAAGGGTACGCGGTACATCGCAGCGCACAATACCGAGGAAATACGGGGGCGGCGGGGGACGTGGAAGGACTTCCGGGGGTGCATGTGGAGGTTAAGAATGTGGAGCGGCTGAATGTTTGGGACGCGATGACGCAGTCTCGGCGGGATGCAGCGGCGGAGGCGGCGGGCAAGATACCGATTGTGGCGCATACGAAGAATCATTGTGGGTGGCTGGTCACGATGGCGGCGGAGGATTTTTTCCGGCTGTATCGGGAATGGCTGCCGGAGCGAGGGGAGGGCTTGCGATGCTGAAGGAGATCGGGCTGTACGGTGAGATTGACAAGGTGAAGATTGCGGTGGAACGGCTGCGGCTGCATGAGCCGCCCGAAGGGTATTATGTGGCGTTCAGCGGGGGAAAGGACAGCTGTGTCGTGCTGGATCTATGCCGGCGGGCGGGGGTAAAGCACGATGCACACTACAACGTGACGACGGTTGACCCGCCGGAGTTGGTGCAGTTCATCCGCAAGGAGTACCCGGAGGCATGGGCGGCGCGGAACAAACCGGCGCTTACGATGTGGGAGTTGATTCCGAAAAAGCGCATGCCGCCATCACGTCTGGCGCGCTATTGCTGTCAGTATTTCAAAGAGGGCGGCGGCAAGAATCGTTTTGTCATAACGGGGATTCGGCATGCGGAATCCGTGAGGCGAGCAAAACGCCAACTTGTTGAGACATGCAAGAAGCCGGGCGGAAAACAGTTTCTTCACCCGATCGTTGACTGGTCAACGGCGGAGGTTTGGGAGTACATCCGCACCTACCATGTACCGTACTGCAAGCTTTATGACGAGGGGAAAACGCGTATCGGCTGCATTATGTGTCCCTACCAGAATCCAGCGGCTATGCGGCGCGACGCCAAGCGGTGGCCGCAGTATGCGAAAGCCTATGAAAAAGCCTTTCAGCGGATGGTGGACAAGCGGCGGGCGGACGGCTACCCGGTCAATCCCGGATGGGAGACAGGCGCGGATGTGATGCGCTGGTGGCTCGGGCAAGGGAAACGGAGCGAGGCGGACGGGCAGATCTCTTTGTTCGGCTTGCGGCTGGATGAGACGGATACGTGACGCTGGGTCGGCGATTCGCCGGGGCAGGTAGGGAGGGATTTTAGCGGCTGAAAATTCAGCGCTGATACAAGTACGCCAAGAAAAAGCCTTTCTTGGTGGAATTTTGCGGAAAGATGAGGTGAATCGTGGGATACAATTTGAAAACAGTTCGAGAGAAGTTTCGAGAAAACGGTATCTTCTACACAGACAGAAAATTAGCTGAATACATGCGTTCTTTTCTTCCGAAAGAAGTTAACGAGGTCTACGATCCTACCTGCGGACATGGTGGACTTTTGAAAATATTCGCGGATGATGTCCGAAAGTACGGGCAGGATAACAATCCGGAAGCGGTAGAGGCAGCGCGGAAAATCCCAAATAGTGAGATTTATTGCGGGGACACTTTAACAAAGCCCGCCTTTATGGAGAAGAAATTCTCCGCTATCCTTGCCAACCCGCCATACTCGTTGAAGTGGGAGCCAAATCTATTAACAAACGATGTACGTTTCCAAGACGTTCCCTGTTTGCCAACACGAAGCCGCGCCGACTTCGCCTTTCTGCTGCATATACTTTACTATCTGGCAGACGATAGCGTGGCTGTTGTAATGAGCGCTACTGGTATAGGGTATCGTGGGCAGCGGGAGGCGAAGCTTAGGAAGTGGTTCATCGAGAACAATTATATTGAAACGGTGGTGGCTATCCCAGGCGGACAGTTTGTAGATACGAGTATCCCCACATTGTTGCTTATTCTCCGAAAGAATAAGGATAGTACAGATATACATTTTCTGAACAAAGAGGAAGACCTTGAATATATAGCAACCCTTGACGAGGTTAGGCAGAATGATTTCTGTCTGACGCCTAGCCTATACGCACATAAAGAAGAACAACGATTGGAAATAGACCCTGTTGCAGTTGAACAAGAGGCAAGGCTGCACATGTGTAACGCCTTACGTCTCTCGCTTGAGACCTCGTGCCTGATACAGGATCATCTAGATGGGGACAATATCGCCGGGTATCTTGACGCCTTACAGGAGGTGATTGATGAGTACCGCGCAAGGAGCTAGGGGAGGCGCTTTGTCTGACATTCCGGCGCTTTGGAGGTACAGGGCGCAGGGGCGGAAAGGAGGGACGGGGTGATTTCTTGGCTTAAGGGATGGTTTCGCCGGCTGAAGTATCGTGTACAGCCGTCGCGGCATATTTTTAGCCGTAGGCGGCGCCGACGAGCGATGCGAGAAAGGCAGGGGAACTAAAAAAAGGGCGGTCTTCCGCTCTTTTGGCGTTAAAAGGGGGTTGCAGCATGCAAGACGCGGCAGAGATGCAGACAGCGCGGGACGATTTGCGGCGGTATCGGGCGTATGAGGCGGCGGCAGAGAATTTGGCGGAGGACATCGCGGGGCTGAAGGAGAAGTTGGCGCTGATGCTGCCGGCGGCGCCGGTGGCGCAGTATGGATTGTGTCCGAACGGTGGTAGCGCGGGCGCCGATGGGGTATTGTCGTTTGTGCAGCGCAGGGAGGCTGTCGAGGGGAAGCTTGCGCGGCTGATGGAGCGTCGGGCACGGCTGGAGGGAAAGGTGCGGCGGATGAATCGCACACTGGCGCTGCTGACGCCGGAGGACAGGCGGCTGCTGCAGCTGCATTACATCGAACGGCGGCGTTGGATAGAGGTAGCGCCTTTGGTGTATATGACGGAGTTAGGGGCAAAGGAGAAAGGGCGCCGCGCACTTCGGGCATTTGCGCGGATGCTTTTCTTGGGGTATGAGCAGTTGGGGCTTTTTGAAGGGGATTGAAAGTTATCCACAGTTTGGCGCGTTTTTGCAAGTGTGGCTTTTTTGTGGCTTTTTCATGGCTTTTTTTGAAAGATTGTGTGGTATACTGCTAGTGTCAAAGCATTAGCGCAGGATGTTTTGACACCCGCTTGTGAAGATCCTCTATAATCACAAAGAAGCCCCGCGGCGTTTCGGTCGCACGGGGGCTTTTTTGTATCGGAGGCTTGCAGGTGCTCCATAGGTGCGCTATGATGTGCCTATAAGGGGGCATGCAGGATGAAAGATGCAAGCAAGCAGGGGCTGCCAATGCATGAGGCGAAGGATGACGACTTAATGGCGACAATGGAACTGTGCGCCGTCCCGGGGATGCAGCAGAAGATTGTTGAGGGACTGCATACGAAGATAGAAGACTGTCTACCAGCGGATAAGGTGACATGGTGAGCCGCTGAATAAAGAAAAAGAAAGCACTTTGCAGGTGGGCAAGGTGCTTTTTGTATGCGTGAAGCTCAATAACGTTTTGTTATCGAGTTTCGGGCGATGCAGCGAAGGGGGGTAACGAATTGTGACGCCCTTTTGTGATAAGGAACCAGTACCCTGATTCGGGGGAGTGGTTTTGAAAAGGGGGTCGTGAATTGCGACACCCTTGAATTAACTCAAACCATAGCGGCTTTCTTTTCGTAGAGCGTGGTGAGCGCCTGTTGTAAGACTTTAGAGACATTGAGCTTTTCGGTTTCGGCAAAGGTGTTGAGCCAAGCGGGAATAGTGAGATTCTTTCGGACGGATTTGTTGCCGTATTTTGCGGCGTAGGCGTCCATATCGAGAGAAAGCAGGCTGACAAAGCCATCGCCTATTTCCGGATCGGGGTGAATAGCGGAGATATTGCTTGCCGGAGGGACGGTGTTCCCGTCTTCGAGCTCGCCGAGAATCCAACCGGAAGCGGCGTCTTCTCCCATGGCGATAGCATTAGCAAGCGAATCTCCACCAGAGACACAACCGGGGAGATCGGGGACGACAACAGAATAAGCAGAAGAATCAGGGTCGGGATAAAATACAGCAGGATAAATAAGATTCATATCAATTCCTCCTTGTCATGGCAGGCCTTAAAAATTAATTCCCGCCTCTTTCAGTACACTTTTCACGATGAATGGATTAATATCACCGGGATGATTTGGTGCTGTTAAAGTTTTTAGGACACCTTCTTTTTGATAGTGTTGATGCGACCCCTTCGCGCGAACAGGTCGCCAACCGTTCTTCTTTAGCAGTCGATCAAGTTCTTTGAATCTCATTCTTCCCCTCCTTTCA